>Ga0207702_10003698_pt1 | contig 13841 bp, 7 predicted proteins | sample KBSCornC62_FD_184302 | JGI IMG/M metagenome (GOLD analysis project Ga0207702, IMG submission 184302) | Corn rhizosphere microbial communities from Kellogg Biological Station, Michigan, USA - KBS Corn C6-2 (SPAdes) (version 2) | ecosystem: Host-associated > Plants > Roots > Rhizosphere > Soil ...
AATGCTTTTAATGAATCTCTTCTGTTCATGATAACAAGATCAAATATTTTGTTTCTTCATTTGGTCAACTATATACTCTGAGGCACGCATTGAAAGCGCCAGTATCGTCCAGGTAATGTTTTTATCTGCCTGCGATACAAACTGGCCGCCATCCACGCAAAATAGGTTCTTCACGTCGTGCGACTGGCTGTACTTATTCAGCGGCGACTTTTTAGGGTCGTTACCCATACGTACGGTGCCGGCCTCGTGAATGATATTTCCAGGATTGTGCAGCCCCCAGTTGTTGTGCTCGCCGTCATCTCCACCCCAGGTAACTACTGCGCCCATGCTATGCAGTATTTCTGCGAATGTTTGCTTCATGTGCTTAGCCTGTTTAATCTCGTAATCCGTCCATTTGGTATGGAAACGCAGAACAGGAATACCGTATTTATCAACTACGTTAGGATCAATCTCGCAATAGCTGTCCTCACGTGCAATACCTTCACCACGACCAGCCATACCTACGTGAGCGCCGAAGAAGTAACGATAGTCTTCCTTCAACGAAGCCCCATAACCTCCGGCTTCTTTTTGTTTACCTTTTATTTTATAGGTACCGTTCAGATTTTCGATACCCCAATTGAAACCGTATAAAGGCATACCGAAACCGCCGCCGTATTCAATGTGATAGCCACGCGGGAAGTCCAACTTATCTTTTTTGGCGTCCAACCACCACGGTGTATAAACGTGCATACCGCCTACGCCATCTTCGTTATAGCGTTTACGATCGAACAGTGCAGGAATGATACCACCCATATCGGCACCGGTCGAGTCATGCAGGTATTTGCCCACTGCGCCGCTTGAGTTACCTATACCATTCGGAAAGCGTTGCGATTTTGAGTTCAGCATCAAACGTGCGCTTTCGCAGGCACTTGCCGCCAGGATCACCGTGCGGCCATAAACCTGATACTCCTGCATATCGTCTTTGCTAACGTAAGATACGCCACTGGCCAGGCCATCGCGATTGGTCAATACTTCGCGCGCCATAGCGTTCACTACCAGGTCGACATTACCGGTTGCCACAGCAGGTTTTACCAGCACCGACGATGACGAAAAGTCGCCATAAACCTTACAGCTTCTGCCACACTGTGCACAAAAGAAGCAAGCTTCTCGGGTATTATTTATTTTCTTAGTCAGGATCGACAAACGCGATGGAATAACCGGGATCTTGACATTATTTGCCGCCTTTTTGATGAATAGCTCATGCAAACGTGGTTTTGGCGGCGGTAAGAATATACCGTCAGGGTCGTTATAAAGGCCTTCGTTGGTACCAAATACACCAATCAGCTGGTCTATTTTATCGTAATAAGGCTTCACATCGTCGTAACCTATCGGCCAGTCGTCGCCCAAACCATCTATACTTTTTCTTTTGAAATCATTCGGACCAAAACGCAGCGAAATACGTCCCCAGTGATTGGTTCTTCCGCCAACCATCCTGGCGCGCCACCATTCCCAGTTGCTGCCGTCCTTTTGTGTATAAGGCTCGCCATCGATATCCCAACCCCAGTAGCAACCGTCAAAATCGCCAAAAGGCCTGAATTTAGTACTCGCACCACGGCGGGGCGAATCCCAGGGGTTTTTTAGCTGTGATGAATTTTCGCGCGGATCATAGTTGGGCCCTGCCTCTAGCAAACAAACTTTCAATCCTGCATTAGCCAGTACATACGCGGCCATGCCCCCGCCAGCTCCGGAGCCCACGATAATCGCATCGTACTTTTTGGATTGCTTTTTAATCTGGATGTCGTCCATGTAATTAGATTTTCAAAATTTAGTGTTATAAAAGTATCAGTATGTGGAACACAAAACTACATTTAGATTCGTGTTTTCAAAATTATTCAGACCATGCTATTTCGTTTTACAAGGTACGATTTGAGGATATGATTATATCCCTCGTGGATGTTGGCGTCAACCAGGTCGATATGGTATTGTGCACACTTTAGTTCAAGCTGATGCCGGTAGTTATCCAGGTTGGCTTTGTATGCCTCACGTATCTTTCCGGGGTGAACTTTTAGTTCCTCGCCGCTCTCAATGTCCACAAAATGATGGGGGCGATTATCGAAATCGAACTCCAGTTCTTTTTTGCGGTCGTTCACATTAAAAATGATCACCTCGTGCTTGTTATATTTCAGGTGCTGGATCGATGCAAACAATGCCTGTAGCTTTTCTTCGGTATATTTATTTTCCAGCATATCGCTGAAAATAATAATCATTGAACGCTTATGGATCTCCTCGGCCACATGGTGCAGCACGTCAGTTATATTAGTTGTTGCGTTTGTTTTAGGCAAATTGTAAGCCTTTTCCAACTCAGAATAGAGATGGAATAAATGGGCAGATGTAGACCGGGCCTGACTTAGCCAGTTGATCTTATCAGAAAACAAACACAGCCCAAACGCGTCCCGTTGAGACTTGAAAAGATACATCAGCGAAGCAACGGCGTAAATGGAAAATTGCAGCTTATTCATCCTCTTATCCGGGAAATTCATCGAAGAAGAGGTATCCAGTAGCAGGTAACAACGCAGGTTAGTTTCCTCCTCGAACTGCTTCACGAACAACTTGTCGGTACGAGCGAAGAGTTTCCAGTCGATATTCTTAACCGATTCTCCGTTATTGTACAAACGATGTTCAGCAAACTCCACAGAAAAGCCATGAAAAGGGCTCTGATGCAAACCAGTGATAAAACCTTCTACTACTTGCCGGGCCAACAATTCGAGGTTGTCCAACTGACGTATTTGTTGTTCATCGCGCAGAGACGGCATTTTGCTAATGTAGTGGATGATGGCGGAGTATACAAGTAAAAAACTTGTTGGGAAGGATTTTATTGTGACGAAGCTTAAAGCGAAAAACTGAAAGCTGAAAGCATTAAATAGGCATAAAAAGAAAAAAGGCCGATCCTGGAAACAGAACCGGCCTTTAATATGCTGATTGATTAATTATGCTAATTGCTTGTCTAACTTACCGGCAAGCACTGATTTCGGAACAGCGCCGATTTGCTTGTCAACGATCTCGCCTTTGTTGAAATATAGTAAAGCCGGGATGTTGCGGATGCCGAACTTCATTGAAATACCAGGGTTGTTGTCAACGTTAACCTTGCCTACAACTGCCTTGCCGTTGTACTCTTTTGCAATCTCTTCAACCACTGGACCTACCATGCGACATGGACCGCACCACTCTGCCCAAAAGTCTACCAAAACCGGTTTATCTGATTTGAGAACTAATTCCTCAAAGTTCGCATCAGTTATTTCTAAAGCCATATCTCTTAATTTTAATTGTTTTAACAAATATATAGTAATCAAATTGTTTGCCACAAATGCTAACCTGCCATTGTGACAATACAATTATGCTGCCCCATTAGCTTAACTTTTGGGTGACAATAAAAGTATAGTTTAAATCATTTAAACGCCAATTTACTTATTAACAACAGATGAGCGATGTTAGTTTCGTAAAATGCTGACTAACAAAACGTCAGTTGTGTTTACGAAACTCTGCCACTTTAGTCTTGACGTAAACGATGATATCATAATCGGTGGCCTTATTCGCCCAATTTGTGGCCGGATAATATTTATCCATGAAGGTATTTAGCGAATCGTCTGTCAGACCTGTGGTACGGCTCACAAATCCCCGGTTAAAGCGGGTTGTAACATAGCTGGCTTCTTCATCCTGAAGCATTACTTTCTTTAGCTTATACTTGGGATCGCTCTTTTTATTTAACGCGCTGATCAACCTTAACAGGTCAATACTAACAAAGGTAAAGGGAACATTGGATGGCGGTGCCACGAAAGCATCTTTTACTTTGGGTGGTTGATAATTGAATACCTTCCTATATTCGTTCCGAAGCTCAATGGAATCCTTTTTATGGTTTCTTTCCGCTGTAATCCTAACTTCCTTCAGCATTACCGGAAATGTTTTTAGCCTGATGACTATATGATCTTTCTCAGTATCCTTTATCGGGAAGACATAATCCTGGTATCCAATAGCCAATACCCTGATGGTATCGCCAATACCAGAAATCCGAATCTTGAAATCACCACTGACGTCGCTTGAGGTTTGGTAACCCGAGTGCGAGATAAGCGTTGCAACGATAGGCTTATCGCTGGTATCGCCGAGGACTTTCCCGATAATTATTTGTGCTTTCGCTTCGGCAAAAGCGAGAATAAGGATTAGCGATAAAAGCTGCTTTTTAAGGCGCACGACCTAAAGTTAGGCTGCGAATTGCTTGTGAGCTAATGGTTTAACATTATTTAACCAATACAATCCGCAGTGTTATCTGCGATATTTTTTGGAAGGTTTACGGCTGGTGTGAATAAATTGCCACTATATTGAGCGTATCTCTCTTCTTTCCTATTTTATAAACGATTACATATGGAAACACTTCTGTGATGCTTTCGCGATAGTTTCTTTCCTTCGCCAGGTATAATTCCGGGTTTAGTAATATCCTGTCAATTTGCTTTAAAACAGTGGTCTTAAATCGGTGCCCCAGACCAGGAGTTTCTGCTTCATACCAATTACAGGCGTCCAGGTATTCTTTTTCAGCTTCGGGATGGAATATTACTTCTAAATCCACTTACTCAGAATTTGGCTTTAATCTGATCTAATGTGGAGCCTTTTACTCTTCCGCTTTCAAGGTCGTCCATACGGCGGTCAAGCTCATCCAAAAAATCTTTGTCTTTCCAAAGATCCAATTGTTCGATGATTTCATCTTCCACCATCGTATAAATGGCCTTTACCTTCTTATCATCAGCAAAACGGATGTATTCGGACAGCCTTTCGCGAATTGTGGCGGTATTCATATTATCAAATTTAAGAATTCCAGCAGACTATATCAATCGGTTGATCTAATTCAACATCGGCTGCACATGCGTCAGGTTGTGAATCTCTTCCAGCAAATCATCGCTAGGATTCACCTTGAAGGTTTTTGATGGCAATTCAACCAGCAGCGCATCTTCCATGTCCTTCACCATAAATCGCAAGGTGCAATTCTTAACAGGATATTTCTGATTATTTGCCTCTACTATTTGCTGGAGGCAATCCATTAAATCGTTGTTGAGCGAATTAAGCTCCAGACAAACCGTCATCGATTTAGCCATTTTATCCCTGATCTCGGTTAATAACACAATAGAGGTAATACGCATATCCCAGTTATCCTTTTGCCTGAACTTCTCCTCGATCACACCCCGCAATTGCAGGAAATAACCATCGACCAGCAGGTTTCTGAACTTAACGTAGTCTTCGCCAAACAAGGCAAACTCGTACGAATCGTTGTAATCTTCTAATACAAAAGTTCCGAACGGTTTTCCTGTCTTGGTCATTTTATGCTGCACGTTTGAGACCAGTCCACCCACACATAGGTCACCTTTTTTCCGCAAATCGTTAAATGCAACAAGTGTTTCCTCACCCCCCTCACCCGAACGCGCTTTCTTTATGGTAACCAGGTCGGACACGGTACTGTTGCAATAACGCTGAAGCTCCAGTTTATAGTTATCCAGTGGGTGCCCGGTCAGGTAAATACCAATCACGTCCTTCTCATATTTCAGCTTTTCGATCAGCGGGAACTCTTCCGATTCCGGCATCGGTGGCTCGGGTATAAAGGATGCTACGCCTCCGCCAAATAGCGATGCCTGGCTGCTGTTTTGCGTATTCTGGTAGTCGTTGGCATATTTAATCAAGCGTTCGATTCCATTGAGTAGGCCATTCTCGGTTTTACCAAAAAACTGCGCCCTGTTTATTTTAAAATAATCGAAAGCCCCGCCATAAACCAGGTTCTCGTACGATTTCTTATTGACAGCCCGTACGTTTGATCGCCTCGCAAAATCATATATTGATTGATAGGGACCGTTGGCAACACGCTCTTCAATAATGCTTTCGATAGCCTTTTCGCCTACTCCTTTTACGCCGGTTAGTCCAAAACGAACCTCACCCTTGCTGTTCACCGCAAACGCCATGTCCGATTCGTTAATATCCGGGCCAAGCACGGGCACGCCCATCCGGCGGCATTCCTCCATAAAGAAGGATATCTTTTCGATGCTGTTCTGGTTATTCAATACCGCCGCCATGTATTCGGCAGGGTAATGTGCTTTGAGGTAGGCCGTTTGATAAGCTACGAAAGCATAACAGGTGGAGTGCGATTTATTGAATGCGTATTGGGCGAAAGCTTTCCAGTCGGTCCATATCTTGGTCAGTTTATCTTTGGGATGGCCCTTGGCGATGGCACCATCCATAAACTGGGCCTCCATTTTGTTCAGTATCTCGATCTGCTTTTTACCCATTGCTTTACGCAGTACGTCGGCATCGCCTTTACTAAAGCCGGCCAGTTTCTGCGATAAAAGCATCACCTGTTCCTGGTACACTGTAATCCCGTAGGTTTCGCCCAGGTACTCCTCCATATCAGGCAGGTCGAAAGTTATTGGTTCCTGGCCGTGCTTACGCTTGATGAAGTTCGGGATATATTCGATCGGTCCCGGACGGTAAAGCGCGTTCATGGCGATCAGGTCCTCAAACTTATCCGGCTTCAGATCGCGGAGGTACATCTGCATACCGTCACTTTCAAATTGGAACGTGCCGTTGGTATCGCCCTTTTGGTAAAGCTCAAAGGTTTTTGGATCATCCAGCGGTACATCATCGATAATGATATCAAGGCCATAATTTTGCTTGATCAGCCGCAGCGCGTCCTTAATGATAGTAAGCGTTTTAAGACCCAAAAAGTCCATCTTGATTACGCCTGCATCTTCAATCACACGTCCGTCGAATTGTGTTACCAACAGGTCTGAATCTTTTGCAGTTGCAACGGGGACGATATTAGTCAAATCATCCGGTGCTATGATGATACCGGCTGCGTGCACACCAGTATTTCTAACCGAGCCCTCCAGTTTCTCTGCTTCGCGAAGCACTGTTGAACGCAGGTCGTTACCGTTGAAAATGTCTTTTAGTTCGGGCACCTGGTCAATAGCCTGGCGGAGAGTGATACCCAAAGTTTCGGGCACCAGTTTCTTCATCGCGTTCACCTCCGAAAGCGGCATATCCAATACCCGACCGACGTCCTGGATACTGGTGCGGGCAGCCATCGAACCATAGGTAATGATCTGCGCCACCTGGTTTTTACCGTATTTATCAACCACGTAGTCAATAACACGCTGGCGTCCGGCGTCGTCAAAGTCAGTATCAATATCGGGCATCGATTTACGATCGGGGTTAAGGAATCTCTCGAACAGCAAATTATATTTGATCGGGTCGATATTGGTGATGCCAATGCAATAAGCCACTACCGATCCCGCAGCCGAACCACGACCAGGACCAATGAATACCCCCATATCCCGACCAGCTTTAATAAAGTCTGATACGATGAGGAAGTAGCCCGCAAAACCCATCGTTCGAATCGTAAACAACTCGAAGTCGACACGCTCTTGTACGTCAGGTGTAATATCGATGTAACGTTCTTTGGCGCCTGTATAAGTTAGGTGTTTCAGGTACTCCCACTGGTTCATATTATCAGCGTCGGCGCCTGTATGTATCTTGAATTCTTGAGGAATCGGGAAGTTAGGGAGCATGATGTCCCGCTTCAACTTCAGAACCTCTACTTTATCAACGATCTCATTGGTGTTATCCAATGATTCCGGCAAATCATGGAACAGCTTGCCCATCTCGGCCTGCGTCTTGAAATAGAACTGATCGTTCGGAAATCCAAAACGGAAGCCCTTTCCGCCTTCTTCATCAGTAGCTATAGGCGTGCTCTGCATATCGCCCGTGTTAACGCAAAGCAAGATATCGTGTGCGTTGGAGTCCTGCTGATCTACGTAGTGCGAGTCGTTTGAACAAATGATCTTTACATTGTGCTTCTTCGCGTATTTCAGCAGGGAGTTATTGACGATCTCCTGTTCGTTAATATTGTGACGTTGCAGTTCGATGTAGTAATCTTCGCCAAACAGATCCAGCCACCATTTGAATTCCTTCTCGCCTTCGTCTTCACCATTTCTCAGTATTGCCTGAGGCACCGATGCACCTATGCAACATGTAGTAGCAATAAGCCCCTTGTGATATTTTAGGATCAATTCCTTATCAATACGTGGCCATTTACTGTAGAGGCCCTCCATATAACCCAATGAACAAAGCTTAACCAGGTTGCGATAGCCTTCAGGGTTTTTCGCCAGCAAAAGCTGGTGATAACGGATATCCTTTTTCTCCTTGGTAAATTGCTTTTGATGCCTGTTTTCAACCACATAAAACTCACACCCCACAATAGGCTTCACATTATGCTTACCTGCCTCAGCCACAAACTTGAACACGCCGAACATATTGCCGTGATCGGTGATAGCAAGGGCCTTCATCCCATCGGCAGCAGCTTTTTTGTAGAGCTTTGAAATATCAGCGGCCCCGTCCAAAAGCGAAAACTGGGTGTGTACGTGTAAATGTGAAAAATCTGGCATAACTAATCTGAATCAACTTTCCCGAAGAATACAAATCTATCAAAACACACGAGATTTCTTTGCTACATTTATGAACACATGACACTGATATTAACAATTCCGGTGTACCTGAGGCGGTTATTTTTATTCGCTATTCCGGTCCTATTATTGGCTTCCTGCAGTCCTTCTCTCCCGCCTGCAAACAGGGTATTTGTAATTCAGCCGTTCAGAGATATACCTTCCAGCCAGGTGAATCTTGTTTATAAAAAATTGAAAGAGATTAATCCGAAGACAATAGTTAGAAGGCCGATTCCATTACCTAAATTGGCTTACTATCCTCCCAGAAATCGGTACCGGGGCGATTCTATCATCAATTATCTTGATCACTTTGGCAGTGCCGATACGGTTATCATTGGTTTAACCGGTAAAGATATCAGCACAACCAAAGGTGGAATAACGGATTGGGGTATTATGGGCCTCGGCTTTCAGCCGGGGAATGCTTGTGTGGTTTCTACCTTCCGACTTTCGAAAACCAATCTTTCGGAGCAACTGGTTAAGATATCGCTTCATGAACTTGGCCACACTCAGGGGCTACCTCACTGTAAAAACAAAACCTGTTATATGCGCGATGCCGAAGGTGGTAATCACCTGGATGAAGAAACCGGATTTTGTGCGTCATGCCGGTCCTTTCTTGAAAGTAAAGGTTGGCGGTTTTAGTTCGAAAAATTCAACCACAAAGGGCACAAAGAAATTGCACAAAGTTCACAGAGAAGAACGACTGAATTACCTGTATATCTCTGTGCCCCTTTGCGAAAAACTCTGCGATCTCTGTGGTTACACAAATAAATCCTATCATTGCGCAATGATAACCACGGTTCCGCTTCAAATTATCGATCTGCACCAGGATGGATTTCATCCTTTGGTTGAGGTCACTCTTTTTGGCAAACCATTCACCCTGGTGCTGGATACCGGAGCTTCCAGAACAGCATTTGATTACACTTTACTTTCGCAAGAAAATGTAGAGCTCGAAGCCAGCGACAGCGTTTCGACCGGCTTAGGTACCACGACGATGACTTCCTACACCGCCAATATCCGCGACTTCCATATCGGCGATCTGCTAACTGATGAATTTGAAGTGGCTGTGCTTGATCTTTCCACCATCAATATCGCATACAGGCAATTAAATCACCCTGATGTACTTGGCGTTTTGGGTGGAGATATATTGGTTAGATATAAGGCAGTGATTGACTATGGTCACAGCCTGCTTACACTGCACGCCGATTGGATCGATTAAAGCTTCACAAACTTGGCCTCACCAACCAGGCTGTCATCTTTCTGGTTCAGCACGCGTATAAGATAGGTTCCCGTTAGCAAATCGCTCATATTATTCTGCCAGAATGCCTGCGCAGAGGTTGCCGCTCTTACAATAATACCCGAACTGTTGCTTACTAAAATTTTATAGCTGCCCGAATCTGCGGTTTTAGTATTGATAGAAAGATTGATTGTGCCCTTTGTTGGATTTGGATAGAGACAAACGGTGTGATTACTGCGATCGATTATACTGATATTGACATTATTTGAATAAGTAATATTACCATCAATATCTTCCTGCTTCAGACGATAAATGTTTTGGCCAACAAACGGATCTTTGTCAACAAACCCATAGGTGCCTAAATCACTTGCCGCAAACCCACCAATTACGTTAAATGTTTTACCATTATCATTACTGCGTTCAACAGTAAAGTTGGTGTAGTTCTGCTCGTTTTGGGTTTTCCAGTTTAGCTGCACCTGGGTGCGATGATCGATCGGTTTTCCGGTAAAGCTCAACAGCTTGTAGATATAATCAGGATTTTCACGAATGATTAGCGAGAAACGTTTCGATCCCAAAGTTGTAGTATCCGTCTTTGTGATGGTGAAATTATAGGCCGAATTGCTGCGCATATTTACAGAATCCTTTGCATAGGCGTCTACCAGCAGTACATCATACAACTGCGGTACCTGGTTGATAGCGGTTAGCTTCATCAGGTAATTCCCGCTATTGTTCGCACCAACTTTTAGGGGAATTGCAAGCACCTTTTTATTTTTTGGGAAGGGTACTTTGTTGATAGCAAGGGCCACATTGTCGCTTGATATACTGGACAAATTTACAATCCCGGTTCCGGCACGGTATCTTGCATCGTTACGATAATTAAACGCGGTTGACGCCGCATTATCGAACCGAATAATACTCTCATCAGTATTGATGGAGTCCTTGGCCATCTGCAAACGGATAAACTGGTCGCTTACCGCGGCATTTGCCGGCTTACCCATAAATAATGTCGACCCTACGACAGCCTGGGTATTCGTTTTAGCGGTTTCATTGAAAACCAGCTGAGCGGTTGTTGTATCAGCCTGGACAAAAAATCCAACCCCACTGCCAATGATATTAGTTGCACCGTTTGTACCTCCTAAACCATTTGACCCTGCGGTATATACGCCATAATTACCTGAACCCTGTGCTCCGGAAGGAATAAGCTGGTAACAGAATGGCCCGACCTTTGGCGCATAAATACCTGCAGTAGGATCTGTTGTGCTGTATTGATCCCAATCTATCGAACTGGCATACGGGTTACCAACCAGGTTAGAGCCTTCTATAGCCACATTTCCAGAATTTTTCGTCCAGCCAAGGTTAGATGATGCGGGCGAATACCAATCGCTTACCGTAATTGCGCCCTGGTTCAAGGCACCAGTTGCTACTAAGGTATCAGTCGTGGCAGATGCTCCGGGAGTTGTTAACGCGTTAAGACTGGCCTGGTTACGGCTCCCGCGATAGTAGAACATAAAACCGTTGCCCACCGGTAAATTAAACGGCCCGCCATCAATATCCAGCGAATAATTGAGCGAGTCAGTGATCTTATTGATTCCCCTGAAGTTGCTATTTAAGAACGTAGAATATAGCGGCGCCAGGTCTTCCCGATACAGGTACAAGGTGGGATTTCCGCCTTTATCAAAACCACCTCCTGTACTGGTGCTACCTGTTGTATAAATGGCGCGGGTGAGGTATTTGATGCTATAAATATTATTCGAACTAATCGTTGAATTGTAGACCGGCGACGAAGCAAGGCGATATGCCCGGTGATTTGTCACATACCGCTTTACATTCACATTACCGGTAATTGAACATCCTGCAGGTATAGCGGCAATTGTAGCGGACCCGGTGCTGTCTGAATTTAACGTTAAATAACCGTTCGTTGCAAGCTGGGTATTGCCGTTAATATTTAACACCCCCTGGCAAGCAAGGAAAAAGTTATTACCAAGAATTGTTTCAGTACCACCGCCTGTAAATGTAACGTTGGTCAGCAAACAGTCATTAGCGGTTGCTAAGTTCTCACCTCCAGCTGAGTTAAAAGTAACCATCGCGGTGCCAAAGTTGCAGGTGCCATAGTTATAGAAAGAGCCACCGACGATAAACGGGCGAGTGCCGCATTTAAGCGTCGAACCGGTGCCCGAATTAAAATCGGCCCCCATTAACAACGCTGAGTTATTTGTATTCAGATCCACGGTCTCGGTACCTGCAGCGAGGGTTACATCCTGGGCAACCAGTAAGGTTCCCAGAGTCGAAGCAGCATCAACTGTCTTTGTACCCGATCCGCCAAAGCCCAGGTTTTCGTAAACCACACCGTCGTTGGCATCGGAACCATTGTTATCAATAATGTTATTTACTGTTGTACCCGAGACGTAGTTATAAACTTCCTGGTTGTTTGTACCGCTATAATTCACCGTTGCTGTACCGGCCCCTCCCGCCTGCACGACGTTATAGAAGTCGAACTTGTTGCCCACATTGCCGCTTTGCGATGTCAACGCATTGGCATTTTGCAAGTTTAGTGTCGTGCTATCGGCGTTATTGTGCAAATCCATACTGAACAACGCTTCAGGCTTAAACTGCGTATGATTAAAATTATTCGCCGCACCATCGGTCAAATTAATGTGCCCGCCAATGGTCAAACTCCCTTGCGAAAGCGAGAATTGTGCATTGCTGTTGCTTACAACAACTGTATTTCCGGCGTCATCCCTGCTTTGGGTATTGAGCGTTAAATCACCGGTTATATTCATGGTGATGTGTGAACCGCCTGCAGCAGTACCCATTGTTACTTGCGTAATATTAACAACCGAGTCGGCAGTAGGTGTTGTGGTGTCGCCGACAGCAAAACTGCCGCAATTGATAGTTCCTGACCCCTGCAGATATGTTTGGATAGCCGTGATTGGGGCCGTATTTCCAGAATTAAACGTTCCTGCGGTTGTATGCTTTTGGAGTATTTGTCCGCTCACATTCAAGATGGCCAGGTTGTCAACTGCAAGTGTATTAGTTGCAGTAGCCCCGCCTGTTATCAATCGATCGCCAAAAGTGATTGACGAAACCAGATTAGGAGGTGTCGCGGTTACTTCAGGATTGTTGGTATAATTTGCATTAACACCGATGTAAACCTGGTCGGTCGATTGCTGGTCGCCGGGATAGTCCGTAGCCGGATTGCTAGTGGTACCATTGGTCGTCGACTGCCAGTTGTTGGGATTATTCCATGCTGTACTTACCCCGCCTATCCAATCATAAGTAGTGGATGAGGGCGACGTACAAGTTAACGTTGCCGTGGCAGTAGCCGGCAAGTGGTGCGTATCCCCTGCTTGTGTGGCCGTTATGGTTGCAGTCCCTATTCCAACCAAATGGATCAGCCCCCCCGAAGTTATAGTTGCAACAGCGGTATTACTGCTACTATAAGTTATTGGCAACCCAAAATTCGATGTAGCCCCCGGATCGAAATCGGGTGTATTAATCGACTTCGAGCTCAATGTAAACGAAATAGTTTGCGAAAAATTTACAAGGTCCTTGTACAACTGGAAACTCAGGAACGTATTATAAACTATCCTATGACCTGCATCTACATAGTGAATACCATCGCCGTAACCTATCGCCGGGTTAATTTCAAAATTTGTTGACGAAACACTCAATAATGTGAGAAAATTATTGACGATAGCCGTGTTGTACGTGCTGTTTGAAGGATATTGTGCGGCTAAAAGTCCATTAAACGTGCCTAAGTCGGCCTGCTCTGAAGGATCAAGCCCTCCACTGGACAGTCCTCCCGGATCACTGTATAAATCTCTGGGCTGCGTTCCCGTTAAAATATAGGGAACATGAGCAGCATCCAGCGCATTGGTAATAGTGGTGTAGTTAGCTAGCGTCTCCGAATTAGAATACCCGTCCGCTATATCATTTGTTGGCAAACTAATGATGACAAAGGTTGGATTATAGCTCAGGGCTTTGGTAACGTTCTGACTTGTATTGGGATCGGGAGCATAAGATGGGTGCGACGAATTTGTTGGCAGGCAGATATAAGTGGTGTTGCCCGGGTAAGCAATGTTTATGATAGTATCGCC
>Ga0207702_10003701_pt1 | contig 13834 bp, 16 predicted proteins | sample KBSCornC62_FD_184302 | JGI IMG/M metagenome (GOLD analysis project Ga0207702, IMG submission 184302) | Corn rhizosphere microbial communities from Kellogg Biological Station, Michigan, USA - KBS Corn C6-2 (SPAdes) (version 2) | ecosystem: Host-associated > Plants > Roots > Rhizosphere > Soil ...
TTTTGCTCGGGCTGGTGCAGGGCTTCATCGCGCCGGTGACCTTCATCGTCTCGCTCTTCAAGCCGGACGTGGCGGTCTATGCGGTGCCGAACAACGGCGCGTGGTACAATTTCGGGTTCGTGCTGGGGATCGGCGGCTTTGCCGGCGGCGCCAGCCAGACGCGGAGGTAGCGGATGACCAACGGATCGGTATTCCTGGCGATCGGCACGAGCATCGCCGCGGCGGATCTGGTGATTGCCCAGATGGTCGCGCGCAAGATGCGCGAGCGCGCCGCAATGCCGCCGATCGAGGGCGGGCGGCAGGGTTCGCCCGCCGCCGCGGTCGCCATGCTCCGCATCGGCGCGGTCGTCATTTTCCTGATTTTAGCCGCTCTGGCCTTCGGGCTGATCCCGGCAGCCGACATTCAACCGATCAAGCTTCACTAAGGAAGACGCGTCATGTCCCTTCTCCAGGCCTCCCGCTCCTACAAGCCCTTCGAATATCCGTGGGCGTTCGAATATTGGAAGCGCCAGCAGCAGCTCCACTGGCTGCCCGAGGAAGTGCCTTTGGGCGAGGATTGCCGCGACTGGGCGCAGAAGCTCTCGGATCACGAGCGCAACCTGCTGACGCAGATCTTCCGCTTCTTCACGCAGGCCGACGTCGAGGTGCAGGATTGCTACCACGAGAAATATGGCCGCGTGTTCAAGCCGACCGAGGTCAAGATGATGCTGACCGCGTTCAGCAACATGGAGACGGTCCACATCGCCGCCTACAGCCACCTGCTCGACACGATCGGCATGCCCGAGACCGAATATTCGGCCTTCCTCCAGTATAAGGAGATGAAGGACAAGCACGATTACCTCAGCACCTTCGGCGTCGATACCGACGAGGATATCGCCAAGACGCTCGCCATGTTCGGCGGCTTCACCGAGGGGCTTCAGCTCTTCGCCAGCTTCGCGATGCTGATGAACTTCCCGCGCTTCAACAAGATGAAGGGCATGGGGCAGATCGTGTCCTGGTCCGTCCGCGACGAGACGCTGCATTGCGAGGGGATCATCAAGCTGTTCCATGCCTTCTGCAAGGAACGCAACGTGATGACCGCCACCGTGCGCGACGACATCCTCGACATGTGCCAGAAGACGGTGCGGATCGAGGATGCGTTCATCGACCTGGTGTTCGAGATGGGGCCGGTCAACGGCATGACGCCCAAGGACATCAAGCGCTACGTCCGCTTCATCGCCGACTGGCGCCTGGGCCAGCTCGGCCTCAAGCCGATCTACATGATCGAGGAACACCCCCTCCCCTGGCTCGCGCCACTCCTGAACGGCGTCGAGCACGCCAACTTCTTCGAAACCCGCGCGACGGAGTATTCGAAGGCGGCGACACGTGGCGACTGGAGCGACGTTTGGGACAGCTTCGACCGGCGCAAGCAGGCCAAGGCGGCAGCGGATGTGGCGAACGAGGATGCCGGCGGCGAAGATGGGCTGTTCGGACATGCCGGGGTGGCGGCGGAGTAAAGCGCTTGGTCGAAACCGTCGAGATTGTGCCGGAAGAGGCTGCGCTCCTAAGAGCAATGTCCGAGAGCCACTTTTTCGACGTCAAATCGAAGCGAATTACACCCGCAAAACTTTCACGGACGCTTTCTGCCCTGGGGAATGCCGATGGGGGAGAGGTCCTAATTGGCATTGAGGACAAATCAGTAAATTTTGGCAACCGTTGGCAGGGCTTTGCCGATGAGGAAGAAGCAAATGCAACGGTGGACGTACTCACTCGACTGTTCCCGCCGGGTGAAACTTTCCAGTATCGATTTTTGCGATGCGAGAGCGAAACGGGCTTAGTGCTTCAGTGCGAGATTATTAAGAATGCGCAAATATGGCCGGACACCGCGGGAGAAATTTACGTCCGACGAGGCGCTCAGAATCTTCGGCTACAGGATAGGGATGCAATACGCCGCCTTGAATTCGCAAAAGGACTGACATCCTTCGAAGATCAAAAGCTTGAAAGCGACAGCGGTGTACTTTTAGAATCCGACACAATGCAGTCTTTTATGCGGGACGTAGTCCCCGCCTCTGAGCCAGAACCATGGCTTAGAAAGCAACGGCTACCGGTGTTCTCGTGGTGCTTAGGCATGAGAAGCTCGCCGAGCCGGAAACGCGCATTGCGGAATATCTACAAACCAACGATGAAATTAATAATGCAAAAGCCAGAGAAATAACTCATATTGGCTCTGAAAATTCAGTGAAGCGGATATTTCAGAAGCTGATGAAGAATGAGATTATAGAAAGAATTCCTGGAAGAGCTCAGTCAAAAGCAGCTTATCGGCGCGGCCCCAAATTTCCGGGCAAAAAGCGCTAATTCTCAAAACAAAGACAGTCACGTCAGGATAAACTCGCTAACGGTCTTTGTGTATGGTCCCGAAAACCTTCGGAATTCAGGGGACACTATACTAAACACCTAGCGCAATACCACCGTTGCGGTCGCCCCGGCTTCCAGAACGGTCGGCAGTTGAAAGGCAGGGAAGAGCCTTTGGGCGAGCGGATGCGTGAAGGCTGTGAACCGTTCAATCCTGCCCCCGTCCAGAGACAGAAGATGTAAGCAGTGCGCGTTCCAGCGCCCCTCGGCGCCGAGCGTATAGAGCGCGAACGCCGGTTGCAGGTTCGCGCCGATGGGGACGAGCCGTAAGCCGCGGTATGCCGGCCAGACCGATCCAAAAAAATCCGCGATCGAACCGCTTCCTTGGTACCACTCCCGCCAAGGCGGCATCGCGCAGATCGCATCCTCCTTCAGAAGGGCGATGAACCGCTCCAGATCAAGGCTCTCCCAGGCCCGCACGTAGCGATCCAGCAAGTTCCGCTGTTGCGCGTCGGCGACCGGCGCGGATCGGGCGTCGAGGTCCAAGCCAGCCAGCTTGGCGCGCGCCCGCTGCAGGATGCTGTTGACGGATGCGACCGACGCGTCGAGCACCGCGGCGACTTCGATCGCGGACCAGCCCAGGACATCGGCCAACAGCAAGGCTGCACGCTGGCGCGGCGGCAGTTGCTGAATAGCGACGAGGAATGCGAGCCGGACAGACTGAGCCAGTTCGTAGCGAGCGTCAGGTCCAGCCGCCGCATCGGGCAGATCCGCCAACTCGAAGTCGGGGTAGGGTTCGACCCAAAGCGTATCGACATCCGGACGGCCTTGCGGCGGGCTGTCGGAGGGAGCGTCCAGACGGTCGGGCATTGTCCGGCCGTGCGCCGTGCGGTTGGTCACCATGCTGAGGGCGACGTTCGTGGCGATCCGGTAGAGCCAGTTCTTGATCGAGGCGCGCGCCTCGAAATCGTCGAAGCCCCGCCAGGCGCGCAACATGGTTTCCTGAACCGCGTCCTCGGCCTCGTGCAAGGATCCGAGCACGCGGTAGCAGTGCAGCTTGAGGGCTCGGCGATACGCCTCGGCGTAATCAGCGAACTCCGCGCGATCTGGTGGCGCAGCCATGGAAGGTCCATCGGGCGTCCTGTCCCTCACGGCAAGCCTCCTGACCGCGCCATCGCCCCGCCTCAGTCCACTGCCGCGACGCCGTCGGGCGAGATGGTGAATATCGAACCGGTCTCCGCCGGCGGCTTCGTCGCCGCGTTGAGGACCGCCCGAGCCACGTCGGCGGGCGACTGGCGCGCGCCCATATTGGCGAGGAACTGCTCTCCAGGAATACCAAGATAGCGAACATAGCCATCCAGCGCGGATCTGCCGAGTTCCGTTTCGGGCATGATGCGGGTCGGCACGAGGGCCATGAAACGAATGCCGAGCTCGCGGCGGTCCGATTCCGCCTGGCTGTGTTTCGCAAGGAACATCTGCGTGCGCTTTGCGCCTGAGTAGCCGCCGCCGAGCGGCGATCCCCCAAGGCCAGCGCCGCTGGCGATGATCACGACGACCGATCCCGGCGCCAGCGGTGCGCGTAGAGCCTCCTGGCAAAACAGGAAGGACATCTTCACGTCAACGTCCCAGTTGATCGAGAATTCCGTCCACGACAAATCGGGGATCGGAAGCGATCGCGGCGTGGCGCCGCCGCAGATCACCAGCAGATCCGGCTTCTCCGTCTGAAATACGGTCTTCGGCGCCGCGTCTGCCGTGGCGTCCAACGCCAGGGTGTCCATGCCTCGGTTCGCAAGGCTGTCCAGGTCACGCTGGGTACGCGCTACTGCGAGGACCCGTGCGCCCTGGGCGCTTGCCAGCTCGGCGATTTCGATGCCGACGCCGCGGCTGCCCCCAATGACGACCACGCGCTTGCCCGTCAGCTGTCCACTTTCCGATGACACGGTCATGTCTCCCCAAAAATCTTTCTCGGCGTAGAGACTGCCGGCAGCGGAAAACTCATCGGTCCGACGAAGATTTTTTTGGTTGCCGACCGCGGGCACAAAGCGATGGGCTCGGATGTTTCGGCGAGATTTCGGGGTTTCGGGGACACTATATTGGTGTGAGTGTCCAAGCCCAGTTTCGAGGTCGTGACGGATGAAGCAAGCGGCGCACCGCAAAGCGGCCGCATCGTCATCGAAAGGGAATTGCGGCGATAGAAAGCGATCAAGGCCGATGGCGCATCACGCCACCAGCCTTGATCAAACATTCACGCAACGGCGGTCTTGGCCTTCGCCGTCCGCTTGGCCGGCGCACGGCGAGTACGCGCCGCCGGCCGTGCCGTCCGCAGCGGCGAGCTAAGGCTCCAGCCTTGCCGTGCCTGACTGACGGCGAACAGGCCCAGCCCGACCAGGCCGATCGCGCCGGCCAGGAGATAAAGCGGGCCATTGTCGCCCAGATTCTCGCGCACCACAGTATCGATGCGGCGGCCGAGATCGCGGCCGCGGTTGGCGGCTTCTTCCATCAGGACAGGCGCGACTTCCGCCGCGTCCGCCGCCACGTCGCGCGCCGCGCCGTAGCCGTTCTGGAACACGCCGGCGACGCGATCGATCATGCCGTCGGTCTGCATGTCCTGATCGCCCAGCGCACCGCCGACCTTGAATTCAACCTTGCCCGCCATATCCCGGCCGGCACCAATCACGCGATCCTCGTTCATAAAACTCTCCAGCGCCCCCAAAGTGTTTGGGAGCAGAGGAACGCAGCGCGGAGGGCGCCGTTCCGGGGATACGACGAAGCGCTGGGTACGACGTAGATGCCTGAGGTGGCTGCTTAATTTAGATCAGTCACCCGCTCGTCCACCAGCGGCGCGTGGCCCCGCACGTCTCCAGCGCGCGCTGATAGCCGGGCCGTTCGCGCAGCCGCATCAGATAGGCCCACTCCCCTTCGCCGAGCGCGTAGCCGATATTCCGGCGCGCCATCTCCAGCGCATAGCCGACCGAAATATCCGCCGCGGTGAAGGCGTCGCCCGCCAGCCAGGGCGTTTTCTCCAGTTGGCGGGTAACGAGCGACAGTCGCGTCTCGAACACGTCCAGCGCCTGGCCCGCGCTCCAATTGTCGCGCTGGTCTTCAGGCGCGATGTTCCGCGCGCCCGAGACGAAATAGGCCGAGGCGGCGAGGCCCGCTTCGCCCAGATGGAGGAATTGCTGGTAGAGCGGGAAGGCCGCATCCTCCGGCGCCGGCGCGAGCGGGGACGGGCCGTAGCGCGCGAGCAGATATTCCATGATCGCGATGCTCTCGACCATCGTCACATCGCCGTCGACGAGCGCGGGGATGAAGCCCGCAGGGTTTACGGCCAGGAATTCGGGATCGTTCTCGACGCCCTTCAGCAGGTCCACGCCGCGCAGGGCGTAGGGCAGCCCCATTTCCTCCAGCATCCAGACGACGCGAAAGCCCCTGCCCTCGCCATAAACGGTGATCATTGCTGTCGCCTCCGGTTGATCATGCCCTATAGCGCCCGGCAAAGGAGCCGACATGGCGGACGAAACACCAATCCGGGAATTGCAGGGTGAGCGTAACCGGCTGTGGGCGGAAGCGCGGCTGAAGGGGCTCGCCCCCGGCACGCCGCAGCGCGACCGTATCGCGGAGCTCGACGCCAGGATCCGCGAACGCAAGGCCGCGACCGCCATCCCGAGCAAGCGCAAGCCCAAGGCAGCGCCCCCGGCCGAGTAGCATCGTCGTCATTCCCGCGGAGGCAGGAATGACGGCAGTGTGGGCCCACCATTGCCTTCACGCTTACATCTGCATCGGGCCCATCGTGCCGTCCGACCAGGCGGGCACGGGGGCGAAGAAGACGGTGATCGGCTCGATCGCATCGACGAAGGCGAAGATGGGCGATCCGTCCATGTTGGCGCCCCAGCTGGCGGCGTCGGTATGGGGCAGAACAAATTTGGGGACACTATACTAATTTCCTGCTAGCCTCGCCGAATGGCCCGCCTCTCCCGCATCGTCATCCCCGGCGTCCCGCACCACGTCACGCAGCGCGGCAATCGCCGTCAGCCGATCTTCTTCTCCGACGAGGACCGCCTGTTCTACCTCGCTCTGCTGCGCGAGGGCTGCGCGAAGGCGCGGGTGGAGTGTCTCGCCTGGTGCCTGATGGACAATCACGTCCACCTCATCCTCATCCCCGCCGAGGCCGACGGTCTGCGCGCCGCGCTCGCCGAGGCGCATCGCCGCTACAGCAGCCGCATCAACGTGCGCGAGGGCTGGACCGGCTATCTCTTCCAGGGCCGCTTCGCCTCTTATCCGATGGACGACGCGCACCTGATGGCAGCGGTGCGCTATGTCGAGCGGAACCCGGTCGCGGCGGGGCTGGTGGCGCATGCGCAGGACTGGCGCTGGTCGAGCGCGCGCAGCCATGTCGCCGGGCGGCGGATGGCGGGCGATCCGCTCACCAATGTCGCGGCGCTGGGAGCGCATGTGCGCAACTGGAAGGCGATGCTGCGCCAGGGCCTTGAGGCGGGCGACCTTGGGCCGGAGCGCGAAGCGGAGGCGGCGGCGATCGAAGCGCGGCTGCGCACCGGCCGCCCGCTCGCGGCCGAGGCGTGGATCGCGGCGCAGGAGGCGGCGCTGGATCGCAAGCTTGCGCCGGCGCGGCGGGGGCGGAAGGCGAAGGCGGCGGTGGGAAATTAGTATAGTGTCCCCGAATTAGTGCCGGAACAAGCCTGTCCTGAGCCTGTCGAAGGACCCGGGGCGAAGGTGGGTTGTTTGTGCATCGCACGGCTGTATTATTGCTATAATACAGTGGAGGAATCCGATGTTCGCACTCGTGCTTGCCGCCGCGATCCAGGTTCCGCAGAGCGGACCCGCGCTGACCCAGGCCATCGCCGCGCGCGACGCGGCGCTGTTCGAAACCTTCTTCCGCCAATGCGATCCGGCGAAGATGGCGGGGTTCCTGACGCCCGACCTGGAATTCTACCATGACAAGAATGGCGTGGTGGCGCGATCGGCCAAGGAATTCGTCGATATGTATGCCAAACAGTGCGTCGGCTGGCACGCGCCGGGCGCCTGGAATTCGCGGCGCGAGCTGGTGGCGTCGAGCCTGAATGTCGAGGCGATCCCGGGCTATGGCGCGATCGAGGAAGGCGATCATCTTTTCTACGAGCGCCAGGGCGACGGGCCCGAGCGTCTGACGGGCAAGGCCCATTTCGTCCAGTTGTGGCAGCTGGGCGAGGACAATGTCTGGCGGCTCGCACGCGTGCTCAGCTACAGCCACGCACCCGCCGGCAAGCCGTGACGCGGCACGCAAGGGCGAATATGGGCCAGATGCGATCGCTTTGACTAGGCCAATAAGGATCGGCTTAACCGCCGCTGGCCTCCCCTTCCGCCCGATGGCAGAAGGCCGGCTCTTCACCATCGCAGGGGGCAGATCGTGCCGGTCAATCTCTATACGTTCGTCGGCCTTTACGACCGCGCGCTGGTCGCGGCGTCGCACCTGCTCGACAAGGGCGTGGACTATGCCTCCGCGCAGGGCATCGGCGAAAGCGAGATGCTGAACTGGCGGCTGATCGACGATATGCAGCCGCTGAGCTTCCAGCTGATGGTGCTGGTCAATTTCTCGCAGCAATGGACCGCGCGCGTCGCGGGGCTGCCCGTGCCGGAATGGGTCAGGCTGGAGCAGGATCTACCGACGTTCCGGCAAAAGATCGCCGAGGCGCGCGACTATCTCGCCGCGCTCACGCCCGAACAGTTCGAAGGGCGCGACGACGTGCCTATCAGCTACAAGATCACCGACGGGCTGGAGCCGACGCTGCCCGCCGGCCGATGGCTGTCGGGGTTCGCCACCACCAATTTGTATTTCCATCTGTCGACGCTCTACGGGATCCTGCGCGCGCACGGCGTCCCGATCGGCAAGGCGGATCTGTTCGCGGCGGGTTTCTAGGGCGCGCCGGTGCGCCCATCCCGACCAGCCCCCCTTTCGCCCTGGCGGGAAGGCCGATCTTTGGCGCGTGGCCGGCCTGTGGTAAGGATTCGTTTACCGAACGAATCGATCGGGGGGGATCAACGATGCGCGGTTTCAAGAACGGCTTTGCGCGTTTCATGCAACGGTCACTTCCGGCGCTGGCGATCGTCGCCGCGCCGGTTCCGGCGCTGGCGCAGAATCTTGTGGTCAATGGCGGGTTCGAGACGGGCGATTTCACCGGCTGGACCGCGCCGAGCGAATCCTATCCGGAAAAGGTCGGAAGCACCTATGCCGCCGGCGGCACCTATGCGGGCGAGATTGCGGGTTATTCCTATGCCCCCGATACGCTGACGCAGCAGATCACGACCGGCGCGGGCCAGACCTATCACATCCAGTTCGATTATCTGTGGGACATCACGGGAGGCGGCACGCTCAACTCGCTCGCGCTCGACTGGAACGGAGACCAGGTCTTCTTCCAGCAGAATGTCGTCGATAACAGCTATGTCTGGCATCATTTCAGCGGCCTGGTCACGGGCACGGGCAGCGACCAGCTCCAGTTCGCCGCAGCCAACGACCCGGGCTATGTCTGGGTCGACAATGTCTCGCTCTCGGCGGCCCCCGAGCCCGCGGTCTGGGCGATGATGGTCGGGGGCTTCGGCCTGATCGGTGCCGCGTTGCGCGGCCGGCGCCGGATCCGCGCGCTGGCCTGAGGCCGGCACCTCACATCTCCATCGGGCCCATCGTGCCGTCCGACCAGGCCGGCACGGGCGCGAAGAAGGTCGTCACCGGCTCGTTCGGATCGACGAAGGCGATCATCGGCGATCCGGGCAGGTTGGCGCCCCAGCTCGCGGCATCGGTCTTGGGCAGGAAATACATGATGTGCGGATGCCAGTGGCCGGCCTTGTCGCTGAGGTAGCCCTGCTTCGACATCATGTAGCACATCGCCCCAACCGCGGGCGCACCGAACGCGCCCGAGGCGATCGCGGCCTTGGTCTGCGTGCGGATGGCGGGCAGATCCTGCCCGGCCAGCACCCACTCGCTCCGCTTCAGATATTCGGGCAGCACGGTGCGCGTCGCGGCGGCGTTGAGGCAGATCGGCGCGCGCACCTTGGGGTTCCAGAATTCGGGATCGTCGAGCGTCGCGCCCCAGCTGCGGAAGACCAGGCAGGTGAAGCCGTTGGTGCCGGTCGCGGCGGTTTCATAGCCGGTGGCGCCCAATATCAGCACGGTCGCATCCCTGGAGATCGATGGCGGCGCTGCGCTCCGCGCCAGCGCGATCTCGTCGGTGCGGGCGGTCTGGTATTGCGCGATCGGCGCGCGCGCATAATCCGCCGCCATCGCGGGCGGCGCCCAGCTCAGCAAGGCGGCGGCGATTGCCCATGTGCTTCCGGAACGGCGAGACGGCATGATCCTTCCCCTTCGGTTTGACGGCGCGAGTCCGTTGTTTTAGGTTGGTATCAACCTATTTTTCCCGCCGCAAGCGGGGCGCGGCTTGATCGCCCCCCCGCCGCCCGGCATGGAGGGACATGAAAGATCCCGTTCCTTTCCAGACCACGCTGCATGTGCGCGACACCTGCCTCTGCCTCCATGCGCAGCGCGCGGCGCGCGTGCTGGCGCGGCGTTTCGACGGCCTGCTGCGCCCGGTCGGGCTGACCAATGCCCAATTCTCGCTGCTGATGGCGCTCAACCGACCGGAGCCCGCGACGATCGGTCCGCTCGCCGCCTTGCTCGGCGCGGACCGCACCACGCTCACCGCCGCGCTGAAGCCGCTCCAGCGCGAAGGGCTGGTCACGGTCGAGCCCGATCCCGACGACCGCCGCGGCCGCCGCGTCCGGCTCACCCCCGCCGGCGCCGCGCGCCTGGCCGCGGCGGTGCCGATCTGGGTTGAGGGCCATGCCGCGCTGGAGAAGGAGCTGGACGATCCCGACGCGCTGCGCGCGGGCCTGCTCGCGCTGGCGGGACGCGCGGCCTAGCCTGTCCTACCAGACCAACACAGTGGCTTGGCAAAGCGCGGCCTTGCGATAGGATCGCAGCATGAAAATGCTCGCCCCGCCTCTCCTCCTCGCCCTCGCGGGCCTTGCCGCTCCCGCCTCGGCAGACCCCGTCGTCCGGATCGCGCAGGGCGCATTGGCCGGCACCGCGCGCGACGGGGTCCTCGCCTTCCGTGCGATACCCTATGCGGCCCCGCCGGTGGGGGCGCTCCGCTGGCGGGCGCCGGCCGCGGCCAAGCCATGGCGCGGCGTGCGCGCGGCCGACGCGTTCGGACCGGTCTGCATCCAGCCGCCGGTCACCTGGGCGGGACACGATCTCGACCGCCAGAGCGAGGATTGCCTGACGCTCAATGTGTGGACGCCGCGGGCCACGCCATCGGCGCGATTGCCGGTGATGGTCTGGTTCCATGGCGGCGGCTACACCAACGGCGCAGGCTCGCAAGGCACCTATGAGGGGACCAAGCTCGCGCGGCAGGGCGTAGTGATCGTCACGGTCAACTACCGGCTCGGCGCGCTCGGCTTCCTCGCGCATCCCGCGCTCGCCGCCGAATCCCCGCTGCACAGCGCGGGCAATTACGGCCTGCTCGACCAGATCGCGGCGCTCAAATGGGTGCGCGCCAATATCGCGCGCTTCGGCGGCAATCCCGGCAATGTGACGATCTTCGGCCAGTCGGCGGGCGGCGGAGCGGCGATGCTGCTGACCGTGTCGCCGCTCGCGCGCGGGCTGTTCCACAAGGCGATCTTCGAAAGCGGCTCGGCGCTGCGTTTGCCGAGCGCAAGCGAGGGCGAAGGGCCGCGCCTGGCCGACGCGGAGAAAGCGGGGCTGGCGCTGGCGGACAGGCTCCATGCGGGCACGCTTGCGGCACTGCGCGCGCTACCCGCTTCCGCATTCCTGGGCCGCGACCTGCCGGGCGTCAGCCAGGGCCCGATCATCGACGGCAAGATCGTGCCGGCGGACATCACCACCGCCTGGCGCGCACGGCGCGATGCAGGGGTGCCGGTGCTGCTGGGGTGGAACAGCGACGAAGCGGCGCGCTTCATGGGGCCAGTGACGCGGGCCGACTATCTGGCGAATATCAAGTCGTTCGGCGCCCTCGCGCCGGACCTGCTGCGCATCTACCCCGCCAACGATGATGCGGAGGCCGGGGTCGCCGCGCTCGATCTGTTCAGCGATACCGCGTTCGGCTGGCGGAGCTGGAGCCTGGCCGAGACGCGGCGCGCGCCGACGTCGCCCGCGACCTTCCTCTACCAGTTCGACAATCCGCCCCCCGGCCCGGACGGTACGCGCACCAGGGGCGCGGTCCATTCCGACGAATTGCGCTACGTCTGGGGCAATGACGATCCCGAGGGAAAATGGCCCGCGGCGGACAAGGCGCTCGAAGCCACGATCCAGCGTTACTGGGTCAATTTCGCGCGGACGGGCGACCCCAACGGCCCGGGCCTGGCGCGCTGGGCGCCCTATCGCGCGGGCGGCACCGCCTTGTGGTTCGCGGGCGGCGTGGCCAAGGCGGGCGGGGTGCTGCGCGAAGACCAGTTGCGCGCGCTGGACCGGGCATTGCGCCAGCCCGCGGGCTGAGGCTTCCGCCCTTCGATACGTGCGCCTTACTTCCGCTGGCCGGGGATATCGCGTCCGCCCTGGTGCAGGATCAGGCCGGTCACCTTGCCGCTCTGGTCCTTGGTGAAGTCGATCTCGGCGTCGACGACCTTGGGGAAGAAGCGTGTCTGGCTCTCCGCGAATATCGGGATCTTGGGCTGGCCGGTCCCCTGCGTCATCAGCTGGCCGCCCTCCAGCGTGACCGCCAGAACGAAGCCGGGCGCCAGCTCGTAATTGCCGACATAGGTCGCCAGGATATGCGGATCGACCGCCACCTCGTGCCGCTCGGACGGCAGGACCACGGTCTCGCCATGCGCCACGGCAGCCAATTGCCCGCCGATCCGGTCGGGAGCATCGCCGTTCAGATTGCCGAGGACGACCACCGTCATCTTCTCGTCGGGATAATAAGTCAGATAGGTGTTGAAGCCGTCGATGCCGCCGCTGTGGCTGAAGAAGGGGTGACCGCCCGACTGGCCCACGGCCAGGCCCATGGCATAGTTGTTGAGGAAGGGTGTCGTCATCTTCCTGAGCGACGCGGCCGACAGCAGCTTGCCGCCGTACAGCGCATCTTCCCACAGCCTCAGGTCGCGCGTGCTCGAATAGAGCGCGCCGGCGGCATAAGGCACGGTCATGTCCACATAGCCGGCATTCTGCGGCCCCTTGGGCCCCATGCCATAGCCGGACGCGCGATGCGGGATGATCGCCGCGCTCGTATCATAGCCCGAATGCGACATCTTCAGCGGCGTGAAGATGTTCTGCTGCAGGAAGTCGGCATAGGTCTGCCCGCTTATGTTTTCGATCAGCAGGCCGAGCAAGACATAGTTGGAATTGCTGTAGGCCCATTTCTCGCCCGGCTGGAAATCGAGCGGCTTCGCTTCGAACCGCGCGACCAGCTGGGCGGGCGACGTCGGAAGGAGCTTGAATGTCGGCAGGTCGGGAAATTCGGTATAGTTCGGAATTCCCGACGTGTGCGTCAGCAGGTTGAAGATCGTGATTTTTGCCCACGCGGCGGGCGCGTCGGGCAGATAGGCCGATACCGAATCCGACGTCTTGAGCTTGCCGCGTTCCTCCAGCAGCAGGATAGCGGCAGCGGTGAACTGCTTGGTCACCGAACCCAGGCGGAACACCGTGTCTGGATCGTTCGCGATATTCCATTCGAGATTGGCGTAACCATAGCCCTTGTCGAGCAGGACGCGCCCGCCGCGCGCGATGAGCACCGATCCCATGAACTGCCGGTTGTCGGTATAGGCCTTCACGATCTGGTCCATGCGCGCGACGTTGTCGGCGCCTGGCGCCTTTTGCGCGAAGGACGGCGCCGCGGCCGCCGCGAACGCTATCGCACCCACGATCATCGCGGTCCGCCGGCGAAGATATTTCCTGTCCATGATGCCCCCTGATCAGGTCGGCCGAAGCGGCCGGAGCCGAAACGCGCCCTATTTCCCCTCGAACACCAGATGCTTGGCGAAGAAGGGGAAGGTGACCTTCTCCAGCCGCTCGGGAAAGCGGTTGCCATGGTCGCCCTCGAACAGTTCGAAATCGTGCGGGATGTGGTAGCGCTGCAGCTCGGCATGCATCGCCTCGTCATCGCCGCGCACGAAATCCTTGTCGCCCGTGTCGAGCCCGATCGCTGTCATCGATTTGAGCGCCAGCACATATTGCGGGAGCATCGCGATCGGCGCGTTCGCCGCCCATTTCGCCACGACCAGATCGTCGACCTTGCCGTCATTGGTGGCGAGATCGACATAGAATGGCGGCTTGTTCGGATCGGGCGACCAGGCGGCGGCGACCGCATAATTGGTGCGGATCCCGAAATCGCCCTTCTCCACCTGCTCGGGCGTCGCGCCTTCATATTTGCGTCCCTCCTCGCCGGTGATGCCGCGCGGGCGCAGGCAGCAGGGGTCCATCGCATAGAGCGCGGAATAGATTTCGGGATGCTTCATGCCGAGCCGGAGCGTGCCGTAACCCCCCATCGAATGGCCGGCG
>Ga0207702_10003702_pt1 | contig 13834 bp, 13 predicted proteins | sample KBSCornC62_FD_184302 | JGI IMG/M metagenome (GOLD analysis project Ga0207702, IMG submission 184302) | Corn rhizosphere microbial communities from Kellogg Biological Station, Michigan, USA - KBS Corn C6-2 (SPAdes) (version 2) | ecosystem: Host-associated > Plants > Roots > Rhizosphere > Soil ...
CGTAGCCGGCTTCGCCCTTGCCGCGCAGCCGGATCCGAGACCCGTCCTTGACGCCCGCCGGAATCTTGACCGTGTAGCGCTTCGTGCGCCGCTCTCGGCCGGAGCCGTGGCAGCGCGGGCACGGGTCCTCGATCACGGTGCCGTTCCCACGGCATCGCGGGCACGGCTGCGAGAGCGCGAACAGGCCCTGGCTCTCGGAGACGACGCCACGGCCCTTGCACTCGGGGCAGAGCGTCGGCGCGGTGCCGGGCTTCGCGCCCGAGCCGCCGCACTCGCGGCAGGACGTCTCGAGCTGCACCGGGATCGTCGTCTCGACGCCCTTCAGCGAGTCGTCGAACGAGAGCCGCACCTCGACCTCGAGGTCGCTCCCGCGCTGGCCGCGCTGGCGCTGCTGCGCGCCCGCGCCTCGGCCGCGGCCGCCGAAGAGGCCGCCGAAGATGTCGCCGAGGTCGCCCAGATCGGAGACGTCGAAGCCGTCGAAGTTGAACCCGCCCGCTCCGCCGCCGGGGCCGCGACCGTTCTGCGAGCCGAAGCGGTCGTACTGCTTCCGCTTCTCGGGGTCGGAGAGGACGTCGTAGGCCGACTGCACCTCCTTGAACCGTTCCTCGGCCGAGGCGTCGCCGGGGTTCGCGTCGGGGTGGTACTGGCGCGCGAGCTTGCGGTACGCCTTCTTGATCTCGTCCTGGCTCGCGCCCTTCGCGACCCCGAGGGTCTCGTAGAGGTCCTTAACCGCCGCCATCGTCCTCTTGCCTTGCCGCGGCGATCACGACGCGGGCGGGCCGCACGACGCGGTCGCCGAGCCGGTAGCCCTTCTGGACGACCTCGAGGATCGCCCCCTCGTCCTGCTCCGACGGCTGCGAGAGGAGCGCCTCGTGGACGTGCGGGTCGAAGTGCCCGTTCGTCTCGATCTCGGCGAGGCCCTCGCGCCGTAATGCGTCCTCGAGCTCGCGGTGGACGAGCCGGACGCCTTCCTCCAGCGTCGCCTCCTCGTGCTCCTCGGCGGCGGCGAGCGCCCGCTCGAGGTCGTCGAGCACGGGCAGTAGCTCCTTCACGAGCCGCTCGTGGGCCCGCGCGACCAGGCTGTCCTGGTCGCGCGCGACGCGCTTGCGGTAGTTCTCGAACTCGGCCGCGACCCGCTTGAGGTCGTTGAGGTGCTCGTCGCGCTCGGCCTCGAGCGCGACGAGCTGCTCCTCGAGCGTCAGCTCACGCTCCTCCGTCACGAGGTCTTGGCCTCCTCGTCCACGACCTCCGCGTCCTCGATCACCTCGTCGTCGGAGTCGGCGGCCTCACCGTTGCCGGACGACTGCGCCTGCTGCGCCGAGGCCTGTGCGTAGACCGCCTCAGCCAGCTTCTGCGAAGCCTCCTGGAGCGCGTCCGTCTTCGAGCGGATCTCGTTCACGTCGTCCGACTCGAGTGCCTGCTTGAGCTCCATCACGCGGCCCTCGATCGTCGAGGCCTCGGCCTCGTCGAGCTTCTCGCGGTGGTCCTTGAGGCTCTTCTCGGTCGCGTAGGCGAGCGACTCGGCCTGGTTCTTCGCGTCGGCGAGCTCGCGTAGCCGCTGCGCCTCGCCCGCGTGCGCCTCCGCGTTCTTGATCATCTGCTCGACCTCCTCCGGCTTCAGGCCCGAGCCGCCCTCGATCTTGATCTGCTGCTCGTTCCCGGTGCCGAGGTCCTTCGCCGAGACGTTGATGATCCCGTTCGCGTCGATGTCGAAGGTGACCTCGATCTGCGGCATGCCCCGCGGCGCCGGCGGGATGCCGACGAGCTGGAACTTGCCGAGCGTCTTGTTGTAGAGCGCCATCTCCGACTCGCCCTGGAGCACGTGCACCTCGACGGAGGGCTGGTTGTCCTCGGCCGTTGTAAACGTCTCCGACTTCTTCGTCGGGATCGTCGTGTTGCGCTCGATCAGCCGCGTGAAGACGCCACCCTTGGTCTCGATCCCGAGGCTGAGCGGGGTGACGTCGAGCAGGAGCACGTCCTTGACCTCGCCCTTGAGCACGCCGCCCTGAATGGCCGCACCGACGGCGACGACCTCGTCCGGGTTGACGCCCTTGTGCGGGTCCTTGCCGATCAGTTGCTTGACCTTCTCCTGCACCGCGGGCATGCGGGTCATGCCGCCGACGAGCACGACGTGGTCGATCTTCGAGGCGTCGATGCCGGCGTCCGCAAGCACCTGCTTCGTCGGACCGACCGTGCGCTCGAGCAGCTCGGCGGTCAGCTCGTCGAGCTTCGCGCGCGTGAGCTGCAGGTCGAGGTGCTTCGGGCCCTCGGACGTGGCGGTGACGAACGGCAGGTTGATCTGCGTCGTCATCGTCGAGGAGAGCTCGATCTTCGCCTTCTCGGCCGCCTCGTAGAGGCGCTGCAGGGCCATCTTGTCCTGCGAGAGGTCGATGCCCTGGTCGCGCTTGAACTCGGCGACCATCCAGTCGACGATCGCCTTGTCGAAGTTGTCGCCGCCGAGGTGGTTGTCTCCGTTGGTGGCCTTCACCTCGAAGACGCCCTCGCCGAGCTCGAGCACCGACACGTCGAACGTGCCGCCGCCGAGGTCGAAGACGAGGATCGTGTGGTCGGATGCCTCCTTGTCGAGGCCGTACGCGAGCGCCGCGGCGGTCGGCTCGTTGATGATCCGCAGGACGTTGAGCCCGGCGATCTTGCCGGCGTCCTTCGTCGCCTCGCGCTGCGCGTTGTTGAAGTAGGCCGGGACGGTGATCACCGCGTCGGTGACCGCCTCGCCGAGGTACGCCTCGGCGTCGGCCTTCAGCTTCTGAAGGATCATCGCGCTGATCTCCGGCGGGGCGTAGTCCTTGCCCCCGGCCTGCACGCGCACGTCGCCGTTCGGGCCCTCCACGACCTCGTACGGGACGATCTTCATCTCCTCGTTCACCTCGCCGAACTTGCGGCCCATGAAGCGCTTGATCGAGAAGACGGTGTTCTGGGGGTTCGTGACCTGCTGGCGCTTGGCGGGCGCGCCGACGAGCCGCTGGCCGTCGTTCGTGAACGCGACGACGGACGGCGTGGTACGCCCGCCTTCGGCGTTCGGAATGACCGCCGGCTCGCCGCCCTCGATCACGGCCATTGCAGAGTTGGTCGTGCCGAGGTCGATGCCGATCGTCTTTGCCATGCTGGAATCTCCTTGCCTTGAGGGTCAAACTGAGAAAATCTCAGTCGGATGATAGCAAGGCACGCAGCACCCGGACGGCGGCGGGCTCGGCGACGACGATGCCCGCGAGGATGACGGCGCAGCCACCCCAGCCCAGCCAGCCGAGGCGGTCGCCGGAGAGCCAGTAGCCGAAGATCCCTGCGAAAACGGTCTCGAGCGAGAAGACGATCGCGATCCGCGCGGCCGAGAGCCGGCGCTGCGCCCAGACCTGGATCAGGTAGGCGAGCGCGCTCGCGAAGACGCCGGTCACGAGCAGCGCCCCCCACACGGTCCACCCGCGTGGCAGCTCGAGCTGCCCGAGTGCGAGCGCGATCACGAGGAAGCCGACGAGGCAGACGGCCATTTCGACGAGCGTCAACGCGATCGCGTCGTAGCGGCGCGCGTAGCGCTCGAGCGCGACGATCTGCAGCGCCTGTGCCGCGGCGGAGGCGAGCACGAGCAGGTTCCCCGCGGTCGAGCCGCCGGGGACGCCGCTCAGCATCGCGAGGCCGGCGAGGGCGAGGACGACGCCGAGCCAGACCTCGACAGCGACGGCCGTCCGGAAGAGCGCCAGCCCGAAGAGCGGCGTCAGCACGACGTAGAGCCCGGTGATGAAGCCCGTGCTGGAGACGGTCGTGCGCTCGAGCCCGGCCGTCTGCAGCCCGATCCCGACCCCGAGCAGCGCGCCGACGACGGCGCCGGCCGTCCACCCCGCGCGGCCGAGCGTCCGCACCCGCGCGCCGCCCGCGAGCGCGAGCGCGCCCGTCGCGATCGCGTATCGCACGGCCAGAAATGCGAACAGCGGGTAGATCGCGACGGCGTCCTTGACCTGCACGAAGGTGACGCCCCAGATCGCAGTAACGACGATGAGCGCCAGGAGCGCCACCGCGCGAGTCTATGAACCGCTAGACGCTCTCCTGGCCGCCCTCGCCCTGGGCCGGCTCGTCGTTCGTCTCGTCCCAGGTGGACTCGGCGCCGTCCTCGTCGATCGCTTGCTGGGTCTGATTCCGACCCTCCTCGTCGATCAGCTCCTCACCGTTGTCCGGCTCCTCGTTCACGAAGTCGCTCATGGCTCACCTCCTTCCGCAGCCTCCCGTTCCGCCCGTTTCAACAGCGCAAACGTCGGCTACGCTCCGCCCATGGAGCCGTTGCGCGATTCCTGGGGGCGCGAGATCAAGAGCCTGCGCGTGTCCGTCACCGACAAGTGCAACTTCCGCTGCCGCTACTGCATGCCGGCGGAGGGCCTCGAGTGGCTCGCGCGCGAGGAGGTGCTCAGGTTCGAGGAGATCGCTCGGCTCGTCCGGGTGCTCGCCGCGATGGGCGTCGACGAGATCCGGCTGACCGGCGGCGAGCCGCTCGTGCGCCGCGACCTGCCGGTGCTGGTGGCGCTGCTCTCTGCGACGTCGGGCGTGAACGACCTCTCGCTGACGACGAACGGCGTGCTGCTCGACCGGCTCGCGAAGCCGCTCGTCGACGCCGGGCTGACGCGGCTGAACGTCTCGCTCGACTCGCTTTCGCACGTCCGCTTCGCCGAGATCACGCGCCGCGACGCGCTCGACCGCGTGCTCGCAGGCCTCGAGGAGGCGGAGCGCTACCCGCAGCTGGGGCCGATCAAGATCAACTGCGTCGCGATGCGAGGGTTCACCGAGGTCGAGGTGCCTGCCCTGGCCGAGCTCGCCCGCCGGAAGCCGTACGTCGTGCGCTTCATCGAGTTCATGCCGCTCGACGCGGACGAGTCGTGGCGCGGCGACGACGTCCTGAGCGGCGGCGAGATCCGCGCGCTGATCGAGGAGCGCTGGCCGCTCGAGGAGATTCCCGCCAAGGCGTCGTCGACCGCGCGACGGTTCCGCTTCGCCGACGGCGCCGGAGAGATCGGCTTCGTCAACCCGGTGTCGGAACCGTTCTGCTCGACCTGCGACCGCATCCGCCTGACCGCCGACGGGCAGCTGCGCACGTGCCTGTTCTCCCGGCGCGAGTGGGACCTCAAGAAACCGCTGCGCGAAGGGGCCTCGGACGCCGAGCTCGAGCGCCTGATCCGCTTCGCCGTGCGCCACAAGGAGCTCAAGCACAAGATCAACGACGAGGGGTTCGTGCGGGCCTCGCGGTCGATGAGTCAGATCGGCGGGTAGCGGCTCGGAAGAAGCCGACTGGAAGGGACGTTAAAATATGACGTTCCGATGAGCGTCCTCGTCTCAGCCGGCCGCCGCGTGCTGCCACGCGGCTATGCAGATTTCGGTCGCCAGCTGGCGATCTGGTTCGGCTTCCTCGGCGCGTACCAGCTCGCACGCGGAATCGCGGACCGGAACCCGCCGAAGGCCTTCGAGAACGGCCTGCACGTGATCGGGATCGAGCAGCACGCGAACGCGCTGTTCGAGCTGACGCTGCAGCGGATCGTCGACGGCTCGCAGATCCTCGCGACCGCGGCCTCGTGGACGTACTGGAACTCCGAGTTCACCGTGCTCGGGCTCGCCCTGCTCTGGGTCTACCTGCGGCGGAACGAGGCGTTCATCCGCTTCCGGAACACGATCCTGCTCGCGAATGTGATCGGGCTCGTCGGCTACATCCTCCTCCCGACCGCCCCGCCGCGGATGTTCCCGGACTTCGGCTTCGACGACACGCTCTCCGGCTTCAGCCAGCTCAACCACGGCAGCGGGCTCGTCGAGTTCGCCGCCAACCCGTACGCCGCGATGCCGAGCCTCCACGCCGCCGACGCGCTGATCGTCGGGCTCGTGCTCTTCTCCGTCTGCCGCTCGCGGATCGCGAAGCTGGTCTGGCTGCTGTGGCCCGGCTGGGTCTGGTTCAGCGTGATGGCTACCGGTAACCACTTCTGGCTCGACGTGCTCGGCGGGATCGTCGTGGCGACGATCGCCATCGCGATCGTCTACGGGCAGCCGCTCCGGCGGCTTCGCGCCCGCACGGCGTGACGCGCGCCGAGACCCTGGCCTGGGTCAAGCGCGGCTACACCGACGGGACGCGCAGGCTCGCGGCGCGGTGGATCGGCGGCCTCGCGCGCACGCGCGTGACCCCGAACGCGCTCACCGCGGCAGGGATCACGCTCTGCGCCGCGTCGGCGGTGATCGTCTGGTTCGCCTATCACCGCCCGTGGCTTCTCTACTGGCTCGCCGCGGTCGTCTTCGTCGTCGGCTCGGTGCTCGACATCCTCGACGGCGCGCTCGCTCGGCACGGCGGCAAGGCGACGCCGTTCGGGGCGTTCGTCGACTCGATCTCCGACCGCGTCAGCGAGGGGTTCGTCCTGACCGCGATCGCGCTCGTGCTCGCGCGCGAGGGGAACCTGTGGGCGGTCGCGTTCACGATCGCCGCGATGGCCGGCTCGTTCCTCGTCTCCTACGCGCGCGCCAAGGCCGAGCTGCTCGGCCTGAAGGGCGACGTCGGCCTCGGCAGCCGCGCCGAGCGCGTCGTCGTGATCACGGCAGGGCTCGTCTTCGCGCCCTGGGGCGGCCTGCCGTGGATGGTCTACTTCCTCGCCGCGACCGCCTGGTTCACCGTGTTGCAGCGCGTCTTCAGCGTGCGCCAGCAGCTGCGCGAACGCCAGAACTAGCGTCTATACTGCTAGCACTCCTGTGCTAGCACCAGCGCGAAAGCACGTTCTCGTCCGGATGCCGGCCGAGCTGAAGCGGCTCCTCGCGGAGGAGGTCAGCAGCACCGGCCGCAGCCTGAACGACGTCGCGGTCGGGATCCTCGCCTCCCGCTTCGGCGTCCCGTTCGACGAGAGTGGCCGGCCCGGCAAGCAACCCGGCAAGAGCGGCTCGGTGCTCCTGCGCATGCCGCCTGAGCTGAAGGACAAGCTCGCGGAGCGCGCGGCGCGGCGGAGGCGGAACGTCAACGACCTGATCGTCGAGACGCTAACGGAGCGCCTCGCAGGAAAGGAACCCATGGCTTCGACGAACGGCAGCAACGGCAAGGCACGGCGCTCGGACGATAAGGTCCGCGTCGCGATCATCGGCGTCGGCAACTGTGCGAGCTCGCTCGTCCAGGGCGTCGAGTACTACAAGGACGCCGACCCGGACGACTTCGTTCCGGGCCTGATGCACGTCGACCTCGGCGGCTATCACGTGCGCGATATCGAGTTCACCGCGGCCTTCGACGTCACGACCGACAAGGTCGGCAAGGACCTGTCCGAGGCGATTTCGGCGCACCCGAACAACACGATCAAGTTCGCGGAGGTGCCCAAGACGGGCATCACCGTTCGGCGCGGGATGACCCATGACGGCCTCGGCAAGTACCTGTCCGAGGTAGTCGAGAAGGCCCCGGGCGAGACGGACGACGTCGTCGGCATCCTGCGCGACACCAGTACGGACGTGGTGATCAACTACCTCCCGGTTGGGTCCGAGGAAGCGACCAAGTGGTACACGGAGCAGATCCTCAGCGCCGGCTGCGCGATGGTGAACTGCATGCCGGTCTTCATCGGCCGCGAGAACTACTGGCAGCGGCGCTTCGAGGAGGCCGGCGTCCCGATCGTCGGCGACGACATCAAGTCGCAGGTCGGCGCGACGATCTCGCACCGCGTGCTGACGAGCCTGTTCAAGGACCGCGGCGTGCGCGTCGACCGCACGTACCAGCTCAACTTCGGCGGCAACTCCGACTTCATGAACATGCTGGAGCGGGACCGGCTCGAGTCCAAGAAGATCTCGAAGACGAACTCCGTCGCGGCGACGCTCCCGTACGACCTGGGCGCGAAGAACATCCACGTCGGCCCGTCCGACTACGTGCCGTGGCTCGAGGACCGCAAGTGGGCGTACATCCGGATCGAGGGCACCGCGTTCGGCGACGTGCCGCTGAACGCCGAGCTGAAGATCGAGGTCTGGGACTCGCCCAACTCGGCCGGCGTCGTCATCGACGCGGTGCGGCTCGCGAAGCTCGCGCTGAACAACGGCGTCTCGGGCACGCTGACCGCGCCGAGCGCGTACCTGATGAAGTCGCCGCCGGTGCAGATGCCCGACGAGGACGCTCGCGACAAGACGGAGGACTTCATCCGCAAGCACTCCCGCAAGCAGGTCAAGGAGCCCGCCAAGAGCTGACGCGGCCTAGACTCGGGCAGGATGGGCCTTCGCGTCTGCCTCGTCACGCCCTTCGCCTGGTCGCGGCCGCACGACGTGAACGAGCACGTCGCGGGCATCGCAGGTGAGCTGCGCGCGCTCGGCCACGGCGTCACCGTCCTGGCGCCGTCGACGCGCGCGGCCGACCTGATCGAGGGCCGGCGCGCGCTGCTCGACGGCGGCAGCCCGGAGGTGATCGCGCTCGGCCCCGCGGTGCCCGTCTCGCGCCGCAGCCGGATCGGCGTGCCGGTCGGGGTGCGCGCGAACCTGTCGCTCGCCCTCGCCCGCGGCGAGTACGACGTCGTCCACGGCTTCGAGCCGGCGCTGCCGAGCCTCTCCTACCTGGCGCTGCGCGACGCGCGGGCGTTCGCGGTCGCGAGCTTCCTGTCGGCGGAGCGGCTCGGCTACCCGCCGGGGCGGGCGCAGCGGGAGCGGCTGCTCGCGCGGATCGACGCCCTAGTCGCCACCTCGGAGGCGACCGCCGAGGCGGCGTCCGAGCGCCTACCCGGCGACTACCGCGTAATCCCGCTCGGGGTCGACCTCGACCGCTTTCACCCGGCGCCGAAGCGACAGGTCGTGGTCCTCGAGTGGCGCCCGGGCGAGCGTCCGCTCACGCGAGCGGTCGTGCGTGCGCTCGACGAGCTCGCGGGCTGGGAGCTCGTCTTCCTCCGCACGAAGCCGCTCGCCGGCCGCCCGACGCTGCCGCGGCCGCTGAGGGGGCGCGTTCACGTCCGGACGCTGCGCGACGGCGCCGCGCGCTCGGGCCTGCTGAACGAGGCCGCGGTCTTCGTCCCCGCGTTCGACGGGCTCGACCGCGTCTCGCTCGAGGCCGCGGCCGCCGGCGCGGCCGTCGTGGCGCCCCCGGGCATGCGCGAGCAGCCCGAGCTCGCGGCTGCGGCGATCCTGCGCCTGGCCGAGGACGGCGACCATCGGCTGCGAGAGGGCGAGCGCGCCCGCGCCGCCGCCGAGAGCCAGAGCTTCGCAGCTGCCGCACGCGAGCTCGACGAGGTCTACCGCGGCCTCGCCGGCCGTCGCAGGAAGCAGCGCGCGCCGGAGCCGCTCGCCGACCGCGATTGGATCGTCGCCGACCTGCACATGCACACGTCGTGGTCGCACGACTGCCAGGTCCCGGTCGAGGAGCTGCTCGACCACGCCGAGGCGCAAGGGCTCGGCGCCATCGCCGTCACCGACCACAACGTCTTCGGCGGCGCGCAGGAGGCGGTCGAGCTGGCGCGCGGCCGCGACCTGGTCGTGATCCCCGGCGAGGAGATCAAGACGAGCGGCCAGGGCGAGGTGATCGGCCTCTTCCTGTCGAAGGAGATCCCGCGCGGGCTCCCGTTCGCGGAGACCGTCGAGGCGATCGGCGGCCAGGGCGGCGTCGTCTACGTCCCGCACCCCTTCGACCGCCTGCACTCGATCCCGGACGCGGCGACGCTCCACCGGCACCTGCAGCAGATCGACGTGCTCGAGGTCTACAACGCGCGCCTCCTGTTCGAGGCCTACAACGACGAGGCGCTGCGCTTCGCGCGCAAGTACGACCTGACCATGGGCGCCGGCTCCGACGCGCACGTCCTGCAGGGCGTCGGCACCGGAGCGCTGCGGATGCGCGCCTTCGACGGGCCCGAGGAGTTCCTCGCCAGCCTGCGGAGCGCGCAGGTTCTGCGGCGGCCGCGCTCGCTGCTCTACCTGCAGTCGCTGAAGTGGGCGGCGCAGGCCAAGGAAAGGGTTCGCTAGCCGAGAAAGGTCCAGGGCCCAGTGCCTGCCGTGACGGACGAAATCTTCGAGAAGTACCTGCAAAAGGCCATCGCCGAGACGAATGAGCTCGGCGACGAGATCGCGCGCGCGGCCGGCGAGGGACAGGTGCCGGTGCTCGGCTCCGGACACCCGCTCGCGGACGTCTTCCTGCTTAAGCACGACCCCAAGCCGGCGGAAGTGCAGGAGGGGGTCGCGTTCTACGGGCGCGCCGGGCAGGCGCTCCTGAAGTCGCTCCAGCGGCTGAACGTCGACCCGCTGGCGATCTACGGGACCAACTGCCTCAAGCTCGTCGGCGGCGACGAGGGCGAGGCGCGCGAATGGCTCGCGCGGGAGCTGCACATCGTCCAGCCGAAGCTCGTGGTCGTGATGGGCGAGCAGGCGCTCGCGTTCCTGAACGCGATCGAGTTCCCGCTGGCCGACACGCTCGGGCCGGCGCTCGGCGAGCTGCAGCGGTTCACGGCCACGATCCAGGCGCTCTACGTGCCCGACATCGACGAGTCGCTCGACGAGGCGCCGGCGAAGACGCGGTTCTGGAACGCGTTCAAGGCGCTCGGTCCGTGGTGGGCGGAGCTACCGCCCTACTGAGCCCGCGGCGCGTAGCGGCCTTCGTCGCGCTCTCGGCCGCGATCGGCGTCTACTACGCGACCCACGAGTCGTGGGTCTCGCTGACGCTCTGGTGGGATCTCGTGTGGCTCTGCTTCGTGCTGATCCCGGCGGTCTTCGGGCTCGTGTGGCTCGTGCTCCCGGCCTGGAGCCTGCCGCTGCGGTACGTCGCCGGCATCGCGATCGGGTTCGGCGTCGCGGCCATCGTCCTCCAGTCGGCCGGCGCGGGGCCGGTGGCGAACTTCGCGAAGCTCGGCGCGATGACGTTCGCCGCATGGTGCTTCCTGCGCTTCTTCGAGGAGCTGAGCTGGGTCGTGCTGGTCGCGCTGATCGTGCCGTGGGTGGACTCGTACTCGGTCTGGCGCGGGCCGACGAACACGATCGTGAACAAGAAGCCGCAGGTCTTCGACGCGCTCTCGTTCACCTTCCCGGTGCCGGGCGCTCCGGGCGGCGCGAAGCTCGGCTTGCCCGACCTGCTCTTCTTCGCGCTCTTCCTCGGGGCGGCGGCGCGCTGGCAGCTCCGCACCGGGTGGACGTGGGTCTGCCTGACCGCCTCGCTCGGGGGAACGATCGCGCTCGCAACGTGGCTGGACGTCGGCGGCCTGCCGGCGCTGCCGCTGCTCGCGGTCGGCTTCCTGCTGCCGAACGCGGATCTCTTGTGGCGGGAGGTGCGGGGAGCGCTCGCTAGGGGGCGAAGCGCCAGAGATCCCCGTCCAGCTCCGACGTCACCCACGCGGAGCCGGTCGTGGCGACCGCGGCGATCGGCTGAGGACCGGCGGCCTCGGTCGTCGCGACAGCGGCGCTCGCGAGATCGATGACGGAGACGGTGCCGGAGTCGATGTTCGGGACCCAGAGGCGAGCGCCGGCGACCGTGCTCGCGAGCGGGTTCTGGCCGACGGCGACCTTCGCCGTGACCTTCATCGTCGCCGGGTCGACGCGGTAGACGAAGCCCGTCTCGCTCGAGACCCACAGCGACCCCGCGCCGGGCGTGATCCAGTCGGCAGTCGGGACGCGGATGCTCTGCTCGACGCGGTTGCGTGAGGCGCTGATGCGGATCAGTCGGCCGCGGCCGTAGTCGGCGACCCAGACCTTGCCGAAGGCGACGGCGATGCCGTTCGGGCCGCCGCCGACCCGGATCGTCTTGATCACCTTGTTGCGCTTGGGGCCGATCCGGCTGACCGTGCCCGAGCTCTCGTTCGTCACCCAGACGGAGCCGCCGCCGTACGCAAGCGCGTACGGGGCGCTGCCGACGGCGATGCGTGCCTTGCGCTTGCCCGTTGCCGGGTCGAGCCGCGTGACGACGTCGCCGTGGCGCGATCCGACCCACAGGCTGCCGGCGCCGTAGGCGAGGCCGAACGGGTAGCCGCCGATCTTGATGCGCTTGACGACGCGGGCCGCGGCGGGGTCGACTCGGACGACCTCGTTCCCGGTGTGGTCGGTCACCCAGACCGCGCCGCCTCCGGAGAGGGCGAAGGAGGCGGACAGCCCGACGTGCAGCTTCTCGGGGGCAGAAGCACCGCTTGCAACGCCGCAGGCTGCTGCGATCGCGATGACGACGACCCCGCCGCGAAGTAGACTTACCACAACGTTGCTCTACATTACCACAAGGTTGCGCTAGTGCCGGACGACGGGTCGGAGACGATCCTCCTCGACCTGTTCCGCACCAACCAGGTGCGCGAGCGGCTGATCGCGACGGCGATGGACGGGCTCGAGCTGCCGCCGGAGGACTATCCCTTCTACGTGATCATCGGCGCCGAGGGGCCGTGGACGCCGACGGCGCTCGCGGCGCGGCTGGAGATGCCGCTCTCGACGGTGCTTTTCCGCGTGCGGCGGCTCGAGCAGCGCGGGCACGCCGAGCGGGCGCCGAACCCGGACGACCGCCGTTCGTACCTCGTCGAGCTGTCGGCGGACGGGCAGCGGCTCCTCGGCAAGGCGCGGCCGCGGTTCCGCGCGCTGGCGCTGGCGGTCGAGGAGCGGGTCGGCGGCGATGGTCTCTCAAGCCTGCGCGGCGGCCTCGGCGAGCTGCGCGAGGCGATCGAGTCCGAGCTCAGCCGCGAGTGAGCAGCGAGACCGTCTCGACGTGCGGCGTGTGCGGGAACATGTCCACCGGTCGCACGCGCTCGAGCCGGTAACCCCACTCGCGCTCGAGCTCCTTCACGTTCGCCGCGAGCGTGGTCGGGTTGCACGAGACGTAGACGATCCGCGACGCCTCCAGCCGCGCGAGCCGGCGCAGCGCCTTCCCCGAGAGCCCGGCCCTGGGTGGATCGACGACCGCCACGTCCGGCGCCCCCGCCCGCTCGGCGAGCTCCTCGAGCGACGCGCCCACCTCGCCCGCAAAGAAGGCGGCGTTCGCGATCCCGTTCAGGTCGGCGTTCTCGAGCGCGCACGCGACCGACTCCTCCGACACCTCCACGCCCCAGACCGTCAGCGCCTGTGCGGCCAGCGCCAGCCCGATCGTCCCGATTCCGCAGTAGAGGTCATAGACGGTCTCGCTGCCGGTCAGCGCCGCGTACTCGCCGGCCAGCTCGTACAGCCGCTCGGCCATGCGCGTGTTCGTCTGCAGGAACGCGTTCGGTCGAACGCGGAAACGCAGGCCGCAGAGCTCCTCCTCGATCGCGTCCTCGCCCCAGAGCAGCGTCGTCGGCAGGTTCGTCACCTCCGCCTGTGACTCGTTCTCCGCCCAGTGGATCGACCGCACTTCCCGAAAGCGCCGCAGCACCTCGACGAGCTCGTCGCGATCGAAGCGCTCCCCGGGCGCCGTCACCAGCTGGACGAGCAGCTGCCCGGTGTTGCGGCCCTCGCGCAGCACGAGGTGGCGCAGGTAGCCCGTGTGCTCCGCTTGGTCGTACGGCTGGAGCTTCTCCGCGCGGGCCCAGTCGCGCACCGCATTGCGCACGGCGTTGCCGAGATCGGACGTCAGCCAGCACTTCTCGACCTCGAGCACCTCGTCCCAGCGGCCGGCCTTGTGGAAGCCGAGCGCCGCCCCCGACGGCGTCTGCGTGAACGAGTACTCGAGCTTGTTGCGGTAGTGGAAGACCTCATCGGCGGGAACGATCGGCTCGAGCGGCGGCTCCGCCACCCCGCCGAGGCGCCGCAGCGCGTCGGCGACCTGCTCCTCCTTCGCGGCGACCTGCACCTCGTACGCGAGATCCTGGAACCGGCAGCCGCCGCAGGCGGGGTAGTGCGCGCACGGCGCGTCGACGCGCAGGCCGCTCGGCTCGAGCACCTCGACCGCGAGCGCCTCCGCGTGATTGCGCTTCACCTTCGTCACGCGCGCGCG
>Ga0207702_10003708_pt1 | contig 13812 bp, 14 predicted proteins | sample KBSCornC62_FD_184302 | JGI IMG/M metagenome (GOLD analysis project Ga0207702, IMG submission 184302) | Corn rhizosphere microbial communities from Kellogg Biological Station, Michigan, USA - KBS Corn C6-2 (SPAdes) (version 2) | ecosystem: Host-associated > Plants > Roots > Rhizosphere > Soil ...
CGAGGAAAAACGATGGGGCTGCTCCGCATCGGCGCGGTCGCCACCGTCATCTATTTTCTTTCTTTAACCTTCGTTCATGCGCCATGGCATATCTACCCGATGCAAATCCTGAGCGCAGTATCGATCGCGATTTTGACGAACATCACCATCGTCTTTTTTCAGGATCTGTTGCCCACGCAACCGGGAGTCGCCACCAGCCTCTTTGCCAACACGTTCAATGCCGGCAATCTCCTCGGTTATTTCGCGTTCGGAAACCTGGTTGGCTGGGTCGGTCACCGCGGTCTTTTCTTGGTTTGCGCCGGTCTTTCGGTTTTCACGACGCTTATCTTGATGTTCTACCGGGTTAAACGTCAGCCCGCCGCTCCCTCCAGAACGCCCGTAGTCGCGCATTTGTAACGGTTTAATCCGTTCTAAAGTTTACGACTTGGCTGGCCGATAGCAGAAGGGTGATTCCATCTCTTCCGGAACCATTTCTGGGCATCGCAAAGGGCCTGGCGATGGCGACGCTGTTTAATGCCCCCCTCATCTTTCTGTTGCGGAAGGTGAAAGCGGAGCATCGCGCTTACCGGAAGGCCGCGGACGAAGCGATTCGCGACCTGCCGCTGCGTCCGCCCGGAGAATCTCTCCGACAGAAAATTGAAGCGATCACCGCCGATCAAGACTCGGAAATGGTGGGTCTGGCCACGGGCGCTTATCTTTCATGCGCCCTCTGTTTGGCGGCCCCTCCGAGTATCCAAGCCTACCTCATCGGAGCCGGCGCCTGCCTTTTCGTTTTAAAAGTCCTTCGAGCCATTCCGAAGCTGTTGAAGATGACGCGCGTGAAATGGAATCATCAGCTCACTTTCGTTGCCGAACAGCTTGTGGCCGAAGAACTCAATCAACTTCTCAACACGGGTTATCGCGTCTTTCACGACGTTCCGTGCCAGGGTTACAATATCGATCATGTCGTGGTCGGACCGACAGGGGTGTTTGCGGTTGAAACCAATACGCGCCGTCGAACCAAGAAAAAAGGCAAGGAAATCGAAGCGCGAGTCCGGTACGATGGAGATACCCTTTTCTGGCCGGTCGGAAAAGAAACAGGACCGGTTGACCAAGCATTGTTCAATGGACGCAGCCTCGGCCATTGGCTGGGCTCGGCGACGGGCGAACCTGTCGCCGTACAACCCATTGTCACCATCCCCGGGTGGACGTTTGAAGATAACCAAAAGCACCGCGTCTGGGTCGTCCGCCCTCAAGCGCTTCGCACCATGATCGAAGCCCAGCAGGATTCCGTTTTACCCGAGCAAATCCAACGCATCGCGCAGCAGATGTCGCATCGCTGCCGCGTGGATAAAGCCGAGCTGGCCCGCGATCCGCGGAAATCCTAAAACGTCAGTTTCTTGTTCTCTGCCCGTCCGTAGCCGCCTCCGGCAGGCGCGGGTACGTTGCGAATCGAGATATCTCAATCGGGGCTTTTCGCTGGTGAAATCACCTGCATTTCACTTGTCCTAACGCGTCAGATGCGCCGAACTGGCCTTGTGCCCGCTGACGTCGCAATGCCCCTTCCTGCGCCGACCCAATTTCCTGGGATTGTGCGCCTTGATCGGTTGAACACGTTGCGCGCGTTAAGTATCATTGGGGTTTTCTTGTTTCATATTTTGTCGGCACTCTTCGCGAAGTCGGCGGCGTCCATCGAACAGTTCGTCACTCACTCGACGGGTTCGCTCCGTTGGGCGGAGCATATCGGATTGCTCGTGCTCAGTCAGGCCCCCCGTCTGGTCGCGATTTTTTTCATCATTTCCGGATACTTCATTCACCGGACGTTTTTGCTTTGGGTGCGGCGCAACCACACCTACCTCGCGTTCAGCCGTTTTTTTCTTTGGCGGCGCTTTTGGCGACTGGTGCCGCCATTCTGGCTCGCGCTGTCGTTCAGTTATTTCCTCGGCTACAAGCATCCATTGGCGTGGGACTCGCTGCGCAAGTTTCTAGTCAATGCGACACTCTTCAAGACCCTCGTGCCAGGCTATTCTTTTCGATCAACTACGCGCATTGGTATGTGGCCGTACAATGGCAGCTCGATCTCCTGTATCCATTTTTCCTCTACATCATTTGGCGCTATTCTTTTCGCGCGGCATTGATCACTGCCTGCACGCTGGCCTTCTTGACGAACTTCGTTTCGCCCCATTTTTCGACACAGCCCTATATCAATAATTTGCCATTCCGGTGGTGTTTGGAATGGGCATTAGGGGCCTATATCGCGGTCGCTCACACCCAGAAAAAACGGGCCTTCCCCCACCCTCGTTGGCTTGGGTCCGGCGTGGTCATAGGCCTGACGCTAAGCGGCTATTTCAATCTTGGACCACTGACCTGGGCGTTATCGCTGATCGGGATGGCCCTCATCTTGGAAATGTTTCTTTTGTCGCGGTCTCGTCTGCACGCAATCGAGCGCCCGTTGGCGTCGGTGGCACTCTGGAGCTACTCCTTCTATCTCTTGCATGTCCCGATCATCGGGATCTGCCAGCGCGCGCCTGAAGCTCAGGGCCTCACTCAAAATTCGCTGCTGAAAATCCTGTTGCTCGTCGTGAGCAGCTTCGCGCTTTCGCTAGGCGCGGCAGCGATCTGTTATCGATGGGTCGAGGAGCGAAGTTCTTCCATCGGCTCGCGATGCTGGTGCATCGTGCAGAAAATTCGCGCCTCACCCCAAGCACCCCTTTTCCTCGCCCGGCCGCATGTGCGATCGCTGCGTCAAAAGGACTCGATCAAGTCGACGGTTTAGCGTCGGGGTTCGACGACGGCGGGGGCGTCGTCGACGTCGCGGAGGCTTCCGCGGTTTTTCGCTGCCACTCGACAATATAGGTCACGATGTCGTTCACCGTGCGGACCTGTTCGATGTCGCTGTCGGGAATCTTGAGATTAAACGCCTCTTCGATTTCAAACATGATTTCGACTCCGCCAAACGAGTCCAGCCCGAGGTCTTCGGTCAGCCGCGTTTCGCCCGTGATCTTGGACGCGTCGATGCTCATCTTGCGGGCGATCAGTTCGCGGACGGTTTGAGCGACAGTTTCGTTGGTCATAGGCGGCGAAAAATCAGCGATACATTGCAGTTACCAAACCCAAAGGAGTTCGACAAGGCGGTCTGAAGGTTCCCGGGCCGCCCCACATTCGGCACGTAGTCGAGGTCGCATTCCGGGTCCGCATTTTCGAGATTGATTGTAGGCGGAATGAATTGATCACGCAACGTCTGGACGCAAACCACAGCTTCGATGGCGCCAGACGCGCCCAAGGAATGCCCGATCATGGACTTGGTCGACGAAATGGGAATGTGCGCAGCTTGCTGCCCGAAAACCGTTTTGATCGCCTTGGTCTCAGCGACGTCGTTCGCCTTCGTTGAGGTCGCATGCGCGTTGATATAGTCAACCGTTTCGAGACCTGCATCGTTCAACGCAGCCCGCATGACGCGCGCAGCGTCAGCTCCTTCCGGCTCAGGCATCACCATGTGATGAGCTCCGGAGTTGCTCGCATAACCGACGATTTCAGCGAGCACATTTGCGCCGCGGGCCAAGGCCGATTCGCGTTCTTCGAGCACCAACATGCCCGCACCTTCACTCATGACAAAACCATCGCGATCGCGGTCAAACGGTCGCGAAGCCTTCGTGGGATCATCGCTGCGTTTGGATAACACTCGCAACGCGCCGTATGCGCCAAAGCCGAAAAGTGAAAGCGGGGCTTCAACGCCACCGGTGATACATTGATCGATTTCACCAAAGCGAATTTTGCGATACGCTTCGCCGATCGCATGCCCGCCCGAGGCGCACGCCGTGGAAATCACGATGTTCGGTCCGCGCAATCCGAAAACAATGCCGATATGTCCAGCGACAGCGTTGGGACTAATCTTCGGCACCGATAACGGGTTGACGCGATTGATCCCGCGGTCGAAAGCAGCAGTGATTTGCTCTTCATGAAAGAGCAAACCGCCAAGCCCTGATCCGACAATAACGCCGACGCGATCCCGATTCAATTGCTGCAAATCAAGCCCACTTTGTTCCAGCGCCATTTTCGTCGTGGCCACGCCGAAGTGAACGAAGCGATCCGTGCGCTTCACCAGCTCCGGCGACATGAATTGCTCTGGTTCGAATCCTCGCACGGCTCCGCTGACCTTGGCGCTGAGCAACTGCATATCGAAAGCATCGATCATGGAAATGCCCGAGCGTCCGGCACGGTTTGCCGCCCAAAACGCATCCAGACCGATGCCGTTACAAGCAACCACTCCCAACCCCGTGACCACGACACGTCGCCCCACCAAGGAACTCATAAGCAAAACAGCACGGTTTGCCGAAGGGGTAGCAGTGAACTCACTCCTCTAGGTCGGAGGCGCGTTGCACCCTTGGCAAATGTAAACCGCTCGTCCTTGCGCTGGAGCCTGTCTTCCCACCAAGATCCGCCCTTTCAGTTCGACTTACTGAGGCTCGTAGTCGCTCTTTAGCATTCAGTCTTTAGCTCGTAAGTTTTTTCCTATCTATGTCTGCCAACTTCAAATCCTCGGACCCACTCCATGGAATCACCCTGGAAAAAATCGTGACAAGGCTGGTTGAGGTCTATGGTTGGTCTGAACTCGGCCAACGCATTCCCGTGCGATGCTTTCTTTTCGAACCTAGCGTCAAATCCAGCCTGACATTCTTGCGGAAAACACCTTGGGCCCGCGCCAAAGTTGAAGCGCTTTTTATCGAGTTAGAGCAACAAAACCGGGATTCGTCGCAGCCTTGATCTGAGTCTCCGAAGCCGGCGGCTGCAGGGGCGCCGCGACTGGCAACGTGAAATAAAATGTTGCGCCTTCGCCTACCGCAGAGCGCGCCCAAACACGGCCGCCATGCTTGTGGACGACACGCTGGACCGTCGCCAGACCGACGCCCACCCCAGGAAACTCGTCTTGGCGATGGAGCCGCTGAAACGGCGCGAACAACCGGTCGGCTTGTCGGGAGTTGAAACCAGCGCCGTTGTCCCGAACGAAAAAAGCTGCCCCGCCGCCTTCGATTTTTTCCGAGCCGAACTCGACCACCGGAGCGCTGCGCTTGCTCGTGTACTTCCAGGCATTCGACAGTAAATTTTCCAAAACCACGCCGATCAGACTCGGGTCTCCTTCCGCCGTGAGATCATCTGAAATACGCAGCTCGACCGCGCGGGACGGTTCGGTCTCGCTCATATGCTGGAGTTTCTCTCGGACCATCGCGCTGAGATCAACGCGTTGTCGCTTCAGTTCAGCGCGCGAGACTTGACCGAGCCGCAGCAGATCTCGGATCAACCCGTTCATGCGGTGAGATTGTTGCACGATCCGCTGGCAGGCCTCGCGCACGTCGGGCGAAATCGTTCCACCGAGCGTTTCGCGCAGTAAATCGGCATAGGCCATGATTGCGGAAAGCGGCGAACGCAGATCATGGGAAACGGAAAATGAAAATGACTCCAACTCATGGTTGGTTTCTTCCAACAAGCGGGTGCGATCTTTGACCCGTTGCTCAAGCTCGGCGTACATCCGCACATGGCTGATCGCGACCGCACCAATGTCGGTCAACGTCTCGAGTAATTCGGCCGACTGTGCTCCTGCCAGCTCCATCACTTCGCGTTCGGCGACGGCCACCGTCTTCTGAACCGTCGGAAGATCACGCGCTTCAGAAAGATCCTGCATTGCCTTGAGCAGGCGACTCGTGCCCGCGCCCCGTTGCTGCCAGCGCCGTTTTTCCTGGAGCATGCTCGCCATTTTTAAACCCCGTCGCAGCGCTGCGAGGCAGAGCGCCGAACTCCGCAGCGACAAACAATCATCGGCGCCCAGTGCAAGCCACCGAGCCGCCTCGATTGGCTCAACTTGATTGGTTAAACAGATAAAGGGGATTTCAGGCCACGTTTCCCGAGCGATCGAAAAAATGCGCGAAAGGTCGACGTCTCCTTTGGAATCTTCCGCGAGGATCAATCCCGTCTGCGGATCCTCAATCGCCTGTGCGAATTCAAGGGCGGAGGCTGCCTGCACGACTCGCGCACCTAAGCCATTTTGGCCAAGCAACTCTCGAACGAGAGCGACGGCGGCGACATCCGGCGTAAAATACACAACTGCGAGCTGGGGCATACACATCGCGGGGGTTGAGCAAAGGATTCCCCAAATGAGTAGTGGTCGCCAGTCCAATTGTCTCAGTGAATTCCCCGATAGCCGCGTCGGGCTCATTTCTGTCCCACGCTAAAAAAATCGCCGCCTGGTTGTAGTGGGAAAAGCAGGACAGCGTAGTGCCAACATCACTACGCGCTTTCCCTCGTTCAACGCAGGGCATCGCCCGAATAATCCGGTGCGGACGCATGCTTCAGGTGCGGCCGAAAGAAAACCTGCGCTTAGAACAAACTTCCTTGCACGTCGAACTTCACTGGATCGGGCGGCTGAATGCCAAGTAGCCTTTGTAAGGCGAGGGCGGTTTTCGGAGCGAAATTTTGCGCGTGGTTATTCGCGATGACGTGAACGAACTCTGCCTTGCCGGCCAACTTGCGGACACGTGCGGCAATCTCTTTCAATTCCGCCGCGGAGTAAGCATAAGTATGACCTTCCTCGGCCGTCTTCGCTTCGAAATATTTCGGATTCCGGCCGTGCAGGCGAAAGTAAGCGCACCGCGGATCCGTCACCACATCGACGGCGGGCATTAACGTGGAATCCTCAATTGGCGGCATATCCACGGCGATCCAAGCGAGACGGCGTTCGCGAAAATAATTCAGCGTCTTCTCCTTTTGCGCACCCGTAACCCAATCCCGGTGTCGCAGCTCGACGGCGAGGACATGAGGTTTGAGTGCGTCGGCGATTCCGTTTAATTCGTCCAACTTTCGCCGCTGTGGGCCAAAGCTGGGTGGCATCACGAGAAAAAATGCGGCCAGGCGTTTCTGCTCCACCAACGGTTGAACCGCGGCCAAAAGTTTCGGAACCAACTCGCCGCCTGCCACCGCTTTCGCGGGGCTTTGGGAAAAAACGCGGTGCAGCTTCAAGTTAAAAGTGAAGCCCGCCGGTGTTTGCGCCAGCCATCCCTCGACCGTCGAACGCTGCGGCGTCGCGTAATAAGTGGAATTCACTTCGACGTGATCGAACCATCGCGCATACCCACGAAGACGTTGTTTGGCGGGCAAATCGTCCGGATACAAGACGCCGACATATTCATCATCGGCCCAACTGCCACATGCGACGTGAATATTCATGCGTGTTTCTCGAGTTAAACGTAGAGATAAACGTAAAGGGCAAAGGCCACTGCAAAAAGTCCCGCGCCCGCCGCCAGGGCCCAAAGCGTGTTTTTCAATCGCACGGCAATCGCGAAGGTCGACATGACGACGCTGAATTGCGCGAACAACATGCCAAAAAAGAACCGCTGGCTTCGCAAATAGTGTCGGTCGGCCGAAAGATTGCTGGTCCGCACCTGCAGCTCGTAAACGTTCGCCAACGTTTGATTTAACCGCGCTTCCGCTTCGTAGCGATGTGTTGCTAACGCCAGCTTGGCCGCGACCACCGAGCGCTTGAGCGAGGGAATTCGTTGACCGGCAGCGGCGGGAGCCGGGGTGTTCGCCAACACCGCCGTCTGAATCCAATCCACCTGTTTCAAAATGGGCTGCAAGATCGTGTCATCCTTGGCCGCGATGTCCTTGCAGGTCTGCATTGCGGTGGAGAGGTCGTCGCTTGGAACGGCCTTCAGCAGCGCAGCGATATCGCTCTCGGTTCGCTGGGTTGCAACTGCATCGATGGCTGCCTGTAGTGCTGTTGAGAATGCAGGCGACGGGAGAGCCGGCAACTTCCCTTGGGTCAGTGCGGCCATCGCAGCGGAGTTGGCCTCGACTCCAGGCACAACCCGGATCGCGTTCGCCAATGCGTCGCCGACGAGCAGCGGACGGTCCTCATCCAGATTCAATAAATCCGCATCGTTCTGCTGGAGAGACCCGCGCAGTCGTTTCGCTTGGAAAAAGCTCCATTGGTCCCCTGCTTTCGATTGAAGCTGGGCCGCCATGGAACGGTCGTATTGAGCTCGAGTCATTTCACTCGATGAAAGGCCGGCCAACAAAGTCGCCACCATCGTCATGGCGACAGGAGTGGATGTGAAAATCCGCTCCCACAACGTTTTCGGGGCGTCATCGCCAACCGTTTTGGGATTCGTGAGGGTAGCCACGTCTTTCTAAAATTCAATTTACGGACGGCGACAAGGCTTTGCGCTGCATTTTCTGTTGTCAGTGGGAGCCGCGTGCTCAGGGTGCGCGAGACACATGGGTCGTCCTAGCGCGAACGTCCGCCTCCTCATCGAAAGCCGCAATTCCCCCATTCACGGCCGCGGCGTGTATGCCCGCACATCGATCGCGCGGGGAACCCGGATTGTCGAATACACCGGCAAACGCATCACGAAAACCGAGGCGATCAAGCGCGAGGCTGCGCGTCTCGCCCGCCAAGCACGCGGGCAGGATAGCAGCGTTTACATCTTTAATCTCAATCAGCGCTACGACCTCGATGGCCGCTCTTCAAAAAATATCGCTCGACTGATCAACCATTCTTGCGAACCCAATTGCCGCTCAGAAACGATTCGCGGCCACGTTTGGATCATTGCGAAACGCGATATTGGCGCGGGCGACGAGCTGAGCTTCGACTATGGTTTTCCGCTCAAGGAATGGCGCCAGCACCCGTGTCGTTGCGGAGCGAAATCCTGCATCGGCTTCATCGTGACGAAGGAACAGCGCTGGCGGGTTCGGCGGTTGTTGCGGAAGAAAAAAACGCGCGAGCTTTTATTCAGCGGCTGAGCAAGCGGTGTCGCGCTTTGCTCAAATGGGAGAGTTCCGGGGACGCTGCTCCTGGAAAATTTTTTCTCAACGTTGCCGCCCGATGCTGAACAAGAAACCCCTTCTTCGTGCGGTTGGCGGAGCGCTTCTCGCGCTCGCTGCCCTCGCCGCGCAGCCCTTGCGCGCCTACGATCACTTCAAAGTCGCCGTTTATTGCCGCGCCTACGAAGTCGAAAAAATGGCCGACCCGGCCTATCTCGAAGAACGCTGGAAAGAACTTTCTTCCCAAGCTCACGTCGACAAAATCTACCTCGAATCGCATCGCGATCTCTTGATCGTTAGCGACGATACCCTCGAAAAAGCGAAAGCGTTTTTCCAAGCGCACGGCGTGCAGACGGCCGGTGGCATCACGTTCACGATCAATGAACGCAATCGCTTCCAGACGTTTTCGTACGCCAATCCCGAGGATCGGAAAAAGGTGCAAGAAATCGTCGAACACACGGCGAAGCACTTCGACGAAATCATCCTCGACGACTTTTTCTTCACCAGCGCCAAGACCTCTTACGATTTGGAAGCTCGGGGTCATCGCAGTTGGACGGAGTTTCGCCTCGAGCTGATGGCCGACGCCGCAGCCAACCTCGTCGTCGGACCGGCCAAAAAGGTTAACCCGAAAGTTCGCGTCATCATCAAGTATCCCAACTGGTACGAGCATTTCCAATCGTTGGGCTTCAACTTGGAAAAAGAACCCAAGATTTTCGCGGGGATTTACACCGGCACTGAAACCCGTGACCCGGTTGCAAGCGCGCAACATCTTCAGCCTTATCACGGGTATTCGATTATCCGATACTTCGACAATATCGCTCCAGGTCGCAATGGCGGCGGTTGGGTTGATACCGGTGGTTCAAAGTACTATGATCGCTACGCCGAGCAGCTCTGGGTAACACTTTTTGCGAAGGCGCCGGAGATCACACTCTTCGATCTCCGGCAGATGCACATCCCTCTCGATAAAGAACACGTCGCGCCGTGGAAGGATCAGAAAACGAGCTTTGTTTATGGCGATTTGGAAAAGCCGGTGCAGCTCGAAGGCGGCAAGACCATCCCCGCCACGAGCTATGCTCGGGTGGCTGGTCTGGCCTTTGAGGAAGTTGACAAAGTGATCGGCGCCATCGGTCAGCCGCTGGCATTGAAGAGCTATCGCCCCTTTAACTCGGTCGGCGAAGATTTTCTGCAGAGCTATCTCGGAACCGCCGGCATTCCGATGGAAATTGAAACCAAGTTTCCCGAAGAGGAACCTGTCGTTTTGTTAACCCAGCAAGCCGCGAAGGATCCTGAAATCGTTGCCAAAATCGAGAAGCACGTGCGCACGGGCCACACGGTCGTCATCACATCGGGCTTGTTGAAAGCACTCCAGGCGCGTGGCATCGAGCAGATCGCGGAAATTGAAGACACCGGCCGCGTGGCTTCGGTCAAAACCTTTCAGGCACGGTACAAGTTGGTCGAAGGCGCAAAGAGTATCCTTATTCCGCAGATCGGTTATCGAACGAACGACTCGTGGGAACTCGTTTCCGCGATCGACGGCGACAATGGGTGGCCTCTGCTCCAAGACGCGAATTACATCACTGGCCACCTTTACGTTCTCACGATTCCGGAGAACTTCGCGGACCTCTACAACCTTCCAGAACCGGTGCTCGACGCGTTGCGGGCGTTGTTGACGCCGCACTTGCCCGTGCAACTGGAAGCACCGGGCAAGGTCAGCTTGTTCGTTTACGACAACCACACCTTCATCGTGGAAAATTTCCGGGACGAAGCGGTGCACGCGAAGGCGCTCCTCGCGCTCGATCAGAAACAGGCCGAGGATATCGTATCCGGTGAGAAGATGACACTGACGGTTCGTGCACAGCCCGCCTTCTGGGGCCGTCCGGCAAAGCCGACGAATCAAGAACTGAGCATCGACATCCCCGCGCATTCCTTCCGCGCGTTTCGCACCCAGTAAAACAGAAGCTGCAGCCGCCTTTCGACGACTGCAGCCAAGGATGATGATGTGTCTAACGGGCCTCGTGAGTCACGCTCGCGGGGCCAAAATTTTCTCCAATCAGCCGAATTTTAGAATATCGTGCGTGATGTGCCGCGCGGTCCGACGGTAAAGCTTCGGATTGCGCCACGGGTGGATCTGAGGCGTGGCTCCGATGCTACGAGCGCGCGCATTGTAGTAACGGGCGATTTCCAGGTCGAACTTCAGGCGGTGAAAGAGTCCAGCGAAACGATCGCTGTGATTGGCTCGATGCTGACGCCACGCGGTTAAAGGCTCGTCCAAGGTCACGACGCGGCCGCGCAATACGGCCGCGATCGAGAGTGCGATGTCAGAACTCACGGTCGGGAAACGATCGAGCTGCAAGGGCATCTCGGCTTCCATGACATCGCGACGCAGAGCTAACGCGCTTGTCGGATAAAAGAAATCAAGGTCCTGGGTTTCTTCCACCTGCCGCCGGGTGTCGATTCCGTGAGCCCAGCGATGGAGTTTTTGGCCCACCACTTCACCCTGCCGATCGATGTGGAGCATGCTGCTCTGCACCATCGACACCTCAGGATCGTCAGCAAACGCCTCACAGTAGGCCGCTAGCTTGCCGTGGACAAAGACGTCGTCGCCATCGAGCAGAAAGATGTAATCCCCTTTACTGCGGCGAAAAGACTCTGCGATCGCGATCGCTTGACATTGCCGATACGGAGCCCGGGTTTTGGGTGCCAGAATCGCTGTGATCGCATCCCCATAATTGCGGAGAATCGCGGGCCCCTCATCGGTGCTGCCATCATCGTACACGATGATTTCATCGTCCGAGCCCATTTGGCTCAACACGGAATCGATGCACGCGCGGAGGAACGGGCCGTTGTTGTAATTATCAATAAGGATCGAGCAACTCATCGCGATAGCGGCCACTTGGTGGCCCGGCTACCGGACCGCTGCAACCGTTAATAGTTACACACCAAATGACAAATGCAATGAAGCTGCATAAACAGGCATCTTCCGAAAGGTTAGTGCGGAGCGCTGAGAGGGAAATTCGCAGATTTGCCGAACGACGACCTTCTCCTTCAGGGTTCCCCCTACAAGGAGAACCGAAATTTCTAGATAGGGGTTAAACCCCGGTGGAGCCCGGGCATTCGCACGACTTCGCGGTGTCGGGGCCAAAGTTCTCGACTCAGCACGCGGGGGCTTTTCTTGTGCGCCATGGTTCCAGCGCATGTGACGCAGTTGCATTTCCTCTTGGCGGCTGATGTCCGACTTCGGTGGGGATTGATGGCAGCGATCGCCTCGATTTGCAGGACATTGCCTCCAGGCCAACGCGCCAAAATAACGGTGGTCGACGGAGGGATTCCCGCCGAAATGGTGGCGCGCCTTAAAGCTCAATTCACTGACAATACCAAGGAAATCGAGTTCGTCCCTTTTCGTTGGCCCGAGGGGTGCGAGGCGCCGGCACTCGAGGGCAGCCGTCTGACTTATGCGCGCCTTTGCGCTGCCGACCTAATCGACAGCGATCTCTGCGTTTATGTCGACGCGGACATCGTCGTTACGGGCAATCTTTCGCCCCTTTTCGAACGAGCGAAAAGCAACATGTCGGTGCCCGTTTGGGCCGCGCGTAATCGCCCCGATGATTCGTTTCACTCGCAGCTCGGACGTCAAAGCGCCGAGCTGGTGGCTGGCATTCCGCCAAGCGAACTCTATTTCAACGCGGGCCTTCTCGTGATCAATTTAGCGAGGTGGCGTGAACTCAATGTCGCCAAACTCGCTTTCGAGTTAGCCGCCAAACATCAATTCATCTGTCACGATCAGGATGCGCTCAACGTTCTTTTCCGCGGGCAATGGCAAGAACTCGAGGAACGTTGGAATTATCAACTGATCGGGCGAGACTCATTTCCGGCAGACACCGCGGTCCTTCATTATTCCGGTCGCAACAAGCCGTGGCACTCGGGTTATTCGCGCCGACTTCGCGCTCCCTTTAAAGAAGCGCTGAAGACTGCGGGCTGGCCGCGCTGGCGGGCGCCGCTGAATATGACGGAGTGGTTGCGCAACTCGCGGCTGCGGCCTTTTCTGAGTCGAATGCAGTATCGTTTGCGAACCGCGCGCGGGCTGAGCGGCGTCGAGCGTCGTTAAACGAAAGACACTTTAAAGTCGCGGCACGGTCTATTCAACGGACTCCGCTGCACTTGGCCGTTGTCAAAATCATTTCCCTCCCCTCGTCTTCATCTATGCAACGTCGCGAATTTTTATTAGCCGGTTTAGCTGCTTCCGCGTTGGCCTCGACCGGTTCAGCTTCGGGATTGACCGGATCCTCTCTGAAAAGCGCTGGCCCACGGGACCTCTACGAAATCCGTGCTTACCAGCTAAAAGAAGGAGCGTCGCCTGCCCTGCTACACGCATACTTGAAAGACGCGCTTTTGCCCGCGTTGCAGATGATCGGCGTGCGCGATGTCGGTGTCTTTACCGAACCGGAGGCGAAGGATGGTTCGGCCGTCTGGGTCGTGATCACTCACCACTCGCTCGAATCTGTTTTGGGGATCAACGCCGAACTCAATGCAGGCGAAGAAGTGCAGCGCGCGGCTGGCGATTATTGGAGCAAAACGACAAAGGAAAATCCCGCTTATGATCGGATTGATAGCTGGCTCTTGCTCGCGTTCTCCGGTCAACCGAGGATTGAAATCCCTTCGCTCTCGCAAAAAAAAGCCAATCGGATCTTCGAGCTCCGCACTTACGACAGCTTCAACGAGGAACGCGCACTGAAGAAAGTGGCGATGTTCAACGCGGGCGAAATTGCCGCAATGCACGAAGTCGGTCTCGCCCCCGTTTTCTACGGGCAAGCCTTGCTCGGCCGAGATCTTCCCCACCTTACCTATATGCTCTCGGGTCCAGATCGCGCGACTCATGCTGAACACTGGAAAGCCTTCAACGCTCACCCCGTCTGGCAAAAGTTGAAAAACGATCCGCAGTACGCCGAAACGGTTTCGAAGGTCACGAGCCGTTTCCTTGTTCCGACAGATTATTCGCCACTCTAAGCGTCGTGGACGGCG
>Ga0207702_10003709_pt1 | contig 13809 bp, 10 predicted proteins | sample KBSCornC62_FD_184302 | JGI IMG/M metagenome (GOLD analysis project Ga0207702, IMG submission 184302) | Corn rhizosphere microbial communities from Kellogg Biological Station, Michigan, USA - KBS Corn C6-2 (SPAdes) (version 2) | ecosystem: Host-associated > Plants > Roots > Rhizosphere > Soil ...
CACACCTGTGAGCACCGGTCGGCTTTCGTCGTTGCTGGCCGCAATCAGAACCTGCTGCAGCGCTTTCTTTAGCAGTGGGCCGCTGACTTTCCACGAAGTTCCTTCCTCTATCGCTGGCATAACAGGGAAGTCCTCTGCCGAAACGCCGTTGATGGTGGATTTATAGCTCTCGGTCGTTACTTTGAGCCGCTGTTCCTCCTGTTCCAGTTCAATCACACCCGCCGGCAAACTGCTGACAAAATCCTGCAGCAGGCGAGCAGGGACGGTCAGCGAACCTTCGCTCTGTACCTGGGCGCCAAGTTCGCAGGAGATGGCAATATCCAGGTTTGTGGCGGAAACATTGAGACGATTACCGTCTATTTTCAGCAAAACATTACTCAGTATGGGCAGCGTACCGCGGGTGCTGGCAACACGGGCGACAAGTCCGAGCGCCTTGTTCAGGTTTTCCTGTGTGACTTTAAGTTTCATCTCGACTTATCCCCCACTTCCTATTAATAGATTCTCATTCTTTTTCCATTTTGTGTTCATTATTAGGGCTGTGGAGAATGGGGATATGTTGCTTGCTACCGCTGTTAATTCGGGCAACTTTGGTGTGCAAACTTGCATACAAAAATTGTGTACGAAACGTGGGGAAAAGGAGTGCTTTGTCCACCGGGGTATACGACTGGTCTGCGCATATGTAGATAACTTCGCGCCAGTTTTAGTTGTTTTCCTAGTCCCGCCCACAGCTTGTGCACAGGTTTTAGGCATAGAGTCGTTCCTTGATTTCCGCCAAGGCGTTACGGATGTCGGCGTCGAGGCGTTGCTCTTTTTCGATCTTTTCGACCGAGTGTATGGCTGTGGTGTGGTCTTTGCGGCCAAGCTCACGGGCAATTTTAGGAAAACTGAGGTGTAGTTCGCTTCGCAGCATATACATGGCAATCTGGCGGGGGACCACAATGTCTTTGTCCCGCTTGGGACCAACAATGTCTTCGACGCTAACCTGGTAGTGTTTGGCACAGCGCTCGATAATCTGCCGGGCGCTCAGGTGCTTTGGTCGAGCCTGGCTGGCGCCGAGTAAGCCGGTGGCAATGGCCAGGTTTGGTTCAAGCTGGCGCATTTCGCAAAAGGCGAGCAGTTGGTTGAGCGCGCCTTCGAGTTCGCGAATGTTGGTGTTCACGTTGGTAGCCAGGTAGTCGACCAGGTCGTTCGGTAGCATAACGTGCTGCATCTCGGCCTTGATTTGTAGAATGGCGCAGCGGGTTTCGAAGTCGGGCGTCTGCATGTCTATACTCATACCCCAAGCAAAGCGGCTGCGGAGGCGCTCTTCTATGGTGGGGATGTCGCGCGGGGGCTTGTCACTGCTAATAATGATCTGTTTGCTCGCCTGATGGAGGGCGTTGAACGTATGGAAGAATTCCTCCTGTACCTTTTCCTTGCCGGCGATGAACTGGATGTCGTCCACTATTAATACATCTGCGCTGCGGTAGTGGTCGGCGAAGTCGGTGTTTTTCTTGTAGCGCAGGGCGTCTACGAACTCCTGTAGGAACTGTTCGCTGGATACATACACCACCCGGGCGTCAGGTTTACTAAAGAGTACGGCGTTGCCAACAGCTTGGATAAGGTGTGTTTTGCCAATGCCAACGCCGCCGTACAAAAAGAGCGGATTATATTTGGTGCCCGGGTTGACGGCAATGGCTTGGCAGGCGGCGTAGGCGAGTTCGTTACCAGAGCCGACTACAAAGCTGTCGAAGGTGTAGCGCTCGTTCAGGCCCTGACGATAGTTACGGGTCAGGCTGCTGGTATTGGTTTGCGTGGCAGCGGGCTGCAGGGCTGGCCGGGCAGGGGCGGCAGTGGAAGCGGGAAGGGTAATGGACTCGTCAGGGTCGCTGCGGCGCACGACGCTCTGGATCTTGTATTCGACTACCGGAGCATCGACACCGTTCTTACGGAGTGTCTGGGTGACAAGCTCGTTATATTTCTTTTCGAGCTGTTGCTTTATAAATACATTTGGCACGCCCACGACCACTTTGTCGTTGTCATGCTTAAGCAACTGGGTATTCTTGAACCACGTCAGGTAGTTGCCTCGAGAGAGGCCAATTTCGATGTCTCCTAATACTGCCTGCCAGAGCTTGTCTTGTTCCACGCGCCTTAACCCCATCTAACTAACGAAAACTGTGTATAACTATACGCCACCCGCGAGTCGGTTTTCCACAATAATTTCTACAACCATTTCGCAGAATGTACAGGGCCGGGTAGGGGAGAGTTTATCCACAGCTTCAAACCGTATCTGTTAATCTGTGGAAAAACCTTGGATAATAGGGGAAAACATGCTAAGCTTGGTGTAGCTTAAGGACAGGGAAGGGGCGTCGTGGCCGGAACATCGGTCTGTGTGCTACACTCTGTCTGTAAATGAAAGTGTATATAGGTTAACGAATGCCAAAGCGAACATATCAGCCAAAGAAGCGGCATCGTGCGCACGAACATGGTTTCATGAAGCGCATGGCTAGCCGTGCGGGCCGCGCCGTATTGAAGCGCCGTCGCACTAAGGGCCGCGCCCGCCTCACCCACTAGATCTGGGAATACGCAATTAACAGGGGTCACCCCTGTTAATTTTTACTACGACCAATTTCCCTGGTCTGTCTTTGGTAATTCCAGTACTCTACCCTTATTATTTTATTATGGTTAGCCGCAACAACCGGTTTCATGGACGTGCAAGCATACAGCGACTGTATAAGACCGGCAAATTGGTTCGGTGCGCTTCAATAAGCTTGCGCTATGCGCCGAACCCGCGTCGTACCGAGTATCGACTGGCTGTGGTTGTGAGCCGTAAAGTTAGCAAGTCCGCGGTAGTTCGGAACCGTATCCGGCGCCGATTGTATGAGAATGTTCGTATTTTGTACGAACCTGTCGCTGTTCCCTATGACCTGATGCTGGCGGTATACGATGAAAGTGTTGCGGGTATGCCGGCTGCCGATCTCGAGCGTGAGGTGGCAAAACTGTTTAAGAAAGCCAAACTCATCGGTGCTACTCCCCCACCCGTTTCGCACCAAAGCTTATCATCCAAGGTTCGGAGCTCAGAGAAGTAAACTACCGTAGATCCTCCGTGTGTCTGGTGTATTGAGGGGTGCACATCAGTGCATGGAATCCAAAGAAGTAAACTTCTGTGGATTCCTGCGTGCCTCTGCTATAGTAGAACCTAATAAATGAGTATGAAATAATGTTCACCACCCTTATTGTCCAGCCAATTTTCAACCTTTTGGTGTTGGTCTACGCGCTATTACCTGGCCATAACTTTGGCCTGGCACTTATTATCTTTACGGTTATCATCCGTCTGCTGCTGTGGCCGCTGGTAAAACGGCAGCTTCGCCAGACGAAAATCATGCGACAGCTGCAACCGGAGCTGCGGCGAATAAAGAAAGAGGCCAAGGGCGACCGCCAAAAAGAGTCGCTGATGATGATGGAACTCTACAAAGAGCGCGGCGTCAATCCGTTGGCTACTATTCCGATCCTTATTGTCCAACTGATCGTGCTGATTGGATTGTATAGCGGCCTGCGTCGGGTTATCGACCATCCGGAAAACATGGTGAGCTTTGCCTATCCTGCACTACAGCACCTGCCGTGGCTTAAAGATTTGGCCAGTCATCCGCACGACTTCGACAACACGTTCCTGGGCTTTATCGACCTCAGCCGAAGTGCTATAGGGGCTAAAGGATTTTACTTCCCGGCCTTCTTGCTGGTGCTTGGTAGCGCCATTGTGCAGTTCCTGACCAGCCGCCAGCTGATGCCAACCGACAAAGATGCTCGCAAGCTTCGCGATATTCTCAAGTCGGCCAGTGACGGCAAGCAGGCCGACCAGGCTGAGGTGAACGCTGCGGTTGGTCGCAGCACGCAATTCCTCATCCCTGTTATGGTGTTCGTCTTCACCATCCAGCTGCCCGCAGCACTGAGCCTGTACTGGTTTGCTGGTGGTGTCGTGGCTTATATACAGCAAGCTATTGCGCTGCGTGAAGATGAAGAGGACATGGAAAAGCTGGCCGGTGATGGCAAGCCCAGTAAAGATGTGTCGAAGATTGCCGAAGCCGAGGTAGTAGCCGAACCAGAATCCAAGCCGAAACAAAAACCTTCCGCCAAAAGATCACCAAAGAAAAAGGGTGGTAAACGGAGGAAGAGATAGTGGAAGAGTCAATTGCCTACGCTAAGAAGTACCTGGAAGACCTGCTGTCGTTCTTTGGGCTGAACACCGACATCTATGCGACGAGCGAGGACGGCGAAGTCATAGAGCTGAATATACCAAGCACACATCTGAACGGCTTTTTGATCGGCCAGCGCGGCGAAACCATGCGTTCGCTGCAGTTTATTGTCAGCTCTGCGCTCAAGAACCAGAACTTCCCCGTTACGCGCGTAAATGTAGACGTTGCAGAATACAAGAAGCAGCGCGCCGACCGACTGGCAAAAACGGCCGAAGAATGGGTCAAGCAAGTCCAGGAGAGCGGCAAGCCCTACGAAGTCCGGCCCATGAATGCCGCAGACCGCCGTGTGGTGCATCGGGTGGCTGCTGATGCTGGCTTGGCGAGTGAGTCTGTGGGTGAAGGCCGCGACCGGCATATTGTGCTGAAGATCGCCGAGTAGCGGCTGTGGCTACTGCCCTGCTGGCAGCAATTTGATTTTAAAGGGTACAAGATAACTCTGCGCCTAGGGTTTATTTGTTTTCTTATTGCTACGTTACGCTTATGTGATCATCAGAATTGCCCCCACTATAGTTCTGGTGTGCCGTGTCTAATCCGTATAAATCTGTGGAAAATCTGGTAAGTGTTACTAAAAAACCAAAAGCAGCATGTAGCAAACCACAAGCTTATACGTGTACAATGGTACGGTGAAGCAAGCACCTATTTTGGTGACGGGGGCGCCACGGAGCAGTACGACATTCCTGGGCAAAATGTTGGCACTGCCCGGGCATGTGTTGTACGTAGACGAACCGTTTAACGTACAGACTGGTATAGAAGGCCTTCAAAAAACTTTTCCAAGTCCGCTCCATGAGGCGGGCCTGAATGGTTTGGACATGGAGTATGCCGAGGTAGTTGAGCAACTGCTAAAAGGTGATGCGCAGTTTAGGCCGAGTGAACTCAGACCTGCCACTAAAAATCCCTTGCGACAGTTAGCAAGAGAGCTTTGGGTGTCTCGTGAGTTTCTTGATTACAAGTGGCAATCTAAGAATCCGCTCAAACAGCGGTACCTTATCAAGGATCCGATGGCGTTTTCTTTGAGTGAGTATCTACATCGGCGATTTGATATGGAGGCAGTTGTTATCATGCGGCACCCGCTCTCAACTATTGCGAGTTACAAGCGCTTAAATTGGCATTATGACACAGGAGAAGTGGTAGCGTGGGCGCGGACGATGTGTGCGGACCTTGAGCAGGTAATGCAAAGCGCGGGGTTGGCTGTTCATGGTGAGGTCGAGCAATGGGCCTTGTTCTGGCTGGCGGTAAATGGAGTCCTCGAGAACTTTATTGAACGTAACCCTGCAATGTTATTTGTGACGCACGAGGAGCTTTCGTTGTTCCCGCACGATACGTTGGAGCGGTTATATGGCCAATTAGGATTGCCATTTACAGCCCGTATTAAGCAGAAAGTTACGGAACACACCAACCCCAGTAATCCAATAAACCCAACTGATAACCGCATACATGTACTACACCGTAACAGTGCCGAAAACCTAAACCGCTGGAAGCATATTTTGACAGTCGAAGAGGCCGAGGTTATTCAAAAGATTACTGGTCCGTTTGTGAGTCGGTACTACCCCGAGAGCAGTTGGGCGTAAACCGCCGCTCGTTTACTGAGACAATGCCTGATTGTAGACAGCAAGTGTTTGCGTGGCCATGCGGGACCATGAAAACTTGGCGGCATGTTTTTTGCTTTTTTCTGACATTTCCTCGCGCACAATCGGGTCGTCGACGACTTCGCCAATCTTCGTTGTCATTTCCTCGATATCTAGTGGGTTAAAATATCGTGCCGCGCTACCGAGGACTTCAGGAATACAAGTTGCGTTGCTGGCAACCACCGGGGCGCCGTGAATCATAGCCTCGAGCGGTGGCAAACCGAACCCTTCGCTCAAAGATGGGAAGGTGTACGCGAGTGTGTGCTCGTACATCCAGCGGAGCTGACCGTCGGATGTGAAGCCCGTGAAGATGACATTTGGAATGCCGCGCTCTTTCACGTATGCTGCGTGGCGCTCGTAGTTCGCGTCTGTTTTGCCGACCAGTGCAAGGTACAGATCGGGGCGTTCTTTCTGTAAAATTGCAAACGCATCGATAAGCCTGCCGAGATTTTTATGGGGTGTTGGCCGACCGACGTACATAATGAACCGCTTCCCTTCGAGCTCTTTGACGGGCTCTGGCTCGTCGGAAATGAAGTCAGATGCTTCGAGCGTTACGGTAATTTTATCGGGGCTGACGTGTGTGTACTCGGCCACGTCGTCCTTAACATATTGAGTCGGCGTAATGAGTGCTTCAGACTTCCGCGCAGCCCGTTTGTTGACCCACTTGTATACCTGCTGCTTCGACCAGTAGACGATTGGATTTTTGGTGGGGTTGCGGAAGCGGATGGTGGTCAGGTCCTGCATGGTGGTGACCACGCATCCTTTGTAAAAGACCGGCTGTTGCACCATAGGGAAATGCACAAGGTCCGCGTTCAAACCTTCGATCTGCTTCTTGAACCCGGTTTGTTCGCCGAATGTGAACTCCTTGAATGGTGTCTCGATGACGACAAACTTCGGTGCGATTTCCCTCAGATACTGCAACCGGTGTGTCTTGGCGAGTAGGATGACCTCGTGTCTTGGCTTGAGTTTATGCAGATGCTCGACCATTTTGTCGACGTATCGGCCAGTGGTGGTGCCCGATTCGCGGGCGTCTATGACGATTTTGCTCACTTGGGATCCTGTAGGGTCATAACAATTCTATTGTACAGGCTCTCGGCGACGTCGCTCCAGTGGTAGCTGTCGGCTTGACGTTTCCCCTTTTGAGCCATCCTGCTGCGGTATCCCGTGTCGATGAGTAGTTTGCTCCAAGCTGTGGCGATTGATTGCGGGCTATCTTTATCGAAGTACAGGGCCGCATCGAGCGCAACTTCCCGAAAAACAGGTATATCGCTTAGTGCGCACGCCTTTCCGTAGGTCATAGCCTCGAGCGGTGTCATGCCGAAGCCTTCGTAGTGACTGGCAGATGCATAAAAAACCGAACCCTGATACAGTGCTGCCTTCTGCTCTGCGGTAACGTAGTTGAGCCGCACAATATTTTTCCCCTCTTTAGCTGCTTGTTCGAGCCGAGCTAGTTCTTTGTCGCAGTTCCACCCGGTCGCTCCGGCTATTACGAGGGTGTACTTCTTCTGGAGCGATTCTGGAAGTAATGAGTAGGCATCAAGCATGCCGAGAACGTTTTTGCGCGGCTCTACTGTACTGAGCGACAGGAAATACTCGCTCCGGATGTTCAACTTATCAAGAATCGCCTTTTGTCGGGCCTTGGTGAAGGGTGTTGGCTTGATGGGTGGGATATGTGTGACGAGGATTTTTTCGTTAGGTATGTGGAATTCGTCGTGAATGCGTTTTTTACCGAATTTGGATACGGTAATCACGAACCCGGACCCCTTCATTTGACTCGGGACGAACGCTCTCAGGTCGTGCAAGTTCCGTTTTGAGACATATTCCGGTAGATCAATAAAAGCAAGGTCGTGTATGACGGGAGCGTACGGTGTCCGCGCGAGGCTTGGAAGCCCCAAGAAGTTGGGGTAGAGAACGAAATCAGCCCTTTGGAAAGTGAGTAGTTCGATGGGGACGGGGAGGTGCAGACGTCGCAGCAGGTTGATGAGTTTCGCCGGCATCCAAACATGGCAGTAGGAAATATTCCGGTCGCTTACCGGAGGCGTGCCTGTTTGCCGTCCGGAATGGTAGCCGACGAGTTTGAGCTCTGTGGGGTATTGCTTTGCAAGATTCTCGATGAGGTTTGCCGTATAGTACTCTACCCCGGTCTTGTTGCCAAATATCCGCTGCGCGTCAAACAGCACCCGTATCGGCCGATTACGCATTACGGTAACCTATTCCAAGGGATGGTAGGCTTGTATGCTCCTTCCCGCTCGGGATCCCACGGGCGTGAAAGGGCGGTCTTAACTTCTTTTACGGTAAAACTTGCACGCATTTCAGAAAAGTACGGATTGTGTACCCACTCCTTCTTGTAGACATCGCAGTCCAGGGCTACGACAAATGATCCATCCAGCAGGTCATCGGTAGGAAGGGCTACTTGTATGTGGTTGCGGCCGACAGCCAGAGCTACGCCACCTTCTCCGACAGGTAAATCGGTAACGGCCGTGCGGTACATGTGCAGGCCTCGCCCGTCGAATAGACTGACGCCTACTGATAATCCCTTTGTCAGTTCCTTGACGCTAATTTTCATGTCGACAATTACGGGTTTACCGCGGGGGACATAGTTGCTAATCGGTTTTTTGTTTTCGTCGAGAAGTGACATAGCGAGCGGTGTAACCGGATTCTCGGGTTTGTCGACGTAGTCGTTAGGTTTCTTCCAGGCCGAACCGACCTTCTTGCGCATAGCGCCAAGGTAGGTATCCATGACCTTGCCCGGGTTGCCGATCTCTTGCACCTGTCCGTTCTTGAGGTACATGACACGGTCGCACAGGTCTTCGATGATATTCATGCTGTGCGATACGAACAGTACGGTCTTGCCAGAGCGGGCGGTGTTGCGCATTTTCTCGATGCATTTCTGCTGGAACGCGACATCGCCGACCGCTAGTGCCTCATCGATAATGAGGATCTCGGGGTCAAGGTGGGCGGCAATGGCGAACCCAAGGCGTACGCTCATGCCCGATGAATAGAACTTGACAGGCGTATCGATGAATTGACCGATTTCTGCGAAATCGACGATTTCCTGGAAACGACTCTCGATTTCTTTATGAGACATGCCGAGTATCGAGCCGTTGAAGTAGAGGTTCTCGCGGCCAGTTAGCTCAGGGTGAAAGCCGGTGCCCACCTCGAGCAGACTGGCGACCCGTCCGGTGGTCTCAAATGAGCCGTTTGTCGGATCGATGATCCGAGATAGGATCTTTAGCATGGTTGATTTGCCGGCACCGTTACCGCCGATAATACCGAGGGTCTCGCCCTTATAAACCTCGAAACTGACATTTTTAAGGGCCCAGAACTCTCTGGTGTCTTCCCCGTCGACCTCGCCACGACGAATCAAATTCTTTGCGACACCTGCGAGACTATCTCTGAGGGTGTTGTTGGTATTTTTGGTACCACCAATCATGTAGCGCTTGCTTACATTTTTGACCGTAACGGCTATTTGCTTATTTTCCATACTATTTCCTACAGGATGTCTACGAATTCTCTTTCTCTAGCGTAAAAGTACCACAGGCCAATAAGCAAGGCTGCTGCCGTGCTTATGAGGGACAGTAGCATGAGGTGCGGCTTGTGAAGCGGCAATCCGAGTATAAAATGGCGAGATAATTCGGCGGCAGTGGTGACAGGATTCAAATACAAGATCCACCAGTATTTTTCAGGCAGAAAGGTGATGGGATAGAACACCGGGGAAGCGAACATCAGAATACGCATGACAAACGGGAGGGCATAGCGTAAGTCTCGATACTTAACGTTGACAGTGGCGAGCCATAAGCCGGCACCGAACGCGAAAACAAAGAGTAGGGCGACACAGGGGATAAGAACCAGCAAACCGGCAATATTGTACTGATCCATGAGTATGGGGAGCAGGATTACCAGCAGGATTGAAGCGAATAGAAAGTCTATAAGCGAGGCAATGGCGGCAGACAGGGCAGGGATAAAGCGAGGAAAGTATACTTTTGTGATTACGCCCTGGTTGCCGATGAGGCTGTTGCTGGCGTTGTTGATGGTCTGCTCGAAATAGTTCCAGAACAACAGCCCGATGTAGACAGGGGCTAGAGAGGGAACTTGCAGACCGGGAACGGCGAAGTTATGGCCGCGAAGCAGCGTTAGGTCAATGATGAGGGCGAAACAAAGCGGCTGAAATATAACCCAGAGTACGCCGATAACGGTCTGTTTGTACCGAACCTTGAACTCGCGCCAGGTGAAGTAGTAGATCAGCTCGCGGTATTCGGCGATCGACCGATAGAGATTCTTGAACATTTACACCTCATTCTATCATGTCGTAGATGCCTACAGGTCTTCGAGCGCTTGTTTGAAGCGGGCGTGGAACTTCTCGGGCGTGAACTTCTCTACCTGCTCGTTCATGTGGGTACGGAGTTTCTTGCGCAGCTCTTCGTCTGTGGCGATGCGTATTATGGCGTTACTGACCTCGTCAACATCGTAAGGATCTTCGACGTATAGTGCTGCCTCACCGCCGGCTTCTGGCAGTGCTCCCTTGTTGGATGTCATCACCGGTAGGTTACTTGAAAATGCTTCGACGACGGGGAGGCCGATACCTTCGTACAGGGTCGGGTAGACGTATGCGCGGGCATTGTTGAGGAGTGCGTACTTGTCGGTCTCGGTGATGTATCCAGTAAAGAGTACATTGTTATGGATCTCGTCGGGCAGATCTTTATAGTGGGCCATAATTTCTTTGTGGCCAAAGCCCTTGCCGCCTACTATGACAAGTGGCATTTTGATTTGTGGGTAAGCTTTCATGAACGCGTCCATCAGAACCTGGAGATTCTTGCGCAGCTCCAGGACGCCAATAAAGAGTAGAAAGTTGTCCTTTTGCAGTCCTTTGCGCACTAAGTACGAAGTGTCGGTAAAGTGGCTAGCTCTGCTGCTGGCGGTCCCGTAGAGGACCTTTACGTTGGCCTGAGGGTTCACTTCGTGCACTTTGGCCGCGGTGTCCTGTGAATTTGTGAGTATCATGTCTGAGCCGGCTGCAGTAACGTATAGACGTCTGGCGAACTTTACTGGCGTCTGGTTGTCGACTGGTGTTTCCAGCATATCTACCGGCATAGTGTCGTGTACGAACTGTATCAGTTTGGCAGGGGCCACATCTTTCCTGTCTAAATCCATCGGTGCGCCGGTAATGACCAAGTCGACCTTGTACTTCTTGATAGCCTTTTTAAGTACGCGCTTGGGTACGCTCGGGAGTCCATGATTTATAAACTGATAAGCGTACGGTATTTTGATGACGTAGTCGAGCTTGCTCGCTAAGTTGTGGTTGTGCACGATCAACTCTTGGTCTACGCGGAACTCACTGGCTTTCATGTAGTCGCGGCTTGCTGCGATCTGTAGTAGAGTCCTCTTTCCGCGCAGAGACTTAGGGAACAGATCCTTCTTGCCAGTCTTCATATAGTGTTGCAAGTAAATGTGCTCCACCTTGCTGTCTAGTAGTTCACTGTCTTTAAGGGAAGCTCGTGGGTAGCCGGCCAGAATGCCTACTTCGTGGCCATCTTCTTTAGCAGCCGTAATCATAGACTTGATAATACCGGTAATACCCCGGGCTTGCTCTTCAAACTCGGTACTGACGAAAAGGATTTTCATAGGTGTTATTGTAGCAGAACGCGCAGCGGTGACTAGCTAACGGTTAGCTTAAGTGTAAAGGCTGACTTCGGTACATTGCCAAGCCCCTCGAGGATTAGCCCGAAATCTTCCTTATAGTTACCTTTCTTCTTGGGTGCAGTGACGTTAAAGGTATAGGTAAAATCCTCTCCTGGCAGAGCGCGGTGATTACCGTGACATCTTTGTGCAAATTCGTCGGCGTCGAATGACGGTTTAAATTCAACCGACGGTCTGTTTGTGCTGAACCATTTTTTGGTATGCAACTTGCTGTCCCGGTTGATCGGGTTCATGGTTCCCAGAACAAGCGGTGGCACATGTAGCGGAGTGTGTAGGCCGTACATGAAAACTGGTTTTTTGGAGTTGTTCGTGAACGTCACTTGGATCTGCTTGGTCTCGCCCGGCTTTACCTTTATGACCTTGGTTGCCTGTTTCGGCGTAATTTCCAGATCGGCTGACGCGTACTGTGTGCTGTAGTCTGTGATATCGCCGTGCGAGTGTATGAAGTTGCGGAGTTTTCGCCGATTAGCGAGATAATCTCTGCGATACATCTGCTGGTAGTACAGTTTCTTGCCGGGGGTGAGGTGCTTTTTCTCGAACACTATCTGGAGCTGTACGATGGCGTAATTGCTGAACGGTATTTTTGTAACATGCGTTTTGCCGTCGTAAGCGCCGGCGAGGATTAGTTCGTACGGAAGCTCATCGACGTCGAAGTAGATGTTGTAGTCCGTGTCGTCCTTCACCAGGCGTAGTTTGAGCGGCAGTGCGACCATGTCTTCTTCGAGCATGTCGCGGAAAAGTCTGTGTAGATCCGATAGACGCCAAATGATTGTTCCTGAGTTGTCTGCCACGGTCTCTTCCAGAGAAGAAATATTCAGTTCCGTTGTTAAGACCGAAACGCCGCCGTAACGTATGTACTTGGCGTGGCGCTTGAGGTGCTTCTCGCTCAATTCCATCGAGCCGAGGTGGCCGATGACACAATTCGACCACGTAAAGTCGAATGAGTCAACATACGAACGCTTGAATGTGTTCATATCGTGGGGTTCAAAAGTTACATTTTGGCTAAAGGTGTTGCGGTCGACGAGCTCCTTGTAAAACAACGAATCTTTGCCATCAGCGAGCTGGCCGTTATCCCATTCAAGCGCGTCCCCTTCGGGTGGTTGGTCGGTGGCGGTGATTTCAGCTCCTTCATTCGCAAAGATTGAGACGAGCTGCTCCTTCCCGACGCCAAATCCTAATCCGCGCTTACCGGGCTGTAGCATGCCGTATTTCTTCAGCGCTTCGTATAGCATTGCTTGCTCCCAGAACTTGCAGTGATAGAAGCGCCCCTGCAAGCTCAGGCGCTGCGCCCAATCCTTATACCATCCGGTGTTAAAGTCTGCATTCACAAGATCCGTCGATAGGTGTACTGGGGCATCTCGCACACCCTCCGAAGTCGTGGATGCCCCTGTCGTTACTTCGGTGTTGGTAGCCAGGAGCATACACCACCAACCCTTCAGGTACTTGTCGAGCTGCTTGAATTTCGTAATTGGTACAAGTTGACCGCCCGCCTCGGCATCGATGCAGTAGATATGCCTGAAGTCGGATTGTATCTGTTTAAAAAAGCTTTCCGCATCTTCGTATGACCGGGGCGTAAATTCCATGAACATTCGCAAATCAGGACTTTTTTTAATGGTTTTGCGCATGCCCTGGTAGATTTCATATTCGAAACCCTCTACATCTATCTTGATAACCCCGACATTTTTTATGCCCCGTTCCGCACAGTAGCCATCAATAGTAATAACGGGTGTTTTGACTTTTGTGTTGACGCCAAACGGGGTAGCTCCTGTGTCTTTGATGCCAGTATCGGGTGGGCCCGCCATGTTGCCGCTGCCCGCCATGATGTCGTTGAAGTAAATGTCCAGTGACCCTGATTTATCGCCCACGGCAACGGTGTTGACGGACGACATGCGCCCCAGACCGTTCACGGAAGCGCTCTTGACGATAAGCTTCGTGAGCGCAGGATTCGGTTCGAAGAAGTGAATTGAACCCTCGGGCCCTAGTTCCGTGCCGGCGATAATGCCGAAGTAGCCCAGGTTTGCGCCGATATCAAAAACAGTGTCGTCGGGCTTTAACTGGCTGCGGAAAACTTTGGTTATTTCCGGCTCCCAGTGGCCGTCCAGCATGAGGTGCGGGGCAACGGAGGTGTCGCGTGTATCGACATACATCTTTTGCCCGGTGTATAGCAGAGTGAGCGCTTCGTGCTCTCCCGTCTGAACTGCGATGCCGTTTTTGATCCTATGTATAAACCTTAGGGCTTCGTCGAGCTTCTGGCC
>Ga0207702_10003712_pt1 | contig 13807 bp, 12 predicted proteins | sample KBSCornC62_FD_184302 | JGI IMG/M metagenome (GOLD analysis project Ga0207702, IMG submission 184302) | Corn rhizosphere microbial communities from Kellogg Biological Station, Michigan, USA - KBS Corn C6-2 (SPAdes) (version 2) | ecosystem: Host-associated > Plants > Roots > Rhizosphere > Soil ...
GGTCATGTAGAGGTTGCCGTAGGTCTCGCCGCGGACCGTGATCGGAACCCCGAGGAAGCAGTGCATCGGCGGGTGGCCGGGCGGGAACCCGTAGGCGTGGGGATGCCGTTCAACGTCGCGCAGCCGCAGCGGCTTCGGCTCCCGGATCAGCTCGCCGAGGACGCCGCGGCCGCGCGGCAGGTTGCCGATCTCTCGCCGGCCCTCCTCGTCGATGCCGACGTTGATGAAGCGTTCGAGCTCTCGCCGTTCAGGGTCGAGGACGCCGAGCGCCGCGTAACGGGCGCCGGTCAGCTCCCGCGCCGCCTCGACGACCGACCGCAGCACCGCCTCCAGGTCGAGCTCGGCGAGCACCTCGTTGCCAACGTCGATAAGCCGCCGGAAACGTCCTTCGTCCGTCCGTTCCGCAGACTGCTCTGAAGATTCCATCCGTATACACATTCAACCGCTCGCGGAGACCTTGAGCAAGCCAGGTCGTCGGTGCCGAGGGTCCTGGTCGTGAGCGTTCTCTACTTCCGCCTGCTGTTGATCAAGGGCGAGCAGAGCGCTGCCAGCGCATCGGCCGCGGCCGGATCGCCGCCGGTCGCCTCGTAGCCGGCCCTCACGCTGGCCGCGCCAGTCGCGCAGGCTTCAGCGGCCTGCGCCGCTGCCGCCAGCCGAGCTGGGCTGAGACGCCGGCGCTTCAGCTTCACGCCCGCCTCCGCCTCCTCGACGTGGGCGGCGACGTCGAGCTGGTCGCGCGCCCAGGGGACGACGCAGACGGGAACTCCGTGGGCGAGCGCCTTCTGGGTGATGCCCATGCCCCCGTGGCAGACGACAACCGAGGCTTGTTCGAGCAGCGGCCGGTGGGGGAGGAAGCGCTCGACCACGGCGTCGCCGCGGTGAGGCAGGCTCGCGGGATCCACCCCGGCGGTGGTGACGACAAGGCGCCAGCGTTCGGCCATCCCCATGAGGGCGGCCGCCGCGATCTCGCCGTCGTCCTGGAACTCCGACGAGCAGGCGACCAAGGCGAGCGGCCGCTCGTCCTCGGGGAGCTGGCGCGGCAGCTTTGCCGGGGGGTCCCAGGTGCCGGCGCCGACCATCAACACGCCCTTGGGGAGCGACCGTGGGTACTCGAACGGCTCCGCCGTGAAGTAGAGGGTCAACGGCGCCCGGTTCCTTGCCTCCTCGATTCCCCGCAGCGGCGGGAGGCCGGCGGCGAGGCGGCCGGCGTTCGCGGTCGGCAGCCGCACGTCCTTATCGAAGCGGGCGAGGATGAGGCCCAAAGCGGCGTCGCGCAACCTGCCGAGCGGGCCGCTTTTGGGTCGCAGCCCGAAGCCGAACGGGGGCAGCCCAGGGGCCTTGTCTTCGAGCAGGAAGGGCCGCGACTCCGCCCAGGCGATGCCCTCCCGCTCAGCGACCGCCTTGGCACCGAAGGTCGTGGTGTCGACGATCGCGAGGTCGGGGGAGACCTTCCGCAGGGCGCTGCCGAAGTCCTCCACCTCCAGCCGTGCCCGTTCCGCCCAGACCTCGAAGGCGCGTTTGCCGGCCGCCACCTGCGACTTCGCTTGGTGGTCGTCCATCGCCACCGCCTCGATCGCGGGATCGATCGGCTCGCAGGCGAGCCCCGCCTCGCGCACCGGCTCGACTCCTGCCGCCAGCGTCCGTACGTGCACCTCAGCGCCGCGCTTGCTCAGCTCCAGCAGCGGCCCCATCATCGGGTTGAGGTGGCCGCGGGCAGGCGAGGTGTAGGCGAGCACCTTCAAGCCCCGAACCTTACGTCTACGCGTCGACCTCCGGGGCGACCGCGGGAACGGTCAGTGCCGCAGTAGTCCGGCGACCGCCTCGGCCAGCCGCGCTCCGCGCGCGGTCAGCGTGTACTCGGTGTGGGGCGGGCGGCCCGGGACCAGGTGCCGCTCGACGATCCCCGCCGCCTCCAGCTGCTCGAGCCGCTCCGACAGCGTGGTGGGGGAGACGCCGGGGAGCGACTGGCGGAACTCGTTGAAGCGGACGGCGCCGCTGGAACAGGCGTAGATCGTCGCCATCGTCCAGCGGCGCTCGAGGAGCCCCGCGGCGGCGCGGAGCTCCTGGGGAACCGGGGTGCAGTTGCGGCAGCGGGGGGACACGGTGCCTCCTACGCCGCGATCGCCTCGTGTCCCTTCTCGGCCGGCTCCAGCGCCAGCCCGAGGACCTCGTCGATGCTCATCACCGGGTGGAAGGTCATCCGCTCGCGCACCTCCTCGGGGACCTCGTCGAGATCGCCGCGGTTGCGCTCGGGCAGGATCACCTCGGTCAGCCCGGCGGCGTGCGCCGCCAGCACCTTCTGCTTCAGCCCGCCGATCGGCAGCACCCGGCCCTGCAGGGTGACCTCGCCGGTCATCCCGACCGTGTGCTTCACCGGCCGCCCGGTCAGCAGCGACACCAGCGCGGTGGTCATCGCGGTACCGGCGCTGGGACCGTCCTTGGGGATCGCCCCGGCGGGAACGTGGAGGTGGAACTCCCGCTGGAACCTGTCCGCGTCGATCCCCAGCTCCTGCCGGTGCGCCCGCACGTAGGAGAGGGCGATCCGCGCCGACTCCTTCATCACGTCGCCGAGCTGGCCGGTGAGGACGAGACCCTTGTCGCCGTCCATTGCCGTCGCCTCGATGAAGAGGATGTCGCCGCCGGTGCCGGTCACCGCCAGGCCGGTCGAGACCCCCGGGATCGCGGTCCGCTCGACCGACTCCTGGAAGTGCTTCTGCCGGCCGAGCGCCTCGCGCAGGGCGTCGGTGTCGATCACGATCTTCCCGTCCGCTGACCCGGAGGCGATCTTCGTCGCCGCCGAGCGGATCACCTTGCCGATCTCGCGCTCGAGCCGCCGCACGCCCGCCTCGCGGGTGTACTCGGAGATCACCATCCGCAGGACCTCGTCGGAGACCTCGACCTCCTCCGGCTTCAAGCCGTTGCGCTTCAGCTGCCGGGGCAGCAGGTAGCCGCGGGCGATCGCCAGCTTCTCCTCGGTGGTGTAGCCGTCGAACCCGATCAGCTCCATGCGGTCGAGCAGAGGCGCCGGAATCGTGTCGACCATGTTCGCGGTGGCGATGAAGACCACCTCGGAGAGGTCGACCTCGACGTCGAGGTAGTGGTCCCTGAACGTGTTGTTCTGCGCCGGGTCCAAGACCTCGAGTAGGGCCGCGGAGGGGTCACCGCGCCAGTCGGCGCCGACCTTGTCGACCTCGTCGAGGAGGATCACCGGGTTCATGGTTTTGGCGTCGCGCAGGGCGCGGATGATCCGTCCCGGCATCGCGCCGATGTAGGTGCGGCGGTGGCCGCGGATCTCGGCCTCGTCGCGGATGCCGCCGAGGCTGATGCGGACGAACTCGCGCCCAAGGGCGCGGGCGATCGACTCGCCGATCGAGGTCTTGCCGGTCCCGGGAGGGCCGACCAGGGTAAGGATCGCGCCGTTGGCGCGCGAGTCGTCCTCGATCTGGCGCTCCTCGCGCAGTTTGCGCACGGCGATGAACTCGGTGATTCGTTTCTTCACGTCCTCCAAGCCGGCGTGGTCAGCGTCGAGCACCTCGCGGGTGTGCGCGGGGTCGAGCCGCTCCTCGGAGCGCTCCGCCCACGGCACCGCGATCAGCCAGTCGAGGTAGCTGCGGATCATCGAGCTCTCCGGCGACTGCTCGCCCTGCCGCTCGAGCCGCCGCAGCTCCTTCTCGGCCTGCTCGGCAACCGCCTCGGGCATCTCCGCCTCGGCGATCTTGCGCTCGTACTCGGCGATCAGGTCGGCCTCGTCCTCGCCCAGCTCTTTGCGGATCGACTCCATCTGTTTGCGGAGGAAGTACTCGCGCTGCTGCTTCTGGGCGCCGGACTCGACGTCGTCGCGGATTTTGCTCCGCACCTGCAGCTCGGCGAGGCGCTCGCGCTGCAGCTCAACCGCCAGCTCAAGGCGTCCAGTCACGTCGATCGTCTCCAGCAGCCGCAGCTTGCCCTCGTTGGAGATGTCGGGGGAGAGGCCGGAGGTGTCGGCCAGCGCACCCGGCTCCTCAACCGAGCGCAGGAAGGCGGCGATGCGGCCGTCGTCGCCGCGCAGCTCGAGGATCTCCTCGACCACAGCGCGGTATTCACGCACCAGCTCGCGGGTGTGCTCGTCGTCGGGATGACCGTCGCGGACCTCCTGGACCTCGACCCGCAGCTCGCCGTCGGCGCCCTGCTGGGCGGAACCGGCGATCAGCCCGCGGTGCAGGCCCAGCACGGTGGCGACGGGACGACCGCGGCGCGAGAGCCCGGTCTCGATTACCTCGGCGACCACGCCGACGCGCCCGTACTCGCCGTCGCGCCGGGGAATGAGGAAGACGCGCTCGTCGGCGCCGACGTCGATCGGCAGGGTCGCGGTCACGGTGGGGAAGACGATTGCCTCGTCGAGCGCTATCAGCCGATAAGTCATAACCAAGTCCACTTTCTGTAGTTAGTCCTTGGACAGGATAGCGGTGATGGTTTCCGTGTCAAGTGTTCTGCGTCACGTGATCACGGGCATCGTTGGCGATACGGTGCCCGCGTGGGCAAGGTCAAGTGCCAGATCTCGGTTTCCGCCGACGGCTACGTCGCCGGGCCGAACCAGAGCGAGGAGCACGGACTCGGCGAAGGCGGCGAGGCACTGCACGAGTGGGTCGTCAAGCTCGCTGCCTGGCGCAAGTCGCACGGGCACGGGGGAGGCGAGGTAACCGCGAGCAGCGAGATCTTCGAAGCCGCGGGCGCCAACACCGGCGCCATCGTCATGGGTCGCAACATGTTCGGTCCCGTCCGCGGCCCCTGGACCGAGCCGCTCTGGAACGGCTGGTGGGGCGACGAGCCGCCATTCAGAGTTCCGGTCTTCGTCCTTACCCCACTACGAGCGGGAGCCGCTGACGCTCGGTGAGACCAGCTTCCAATTCGTTACCGAGGGTCCCGAGCGGGCAGTGGAGCTGGCGCGCGACGCAGCGGGTGACGAAGATGTCTCGGTCGGCGGCGGTGGTGAGACGGTCCAGCAGCTGCTTCGCGCCGGCCTTCTCGACGAGATCCTCGTCAACCAGGTGCCGGTGATCCTCGGCAGCGGCGTCCGCCTCTTCGATGCGATCCCGCCGAGCGTGCGGCTGGAGCAGAAGCGAGTGGTGGAGGGCGACGGCGTCGCCCACCTCCTCTACTCGATTCGCTGAGCGTCCTCGATGCGTAGCTGGTCGGAAGGGGCTTGGGGGACTAAGTACCGCTTCGGGCGTTTCGTCACCTGAAGTTTTTCTTCCGCCGCCGCTCGTTTCAGCCAGGCGCGAGCTTGGCTTCTTTCCAGCTCGAACTCCTCGGCGACTTCCTCCTCTTTGCGAGGCTCTCGCAGGAATGGCGAGAGGATTGACCAGGCAGCCTCATATAGCGACCTGGTCTCAGGGTCTTTCGCGTCCTCCCCCTTAGCGACATCGAGAAGTGAGGTCCGCGGGTCCTCGGAAAGCTCACCGAGATCCAGGTTCTCGGGATTTGACGGGAGCAAGCGCCGGGCCCCTTCGACCAAGAGCTGCCGGTTGCCGACGCTGCCATCATCACGCACCCAGAGCGGCACCCAGTCCGCCTTCAGGTTCTCGAGTGCGCCCGCTCGGGTCCCACCCTTCTCGGTTGAACTCGCAACTACCACCGCGGCTTCGGACAAGACGTAGATGAGCCGATTGCGCCGCATCGCGTTGCCGGCGTGCCAGCGCGCGGCGGGATGGAAGGGAGTCACCAACGTGAGGAGCTCATCGGCGATTGCCGCCCGCAGCTCCTTTTTGCGCACGAGTCGTTCGAGCGGCTCCACCGTGACCCCGATCGCGACGCCGCCGCGGGAGACCGACCCGGCCATCGCCGCGAGGTCAACGCCTCGAGCGCCGCCCGAGACGACCGCGAAGTTCTGGTCCGCGCAGCGCCTGCCCAGCGCGGTAGCGAATCGAAGGCCCTCCTCGTTGACGTCGCGTGACCCAACGATGGCTATCCCCGGATTTTCGAAAGACGCTTTTGGGCCGGCCCCAAACAAGACGGGGGGAGCCTGCGCGCCGAGTCTTTCCTTGAGTGCGGATGGATAACTCTCGTCGATCCTGGTCAACAGCCAGATGCCGCGATTTGCCAGTCCCTCCAACTCAATCGCCATCTGGCCGCCACGGGAGAGAAGACCGGCAAGGCGTTCGGCGCCCTCTGGCGAGTAGCCGAGTGCATCGCGAATCTCCTCCTCGGTTCGTCCGATCAAGTCGCGGGGGGACAGCTTCGCGGCGTGAAGATCGAGCGAGAGCTTGCGCCACTCGCTAGGCGTTAGCGGCCTCAGGGTGCGATCGCCCTTTAGTGCGACCGAGGAGCAGATCAGCGCAATCGCCTGCCCGTCGGGTGAGATTGGAAGCGTCGTCGCCATCAGCTTCGACCTACGGAGGTCTCGCCGAGGGCTACGGGATAAACCGGGCCGCTGCCGGCTTCTCGCAGGGCAACGCCGCAGACGGTGAGAGACCAGCGAGAATCGACCATGTCGTCGACGAGAAGCACGGGCCCATCCATTATCTCGGTGGGATCGACGGCAAAGGCGCCAATCACGTTCCGGGCTTGCCGAGCGCTGTTTTCCATCGTCTTCTGCTGTGGCGTCTCGCGGGTCTTCTCCAGAGTTGCTCGGTATGGAAGTGCAAGCCGCTCCGCGAGCCGCCGCGCGAAGTCGGGAACCAGCTCAGGGTGGCGCAGCGACGGCACTGCGGTAACCCAGGTCGGCTTCGGGTCGGGTCGAAGGTCATCTTCGACCATCTCCGCAGCGGCTTCGACCAGCTCGTCCGGGAACGAGCCCCCGCTCTTGCCGGCCTTCACCGCTCCGCCCCAACCGGCGTCGCCGTAGATCGCAAGCGCCCGTCCCTCCTCAAGTTGGAGGTCGGCGGGGATTCTGCCGCGAGGCTCGCCGAGACCAGCCGGCCACTGTCTGCGTGGCTCGATCGGGCGATATGCGCGCTTGAGAAAGACGACTGCCTCCTGAACCAGTTCGGGGTCGAGATCGGCCGAGAGGAACGGCCCGGCGCAGTTCGCGCAGCGGCCGCAGGGCTCGGCGTCGGGGCCGTCCAGCTCCTTGGTCAGGAAGCACATCAAGCACTCACCCGTCTCCGCGTAGGACTGCATCCGCTCGAGCTCCCGGTAGCGGGTCGCCGTCACCTGCTCGATGCGCTCGTTGTCGGGGTCCCAGCGGTTCGGGGTTCGCGTCCAGCCACCGCCCTGCCTGGCAAGCGCTCCCGCGACTTCAAGGATCTTCAACGCCCGATCGATCTCGGCGTACTTCGCGTTGACGAGGGTTTCGAGCTTTCTCAAGCTCACCTCGTCCTCCGTCTCTATGGCGTCGAGCACTTCGCGCATAACCGACTCCGGGGGAAAGGCATCGGCGATGAAGTATTCGGCGATCTCATCGTCCTCGCGTCCGGTCAGAAGAACGACGTCGGCCCGTTCGACGGCGCGGCCGGCGCGGCCGATCTGCTGGTAATACGCAACGGCCGAGCTTGGCCGCTGGAAGTGGACGACGAAGGACAGGTCCGGCTTGTCAAAGCCCATCCCGAGCGCAACCGTGGCCACCAGTGCTTTGACCTCGTTACCCCGCAAAGCCTGCTCGAGGCGCAGGCGCTCCTCGTGGTCCAGCGATCCGTAGTAAGGGGGCGCCTCGATCCCCTGCTGTCGCAGCCAGTCGCTCACCCGCAGGGCGGCCCGAACGGTGAGCACGTAGACGATCCCGGATCCTTGGACCCCGTCCAGGTACGTGGCCAGCCAGGCAAGGCGGTCGGCTTGGCTCTCCAGCTGGATCACCTGCAGGTGCAGGCTGTCTCTTGCCAGCGGGCCTCGAAAGACCTCGAGGTTCGGTCCGAGCTGGCTCTCGATATCGGCGACGACGCGGTCGTTGGCGGTGGCCGTGGTGGCAAGAAGCGGCACTCCCGCGGGGAGGTACTCAGTGATCTGGCGGATCCGCTGGTAGTCGGGTCGAAAGTCATGCCCCCAGTCGGAGATGCAATGGGCCTCGTCGACGACAAACAGCCCAATGCCCTTGGGGATCGCGGTTAGCGTTCGCTCCCGGAAACGCCGGTTGGCGAGCCGCTCGGGGGAGACGAGGAGGATGTCGACCTCGTCTTCCTCCAAAGCGGCCTCGACTTCATCCCACCTCTCCGGATTAGTGCTGTTCATCGAGACCGCTTGGACTCCGAGGCGGCTGGCCATCGCGATCTGGTCGCGCATCAGAGACAGCAGCGGGCTGATCAGGATCGTCGGCCCGCGTCCTTCCTCGCGAAGCAGGCGAGCCGCGATGAAGTAGACGATGCTCTTGCCCCAGCCCGTGCGCTGAACGACGAGGACTCGAGCCCGCCGCTCGACCAGTGCCTCGATCGCCTCGAGCTGGTCGGGTCGAAACTCCGCACCCGTGCCCAGGGCTTCTTCGAGAAGCCCTTTCGCTGCTTCGTCAACCCCCATACCGCGAGCGTACCGAGGCTCGCCCGAGGGGGATTTCGCTTAGTTAAGAGCCGAGCAGCTTCGCCTTCTGCGCCGCGAACTCCTCCTCGGTGAGGATGCCCTGCTCTTTGAGGGCGCCGAGTTCTTTCAGCTGATCGATCATCGAGCTCTCACCGCCGGCTGCGGGTGCGGGAGGCGGGGCCATCTGGGCGGGGGCCGCCTGGGCCTGAACCGCGGCCTGTTCTTCCTGTGCTGCCCAACGTTCCCCTTGGCGTTTGGAGACGCGGTTGCTGACCGAGGTGGCGGTGCCGGCGATGACCGCGGTCCTTGCCATCCCTCGCAGTAGTCCTGGCATGACTCTCCTCCTCTAAGCGTTGGCCTCGGCGGCGTCGAGTGCCGCGAGGACGTCTTCGGCCGGGATCCGGCCGCTGGCTACCAGCTCGCCGCCGGAGCGGCGGACGGCGGAGACGAACGGCGCCGCCCAGGTGTTCTCGAAGACCAGCAGGGCCGCCGAGGTCCCGGGCTGGAGCACGTCCCCGGCCTGCTCGACGTCATCGTCGCCGAGCAGCCCCGAGGAGGCGCCCTCGAAGACCGCCAGCTCGGCGACTTCGCCGCCGAGGTCGGCGAGCTCCAGCATCGCCACGTTCCCCTCCTCGTCCTTAGTGATGAAGGCGAGGTCGAGGATGCGGATCAGTCCGCGCTCGACGAGGTCGACGACGACCGGGGCAACCTCGCCGTTCGGCTGCCGCCCCTTCCACTCGATCAACAGGTAGTCGATCGGTCCTACCTCGGGTGACTCACCCATCTCGCTCTCCCTCTGGTCCGTAGAAAAGAAGTCCGATCCAACAGCCGGAACATACCGACGCGCGGCCGTCGTGGCTATAGGCTCGCGCCGAACCCGAGGAAGGAGCAGCAGGATGAGCCAGTCGCAGAAACCCGAGGATGCCGCGATGTTCTACGGCGGCCGCTTCCTCACCGAAGACGCACCGGCCAAGGAGTTCCCGGCCAGCGGCATGTCGGCGCTCGACGCGATGCGGCTGGTCGAGGAGGAACTGGTGCTCGAGGGCGACCCGTGGCGGAACCTGGCGACCTTCGTCACCACCTGGATGGAGCCGGAGGCGCAGCGGATCGTCGCCGAGAACCTGCACCGGAACTTCATCGACCACGCCGAGTATCCGATCTCGGCGGAGATCGAGCAGCGCTGCATCCGCATGCTTGCCGACCTCTACAACGCCCCCGGCGAGACCACCGGCTGCCGCACCCAGGGGTCCTCGGAGGCGATCATGCTCGGGGCGCTCTCGCTGAAGTGGAAATGGAAGGAGCGCCAGGAAAAAGCCGGCCGCTCGACCGAGAAGCCTAACCTCGTCTTCGGCGGCGACGTCCACGTTGTCTGGGAAAAGTTCTGCCGCTACTTCGACGTCGAACCGCGGATCGTCCGCCTGCAGGAGAACAAGTACGTGATCGGGCCCGAGGACGTCGAGCCTCACGTCGACGAGAACACGATCGGCGTCGCCGCCGTCCTCGGCACCACCTTCACCGGCCACGCCGACGACATCGAGGGGATCAACGACCTGCTGCTGCGGATCAAGAGCGAGAAGGGGCTCGACGTGCCGCTCCACGTCGACGCGGCCAGCGGTGGCTTCGTCTGGCCCTTCCTCTACCCGCACTCCGAGTGGGACTTCCGGCTCGAGCAGGTGCGCTCGATCAACGTCTCCGGCCACAAGTTCGGGCTCGTCTACCCGGGGATCGGCTGGCTCGTCTTCCGCGAGAAGGCCGACCTCGCCGAGGACCTCGTCTTCTACGAGAACTACCTGGGCAAGACCGACGCCACCTTCACCCTCAACTTCTCCACCGGCGCCTCGATGGTCCTGGCCCAGTACTACAACTTCGTCCGCCTCGGGCGGCAGGGCTACACGATCATCATGAAGGCGATGGAGGAGAACGCGAAGGCGCTCGCCAAGCGGCTGCAGGAGAACGGCAACTTCGAGCTGATCGGGGCCGAGGAGGAGCAGCTGCCGCTGGTCGCCTTCAAGCTCCGCGGCGAGCACGACTACGACGAGTTCGACGTCTCCTGGCAGCTGTCGGCCGAGCGCGGCTGGATGCTCCCTGCCTACACGATGCCGCCCGACGCCCAGGAGGTGAAGGTGATGCGGGCGCTGGTCAAGGAGACGCTAGGTCGCCAGCAGGTCGACCGCCTCGCCGACGACATCGACCAGGCCTGCAAGGTCCTCGACGAAAAGGGCGGCGCCCACGAGCACGAGCGCAAACGGATGAAGCGCTCGCCCGGCTACTGACGGTTTGCGAACTGCATCAGATTTCCGGCCCACCAGCCCGGAAATTTGATGCAGTTCGAGAGGGCCACCAGGCGCGGTCGCCTAACCGGTAGGTGATCGCGGGGATCAGGAGGGCACGGACGAGGAAGGTGTCGAGGAGGACGCCGAAGGCGACGGTGGCGCCAATCTGGACCAGCTCCTCCAGCGGCAGCAGGGTGAGGGTGGCGAAGGTGCCGGCGAGGATCAGGCCGGCGCCGGTGACGACGCCGCCGGTGTGGACGAGGGCGGAGAGGACGCCCTCGCGGGTGCCGTGGGCGGCTGCCTCCTCGCGCGCCCGGGTCATCAGGAAGATGTTGTAGTCGACCCCGAGGGCGACGAGGAATATGAACGCCATCAGCTCCAAGTTGAAGGCGAGCCCTTCGGTCTGGAAGACCTCGGTGAAGGCAAAGGTGGCGAGGCCGAGGGTGGCGGCGAAGGAGAGGACGACGGTGGCGATCAGGTAGGCGGGCGCGACCAGCGCCCGCAGGACCGCGATCAGGATCAGGCCGACGACGAGGAGGACGAGCGGGACGATCAGCTTCGTGTCCCGCGCGTTGGTCTGCTCGACGTCGAGGTTCTCTACCGGGATGCCGCCGAGCAGCCCGCCGGGGTCGAGGGCATGTAGGCGGGCGCGGATCTCCTTCACCGCTTCGGCGGCGTCGCTGCCGTAGGGGTTGCCGTGGAGGACGAGGGCGACGAGCGCCTCGGAGGCGTTGCCGGGGACCGGCGCCGGCAGCGCCAGCTGGACGCTCCCGAGCTTCTGCATGCCGCGCACCACCGCCGGGGCGGCGTCCGCTTCGACGACCGCGGTCAGCGGCGAGGAGAGCCCCGGCGGGAAGTGCCGTTCCAACGCTTCGTTGCCTTCGCTGGAGTTCGTCGGCTTCGTCACTCCCTGCCCGAACCCGAGCGTGTCGTGCTCCGTCAGGTTCCCGAGGCAAAGAACCCCCAGCAGCGCCAGTACCCCGACCACGATCGCCCCCGAGCGCCGCCGCACCAGCCCCGCCACCCGCTCCCACCAATCGCGTGGTTCCTTTGTCGTGTCAGGGCCGACAAAGGAACCACGGGATTGACGATCGCGCCCTAGCGGCGACCAGAAGGCGCGGTCGCCGAGGATTGAGAGCAGGGCGGGGAGGAGGGTGAAGGCGGCGGCGAGCATCACGGCGATCCCGATCGCGAGGATCGGGCCGAGCCAGTGGGTCGACTCGAGGTCGGCGGCAAGCAGGATGAGCATCGCCGCGATCACCGTTCCGGCCGAGGCGAGTAGCGCGGGGCGGGTCTCGCTGATTGCTCGGTCGAGGGGGGAGCCGGGGGTGGGGCTCGGCGGACAACAGCGGGGAGGGTCCGGCGAGCCCCACCCCCGACCCCCGTCGAGCGCCAGCTCCTCCCGGTAGCGGTGCACCAGCAGCAACGAATAATCCGTTCCCGCGCCGAAGATGAGGACGAGTAAGAGCATCGTGCCCTCAGCGTTGACGGTGATCCATCCGGCCTCGATCAGCAGGTAGGCCATCCCGACAGCTACGAGGTAGGCGGCAGCAACCGCAGCCAAGGGAAGGAGGGCCAGGACCGGTGCTCGGTAGACGAGGAGCAGGAGGATGAGGACGAGGCCGACGGTGGCAAAGAGCAGCGTGTGGGCGGCTTCGGAGGCGGTCGCCTCGAGGTCGGCGGCGATCCCGCCCGGTCCGGTGACGAAGGAGCGCGTTCCCGGCGGCGCGTGCACATGCAGGTAGGCCCGGATTTCGTCGACCCCGTGGACGACTGCGCCCCGTTCCTCAGCATTGATTGCGAGGAAGAGCAGCGCCGCGTCGCCGTCGCGAGAGATCGGGCCGACGCCGTTGGCGACCCCCGCCACCGCGGCGAGGTCGCGCCGGTAGCGCGGCGCTCCCGAGAACGGGTCGAGGACCGGCGTCGCCCCGGTCAGCGCCAGCCGGTCGAGGCCGTCGCCGATTCGTCCGATCGCCCGCAGGTCCCGCTTCGTCAAGCCGCCGCGCCGTTCGAAGACGACCACGACCGGCACCTCTTCGCCGCCGCCGGAGACGTTCTGCAGTGCCTTCACCGCCCGCGTCGATTCCGCGTCGGCAGGGAGGAAGCTGCTCTGCCCGGCGGCGGTCACATCGTCGATATTTGCGTGGGCGACGAGCCCGGCCGCCCCGAGCAGGAGCCAGACCGCGACCGCCACCCAGCGTCCGCGGGGGCCGGTGATCACCCGCCGCAGGCTAATCGGGCCCGGTGACTGATCCGCCGAGCGGGTGATTGGCCCGGGATCGAGTGGGTAAACACAACCAATGAGTTCGAAGCCGCTGCTCCTCGCTGCCCTGGTCGCCCTCTCCCTCGGCCTTGCCGCTTGCGGGGGCGGCGGCTCCGACTCCTCCGAACCGGTGCCGTCGGTCGCCGAAGAAGTGGAAGAAGGCGGCGAAGAAGCGGGCGAAGCCGGTGAAGCCGGCGAAGAAGCAACCGAAGAAGCCGAAAGCGAACCCGCCCCGAGCGGCGAGGCTCAGAAGTCCGAAAAAGTCCAGATCGTCGAATTCAGCTACGAACCCGACCCGGTTGTGGTCCAGGCCGGCGGCAAGGTGATCTGGCAGAACGAGGACACCGCGCCGCATACCGCGACCGCGGACGACGGCAGCTTCGACACCGGCACGATCGAGAAAGGCAAGATCGGCTCGGCGACTTTTAAGGAACCCGGCACCTACACCTACTTCTGCGAAATCCACCCGACGATGCACGGCACCGTCGAAGTGGTCGAATAGCGTCGGAGCCAGGATGCCCTTCTGGCTCGCCCGCAAAGCCGCGCCCCACCTCTGGAAGCGGGTCCCCTGGGCGAAAGTCTGGGTCGCCAGCCTCTGGTTGCTGAAGAAGGGCCGCGACCGCATCGAGGGCAACCTCAGCCAGCGCGAACAGACCGAGTTCTGGAACCTGCTGAAGAAGTCCAAGGGCCGGCCGGACAACCTCTCCAAGCGCGACAAAACCCGCCTCAAGCACCTCGTCGGGGGAGCCATGGAAGACCGGGGAAATCTGAGCCCCAGGCGGCTGATTGGTTGGCGCAAGCGCGCCCTTGGGACGGGACGCCGCGATTCCGTGGGTGCGGCGCTCGA
>Ga0207702_10003716_pt1 | contig 13798 bp, 11 predicted proteins | sample KBSCornC62_FD_184302 | JGI IMG/M metagenome (GOLD analysis project Ga0207702, IMG submission 184302) | Corn rhizosphere microbial communities from Kellogg Biological Station, Michigan, USA - KBS Corn C6-2 (SPAdes) (version 2) | ecosystem: Host-associated > Plants > Roots > Rhizosphere > Soil ...
ACCTGCGGAACGCGTTCTGATGACGCTGGCCCGCACGACCTCGGTCGCGGTGCTCGGGGTCGAGGGTCAGCTGGTCGAGATCCAGGCCGACCTCGCCGACGGGCTGCCGGGCGTGACGATGATCGGGCTGCCGGACGCGGCGCTGCAGGAGGCCAGGGACCGGATCCGGGCCGCGATCGTCAATTCAGGCGAGACCTGGCCGGCCCGACGGATGACGCTCGCGCTGCTGCCGGCGACGCTGCCCAAGCGCGGGTCGATGTTCGACGTCGCGCTCGCGGTCGGGGTGCTCGCGGCGGCCGGTGCAGTGCCGCCCGAGCGGCTGGACGAGGTGGTGCTGCTCGGCGAGCTCGGTCTCGACGGCCGGCTGCGCTCGACCCGCGGGGTGCTGCCGGCGGTGATCGCGGCGGCCCGCACCGGGATCCGCCGGGTGGTGGTGCCCGCGGCGAACCTGGCCGAGGCGACGCTGGTGCCCGGCCTTGACGTGCGCGGCGTGGCGCAGCTGGCCGACCTGCTGGCGTTCCTGCGCGGGGAGTCCGACCGGACGGTCGCGCGGCCGGTCGTCCGGCCGCGCCCGGACCGCCCCGGCCCGGATCTGCGCGACGTGGTCGGGCAGGCGATCGGGCGGCGGGCGGTCGAGGTGGCCGCGGCCGGCGGGCACCACCTGCTGTTCACCGGTCCGCCCGGCTCCGGCAAGACGATGCTGGCCGAGCGGCTGCCCGGCGTGCTGCCGCCGCTCGCCGTCGAGGAGGCGCTCGAGGTCACCGCGGTGCACTCGGTCGCCGGCCTGCTGGCCGCGGACGCACCGCTGGTGCGGCGCCCGCCCTATCAGGCGCCGCACCACTCGGCCTCGGCCGCCGCGCTGGTCGGCGGCGGCTCCCGGCAGGCCCGCCCGGGCGCCGCGTCGCTGTCGCACCGCGGGATCCTGTTCCTCGACGAGGCGCCGGAGTTCCAGGCGGGGGTGCTGGACGCGCTGCGGCAGCCGCTGGAGAGCGGCGAGGTGGCGATCGCCCGGTCCGGCGGGGTTGCGCGCTACCCGGCCCGGTTCCAGCTGGTGCTCGCCGCCAACCCCTGCCCGTGCGCGGCGCCGGCCGGCGAGGCGGAGTGCCGGTGCACCGCGACCGCCCGGCGCCGCTACATCGGACGGATCTCCGGGCCGCTGCTCGACCGGATGGACCTGCAGGTGCAGCTGCATCCGGTGGTGCCGGGCGAACTGCTGGCCGGCCTCGACACGGCCGAGCCGTCGGCGGCGGTGGCGTCCCGGGTTGCCGCGGCGCGGGCGGTGGCCGCGGAGCGGCTGCGCGGCACCGGCTGGCGGATCAACGCGGACGTGCCGGGGCCGGCGCTGCGCAGCCGGTGGCGGCTGCCGGCGAAGGTGACCGCGGCGGTAGACGTGCGGCTCGATCGCGGCGAGCTGAGCGCCCGCGGCTACGACCGTGTGCTGCGGGTCGCGTGGTCGGTGAGCGACCTGGCCGGGCAGACCCGGCCGACCGCGGCCGACGTCGAGGAGGCCGTCGCCCTGCGGTCGCACTGGAGCACCCGGTGAGCGGGCGGCGGCCGGGGCCCGGAGAGGTTCGGTTGGCGCGGGCGTGGTTGACCAGGGCAGTGGAGCCCGGGCGGGGGGCCGTGTTCGACCTCGTCACCGAGGCGGGTCCGGTGGAGGCGGTTCGGGCGCTGCGGGCCGGCGTCGCCGGGGGGCGGGCGACCGCTCTGGCCGAGGCGCGCCGGCGGCAGGACCGGGCCGCTGACGACCTGGCCGAGGCGCACCGGATCGGCGCCCGGCTGGTCACTCCGGAGGACCGGGAGTGGCCGGACCAGGCGCTGCGGGCGATGCAGGTCGCCTACGACCGGGAGCACGGGTCGGCCCGGCGTGGGGACGGGGTCGAGCTGACCCCGCCGCTGGCGCTGTGGGTGCTCGGCGAGCCGCGGCTGGACGAGGCGTTCGCCCGGGCGGTGGCGGTGGTCGGATCCCGTGCCGCCACCCCGTACGGGACCGCGGTCGCGGGCCGCCTCGCCGACGGGCTGGCCGGGGCCGGCTGGGCGGTGGTGTCCGGCGGCGCGGTCGGCATCGACGCGGCCGCGCATCGGGGCGCGCTGGCCGGCGGCGGGCTGACGATCGCGATCGTGGCCGGCGGCCTGCGCCGGCCCTATCCGCGGTCGCACGAGTCGCTGTTCGCCCGGATCGGCCGGGACGGTCTGATCGTCAGCGAGTTCCCGCCGGACGCGACCCCGCAGCGGCACCGGTTCCTGGTCCGCAACCGGCTGGTGGCCGGGCTGACCGCGGGCACGGTCGTGGTCGAGGCGGGCGTGCGCAGCGGCGCGCTGGCCACGGCGCGGCAGGGGCTGCGAATGGGTCGGGCGGTGATGGCGGTGCCCGGGCCGGTGACCTCGCACGCGTCCGCCGGTGTGCACCTGCTGCTGCGCGCCGAACCGGAGGCCGTGCTGGTCACCCGGACCGCGGAGGTGGTCGAGGAGGTCGGCATGCTGGGCACCGACCTCGCCGACCGGCCGCAGGCGCCGGCCGACCCGCGCGACCGGCTCGCCCCGCTGGCCCGGCAGGTCCTCGACGGCCTGCCCTCGGTCGGCGTCGCCGCTCCGGACCGGATCGCGCTTGCCTGCGGTGTCCCGCCGCTCGAGGTCCTGCGCTGCCTGCCAGCCCTGGAACTCGAGGGCTTCGTCGAAGCAACCCCCACCGGCTGGCAACTGGGCCCGACCGCCCGGGCCCGATCCCGACGCTAGACCGCGCCTTCCACTGCCCGGCGGCGCCGGCGGCGACCCCCGCCGCCGTGCCGGCCGCCGCCGGATGCCGTCGAAGCCGCCGGACGCCGCCGAGGCCGCTGGACGCTGCCCACGCCGCCGGATGCCGCCTGGACCCCGGCCGCAATCCACCGCCGGTTGGAGAACGGGCTAGTCGTCGTAGAGCTGGTAGAGGCCGGCGGGGGTCGGGTGGAATCCGCAGCCCTCGTAGAACGAGGTCAGCTCCTCCTCGTAGTCGACGTGCAGCCAGTCGCCGCCGCGCCGTTTGGACAGCTCGACCGCGGCGGCGACGAGGGCGGCGCCGATGCCGCGGCGCCGGTGGGACGGCGCCACAGTCGTGTCGAGCAGGAAGAAGTGAGTGGCGCCGTCCCAGGCGACGTTGACGAAGCCGACGAGCTGGCCGCCGTCGTAGGCGCAGACCCAGCCGGCCGAACAGCGGCGGAGCACCTCCGGGTCCATCAGCGCGTGGTCCGGCCACGCGTCCTGCATCAGCTGGTTGAGCTCGGTCCCGTCGACCGGCTCGCTGGTGCGGTAGTCGATGGTCACAGGCCGACCCTGCCAGTGATCTCCGGACGGCTCCACCCAATGATCTTGACCCCGACCCGCCGTCGGGGCACCGTCGGCCCGTGGCCGCCGCAGCGAACTCCCGACCCGCGCGGACCAGCGGTGACGCAGCCACCAGTGCACACTCTCGTGTGCAGAAGGGTGTATCGCCCGGACGGACGTCCACCTCGGCGCGGGTGGTTGGCCTGCCGGAGGCGTATCGGGCCGCGGTCGAGGCGTTCGAGCGGCATCTTGCGCTGGAGCGCAACCTGTCCGCGCACTCGGTCCGCGCCTACCGTGCCGACGTGGTCGGCCTGCTCGACCATGCGGCGCGAATGGGCGGACAGGACCTTGACCGACTCGACGTCCAGGTGCTGCGCAGCTGGCTGGCCCGGCTGCGCAGCACCGGCGCGGCCCGCACCACGCTGGCCCGCCGCGCCGCGGCCGCCCGCACGTTCACCGCGTGGGCGCACCGCACCGGCCTGCTCGCCGCCGATCCCGGCGCCCAGCTGGCAAGCCCTCGACCGCACCGGACGCTGCCGCCGGTGCTGCGCCAGGACCAGGCGGTGGCGCTGGTCGAGCGGCCAGACCCGGACGACGGGCCGATCGGGCTGCGTGACCGGTTGGCGCTCGAGCTGCTCTACGCGACCGGCATCCGGGTCGGCGAGCTGGTCGGGCTGGACGTCGACGACGTCGACCGGCACCGGCGGGTGGTTCGGGTGGTCGGCAAGGGGGACAAGGAGCGGTCGGTGCCGTTCGGCGCGCCGGCCGAGCGGGCGCTGGACGCCTGGCTGCGGCAGGGGCGGCCCGCGCTGGCCCGGGCCGGCAGCGGGCCGGCGTTGCTGCTCGGCGTCAAAGGGGGGCGGATCGATCCGCGGACGGTCCGCCGGATCGTGCACGACCAGCTGGCCGGGCTGCCCGACGCGCCCGACCTCGGCCCGCACGGGCTGCGCCACTCGGCGGCCACTCACCTGCTGGAGGGCGGCGCCGACCTGCGCGCGGTGCAGGAAATTCTCGGCCACGCCAGCCTGTCGACCACGCAGATCTACACGCACGTCTCGGTCGAGCGGCTGCGGGCTGCCTTCCGGCAGGCCCATCCGCGCGCCTGACCCGAGCGAGCCGGTGAGCGGGAGCAGGCGGACCGCGCGCGGGCGGAGCAGCGAGAGCGGGTCGAGGTAGGTGGCGCCGCGGCGCAGGCCCCAGTGCAGGCAGGCCGGGGCCGGGCAACCGGGGTGTCCGGCGGCGAGCCGACCGAGCACGGTGCCGCGGGCCACGGTGGTGCCGGCGCGCACGGTGACCGTGAGCGGCTCGTAGGTGGTGCGCAGGCCGCCGGGATGGTCGATCGACACCACGCCCCGGTCGGCCAGCACGCCGGCATACACGACGACCCCGGCGCCGGCCGCCAGCACCGCGTCCCCGGGCGCGCCGGACAGGTCGACCCCGCGATGCCCCGGCCCGTACGGGTCCGCCGGCGGGTCGAACGCCCGCGTCACCGGCGGCCGCCCCGCCAACGGCCAGCCCCACAGCCCACCCCGGGAGGCCGGCACCGAGCCAGCCGGCGGGCCGGCCGGCGAACTCGGCGATGGTCCGGGGGCGCCGGCTGCCGCTCGTTCGGCTGCCGCCGCGGATGGGGCAGCGGCGGCGGTGGCCACTGCCAGGGCGAGGCCGAGGACGAGGCGGTGCCACCAAGGGCGGCGGCGCGGGAGCGAGCGGCCCCACCCCGGGCCAGGGGGGAGCGACGGGTGCCACCCGGGGCGAGCGGCGAGGGACCGGTGCGACCACGGGCGGAAGCGGGGGAGCGAGCGGTCCCACCGCGGGCGGGGCGAGAGGGACCGGTGCCACCCGGGGCGAGGGGAGAGGAACCGGTGCCACCCGGGGCGAGGGGAGAGGGACCGGTGCCACCCGGGGCGAGGGGAGAGGGACCGGTGCCACCCGGGCCGAGGGGACAGCGACCGGTGCCACCCGGGCCGAGGGGACAGGGACCGGTGCCGCCCGCGGCGAAGGGAGAGGGACCGGTGCCACCCGGGGCGAGGGGACAGGGACGGGTGCCACCCGGGGCGAGGGGAGAGGGACCGGTGCAAGGGGCGAGGGGAGAGGGACCGGTGCCACCAGGGGTGACCGCGGGGCAGCGAGCGGTGCCACCCCGGCCGAGGGAGCCAGCACCGGTTCCGCAACGGGCGAGCGGGGAGGGACCGGTCCTGCCACGGGCGGCGGCGGGGGAGGGAGGGGTGCAGTCGCATGGGGCAACGGTGGGGTGGAGGAGGCGGTCGTGGGCAGGGGGAATGTCCGGTCTGTGGATGAAGCGTGGGGGTGTGGACAGGGATTCGCGCTGCTGGCCGCCCGAGCCGTACACTCGTTGTGCGGCTCGCCATGGCGGGTCGACTTCGCGTGTCCTCCTTCCGCATGTGCGGGAGGTGGCGGCCCCCTCGGTCTCCCGGCAGCGGGAGCACGGGCGACCGCGACACCGGACACCAGGGCGGCGGCCACCCGGTCGTCGCGACAACCGAGGCAGCCCCGCGAGGGGCCAGCAAGGCCGGGCTGGCGCAAGCCCGGCGGAGGAGGCGCGACGGATGGCCGTCGTCACCATGAAGCAGCTGCTCGACAGCGGCGTCCACTTCGGGCACCAGACCCGCCGGTGGAACCCGAAGATGAAGCGGTTCATCTTCAGCGAGCGCAACGGCATCTACATCATCGACCTGCAGCAGACGCTGACCTACATCGACCGGGCGTACGAGTTCGTCCGGGAGACCGTGGCCCACGGCGGCACGATCCTGTTCGTCGGCACCAAGAAGCAGGCCCAGGAGGTCGTCGCCGAGCAGGCCCAGCGGGTCGGCATGCCGTACGTGAACCAGCGCTGGCTGGGCGGGATGCTCACCAACTTCTCGACCGTCTACAAGCGGCTCCAGCGCCTCAAGGAGCTCGAGGTCATGGAGCAGACCGGCGGCAACGCGACGCTCACCAAGAAGGAGCAGCTGATCCTCTCCCGGGAGAAGGACAAGCTGGAGCGCACGCTCGGCGGCATCCGCGACATGTCCAGGGTGCCGAGCGCCATCTGGGTGATCGACACGAAGAAGGAGCACATCGCCGTCGGCGAGGCCCGCAAGCTGGGCATCCCGGTGGTGGCGATCCTCGACACCAACTGCGACCCGGACGAGGTCGACTACAAGATCCCCGGCAACGACGACGCGATCCGCAGCGCCGCGCTGCTGACCCGGGTGGTGGCCGACGCGGTGGCCGAGGGCCTGATGACCCGGGCCAACGCGACCGCCAACGCCGGCCGCGACGGTGCCGAGGCGGACAAGCCGGAGCCGACCGGCCAGCTCGGGGCCGACGAGCCGCTGCCCGAGTGGGAGCGCAACCTGCTGGTCAGCGGTGGCCAGTCGGCCGGTGCCCCGGTCGAGGCGACGGCCGCGGCGAGCAACGGCACGGCCGCCAGCACGGCAGCGGCGCCGACCTCCTGACCAGCGGGCACGAGGTCCGCGGCGCCGGGAGAACGCCGGGCGCCGCGGACCGGCATGAGCGCGGACAACAGACGAGACCAGGAAGCGAGCAATGGCAACCATCAGCGCAGCGGACGTGAAGAAGCTCCGCGACCTCACCGGCGCGGGCATGATGGACAGCAAGAACGCCCTCACCGAGGCCGACGGCGACTTCGACAAGGCCGTCGAGGCGCTGCGCATCAAAGCAGGGGCGAAGGTCAACAAGCTCGGCGCGCGGGAGGCCACCAACGGCCTGATCGCCGCGGCCGAGGGCGCGATGATCCAGCTGTCCTGCGAGACCGACTTCGTCGCCAAGAACGAGGACTTCCAGACCCTGGCGGCCAACATCGTCGCGCACGCCGCGGCGGTGAAGCCGAAGGACGTGGACGCCCTGCTCGAGGAGAAGCTCGCCGACGGCAAGTCCGTCCGGGAGAACATCGAGACCACCTCGGGCGTCATCGGCGAGAAGCTGGTGCTCAGCAAGCTGGCGGTCTTCGACGGCCAGGTCGCGACCTACCTGCATCGCCGCAACCCCGACCTCCCGCCGCAGGTCGGCGTGCTGGTCGAGTTCACCGGTGACGACCTGACCGCGGCCCGCGGCGCGGCCATGCAGGTCGCGGCCATGCGGCCGGTGTACGTCAGCCGGGACGAGGTGCCCGCGGACGTGGTCGCCGACGAGCGGCGCATCGCCGAGGCGACCGCCCGCGGGGAGGGCAAGCCCGAGCAGGCCCTGTCCCGCATCGTCGAGGGCCGGCTGGGCGGCTTCTTCAAGGACACCGTGCTGCTCGAGCAGGCCTCGGTGCAGGACAGCAAGAAGACCGTGCAGCAACTGCTGAAGGATGCTGGCGTTACGGTGACCCGGTTCGCACGCTTCGAGGTCGGCGCCTGAGTCCAGATTCGGACGGTCCGGGACCCGGCGGTGGGGGAGGCTCTGTAGTGACTGACGACGACGGCGCTGCCTTCCCCCCGAGGGAGGTCCGGCCCCCGCCGCAGGACCGGATCGATCCCCGGATCGAGTCCGCGTACGACAGCGGCGAGCCGGCCTACGACCCCGGCGGCCCGGCCCGGTACGCGGACGGCCGGGCCGGGGCGCTGCTGCGCAAGCCGGGCCCGGGCGGCCTGCGTGCCGGCGAGCGACCGGACGGGCACGGCTGGCACCGGGTGCTGCTGAAGCTGTCCGGCGAGGCGATGGCCGGCCCGGGCAAGCTCGGCGTCGACCCCGACGTGGTCGCGCGCATCGCGGCCGAGATCGCGGCCGCGGTCCGCCTCGGCGTGCAGGTCGCGGTCGTGGTCGGCGGCGGCAACTACTTCCGCGGCGCCGAGCTGTCCGAGCGGGGCATGGAGCGGGCCCGCGCCGACTACATGGGCATCCTGGGCACGGTGATGAACTGCCTTGCCCTGCAGGATTTCCTGGAGAAGCAGGGGGTCGAGACGCGGGTGCAGACGGCGATCACGATGGGCCAGGTCGCCGAGCCCTACATCCCGCGCCGCGCGATCCGGCACCTGGAGAAGGGCCGCGTGGTGATCTTCGGCGGCGGTCTCGGCGTGCCGTTCTTCTCCACCGACACCTGCGCCGCGCAGCGGGCCCTGGAGATCGGCTGCCAGGTCATGCTGATGGGCAAGAACGGCGTCCGCGGCGTGTTCGACGCCGACCCGAAGCTGGTCCCGGACGCGATGTTCTTCGAGACGATCCAGTACGACGAGGTGCTGAAGCGGGGTCTCAAGGTGGCCGACACCACCGCCGTGAGCCTCTGCATGGACAACGACCTGCCCATCGTCGTCTTCGACGTTCTGACCGAGGGCAACATCACCCGTGCCGTGTCCGGTGAGAGGATCGGCACGCTGGTCAGTTCCGCGAGCTGAGGCACACGACCGGCGACGGCCGAGGCGGAGGTACCTGTGATCGACGACACGCTCCTCGAAGCGGAAGAGAAGATGGACAAGGCCGTCGCGGTCGCCCGCGACGAGCTGGGCACGCTGCGGACCGGACGGGCCAGCCCGCAGATGTTCGCCCGGTTGACCGTCGACTACTACGGCACGCCGACGCCGATTCCGCAGATGGCCTCGATCACCGTCGCCGAGGCGCGGATGGCGGTGATCAAGCCGTACGACCCGAACCAGCTCGGCGCGATCGAGAAGGCCATCCGGGACAGCGACCTCGGCGTCAACCCCACGAACGACGGCATGATCATCCGGGTGGTGTTCCCGCAGCTGACCGAGGAGCGCCGGCGCGAGCTCGGCAAGGTGGCCCGGCACAAGGGCGAGGAGGCCAAGGTCTCCATCCGCAACATCCGCCGGCACGCCAAGGACGCGCTGGACAAGATGGCGCGGGACGGCGAGACCGGCGAGGACGAGGTCCGGCGGGCGGAGAAGGAGCTCGACGAGACCACCCAGAAGTACGTGGCGACCGTCGACGAGGTGGTCAAGCACAAGGAAGCCGAGCTGCTCGAGGTCTGAGCGCCACACGGGGTACGGCAGCGCGAGGCACGGACAGCGGGAGGCGGCGGCGCGGGTGGCGACGGAGTCGATGAGTCCGCAGCGCCGCCGCCGGGGCCCGGGCCGCAACCTGCCCGCGGCGATCGGGGTCGGCGTCGGGCTGGGTGCGCTCGTGCTCGGCACCCTGTTCACGTTCCGGTTCGGTTTCGTCGTGCTGCTCGTGGTCGTCATCTGCGGCGCGGTGTGGGAGCTGGTGCGCGCGGTCGGCAATGCCGGCGCGCACCCGCCGCTGCTGCCGCTGCTGGCCGGCACGGTCACGATGGACCTGCTGGCCTGGTTCCGCGGCGAGGGCGCGCTGGCGGTGGCGTTCCTGCTCACCGCGTTGGCGTGCGTGGTCTGGCGGCTGGCGGACGGGCCGGTCGGCTACCTGCGGGACGTCTCGACCGCGGTCTTCGTCGCCCTGTACGTGCCGCTGCTGGCCGGCTTCGGGGTGCTGCTCGCCGTCCCGGACGACGGCGCCCGCCGGGTGGTCACCTTCATCGCGACGGTCGTCTGCAGCGACGTCGGCGGGTACGCGGCCGGCGTCGTGCTGGGCCGGCACCCGATGGCCCCAACCGTGAGCCCGGCCAAGAGCTGGGAGGGCTTCGCCGGCTCGACGGTCGCCTGCGTGGTCGGCGGCACCGCCCTGGTCACCCTGCTGCTGCACGGCGCCTGGTGGCAGGGCGCGGTGTTCGGGCTGGCCATCGCCGTCACCGCGACGCTCGGCGACCTCGGCGAGTCGATGATCAAGCGTGACCTCGGCATCAAGGACATGGGCTCGCTGCTGCCCGGGCACGGCGGCCTGATGGACCGGCTCGACTCGTTGCTGCCGGCCGCCGCGGTGTCCTGGCTGCTGCTGTCAGCCTTCGTGCCCGGGGGTTAGCGGCAGCACCGGCACCCCCGGCGGTTCGAACCCGAAGACCTGCCCGTAGAAGGACAGCTCGGCCTCCAGCGCGGCGACGACCGTCTCCTGCTTGCGGAAGCCGTGCTGCTCGCCGGCGAACGGCAGGTACGCGTGCGGGATGCCCTTCTTCTCCAGCGCGGCCGCGAACAGCTCCGCCTGCGACGGCGGCACCACCTTGTCCTCGAGACCCTGCAGCAGCAGCACCGGGCAGGACAGCTGGTCGACGTGCGAGAGCGGCGCCCGCTCGACGTACACGTCCCGGTCCTCGGGCAGCGTGCCGACCAGGCCGTCGATGTAGCGGGACTCGAAGTCGTGGGTGTCCGCGGTGAACGCGATCAGCTCGGCCACCCCGTAGTAGGACACCCCGGCCGCGAACGCGTCGGTCGTGGTCAGCGCGGCCAGCGTGGTCCAGCCGCCGGCCGAGCCGCCGCGGATGCCGAGCCGCTCGCCGTCGGCGAGCCCGTCCCGGACCAGCGCCTGCACCGCGGCGACGCAGTCCTCGACGTCGACGATGCCCCACTCGCGCCGCAACCGCTCCCGGTAGGCCCGCCCGTACCCGGTCGAGCCGCCGTAGTTGACGTCGATCACGCCGATCCCGCGGCTGGTGAAGTAGGCCTTCTCCAGGTCGAGGATCGCCGGGGAGTGCGAGGTCGGCCCGCCGTGCACGAACACCACGTACGGCGGCAGCTCGCCGTCCGGGGCGACCGCGTCCGGGCTGGACGGCGGGTAGACGTGGGCGTGCACGTCCCGCTCGCCCGGCCCGGCGACCACGATCGAGCGCGGCTGCGGAAGGTACGCGGGGTCCGGCGGCTCGGCCATCGACCGGCGCAGCACGGTGACGGCGCCGGTGGGCAGGTCGACCGCCACCACTTCCGGCGGTTCGACCGGGCTGGCCGCGGTGGTGAGCACGGTGTCGCCGTCGACGTCCACCGATCCGAACAGCGTGTACGGCAGGTCGAGGTCGGTCAGCTCGCCGGTGGCCGGGTCGAGCACGCCGAGCGCGAGCGTGTCCGTGCCGTGCCGGACGACCAGCCGCCCGTCGGCCAGCACCGCGTACGTCGTCATGCCGAGCTGCCACAGCGGGTGGCCGAACTCCTCGGCCCGCGGGCACAGCGGTTCCGGCTCGCCGCCGCCGGCCGGCAGCCGGTAGAGGTTCCACCAGCCGGACCGGTCGCTGACCGCGTACAGCGTGTCGGCGTCGGCCCACTCCGGCTGCAGCACCGACTCGTCCGGGCCGCCGAGCACGGTCGCGACGGACGTCACCGTGCCGGCCGGGCCGAGCTCGCCGACCCGCAGCTCGGTGCCGTCCCACGGCATCCGCGGGTGGTCCCAGGCGATCCAGGCCAGCCGCCGCCCGTCCGGGGCCGGGCGCGGGAACGCGAGGAAGTCGCTGCCGCCGGCGATCTCCCGGACGGCGGCCGGGTCGGCGGCGGCCGCGCCGGAGACCGGCACCGCGACGATGTGCCGCCGGATCGTGCCCTGGTCGTGTGCCTCGCGCACCCACCAGATCTCCTCGCCGCCCGGGGCGAGCACCGGGTCCGCATACCGCAGGCCCGCGGCCTCGGCCGGCTCCGGGGTGAGCGGCGTCGGCGCGGTCGAGCCCGGATCGAGCCGGTAGACCCGCTGGTCGGACCAGTCCGCGAAGGCGAGCCCGCCCCCGGGCAGCGGCAGCCACGCGGTGCCGCCGTACTCGTGCACCCGGGTGCGCGCGTTCCAGCCCGCCGGCAGCACGTCGGAGACGGCGCCGGCGGCGTCCCGCCGGACGATCACGGTCCGCCCACCCTCGGTCGGCCGCGCCTCGGCCCACCAGACCTCGTCGCCGCTGTCGGTGTGCACGGTCGTCGGGCCGGACAGTCGGATGCCGGCCACGGCGACGTCGGACGCGCCGATCGGGGCGGGCCAAGCGCCGTAGCGTGCGGTCACCGGTGCCGCGTTGCCGTCGGAGGCAAGATCCATGGATTCATCCTCTCGTATGGCTCCGGACGACTCCTGTCGAGGTTGCACTTTCAACTGATCTGCCGCCGGACCGTGACATCCGGCCCTCGCCCGACCGCCCTCCAGCCGCGCCGACCGGTCTGGCAGGATGACGACCATGGCGGAGCGAGTCGACTCGTCGCACCCGGACGCGACGACCGAGCAGCCCCACCGGCACGAGCGGCCGGAGGACTGGGGCTGGAACGGGTCCTGGGGCAAGTGGGCCCGGATCGGCGGGTGGATCAGCGTCGTCGTGCTCTTGCTGCTCAACGTGACGACGTACTACAACACCGCCCAGGCGCCCTGGCTCTACGGCACGATCGGCGTGCTCGTGCTGCTGCTCGTCCACGACCGCTACCGCCGGAAGAACGCCTGGCGCGACGAGTAGTCGCTACTCCCGGGCGGCGAGCTGACCGCAGGCGCCGGCGATGTCCCGGCCGCGGGTGTCCCGCACGGTCGTCGACACGCCCGAGGCCCGCACCAGCCGGACGAACTCGCGCTGCACCGGCAGCGGCGAGGCGTCCCACTCGCTGCCCGGCGTCGGGTTCAGCGGGATCAGGTTCACGTGCGCCATCGCGGTGCCCAGCGTGTCCGCGAGCAGCTCGCCGAGCATGCGGGCGCGCCGCGGCTGGTCGTTCACGTCGCGGATCAGCGCGTACTCGATGGAGACCCGCCGGCCGGTCGCATCCGCGTACGCCCTGGCCGCCGAGAGCACCTCGGCCACCGGCCAGCGGGTGTTGACCGGCACCAGCGTGTCGCGAAGCTCGTCGTCCGGGGCGTGCAGGCTGACCGCGAGCGTGACCTGCAGCCCCTCGCCGGCCAGCCGGCGGATCGCCGGGACGAGCCCGACCGTGGAGACGACCACCGAGCGCTGCGACAGCCCGAGACCGTCCGGCGCCGGGTCGGTGAGCCGGCGGACCGCGCCGATCACCCGGTTGTAGTTGGCCAGCGGCTCGCCCATGCCCATGAACACGACGTTGGACAGGCGCTCGCCCGAGTCGGTCCGCAGCCAGCGCGCGCCGGCCACGACCTGCTCGACGATCTCCGCCGCGGACAGGTTGCGGGTCAGCCCGCCCTGCCCGGTCGCGCAGAACGGGCAGGCCATCCCGCAGCCGGCCTGGGACGACACGCACATCGTGACCCGGTCCGGGTAACGCATGAGCACGCTCTCCACCAGCGCGCCGTCGAACGCCCGCCAGAGCGTCTTGCGGGTGGCCCCGTCGTCGCAGGACACCTGCCGAACCGGCGTCCACAGCGTGGGCAGCAGCGCCTCGGCCAGCGGGCCGCGGACCGCGACGGGCAGGTCGGTCATCGCCGCCGGGTCGTCGGTGAGCCGGGCGAAGTAGTGCTGGGAGAGCTGGCCGGCCCGGTACGCCGGCAGCCCGAGCTCGGCGACCGCCGCCCGCCGCTCGGCGGGGGAGAGGTCGGCCAGGTGCCGCGGCGGCGTGCGGGGGCGCGCGGGTGCGTCGAAGACGAGCGGGAGGGTGGTCATCGCCCACCCATTGTGCCTGTCACATTCGACGATCGGTGGGCCGCCGAGCCGGCCGGGTCGCTGCCGCTCCGATGTCGGCGAGCGCCGGTCCCTGGGCCGGTCCGTGGGCCGGCCCGGCCGGGCGGCCGGGGTGGCCGGGAAATTGAACCGGGGGTGCCCTTCCTCCGCGGAGGAAGG
>Ga0207702_10003719_pt1 | contig 13792 bp, 10 predicted proteins | sample KBSCornC62_FD_184302 | JGI IMG/M metagenome (GOLD analysis project Ga0207702, IMG submission 184302) | Corn rhizosphere microbial communities from Kellogg Biological Station, Michigan, USA - KBS Corn C6-2 (SPAdes) (version 2) | ecosystem: Host-associated > Plants > Roots > Rhizosphere > Soil ...
GACGCAAGCGCGGGGATGAAGAAATACATGATGACGGAGGGGCCAACGATGAGGCTGTTGATGATCATGATCAGACCAGCGTCGTGCCATTGCGGGCCGAATATGATTCGCGTGAAATCGGGTGCAACGGCGGCCATGCCGAAGAAAATCGGGCAGGCAAGCAGGCTGCAACTCCGCGTGACGCGTACATAGGCGGGCGCGAGCGGCCTGCCTTCATCCCCCAGCCGCGAGAAGGCTGACATCGCCGCGGCCTGCAACGGCGTGATGATGAGCTGCGCCATCAGATTGAGCACCCGCGTGCCGACCCGGAATTGGGCCAATGCGGCCGGGCCGATCGCCGCGCCGATCACGAGGCCCGCGATCTGGGAGTTGGCTTGTCCGATCAGTTGATTGGCGAGCAGATGGCTCGACATGCCGCTGAGGCTGCGGACATCGGACCAGCGGAAAAACAGTTTTGGCTGCCAGCCGGAGGTGCGCCACAAGATGATGCTCGTGATCGATGCGCTGAGCAAGCGGCTGGCCACCAGCGCCCACACACCCCAGCCGATCCAGGCGAGGGCGATGCCGATCACGCCGCCCAGCACATTGGCGGCCATGTTGCGGCTCGCGATCGCCTTGTAGCGGAAGTCGCGGCGGAGCTTGGCGGTATGGACGGCGGTGATGGCCTCCACGAACAGCGCCAGCGACAATGCGAGCAGAACGAGCGCGAAGGTGGCGTCGTAAACGAAATAGCTGATCGGGGTGGCGATGCCGCCGATGAGGGCGCAGATCAGGCTGGCGATGGCGATATTGGTCCAGAAGGCGCTCGATGCGACCTTGTCGTCCCACTCCTTGCGCTGGATTAGCGCGTCCGGGATCCCGGCCACGACCAATACGCGGCTGAGATCGATGAAGATGGTCGCAAACGCGACAATGCCGAACTGCACCGGCGTCAGCAGGCGCGCGAGGACAATGAAGATGGCGGTCGAGGAAAGATTGTTGAAGATGGCGCCGGTGACCATCCACATTCCGCTTTTGGCAAAATTCGCCTTGATACTCATGCTTCGCCGGATCGCCTGCTGGAGCTCATCGCACGCGGCCTATCGGCTCGGCCGAAATGCCTTGCAACTGAATTGAAAGGTAAATGCAGGCATTTGCCGTCCATGAACGTGACACTGTCAGTTCCGATGAAAACTTGTCATTGAATCGCGCTATCGCTAGGCCAGCCGTGTGGACGTTGCAATGCACAATGAACCTGACGCCATAATGGAGCGGTCAGCTACCGGCCCGGCGAAAGCGCCCTCGGTCAGTGTGGTGATACCCACCTTTAATCGGCTGGGCACGCTGCCGCGAGCGTTGGAAAGCGTGCTGCGCCAGACATATGACGACATCGAGGTCATCGTTGTCGACGATTGTTCCAGCGATGGCAGCTGGGACTATTTACAAACGATCCGCGATCCAAGGCTGCGCGTGATCCGGCACGAAACCAACAGAGGCGGGAGCGCAGCGCGCAACACCGGCATCAAGGCCGCACGCGCGGGACTGATCGCGTTTCAGGATAGTGACGACGAATGGCTGGTGACCAAGCTCGCCACCCAGATCGAAGAATATCGCCGGGTGAATTCGAGCGAATTCGGCGCCATCTATTGCGCCAAGATCACGAACGGCGAAGGAAAATTCGGTGTCTATGGCCCGCGCGAGGTGCAATATATGCCCTTGCCGGGCTATGATAAAACGTCCGGGGACATATCGCGCGAGCTGGTGCGCCGCGCGATGATCAGCACTCAGACGCTCGTGGCCAGAAAGGATCTGCTCGAAAAGATCGGCGGCTTCGACGAGACGCTGAAGCTCGGGCAGGATTGGGACATGACCACGCGCTTGTCCCGCGTCACCAAGTTTCTGTTCGTGGACAAACCGCTGGTGCTCTGCTTCACCTCGCCGGACAGCATTTCCAAGGTCAAGGCCAACCAGGCGGTCGCACGCAAAACGCTGCTCGACAAGCATTTCGACCTCATCTCGCAGGATAAGGCGCTTCATGCCTTTTATCTGACGGAGATCGCGCGCGTATATCAGCGGACTGGCTGCTGGCGGCAGTCGCTGCCCTGGCTGGTCAAGGCGCTGAAGATCTACCCGCTTGACCGCCGCGCCTGGATGGCGCTCGCGCTGGGCAGCGCCAAATCCATCGTCTCGGCTAAACGGCTCGATCTGATGTGACCGTGCCTGCGGCAAGCGTTATCGTTCCCCATTATAATGATCTTGCCGCGCTTGATGCTTGTCTGCGCGCGCTCGAAGCTCAGACATATCCCCGGGGTCAGTTCGAGATCGTCGTGGCGGATAACCATTCGCCCTGCGGCATCGATGCCGTGCGCGAAGTCATTGCCGGCCGTGCAAAGCTCGTCAATGTTTCCGAGCAGGGGGCTGGACCTACCCGCAATGGCGGCGCGGCTGCGGCTTCGGGGAGGTTGCTGGCTTTCACCGATTGCGATTGCCTGCCGGAACCGGGGTGGCTCGGCGCCGGGTTGGCGGCCTTGGATCGCGCCGATATCGTCGGCGGGAAGATGACAGTGCTGGTCGATCGCAGCCGGCCGCTGACGGCAGCCGAAGCCTTCGAGCTCGTCTTCGCGTTCGACAATCGCACTTATGTCGAGGTCAAGGATTTTACCGTCACCGCAAACCTCTTCGTTCGTAAAGCCGATTTCGAACGGGTAGGGGGGTTTCGGGTTGGCGTGTCCGAGGATCAGGAATGGTGTCTGCGCGCCAAGCGCATGGGCTTGCGGATCGCCTATGCCGATGACGCGGTGGTCGGGCATCCCGCGCGGCGGACGTGGGGAGATTTCCTGAAGAAATGGCGGAGGCTCGTCGCCGAGCAATATCAAATCACGCGCGAATGGCGGTTCGGCCGGCTGCGCTGGATAATCAAGACCTGGGCATTGCCCTTTTCGATCATCGCCCATGCCCCGCGCGTATTGGCGAGCAACCGGATCGATGCGGGCAGCAAGCCGAAAGCGCTCGTGGCGCTCGCCCGGATCCGCCTGTGGCGCTTTGCCGAGGCGCATCGCGCGCTTTTCCGATACCGCTGAAAAGAAAAATCCCGCCACTCCAAGAGCGGCGGGATTGCCTTGAGCCAGTTTGTAGAAGCTTCTAGTTAACGCCGGCGAGCTGATAAAGCGACTGCCGCGTTTGCGCGGTCGGAAGGCTTATCGTTCCCGCCGATTTATATGTCTTGGTCGAGGCTGTGAGCAGGCTGCTCGCGCTCAGCGGTGACTTAGACAGGCTGGTTGACGCGGCAGCCGTCGACGTTTGCGATGTGCTGGTCGTGGAGTAGGCCAGCGTATCCGACAAGGAAGCCGGCGCGAATGCCGTGGTGGCATCGGCATAAGTGGTGGTGCTTGTCGAAACCGCCACCTTGGACAGCGAAGCCGTCGTGACCGCGGTTGAGGTCTGCACCAGGTTGGTGACGCCGCTCGTGTAAATGCTCGATGCGGTATTGTGGATATAGTTGCCGGCGAGAGTCACACCGTTCGAGTTGGTGATCATCATGGGACGGCCAAGCTGCTCGAAGTTCGAATTGCTCACCGTGATGTTCTTCGACTGGTCGATCAGCAGGCCCTGGCCATCATTATACGGATTGCCGTCCAGCGAGCCATGCACATGAACCGTATCGAAGGTGATGTTGCTGCTACCGGCTGTTACCTTGCCCATATACACCGAGCTCGGATTCTCACCGGCTTTCAGCGCGCGCCCAATGTCGAGCGATTTGAAGGTAATGTTAGATGAGCCCTTCAACGAGAGATAGGACAGGCGGGCAGGATGGCTCGTATCCTGAGACGTGATCGTAACCTTGCTCGCATAGGCTTTGCTCGACAGCGAAATCGAATATGCCCCGGTTGCAAGTGCCAGCACCTCGCCACCCGTTGCTGCACTGAGCGCGGCATCGAGCTGCGTTTGCGAGCTGATGAGGATCGTCTTGGTGCCGGTGCTGGTCGTGGTCGTCGTGCTTCCGCTCGTCGTTCCGGATGTGGTTGTCGTCGGAGTTGGTGTCGGTGACGGAGTGGGCGTTGAGGTTGGTGTAGGGGTAGGGGACGTGCTGCCAGCCGAACCAGTTGGTTGATAACCAATACCCGCGACGATGAGTTGCGCTGCAGACAGTTTCGAATAATTGCTTGTCGTCAGCATCGCGAGCTGTGTCGCGTTGAAAACCTGCTGCGGCGTTTTTTGCCCGCCGCTGTCCGCGATGTTGCCGCTGATATTCTGGCTACCTGAAATGGTTCCCAGGCGAATCCAAACTGGGTTGGAATCATTGGTTGGCGACACAACGGTGTTGTTCGTTATCGCCAAGTTCACCGCGTTTCCCACCCCAATGCCATTGGGCATGTTGAGGCCGAGAATGATGTTGTTGTCGATGGTAACATTCGTGTAGGGCAGCGTGCCGACTTCGTCGCGCATGAAAATGCCCTGCGTTCCTGAGCCGGTGGTGTTTTCAATGACATTATTCCGGATTACGATGTCGGTGGACGAGCGCGTGGATCCGACTGTCTGGAACTGGATGGCGTCCGGATGATCGGTGCTGTTCCGATGAAAATCGAAGAAGTGGTTGTTATCAATCACGACATTGCTATCGGCGGAGAAATCCAGGCCGTCACAACGGATATCATGAAGCGAATTGTTGCGGATGGTGACATTCTTGCAACCGAAAACTTGGGCCCCCCGGCCGAGCTGCTCGAACTCGTTATTGACGATGTTCAGCCCGCTCACGTTTCTCAACATCAGGCCGATGCCGTCATTGAGCGGATTATCGTCGAGCGATCCATGGATGTGGTTGCTGTCGAATGTGATGTTGCTGGCGCCGGTGATCTTCACCATAGCCGCAGCTTCGGGGTCTTCAGTGGACGTCAGTGCCCGCCCCATGTCGAGCGATTTGAACGTCATGCCCGTGACGTCGGTCAGCTTGACATAGCTGAAATGAGCCGGATTGCTCGCGTCCGCCGAGACGATCGTGACCGGTGTGGTGAAAACCTTGCTGCTGAGGGTGAGATTGTAGTTGCCTTTGGCGAGGACTAAAGTCTCTCCGCCCTTTGCCGTACTTAACGCAGCGTCAAGCTGCGATTGGCTCGAAATCTGTATGCTACTCATTTACCAAAGCCCCTTGCTCAAAATTGCGATATCATCGCCCCGGCAGCACCGCTCTGTCCCGCCGACTGTTCGTGGAAAGTGGCTTCGAGCTGTAAAATCATGATGTCTCATCATGGTGAAGGAGTGGTTAACCTGCATCGCGCTTGGTTGGTTAACGTTTGGGAGTAAACGGGAAATAGATTTGATCCGATCTTCTGATGTTCCAAAAAGGGACGCATTGTCGCTTCTCTTCGGACCTGCTCCGGAGAGTTTTACGCGCTTCGGGACGCAACATTACTTTCACAGAACAAGGATGCGCTCGGCAGGACAACCAAGAGCATCGCTCGAAAAAGCGAACAGGACGGCAAAAGCTCGTTCGGGAACCACCAGGCGCGCCGCAGCGCACCAGGCTGATGGCTAATATTCGGTAATGAATTTCCTCATGGAAACCATTCGCGCCCTCGCTCGTTCTTGCCTGCCGCGAAATTGACGAATTGCATCCTATTGTTCAATCCGTCCAGCGGCCGCATCGGCGCATCCCGTCGCCTTTAACTTTCGCTTGGCCGCGAGCGGCGGATTTGCGCGACTTTTGCGGGGCCGTCACAAGATGCTTGGCTTTTGGGTGTGCTTATTGCATCCGGCGATTCGTGGATCCCGTAAGCATGGGACGGATTTGGGGCAGTTCACGGGGTCAGGATGTTTTCGGCAATTCAGCTCTCTGTGTTGGTACCCGTGAAAGATGAGGAAGAGGCGCTTCCGGTATTTTTGAAGCGTGTGGCGCCCGTGCTAGATGGTCTGCGGCTTGATGGAAAGCCGGTGAGCTGGGAAATATTGTTCATCGACGATGGCAGCGAAGATCAAACGCTTGCTGTCATTACCGCTGCGAACCAGGCCGATCCCAGGGTGGTCGGCATCTCCTTTTCCCGCAACTTCGGCAAGGAGTCAGCGCTTTCGGCCGGTCTCGATCACGCGCGCGGCCAGGCCGTCATCCCTATCGACGTCGATCTTCAGGATCCTCCGGAAGTGATCGGCGAAATGCTCGAGAAGTGGCGGCAAGGCTTCGACGTCGTATATGGCGTGCGCCGCGATCGCGCCAGCGATAGCCTGCCAAAGCGATTGACCGCCGATCTTTATTATCGTGCACACAACAAGCTTTCGACCGACAAGATCCCCGAGCACGCCGGGGATTTCCGCCTGCTCGACCGCAAGGTCGTGGAGGTCATCCGGTCAATGCCCGAGCGCAATCGGTTCATGAAGGGGTTGTTCGCCTGGTCGGGATTCAAGCAGTCTGCCGTGGAGTATGACCGAAGCGAACGCGAGCAGGGCAAAACCAAGTTCAACTATTGGAAGCTGTGGACCCTCGCGATCGATGGCATCACCTCCGCATCGACGGTGCCGCTCAGGATCTGGAGCTATCTTGGCGGCTTCGTCGCGCTTGTCGCACTGCTCTTCGCATTATGGATTGTGTTGCGGACCATTTTGTTCGGGGTGGACGTGCGTGGTTATCCCTCGTTGATGGTCGCCATCCTGTTTCTCGGCGGCCTTCAGTTGTTGTCGCTTGGAATCCTGGGTGAATATGTCGGTCGCGTGCTGGTCGAGGTCAAACGGCGCCCGATTTACGTGATCCGGCAGAAGATTGGGATCGACGGCTGATGGAACGTGCTGTCTTCGAACGCATGGCGGAGATCGATGGCGAACATTGGTGGTTCGCGGGTCGCAGGCGGATCGTCAGGAATGTCATTCGTCAACAGATCAGGCTTCCGAAAAATGCGCGTATCGCAGAGATCGGTTGCGGCACTGGCTCGAACCTCGCTTTGCTTCAGGAGTTTGGGCGGGTCGACGCGATCGAGCCCGATAGCGGAGCACGCCTGGTCGCCACATCGCGCAGCGGAATTGTGGTGCGCGAAGGATATTTGCCCAATGGCATTAATCTCAACGACGAGAGCTATGATCTGATCGTGCTTCTCGACGTGTTGGAGCATGTTGCCGACGATGGAGCGGCGCTTGCCGCCCTCCGGCGCAAGTTGAAGCCGGACGGAAAGCTTCTGCTGACCGTCCCCGCTTTGCAATGGTTGTGGAGCGCGCACGATGAGGCGCATCATCACCATCGCCGCTATACGGGCGTAGAGTTGTCGGCCCTGCTCGAGCAAAAGGGATTCGTGTTGCGCCACGAATCCTATTTCAACACGCTGCTGTTTCCCCTGATCGTTCTGGCAAGGCTGATCGGCCGGGTGCGTGGCCAAAAAGATGGCGATGACGCCATGCCTTCGGGGCTGGTGAACAAGGTACTGGGTGCGTTGTTCGGTATTGAGGCAAGCTGGGTGGGGCGCTTCAAGTTCCCGATCGGAGTATCGCTGATAGCCGTGGCGGAGCCGCGTTGATCAGCCGTCGGCTAACCTCAAAAGCGCCTGGCCGTAAGAGGTTTTAGCAAACAGCTCGCCACGTCGGCGAAGCTGGTCGCGATCGATGAAGCCTTGGTGAAAGGCAATTTCCTCGAGGCTTGCAATCTCGACTCCCTGCCGCTTCTGCAAGGTTCGCACGAATTCGGAGGCCTCGAGCAAGCTGTCATGGGTGCCGGTGTCGAGCCATGCGAAGCCGCGGCCCATACGTTCCACGTAAAGCTCGCCCATTTCCATGTAAAAGCGGTTGAGGTCGGTAATCTCGAGCTCGCCACGCGCTGAGGGCTTCACCTGCCTGGCAAGCTCGACCACGCGATTGTCGTAGAAATAGAGGCCGGTAACCGCCCAGGTCGATTTCGGCTTGGCAGGTTTCTCCTCGATGCTGATCGCGCGGCCGGCATCATCGAGCTCGACGACGCCATATGCCTCGGGTTGATCGACGTGATATGCAAACACCGTGGCGCCCTTCTCTCGCGCGCGGGCATTGTCCAACAGCCCGCCCAGCCCGGCTCCGAAGAAGATGTTGTCGCCCAACACCAGTGCCGCGGCCTGCTCGCCGATAAAATCCGCGCCGATGATGAAGGCTTGCGCCAAGCCTTCTGGCCGGGGCTGCACGGCATATTCCACCGCGAGACCGAATTCGCTGCCGTCACCAAATAAGCGTTTGTAATTGTCCAGATATTCCGGAGAGGAAATGATCAAGATCTCGCGAATGCCGGCCATCATCAGCGCCGACATCGGATAGTAGATCATCGGCTTGTCGTAGACCGGCAGCAGCTGCTTGTTGACCGCAAGCGTCGCGGGATGAAGGCGAGTTCCCGATCCTCCGGCGAGTATGACGCCCTTCATAAACTTCCTTTGAGACGTGCGGAATATTCCCTCAGTGTGGCTTGCCAAGCCCGGATGGAAATAGCAAGGTTGCACTGCAGCATAGGAAAAACCCCGAAGAGGGGAAGCAAAGCTGCGATCGCGGAGCTTATGGCGGATCTTACGGTAAACCGATTCAGGCAAAAACGAGGAGCTCGGCTCCGGAAAATGATATTGCGTGCATCCGATGCGATGGGGCGGAAAGTCGTCATCCTCGATGTTGGCGGCCGCCCGGATTATTGGGAAAATGTTCTGCCCGAGCGTGTCGAGAAGATCATCCTGCTCAACTATACGGAGGAGGAACTGAGTCGCGAAAGCAAGCTTGCGCTGTTTGAGAGCCGCGTCGGTGATGCCCGGGACCTGACGGATTTTTCGGATAAATCGGTGGATTTCGTTCACTCGAACTCTGTGATCGAGCATGTCGGCGGCTGGGGCGATATGAGCCGCATGGCAGGCGAGTTGCTTCGCGTTGGCCTTCACGGTTGGGTGCAAACTCCTGCATGGGAATGCCCCATTGAACCACATTATAAATTGCCTGCGCTACATTGGTTCGGCGCTCCGGCGCGAGCCAAGATGTTAAAGTTGGGCAAGCGATTCAGGTCTTTGCCGCTGGCAGAACGCCGGGGTCTCGCAGAAAGGATCAACCTTTTGTCTCGCGAAGAGTTTGAGAGCCTTTTTCCGGGCACTTCGTTGTTCGTCGAGCGAATTGCGATGCTGCCGAAAAGCTATACCGCATTTTGGTGATCATTCAGGCTAACGCGGCGAGGACCTCGTCTACCGCAAGCTTCCAATGGCGCGGTTCAATCCCGAAATGCTGCTGGATTCGTGTTGCTGCCAATCGTGAGTTCAACGGCCGTTTTGCTGGCGTGGGATATTCGTGAGTGGCGATCGGCTTTAGCTTTGGCACATGAAGGCCGCGCTTGGACGCGTTGGTAAAGATCAGGGCTGCAAGGTCGTGCCAACTTGCCTCCCCTGCATTCACAAAGTGATAAGTTCCTAAAGGCGCGGCTGGATCCTGCAATAATCGCTCTGTCAGTGTCAGCAGCGTTTCAGCGATATCCATCGCGGAAGTGGGGCAGCCAATCTGGTCGGCGACCACGCCGAGCTCCTCCCGTTCGGTGCCCAGGCGCAGCATGGTCTTGACGAAATTATGACCCCAGGGGCTCACGACCCAGGCCGTTCGCAGGATGATGCTCCGGCCTCCTTCATCGCGAACGGCGCGCTCGCCAGCCTCTTTCGAGGCGCCGTAGACGCCCAAGGGAGCAACCGGATCGTCCTCGGTATAAGGTTTTGCCTTCGAGCCATCGAAGACATAGTCGGTCGAAACGTGAAGCAGCGGGATCGCGCGTGCAGCCGCTGCACGTGCAATGATGCCCGGCGCTTCGGCATTGATGGCGAAGGCGAGCTCAGGCTCGCTTTCCGCCTTGTCCACCGCCGTGTAGGCCGCGCAGTTGATAATGGCGGCCCAATCTCTGGAAGAGATATTCCGCTCGATGGAAGCTGCGTCGAGCAGGTCCAACTCTGCCCTCGCCGGCGCAACCACCTCAAAGCGGCCCTGATTTGCAAGCGTCAGCCCGGTCCCCACTTGTCCGGTGCCGCCGGTAATCAGAATGGCGGGCTTGCTCACGCGGATTTCAGGCCGAGCCGCTCGCCGCCATAGGCTCCGGACAGGATCGGGCGCCACCAGTGCTCATTGTCCAGATACCAGCGGATCGTGTTGGCGATGCCGCTTTCGAAACTTTCCTGAGGCTGCCAGCCCAGTTCGCGGCGAAGTTTGCTCGCGTCGATGGCATAGCGGAAATCATGGCCCGGCCGATCGGCGACGAAGCTGATCTGCTCGCGATAGCTCTTGCTATCCGAGCGGGGCCGGATTTGGTCGAGCGTGTCACAGATGGTTTGCACGACGGTGAGGTTGGTGCGCTCCGAATTGCCGCCGATCATATAGCTGTGGCCCGGAACGCCGCGCTCGAACACGGCGGTCAGCGCGCGGACATGGTCATCGACATACAGCCAGTCGCGAACATTCTGCCCGGCACCGTAAACCGGCAGCTTTTCGCCATCGAGGCTTTTGATGATCATCAACGGAATCAGCTTTTCGGGGAAATGATAAGGGCCGTAATTGTTCGAACAGTTGGTCACCAGCACCGGCAACCCGTAGGTGTGGTGCCAGGCGCGTACGAGATGATCGGACCCCGCCTTGGATGCGGAATAGGGCGAACGTGGATCGTAGGCCGTTTCCTCGGTGAAATAGCCGTCATCTCCGAGCGCGCCGAACACTTCGTCGGTCGATATGTGATGGAAGCGGAATGTTTCCGCGTCCGCGCCCTCCAAGGTGCGCCAATAATCGAGCACCGCCGAAAGCAGGGTGAAGGTGCCGACCAGATTGGTCTGGATGAAGTCGGCGGGACCGTCGATTGACCTGTCGACATGCGATTCGGCGGCAAGGTGCGTCACGACGTCGGGACGGAATTCTTCCACCAGTCGCTTCATTTCCGGCGCGTCGCAGATGTTCGCGCGGACGAAGCTGTAGCGGTTGCTGTCGGCAATCGGCGCAAGCGACGCCAGATTTCCGGCATAGGTGAGCGCGTCGACGTTGAGCACCTGGTGCTCGGTCTCGCTGATCAGATGACGAACGAGCGCGGACCCGATGAATCCCGCGCCGCCGGTTACGAGAATGCGAAGGGGCTTGCTCATGCCGCTTCCTCTGCCAGCGGCCTCAGCGGCACGCCATCATATTCGAACGGACTGTCGAAGTCGGCGAAGGAGGGCAGGGCCGCATCCTTATCGGAGACCAATGGCGCACGACCGTCGAGCGGCCACGGCAAAGCCAGCGTCGGGTCGTTGACCAATGGCGCACGACCGTCGAGCGGCCATGGCAAAGCCAGCGTCGGGTCGTTCCATTTGATGCCGCCGTCGCTCGCGGCATCGTAAAGCGCGGAGACCTTGTACGCGACCTCGGTTTCGTCCTCCAGGGTCACGAAGCCGTGCAGAAAGCCCGCAGGAATGAAAAGCTGCCGGCGGTTTTCGGCCGAAAGTATTGCAGCGACCCATTGTCCGTAAGTAGGCGAACCCTTGCGCGCGTCGACTGCAACGTCCCAGATACTGCCGCGCATGCAACGCACGAGCTTGGCCTGGGCAAAGGGCGGCCGTTGGAAATGCAGCCCGCGAACGACGCCGGCAGCTTTGGAGAAGCTCTGATTGTCCTGGCAGAACAGGACGTCGATGCCCGCTTCCGCAGCGCGCGCCTGATTATATGTTTCGCTGAACCAGCCACGGGAATCGGCGAATGCGCGAGGCGTTAGAGAGATGACGGCCACATTTCCTCCCGCAGGTGCGAACGATGCGCTGATAGCGGCAATGGGCGCTGAATTCCTAGCCGAATCTATGTTTGACACAAATCGTTAACGCCCTGTCTTCGATTTGCATGCGTTGGTCGCAACCGCATGGACGGGATGGGTTTGCTTCCCTTTTGTTAACCATCTCGGGGTAGGCAAGACGCATTCGAGTTCTATTGTAGAAAGTGGCGTACGGATGCGTTTGCCGGGGGACAGTGAAGAGCAATTGCGGCAGTTTGAGCGGGATCAGCATTGGGAACAGGAAGAGCCGGCGATTGACCCCGACTCGGGCCTTGCTGCGCTTTCGGCGATCATGGCCATTTATGGCATTCCGGTCGAACCCGATCAGATGCGGCACGATCTGGGGCATGATGACCCGGTCGATCAGAATGACCTTCTTCGCCTCGCCAAGCTGCACAAGGGCGTTCGCGTCAAATATCTCGCCGACCAGCACGGCCGGCTGACCAATCTTCCGTTGCCGGCCCTGGCCTCTGGGCCGCGCGGCTGGTTCCTGATCGGTCGCCTCGTCGAAGACGGCGTCCTCGTCCAATTCCCGAACCAGCCGATCCAGAAGGTCGACCGCGAAGGCCTCGACGCAATCTGGTCCGGGGAAATGATCCTGATGACCATCCGCGAGACAACGGGTGGCCTCAACCAGTTCGACATCCGCTGGTTCATTCCTCAGATCGTGCGCTATCGCCGCCTGATCGGCGAGATGCTGCTGATCACGCTCGCGCTTAACCTGCTGGCGCTTGCTGCGCCGCTGCTGTTCCAGAATGTGATCGACAAGGTGCTGGTGCATCACACCATGTCGACGCTGAACGTCCTGGCCTTCGGCTTCGTCGCGATATCGCTGTGGGAGGTGGCGTTCGGCTGGCTGCGCACCCGGCTCTTCTCCGAAACTAGCCAGAAGATCGACGTCGAGCTTGGTGCGCGGCTTTTCCGGCACCTGCTGATGCTACCGCTGTCCTATTTCGAGAAACGCCGCGTGGGCGATACCGTCACGCGCGTGCGCCAGCTTGAAACGGTGCGCGAGTTCCTCACCAATGCGTCGCTGAGCGTGCTGGTCGACCCCGCCTTTGCCATCGTGTTCCTCGTGGCGATGTTCGTCTATTCCTCGACATTGTTCTGGATCGCGATCATCAGCATCGTCGGCTATGTCGTGGTCTCGCAGCTCGTCACCGGGCCTTTGCGTGCGCGACTCGACGAGAAGTTCGATCGCAGCGCTGCGAGCAATGCGCTGCTGGTCGAAAGCGTCAGCGGCATTCAGACGGTGAAGGCCGCTGCGGTCGAGCCGCAATGGCAGGATCGCTGGGAACGCCAGCTCGCCGCCTACAGCGCTGCCAATCAGCGCGTGATCAACCTCGGCAACACCGGTAGCCAGGCTGTCCAGCTCATCTCCAAGCTGACCTTCGCCGCGATCCTCTATTTCGGCGCCAAGGAGGTCATTTCCGGGAACATGACCGTCGGTGCGCTGGTCGCGTTCAACATGTTCGCGCAGCATGTCACCGGCCCCGTGCTCCGCCTCGCGCAGCTCTGGCAGGATTTCCAGCAGGTCCGGCTTTCGGTTGATCGCCTGGGCGACGTGCTCAACGCTGCGCCCGAGCCGCGCAGCCCGAGCAGCGTGACCCTGCCGCAGGTGCGCGGGAGCATCGCCTTCGAGAATGTCAACTTCCGCTATGGTGACAGCGGGGCGTGGACGCTCGACGATATCAATATCGATCTCGAGCCAGGCACGATGCTGGGTATCGTCGGAAGCTCGGGCTCGGGCAAGTCGACGCTCACCAAGCTGCTGCAGCGCCTCTACGTGCCGCACTCGGGCAGGATTTCGGTGGATGGCATCGATATCTCGCAAATGGACCCGCTGTGGCTGCGCCGTCAGATCGGCGTGGTGCTGCAGGAGAATTTGCTGTTCAACCGCTCAATCCGCGAAAATATCGCGCTGGCCAATCCGGCCATGCCGCTCGAGCGGGTGATGATGGCGGCGGACATGGCCGGCGCACATAATTTCATCGTCTCGATGCCGCAGGGCTATGACACGCCGATCGTCGAGCGCGGCGCCAACCTCTCGGGTGGCCAGCGGCAGCGCATTGCGATCGC
>Ga0207702_10003721_pt1 | contig 13788 bp, 13 predicted proteins | sample KBSCornC62_FD_184302 | JGI IMG/M metagenome (GOLD analysis project Ga0207702, IMG submission 184302) | Corn rhizosphere microbial communities from Kellogg Biological Station, Michigan, USA - KBS Corn C6-2 (SPAdes) (version 2) | ecosystem: Host-associated > Plants > Roots > Rhizosphere > Soil ...
GAGAAGGTTCATCACACCGCCGACGAACAGCAACAGCATCAGGACCCAGCAACAGCCGAGGCAATAGAGACCGTGCGTCAGACCCATGCGCACCGCGCCGCCCGGTCCGTCGCGCCAGTGATTGACGACGAAATCGAGCGGCGACCGGCAGAAGCGCAGGCAGGCGAGCTTCACCGGTGCGAACTGGTAGAGGCCGGCCGCCAGGAACAGGAGCCCGCCCAGCAACCGGCTATTGGTCGTCATGTCCATCGGCGAGATCAGATTGGCGCGCTCGAGCGCCTCTTGGGCCAGCGTCGCAGCGAGGCTGAAGCCAACCCAGGCCAGCAGATAGCCGGCGGTGAACAAGGCCGACGGCACGTAAGGCTCACCGCGCGCAGCGCGGTTCCGGTTGACGGTGGCGAAGGTCAGGATCACCGGCGCGACGCTGGGCAGCATCATGCCGACCATCATCACCCACCACATCGCGAACAGCAGGAGCAATTCGGTCGAGCCACGCGGCGGAATGACCATGGTGCGATCCATGCCGGCCATTGCCGCAGTCATGTCGGCCGCCGCAAGGAAGAGATAGAGCCACGCCAGGGCCGCGATGGCTGCCAGCGCGGCCAGGATCACCGCACGCTGGCGCCGCAGGTCCAATCAGGCAGCCCCTTCAAGCCGCCCAGGCAAACGGGGCGAAGTGGCCGTTGTTCCCCTTGCCAAGCATGCTGAGGGACAGACCGAAGCCTTGTACTTCCGTCTTCTTCGACCGGGCCAGCGCCAGCCGCCGATTGGCGGGATGGGCCGTGTTGTCGATATAGAACGGCTCGCCCGACCGATTGCGCGACGCCACGCCCTCGATTTCGAAGCTCAGCACGCCGGGGATGTCGGTGATGCGCCGCAGCCCGTCGGCGGTGAAATCGATGGGCTTGTATTCGACGCCGCGAAAATCCTTCACCAGGTTGTCGCGGATCATCTGCGGTGGGCCGCCGGCTTTTCCCCCAACGATCTCGGCCAGCGCCTTGCGCTGCGCCTCGCTTGCGCTTTCGTCGACGACAACGCCGAACACCCAGCCGCCGTCGGCCATGACGCGGCCGGACCGGATGACGAAGGCGAACTTCAGGCCGTCGAGGGAAACGGCGCCATGCCGGCCGCGATCGATGCGGTAGACCATGAGAGCGTAGCAATGTTCATGCGTCGCCTCGCCCTGCGGGTTCGTGTAGATGCAGGGACAGAGATAGTCGCAGTTGCAGCTTTCCATGTACTGGCCGCTCAGCTCCCACGTCTTTTCAGCCATCGCCGCCTCCTGGGTCCGGTCAGCAGTCTAGCGCAGAGCCGGCCCTAGCCGAAGCGACCGGGGTCGCAGGCCTGCAGCGCCGTCGGCAATTCCTCGCCTTCCATCTGGCGGGCGATCAGCCGGCCGGTCGCTGTGGCGAGCGTCAGCCCGACATGCTGGTGACCGTAGCCGCAGTAGACGTTGGCGAGCCGCGGCGCGCGGCCGATCGCCGGCCGGAAGTCGGGCAGGCTCGGACGCTCGCCGATCCAGCGGCTGCGCTCGGCGCCGCCGACGCCGGGGAAAATCGCCTTGAGGTGCTGGATCAGCAGATCGGCGCGATGCCACGACGGCGGTTGGTGGGGCGCCGCGAGTTCAACGGTGCCGGCGACGCGCAGGCCCTCCTCCATCGGCGTGATGAAGAAGCCGCGCTCGGCCGGGCTGACCGGCATATCGAACTGCACGTTGTCGGGCGCCAGCATCACGTGATAGCCGCGCTCGGCGACCAGCGGTGCGTTGAAGCCGAGCAGCCGCGTCAGCTCGCCCGAGGCGCGGCCGGCGGCAATCACGACGGCCTTCGCGGGCAGCGTCTTGTCGGTGAGCTGCACGCCGGTGACCTGGTTGCCTGAGCGCTCGAAGCCGCGCACGCGGCCGCGCTCGACCGTGCCGCCGTCGGATGCGAAGCGCTCGGCCAGAGTCTCGACCACGCGGTACGGATTGATGGTGTGCATGCCGTGCGGGTAGTAGACGCCACGCACGATGTGGCTCGACAGGCCGGGCGCCAGCTCGCGCGCGCGATTGCCGTCGACGATCTCGAACTCGGTGCCCTTGGCCTTCTGCAGTTCGCGCTCCTCGGCGCCGCCGGCGAACGCCGCCTCGCTCTCGTAGACGTAGAGCGCGCCGCGGCTCTTGAAGAGCTCACCCAGGCCCGACGCCTGGATCTCCGCTTTCCAGGCGATGTTCGCCTCGGCCATCAGCGGCCCGAACGAATCCACGCCCTTGCGCACCTCGGTCGCGCTGTAGGCGGCGCGCGCGAAGCGGAGCATCCAGGGCAGCAGGGAGGGGATGCTGGGCGGGTGGACAGTCAGCGGCCCGTTGCGATCCATCAGCATCTGCGGCACGCGCTTCAGCGTCGACGGCCGGGCCAATGGCAGCACGTGGTCGATGGCGATGAAGCCGGCATTGCCGTAGGACGTGGCCTTTCCGGGCTCCGCGCTGTCGACCAGAGTAACCGCATGGCCCGATCTCTGCAGGGCCCGGGCAGTGGCGGTCCCGACGATGCCGGCGCCGATGACGATGACGGATTCGGTGGTCATTTGGGCACGTTAGCACAGCGATTGATTTGCGGCGGCGATTGACTATTTAGGGCCGGATGTCCCCACAATCCGATTCGAGCCCATCACCGGGCTGGCACGCCACGACCATCCTGTCGGTTCGCAAGGGCGGCGAGGTGGTGATGGCGGGCGACGGCCAGGTCTCGATGGGTCAGACCATCGTCAAGGGCAACGCCAAGAAGGTCCGGCGGCTGGGCAATGGCCAGATCATCGCCGGGTTCGCCGGCGCCACGGCCGATGCCTTCACTCTGTTCGAGCGTCTGGAAGCGAAACTGGAGCGCCATCCCGGTCAGCTGCTGCGCGCCTGCATCGAGCTCGCCAAGGATTGGCGCACGGACCGGTACCTGCGTCGCCTCGAGGCGCTGATGGCGGTGGCGGACAAGGACGTCTCGCTGCTGCTCAGCGGAACGGGCGACGTGCTCGAACCTGAAGGTGGCATCATCGCGATCGGCTCGGGCGGCAACTATGCGCTTTCCGCGGCGCGGGCGCTGATCGATGTCGAGGGCATGGATGCCGAGGCGATCGCCCGCAAGGCGATGACCATCGCCGCCGACATCTGCGTCTACACCAACCACAACATCGTCATCGAAAAGCTCAAGGTCGCCTGATGGGCAACGATTTTTCCCCCCGCGAGATCGTCTCCGAGCTCGACAAGCACATCGTCGGCCAGCAGGAGGCCAAGCGCGCCGTCGCGATCGCCTTGCGCAACCGCTGGCGCCGCCTGCAGCTGCCTGAGGCCCTGCGCGAGGAAGTGCTGCCCAAGAACATCCTGATGATCGGCCCGACCGGCTGCGGCAAGACCGAGATCGCCCGCCGGCTCGCCAAGCTCGCCAACGCGCCGTTCCTCAAGGTCGAGGCGACCAAGTTCACCGAGGTCGGCTATGTCGGCCGCGACGTCGAGCAGATCGCGCGCGACCTCATGGAGGCCGCCCTCGACATGGCGCGCGAGCGCATGCGCAAGGACGTCAAGGCCAAGGCCGAGCTCGCCGCCGAGGATCGCGTGATCGAGGCGCTGTGCGGACCCACCGCCAGCCAGGAAACCAAACTCCGCTTCCGCCACAAGCTGCGCAACAACGAGCTGAACGACAGCGAGATCGAGGTCGAGGTCGCCGACACCGGCGGGCCGATGCAATTCGAGATCCCGGGCCAGCCCGGCGCCTCGGTCGGCATGATCAACATCGGCGACATGTTGGGCAAGGCGTTCGGCGGGCGCACCAAGAAGCGCAAGATGAAGGTCGGCGAGGCCTACGAGACGCTGATGCGCGAGGAGAGCGACCGCCTGCTCGACCAGGAGAAGGTGGTGCGTGAGGCGCGCGAGTCGGTCGAGCAGAACGGCATCGTGTTCATCGACGAGATCGACAAGATCACCGCGCGCAGCGAGTTCCGCGGCGGCGGCGACGTCAGCCGCGAGGGCGTGCAGCGCGACCTGCTGCCGTTGATCGAGGGCACGACCGTCAACACCAAGCACGGCCCCGTGAAGACCGACCACGTGCTGTTCATCTGCTCGGGCGCTTTCCATCTCGCCAAGCCGTCCGACATGCTGCCGGAGCTGCAGGGCCGCCTGCCGATCCGCGTCAGCCTGGCGTCGCTCAACCAGGAAGACTTCAAGCGCATCCTGACCGAGCCCGAGGCCAGCCTGGTCAAGCAGTACAAGGCGCTGCTGGCGACCGAGAAAGTCGAGCTCGAATTCAAAGCAGACGCGATCGACGAGCTGGCCAGACTGTCGGCCGAGATCAACGAGTCGGTCGAAAATATCGGCGCGCGCCGGCTGCACACGGTGATGGAGAAACTGCTCGAGGAAATCAGCTTCACTGCCTCGGACAAGCCCGGACAGAAGATCGAGATCGACGCCGCCTATGTCCGCGAACATGTGAGCTCGCTGGCCAAGAACGCCGATCTGTCGAAGTTCGTGCTGTAGCTCCCGCCCTCCCCCGTCTTCGGGGGAGGTGTCAGCGTCTTACGCTGACGGAGGGGTCATGCTGGCGTCATGAGGCGAGGCATGACCCCTCCGTCGCGGATTACCGCGCCACCTCCCCCGAAGACGGGGGAGGGCGAGCGGTTAGAGATTCTTACAGGCAGTACGCCGCCACTAGATTGACGATGTAGGCCGAGCCGTTCGTGCCCCAGAGCACGAACGAGATTCCGGTCAAGGCAACGAGCAGGGCGGCGGCACCCCAGGCGAGCAGGGCGCGCCAGCCGCGAGTCATGCAGGCTGCAACGCCGGCTGCAGGCGCCGCACCGGCTTCTCGACGATCGGCCAGTGCAGCAGGGCCGAGACGAGGCCAAGGGCGATCGACAGCCACCACATCAGGTCGTAGTTGCCCTGCAGGTCGAACATCAGGCCGCCGCCCCAGCCGCCGACGAAGCTGCCGACCTGGTGGCCGAGGAAGACGAAGCCGTTCAGCATGGTGAGGTGCACACGGCCAAACATCACGCTGACCAGCGACGTGGTGAGCGGCACGGTGCCCAGCCACAGGAAGCCGAGCGCGCCCGCGAACGCCAGCACGGAAGCGGCCGACAGCGGCGCCAGCACGAAGGCCAGGAACACCAGCGAGCGCAGCAGGTAGAGCAGCGACAGCAGGTTCTTGCGCAGGAACCGCGCACCCATCGAGCTCCACAGGATCGAGCCCACGATATTGAACAGGCCGACCATGCCGATGCTCCAGCCGCCGAGCTCGGCAGGCGAGAGCGTGATGCCAAAGAGGGAAAGGCCGATGCCCTTGTCCGACACGTAGGCCGGCAGATGGCCGCCCACGAACGCAACGTGGAAGCCGCAGACGAAGTAGCCGACCATCAGCAGCACGTAGCTGCGATGGCTGAAAGCCTCGGCCAGCGCCTCGCGCGTGGTCTGGTTGTCGCCGCTCGCCTTCTTGGCCGCGGCGATTTGCTGGCGATCGTTGAGGCCGACCGGCAGCAGGATAACCAGCGCCGCGAGTGCCGTCAGGGCCCACATGGTGAGGCGCCAATCGCCGAAGTGGTTCTGCAAAACGGAAGCGAGCGGGACGATGAAGAACTGGCCAAACGAGCCGCCTGCCGAGCAGATGCCGACCGCCAGTGCCTGTTTCGCCGGCGGCGCCACGCGCAGGATGACTCCCAGGACCGGACCGAACGACGCGGCGGAGAGCCCGATGCCGACCAGGATATTGCCGACGATGAGCATGAAGCCGCTGTGCATGGTCGCGGTCACGATCATGCCCAGCACGTAGAGTACCCCGCCGCCGGCGATCGTGGGCGCCGAGCCGAAGCGGTCGGCCAGCCGGCCGGCAATCGGGGCGAAGACGCCCATCAGCAGCATCGAGGCGGCCGTGCCGAAGGAGAACAGCTCACGGCCGACATGCAGCTCGGCCGAAACCGGCTTCAGGAAGATGCCGAAGCTCTGGCGGACGCCCAGGCCGATGGCGAGGACAACGAAGCCGCACCACACGGCGGTCCAATAGGAGCGGGAAGTCATGGCGCGGAAAGTGCGGCGGCGAGTCGGCGCGTGCAAGCCGTTGCCGCGGCATTCAGCCATAGAATTACTTCATGCCGTCACAAGCAGTTATGTGGCAGAACTGAACGATGGTGCTATTTGGCCGCCGCATTGCGTTGGCGACCCTGTTGCTGATGCTGGGGGTCTGCAGCGCGCTTGCCGCCGCGCCAGTTCCGAGGCTCGACCGCGAGCGCTGCGTGTTCCGCCCGCCGCGCGGCGACAAGATCGAATGCTACACGCTGGTCGTGCTGGAGAACCGCGCCAAGCCGAAGGGCCCCGAGGTGCGGCTCAAGGTGGCGATCCTCAAGGCCAGGCGGCCGCTGGCTCCCGATCCGGTGATCTATCTCGCCGGCGGGCCGGGCGATGCGCCGCTGGTCGCCTCCACCGCCGGCGCCGATCCGCTGGCCGAAGGCGACTGGTGGAACGACACCGCCGTCATTCGCCGCCGCCGCGACGTCATCATCATGAGCGAGCGTGGCGCGGGCGGCTCGACTCCCAATCTCGACTGCTTCGAGCCGCGCACCACCGAGCCCGCGCGCGCCAAGCGCCGCGCTGTCACCGAGCCGCAGGAACGCGAGATCCTGCTGCGCTGTCGCGCCGACTTCGACAAGCGCCGGATCGACGTGGCGATGTTCGGCACACCGACGCTGGCCGACGACGTCGCCGACCTGGTGTCGGTGCTGCAGATCCCCAAGGTCAATCTCTACGGCATCTCCTACGGCACGCGCTGGGGCCTCGAGGTGATGCGCCGCCATCCCGGAATCGTGCGCGCGGCGGTGCTCGACGGCGTCTACCCGCCGCAGATCAACGGCGAGCAGAACGAGCCTGAGATCGTCCGCACCGTGTTCGAGCAGCTCTACAGCGAATGCGCGTCGGACAAGCTCTGCCGCGAGCGCAATCCCGACCTCGCGAACAATGTGAAGGCGCTGCTCACCAACGCCGACCGCAATCCGCTGCCGCTCACGCTGGATCTCGATGACGGCCCGCAGCCGGTGAAGCTCGACGGCGCCAAGCTCCTGCTGGTGATGCTGCACATGATGCGCCAGGGCGAGGCCGAGCTGGTGCCGGAGGCAGTGACGGCGCTGAAGCGCGGCGACAACCGGCTGATCAAGCAGTTCGCCGAGGACCTCGAGGAGGACGATGGCGGCCTGCTCGAGACCAACGCCCAGCAGTTCGGCGGGCTGTACAACACCATCGAATGCCGCGAGACCTGGGCCGGCGTCGACCAGGCGGCGCGCGACGCGGCCATCCAGGCCGGCGGCGTCTACAGCCTGACGACCCAGCTCAGCAAGCTCCCGGCTTTCTGCCCGGTATGGCGCGTGCCGGTGGCGCCGCCCGCCGAGCGCCAGCCGGTGACGGCGCCGATCCCGACGCTGCTATTGAGCGGCGGCTACGACTGGCTGACGCCGCCCAACTGGGGTCGCGACGCGGCCAAGAACCTGCCGGAGTCGCGGCACGTGATCTTTCGCTCGCAGGGCCACGGCGTGTCGAGCCAGGACCAGTGCGCGGCCCGCCTGCGCGACGAGTTCTTCGACTCCCCCGATCCGCGCTGGCCGCTGCCCTGCCGCGCCGACACGCCGCTCGATTTCAAGCTGGCGGCGGAGCAGGTCAGGAAGATGGGACGCGAGAAGAAATAGCGCTGCGCTGGAAGCGCACACCCGCCGGCACCTTCCGATTTGAATCAAGACAAGGGGAGACGCGCCATGCTCCAATAGTGTGAATTTCACACAAAAGTTGAGTGAAAATGAGCGTCGAATCCTCTGTTGTGTTGGCCGAGCCGCGCCCGAGCTTTCGCGAGCTCTTCACGCCGAAACTGATCACGATCCTGGGCGAAGGCTATGGGCTCGGCGCGTTGCGGGCGGACATCGTCGCCGGGCTCACCGTCGCGATCGTGGCGCTGCCCTTGTCGATGGCGATCGCAATCGCTTCGGGCACCACGCCCGCGCGCGGGCTGTACACGGCGATCGTCGGCGGCTTCCTGGTGTCGGCGCTGGGCGGCAGCCGGTTCCAGATCGGCGGGCCGGCCGGCGCCTTCATCGTCCTGGTCGCGGCGGCCGTCGACCGGCATGGCATCGACGGCGTGCTGCTCGCCGTGGCGATGGCCGGCCTGTTCCTGACGATCGCGGGGTTCCTGCGGCTCGGCACCTACATCAAGTTCATTCCGTACCCGGTGACGGTTGGCTTCACCGCTGGCATCGCCGTCATCATCTTCGCCAGTCAGATTCACGACCTGCTGGGCCTGACCTTGGGCGGCAAGGAGCCGGGCCCGATCGTGGCCAAGGTCGCGGCGCTTGCCGCGGCAAGCAGCACGATCAATCCGCTCGCGGTCGCGATGGCCGTGCTGTCGATTGGCCTGATCGTGGCCTTGCGCAAATGGCGGCCGCACTGGCCGGGCATGCTGGTTGCCGTGGCGGCGGCGGCGCTGGCGACCTGGGCGCTCGGCCTTCACGTCGAGACGATCGGCACGCGCTTCGGCGGCATTCCCTCGGCGTTTCCGGCACCGCACCTGCCGGCCTTCTCGCTCGCCAAGGTTCAGGCAGTGTTGCCGGACGCGCTCGCCTTCGCCCTGCTGGGCGCGATCGAATCGCTGCTCTCGGCGGTGGTGGCCGACGGCATGACGGGCCGCCGCCATCGTTCGAACTGTGAGCTGGTGGCGCAGGGCGTCGCCAATGTCGGCAGCGCGCTGTTCGGCGGCATCTGCGTCACCGGAACGATCGCGCGAACGGCCACCAACGTACGGGCCGGCGCGCGCGGACCGATCGCCGGTATGACGCATGCGCTGTTCCTGCTGCTGTTCATCCTGCTGATGGCGCCGCTGGCGGCGTACATCCCGCTGGCGGCGCTGGCCGGCGTGTTGGCGACGGTGGCGTGGAACATGGCGGAGAAGCACCAGTTCGCCGCTCTGCTGCGCAGCTCGCGCGGTGACGCCGCGGTGCTGCTGGCGACCTTCGGCCTGACCGTGTTCCGCGACCTCACCGAGGGCATCGTCGTCGGCTGCGCCATCGGCGCCGTACTGGTGCTGCACCGCATGGCGCAGACCGCCGGCATCCAGTCCGGCACGCCGTTCGTCGCACCGGATCGCTCCGACACCGCCGAGCCGCGGCCGCCGTACGACGCGGAAGCGGTCAGCCACAGCAACGTGATCGTCTATCGCCTGACCGGTGCCTTCTTCTTCGGCACGGCGTCGATGGTGAACGCGGTGCTGGACCGCATCGGCGACCAGCACAAGGCGTTCGTGCTCGATCTCGCCGCCGTGCCGTTCGTCGATTCGACCGCGGCCAACGTCATCGCCTCGCTCGCCCGGCGAACTGCACGCCACAAGGTGAGGCTCTATCTCACCGGCGCGAGCCCGGCCGTCCGGCGCGCCCTGCTGATCGCGGGCGTCCGGCCGCCGCTCGCGACCTACCGCAAGAGCATCGACAATGCGCTGCAGGAGGCGCGAGCCGTGTAGTATCGGTCGCATGAAACTTCTGCTTTCCGATTTTGCCCTGCGCACCTGGGGCGAGCGCATCGAGGCCAAAGGCGACCTGACGTTCGTGACGGCCGAGCAGGCGCTGGCCAAAGGCATCTGCGACGCCGACATCGCCTTCATGACCCGCGAGGTCACCGGCAAGTCGAGCAAAGGCAATCCGACACCCGAGCTGGCCGGCTTCGACAAGGTGGTGCGGGCCACGCCGACGCTGAAATGGCTGCAGATCCATCCTGCCGGCGCCGAGCGGCCGATTTATCGCGAGCTCAGGGCGCGCGGCGTGAAAGTCACCACGGCGTCCGGCGCCACGGCGGTGACGGTGTCGCACAGCGTGCTGGGCGCGCTGATCGCCATCAACCGCCGCTTCCCGCTTCTGGCCGACGCGCAGCGCCGGCACGCCTGGGAGCCGCGGCTGGGCGAGCGCTCGCCGCGCGACCTCAAGGGCCAGTGTGCGGTGATCGTCGGGCTGGGGCCGATCGGTCGCAACATCGCCCGGCTGCTCAAGGTGCTGGAGATGCGCACGGTCGGCGTGCGCCGCAGCGCCGAGCCGGTGCCGGATTGCGATCGCGTCATCGCCTATGCCGACTTGCCGGGCGTGCTGCCGGAGGCGGACTGGCTGATCCTGTGCTGCCCGGCCTCGCCGGTGACGCGTGGCATCGCCAATGAAGCGGTGTTCGCGGCCATGCCGAAGGGCTCACAGTTCATCAACGTCTCGCGCGGCGAGATCGCGGTCGAGAAGGACGTGATCGCCGCGCTCCAGAACGGTCATCTGGCGGGCGCCTATCTCGACGTGTTCGAGCGCGAGCCGCTCGATCCCGCCTCGCCTTTGTGGGACATGCCGAACGTGCTGATCTCGCCGCACACGGCGAGCCACTCGCTCGGCCAGAACGAGGCGATCTTCGGGATCTTCCTCGAGAACCTGGCGCGCTTCCGGGCCGGCGAGAAGCTGCGCAACGACGTCGACGATCTCGGTTAACGCCGGGTGGCGAGACTTTTGAACAGTGCGTCGCTGCGCTCGTCGGCCGGGAAGAAGCACTCGATGCGCACCTCCTGCAGGGTCACGTCCTGCGGCGTGCCGAGCGTGGCGATGGCAGTGAAGACCGAGAGCGAGCGGCCGTTGACGATGTAGTCGAGCGTCAGGACCGGCTGCGGCCGCTCCTCGAAGCGCAGCTTGCGGAAGGAATCGGGCACGCCGGGGAAGGCCATTACCTCTTCGATGAAGGCGAGCGCCTTGGGCTCGCCGCCGTCGGCCAGGATCTCGGCATAGGTGGTCGAGACGAGATGGCGGGCGACCTCCTCCCAATTGCGGAGCTTGGGCCTGAGCGCCGTAGGGTCGAGCAGCCAGCGCAGGATGTTCGGCGCCTTGCCGGGCGGCGACACCGGCGGCGGGCCCTCGAACAGGAACAGGGTGAAGGCGTTGGCCGCGTCGTTGCCCTGCATGAAGTTCCACAGCCGGTCGACGACGATCGCCGGATAGGGCTCCTGCTGCTTCAGCATGCGGTCGATCGCCTGGCGCACCGGGGCGAGCTCGGGGGCGGCGAGATTGCTTTCGCGATAGACCGGCGCGAAGCCCGCGGCGAGCAGCATGGCGTTCCTCTGGCGCAGCGGGACGTCGAGCGCGGAGGTGAGCTGCACCACCATCTCGCGGCTGGGCCGGGCGCGGCCGGATTCGAGGAAGCTGACGTGCCGCTGCGACACGCCGGACTGCAGGGCCAGCGCGAGCTGGCTGGCGCCGCGCCGGCGCCGCCAGGCGCGCAGCATGGGGCCGAACAGGTCGGGCTGGGCGGAGGGCAGGGGCTGGGTGATCGACATGGGGTGCAAATTAGCACCACCCGCTGTCCCGGCGATTACCTCTCCCGTAATTGCCGGGACAGCGGTCCGGCGCGAATTGTCGGGACGTCCAACCAACCCGAGGAGGACGTCATGACTGTTTCATCCGACCGGCTGCTGCGGCGCACCCTGTGGGGCAACGCGGTGTTCTCCGTGATCTCCGGGGCCGTGCTGGTGGCCTTTGCCGGGCCGTTCGCCGCCCTGGCGACCGACGCGCCGGTCTCGGTCGCGGGCCTCGAGCTGGCGATCGTGTTCGAACTGCTGGGCGTGGGCGTCATCGCCTTCGGCGCGATCGCCGGCTGGGCCGCCTCGCGCGAGACCCTGCCGCGCGGCTGGGCGCAGACGGTTTTCGTGGCCGATGTCGCCTGGGTCGCCGGCAGCGCGCTGGTGCTGCTCCTGCCGGCTCCGTGGAGCGCGATCGGCATCGTCGGCATCGTCGTGGTGGCGGTGATCGTGGCCGACATAGCGGTTCTGGAGTATCTCGGCCTGCGCCGGCTGAGCGCCCCTGCCTGAACGAATTGGCCTGAACGGATCAGCCTGAACGGAGACGACCATGGACAAGCTTCAGTTCCTGAACGACCAGCCGCTGCCCTTCGCCAAGGTGCTGGGGCTGAAGTTCGTGGCCGCCAGCGAAACCGGCGTGAAGGCGGAGATGGTGGTCCGGCCCGAGCTCTGCACGCGGCCGGACATCCTGCATGGCGGCGCCGTGATGGCGTTCGCCGACACGCTGGGGGCCGCCGCGACCGTACTCAACCTGCGCGAAGGCCAAGGCACCACGACGATCGAGAGCAAGACCAACTTCGTGGGGCCGGCGCCGGTCGGCACGACGGTGATCGGCGAGACCACGCCGATCCATCGCGGCCGCCGCACCCAGGTCTGGACCACCCGCATCACCACCGCCGAAGGCAAGCTGGTCGCGGTCGTCACCCAGACGCAGATGGTGCTGTAGCGCGCCTTCTCAGTGCAGCAGCGTCGGGACGAAGGCGGTCAAGAGCTTGTCGGCATCGGCGTTGGTCTGTCCGCCGGCCTGGTTCCAGTGGACGATGATCTTCACGAAATGCTCGCGGTAGCCGATCAGCAGGAACTTGCCGTAGATGCGGCCGGTGACCGAGCCGCCGGTGGCGCTGAAGTTGATGCAGCGCAGGTTCCACGGGCCGTAAGTGCAGGCCGACGGCACCGCAGGCTTCTCGAAATTTCTCATGCCGGCCGACTCGGCCTGCTGGCGGATGGTGTTCAGCTCTTCGGTGAACTGGTTGATGATGGTCGGATGGCTGCTGCCATTGGGGATGCGCCGGCCGTTGTCGTAGACGTCGACCGTGATGCCCATGCCGTTGGACGCGGTGTACTCGTAGGTCGAGCCGTTGGAGCGCGCCAGGGTCGTGCCGGCAAGGCTCGACGGGAAGGCGATCTTGGTGCCGGGATCGACGCCCGGTGCCGCGGTTTGTGCGACCGCCGGGCCCACCGAGAGACCCGTTGCGAGCAGGGCGGCAAGCGCGAAGGAGAGGAGCCTAGACATCCAGGTTCGCCACCTTGAGCGCATTGTCCTGGATGAAGTCGCGGCGCGGCTCGACCACGTCGCCCATCAGGGTGGCGAAGATCTCGTCGGCTTCGTCGGCATGGTTGATCTTGACCTGCAGCAAGGTGCGCGCCTCCGGGTCGAGGGTAGTCTCCCACAGCTGGTCGGGATTCATCTCGCCCAGCCCCTTGTAGCGCTGGATCGTGACGCCCTTGCGGCCGGCCTCGAGCACGGCGGCGAACAGCTCGGTCGGTGAGGAGATCGTCGTCTCCTTGTCCTTGACCGCGAGAACGCCGGGCCGCTGGTAGATCGCCTGCAAGTCGTCGGCCAGGGCGTCCAGTCGACGCGCTTCGGCACTCTTGATCAGTGGCCCATCGATCACGTGCCGCTCCTGCACGCCGCGCAGGCGCCGGCTGAAGGCTAGCCCGCCGTCACCGGTCGGCTCGCCGGTCCAACCGCGCTCGAGCGGTGCGCTCACCGCGTTCAGGCGGCGCGCGATGTAGTGCGCGGCCTGCGTGGCGAGCGTGCTGTCGGCCAGGATGTCGGGTTTGAGGGCGCCGGCAATGGCGGCCTGCTCGATCACCGCCTGGTTGGTCACGCGCCGCGAGAGTGACAGCGGCTTCACCAGATTGGTGACCGAGCGGGCGATGTCGACGGTGTGACGCAGGTCGTCCTTGGCCTGCACCGAGCCGTCGCCCAGCCTGAAGGTGGCGCCTTCGAGGCCGCTCTCGATCAGGTGGTCGTCGAGCGAGCGCTCGTCCTTGAGGTAGATCGCCGACTTGCCCTTGGCCGCTTTGAACAGCGGCGGCTGGGCGATGTAGAGATGGCCGCGATCGATCAGATCGCGCATCTGGCGATAGAAGAACGTCATCAGCAGCGTGCGGATGTGCGAACCGTCGACGTCCGCGTCCGTCATGATGA
>Ga0207702_10003722_pt1 | contig 13787 bp, 10 predicted proteins | sample KBSCornC62_FD_184302 | JGI IMG/M metagenome (GOLD analysis project Ga0207702, IMG submission 184302) | Corn rhizosphere microbial communities from Kellogg Biological Station, Michigan, USA - KBS Corn C6-2 (SPAdes) (version 2) | ecosystem: Host-associated > Plants > Roots > Rhizosphere > Soil ...
ATCGCGGAGCGGATGGTGGTGACCGAACGCGCCGTCGAAAAGCACGTCACCAGCATCTTCCAGAAGCTGGGACTGCCCCAGGCATCCGAAGACCACCGCCGCGTCCTGGCCGTCCTCACCTACCTGCAATGAACCCGGCCGGCGAGCACCCACTCGCGCTGCTGTTCACCGACGTCGAGGGATCAACCAGGCTGGTACGGCGGATGGGCGCGGACTACGTGACGATCCTGGCCGACCACTCGGCGCATCTGCGAAACAGCTTCGAGCGGCACGGCGGCGAGATCGTTGACACGCACGGCGACGCCTTCTTCGCCGCCTTCGCGCACGTCGAGCCGGCGCTGCTGGCGGCGGCCGAGGCGCAGCTGGCGCTGCACGGCCACCCCTGGCCGGAGGGCGGCACGGTGCGGGTGCGCATGGGCATCCACAGCGGCACGCCGCTGCGGGCGGAGGGCCGCTACTTCGGCCTGGACGTGAACCGCGCCGCCCGCATCTGCGCGGCCGGTCGCGGTGGACAGGTGCTCCTGTCCGACACCGCGCATGACGAGCTGGCCGGCCGCGAGCTGGAGGGCATCTACCTGCACGACATGGGTGAGCAGCGGCTCAAGGACTTCGACGAGCCGCAGCGCGTCTACCTGGCCGAGATCGCCGGCCTCGAGCAGGCCACCGGCCTGCGCCGCGAGTCCGACCAGAGCACCCCCGCGGCCCTGCCGAAGGCCCTGCGGGTGGTGGTCGCGGATGATTCGGTGTTGTTGCGGGAGGGTGTGGCGCGGTTGTTGGTGGATGCGGGGTTTGAGGTGGTTGGGCAGGTGGACAATGCGGAGGATCTGGTGCGGCGGGTGGGGTTTGCGAAGCCGGATGTGGCGATCGTGGATATCCGGATGCCGCCGACGCATACGGATGAGGGGTTGCGTGCGGCGAAGCGGATCCGGGAGCGGTATCCGCAGGTGGGGGTGCTGGTGTTGAGCCAGTACGTGGAGGCGGGGTATGCGATGGAGTTGTTGTCGGAGTCGAGTGAGGGTGTCGGCTACCTGTTGAAGGATCGCGTGTCGGATATCGACGAGTTCGCCTCGGCGGTGCGGCGGGTGGGTCAGGGTGGTAGCGCGTTGGATCCGGCGGTGGTCAGCCAGCTGGTGGGTCGCCACCGGCGTGATGATCCGCTCAGCGAGCTGACGCCGCGCGAGCGTGAGGTGCTGGAGCTGATGGCGGAGGGCCGTTCCAATACCGGTATCGCGGAGCGGATGGTGGTGACCGAACGCGCCGTCGAAAAGCACGTCACCAGCATCTTCCAGAAGCTGGGACTGCCCCAGGCATCCGAAGACCACCGCCGCGTCCTGGCCGTCCTCACCTACCTGCGCTGAGCTCGGGCTAGCCGCGCCGCCGCGTAGAGTGGCGGCCGTGATCAAGTACCTCGGCTCGAAGCGGCTGCTGGCGCCGTCGCTGGCCGAGATCGCCCGCAGGGCCGGCGTCGCCTCCGCGGCCGATCTGTTCGCCGGCACCACCCGCGTCGGCCAGGCCCTGCGCGCGGCCGGCATCCGGGTGCTGTCGAACGACACCGCCGCCTACTCCCAGGCGCTCGGCCGCGCCTACATCGAGGCCGACGGCTCGGTCGACCGCGTCCGCCTGGGCGCGCTGCTCGACCACCTGAACGCGTTGCCGGGCGAGCGCGGGTACGTGACCGAGACGTTCTGTGAGCGCGCCCGCTACTTCATGCCGGACAACGGCATGCGCATCGACGCGATCCGGGCCGAGATCGACCGGCTGCCCCTGGATGCGGTCGAGCGGGGTCTGCTCCTGACCAGCCTGCTGGAGGCGGCCGACCGCGTCGACAGCACCGTCGGCGTGCAGATGGCCTACCTCAAGCGCTGGGCGCCGCGCGCCTCCAACCCGCTGCAGCTGCGCGAGCCGGTCGCCGTGCCGGGCCCGGCCGGGACGCCGCGGATGGGCGATGCCAACCGGCTGGCGTCCGAGCTGGACGACGTCGAGCTGGCGTACCTCGACCCGCCCTACAACCAGCACAGCTACGCCGGGAACTACCACGTGTGGGAGACGATCGTCCGAAACGACGCACCCGGCCACTACGGCGTCGCCTGCAAACGGCTCGACGTGCGCGAGCGTCGCAGCCCCTACAACTCGAAGACGCTGGCCTGGGACGCCCTCTCAGACCTGGTGTCCAGCCTGACGACACCCTGGCTGGTGGTGTCGTTCTCGAACGAGGGGTTCCACGCGCCGGCCGACGTGCGGGCGCTGCTGGAGCAGCGGCGTCACGTGGCCGCCGTCGCGATCGACGCGCCCCGTTACGTGGGCGCGCGCATCGGCATCCACAACCCCTCCGGCGAGCGGGTGGGACGCGTCTCGCACCTGCGCAACACCGAGCTCGTGTTCGTGTGCGGGCCGGACCGCACGGCCGTCGAGGAGTGCGTCGCCGGGGTGCTGCCGGTGGCGGTGTAAGCGGTGTAGGCGGGAACCGTCCGCCCCGATCGCCGGTCTGATTGCCGACGATCGGAGGAGGCACGATGCGATTCAGCACGGTGGCGGCGATCACGGCCGTCCTGGTGGCGGCGTCCGGCGTGGCCGGGTGCAGCGGTTCCAGCAGCAGTTCCGGGACGACGGCGCCCGGGGTCGAGAAGCGGGCTGTCGGCAGCATGTCGGGTAGCGGCGGCGCGGTCGCCGGAGACGCCGTGGCCGCCCCGGGCGGCAACGCCGCGCACACCGCCGCCGTCAGCACGAGCAGGGCGCTGCCGCAGATGCCGTCGACGGTGATCAAGACCGGCCGGCTGTCGATCCGTCTGGGCCGCGGCGACCTGAGCAAGGCGGTCGACCGCGCCACCCTGGTCGTCGCCCGCTACGGCGGCTTCATCAGCTCGAGCAACATCTCGTCCGGCAGGCACGAGTCATCGACCATCGTCCTGCGCGTCCCCGCCGACCGGTTCGATCAGGCCATGAGCGACCTCAGCGGTCCCGGCATCGGAAGCGTGCGCTCCCAGCAGGTCAGCGGCGACGACGTCGGCCAGCAGTTCGTCGACCTATCGGCACGTGCGCGCAACCTGCGGGCCCAGTCACGGGCGCTGATCCGGCTCATGAACCAGGCCGTCACGGTCAGCGACACGATCAAGATCCAGAACGAGCTGTTCGACATCCAAGGCCAGATCGAGGAGCTGGACGGCCGGCTGCGCTACCTGCACGACCAGGCGGACATGTCGACCATCACCATGCTGCTGGCCCAGCCGGCCGCCGCACCTCACCACCCCGGACACGCCACCGCGATCGGCAGCGCGCTTCGCCGCAGCTGGCAGCGCGCCACCGACGTCGTCACCGCGGTGATCGTGGGCGCCGGTGTTGTGATCCCGGTCGCGCTGCTGGCGCTGGTCGCGCTGCTGGCGGCCTGGCGTCTGTGGCCGCCGTTTCGGCAGAGGTTCGCCGCCGCCGCCGCAAAGCCGGATCCGTCGGCGGCCGACTAGCAACGGCGGCGAAGGGGGCGGGCCATCGGGCCCGCCCCCGCCTCCGCAAACGCTAGAAGACGACGACCTGCGCCTTGGTGCCGGAGTCGCCTGACTTGGACACCGTGAAGGTGATCTTTCCGACCTTCGTCGGGTGCACCTTGAACGAGGCCTTGCCGGTCGACCCGGTGGTCTTGGTCGTTTTCACGATGCCAGCTCCGGTCGCAACGACTTTCGCCCCGGGCACGAGGTGCCCGACGCCGTCCTTCACGGTGACAGTGACCGTCGCCGTCGTCCGGTGCGCCATCGACGACGTGCTGAGCGTTGCCACGAGCTTGGTGGCAAACACCAGTGACTGGGCGGCCGACCACGTTCCCAGAGTGCCGTGGGTGTCGGTCGCCTGAACGCGCCAGTACAGCTGGCCGCCATTCTGGTAGTCCTGCGCGAACTGCATGGTCGGCGCGAAGCTCGTTGTGTCGGTCGAGCCCGAGTCGATAGTGGTGCCGAAGCTCGGATCGCGCGAGATCTGGACGTTGTAGCCCTTGGCACCGGCCTTCCAGTCCCAGGAGAACAGAACCGGTGCCTTGGCGGTGCCGTTCGGCGCGATCGTCGCGGTGCCGGTGGGCGCGTGGATCGACCGGGTGAATATCTGGTCGGCTGTCGGCGAGCCGCCAGTGGTGCCGCCCGAACCCCCGAAGTTGGCGTGCACCCGCCACGCGAAGTCACCGAGCCCGAAGATCGAGACCGGCGTCCAGGCGGTGCTCTGGACGGTCTGGCTGGTGGTGCCGTTGCCAGGCTGGTCGATCGAGATCGTGTAGGACACGGCGCCGTTAACCGGATTCCAGGCGAATGTGGGAACCACATCGGATGCCGTCGGATTGCTGATGCCGGTCAGGTCTGGCGCTGACCACGTCTGGTGGTACACCCGCGACGTCGACCACGGCTGCACCTTCCCGCTGTAGTCGATCGCCCGCACTTGCCAGTAGAGGTCATCGGTCGGATAGCCCTTGTCGAACCCGGTGTACGACGTGTACGAAGTCGTGATGTCCTCGACCGTCCCGCTGGGGCCGAATCCGGGATCCGTCGAGACCATCAGCTCATACTGCCGCGCCCCGTCGATCGGGTTCCATGTGAACGTCGGCTCACCGCTGACCGTAGCGTTGTTTGCCGGCGACACCAGCGCTGGGCCCACCTGCGGCCGATCGAACGACTGCGGATGCCCGCTGTTGGGCGTCAGCGCGGCCCCGGATCCGTCGGATCCGGTGGAAGGCAGCACCACCCAGTAATAGTGGGTGCTCTGGTTCTGGTACGTCCGGACCTGGCTACCCGACCGCGGTGCGTAGGCAGGAATGTGCGTGAAGGCATAGTCCACGATCGTGTTGAATGCCTGGTCGCGCGCGACGATCACGAAGTAGCCGTTAGCGCCGGCAACCGGCTTCCAGGTGAATAGCGGAACCGCGGCAGCGGTCGAGCCCGTGATCGGGGCGAGATAGTCGCCGTTGCCGAGGTAGCCGGCCGTGCACGGTGAGCTGCATGGGGAGCCGGTCGGCAGGGTCGTGAACTGGAAGGCCGGGGCCGATCCGTCGTCGTTCGGATCGAGGAAGGTCGGGTCACCCGACACGTCGATCTGGCCGAAGCCGCTGCCCGTACTCGCGGTGTCCCGGAACGGCGTGACTCGGATGCAGTAGCTCATGTTGGTGACGAGCGGATAGTTGTCCGTCGTAACGCTCGTGCCGTTGGCCGGCCACGGCTGGACGTTGTTCCAGTCGTTGGCCACGGGCGTAAACGCCGTCGCCGCGGTACGCACAGACCAGCGCGGAACGCCGCCGGTCGTCCACTGGCACGCGCCGGCCACGTACTGCACCATCAGCACGTCGTACCCTGAGGCTCCGGGCACGGGATCCCACTTCACGATTGGTACCTGGGTCTGGTAGCCGGCGGTGCCGCCATTGACGTCCGTACCCGGATCGGAGAGGTTGTCCGCCATCCGGAGATTCGCGACGCTCGGCGTGTTGGCGGGTGCGTTGACGAAGCTGTCGTAGGCCTCCGTGAACGTCGGCCCCACTGTCCAGCCTCCGACGAAGCCTGATGCGTCGATGGCGCGCACGCGCCAGGCGTACGTCGCGTTGGGGATGAGGTTCTTGGGGGTGAGGGTGGTCGAGATCGTGTCGCTGCAGCAGACCTTGGAGGACGCCGACCACGTGGCGTCATCGGTGTTGACCTCGACCTGGTACTTGACCGCGCCCGACACCGCGTTCCACGAGAACTGAGGGTCGTACATCGCCCACTGCGCGTAGGCGCCGGCCGAGCTGTCGATCGTGCTGCCCACCTGGAGACCGCCCACGGTCGAGGGCCACGCCCATGTGAACTGCGAGCCGGTACCGTCGGACGGAGTCGTTCCAACCGGGTTGTTGCGGGCATCCTTTGCGGTCACGCTCCAGTAGTGCGGCCCTGGGGACAGCCACGACCCGGGCGCATAGCTGGTGCCCTCCGTGGTCTGCGTGACGGGGTTCGACATGTCGGCGGAACTCGAGAGCGAGACGACGTACTGGAACGCCCCGTCGACGGGCGTCCAGTGCAGCACGACCGGGGTCGGGTACGTCACCGTCGCATTGGCGGCCGGGCTGACGAGCGTCGGGCCGGTCCCGGCCTTCAACCAGTTGACCGGCGTCGACCACGGACCGTTTGTGCTGGTCGCAGTCACCGCCCGCACGTGCCAGGTGTAGGGACCGTCTGCGATCGTCTGCGTCAGTGCCGCCTCGGTGTTCTTCGTCGTGATCGTCATCAGCGGGGTGCCGATCGTGATGCCCGAGTCGAGCTCGAACACGTAGTGGTCGGCGCCGGCGACGGCGGTCCAGTGGAACGCCGGTACCGGCACGCCCGTCGTCGTCGTCGTGGGGATCGGTGCCGTCAGCGCTCCATAGCCGGGCGCGGCGAACGCCAGCATCGCGACCATGGTGATGAACAGCGGAAGAGTGCGAGCATGACGCTTCATTAACCGGAGGCTCCTGGTGTTGCGGGTGCAAGGGACCGATCCGGCTAATCGCGCCGGTCTGCACTCATGGTCGGCGCAAACGCGTCAATCGCCCTCCCCCGCCGGGGTGATACGGCCGGCCGTGCCGCGGCCGCCGCCGCTGCATAGTGAGCGTCTCTGCAGAAGAGCGTAAGAATCTCCTTTCCAAATGCACGGCGATTCCGCATACTCACACGAGCAACCGAGGAGGGCTTGATGATCCGCAGCGGAGACGAGTACCGAGCATCGATCCGGGACGGCCGCGAGGTCTGGATGAACGGCGAGCGGATCACCGACGTGACGGCCCATCCGGCCTTCAGGCCGCTGGTCGACGCACGCGCGCGCATCTACGACATGGCCCACGACCCGGCCACCAGCGACCTGATGAGCTACCAGGACGCCGACAGCGGCGAACGCAACGCGGTCGGACTGAAGCTGCCGCACACGCGCGAGGACTGGGAGCAGAAGCGCCGCGCCGTCGACGCCGTGATGGACGACCTGGGCGGGGTCGTGATCCGCGTCGGCGACGAGACGGTGGGCGAGATGTGGTCGCTGTACGACGGCCAGGACGTGCTGAACGAGGTCGACCCGCAGTTCTCGGCCAACATCGAGCGCCACATCCAGCAGGTGCTGCACGGCGATCCCTTCCACGTCTCCGCAAACACCGATCCCAAGGGCGACCGCTCCAAGCGCCCGCAGGACCAGGACCCCGACATGCTGCTGCACCTCGTCCGCGAGACCGACAACGGCATCGTCGTGCGCGGCGCCAAGTACGAGACGGCGGCGGCCTATGCCAACCAGGCCTTCGTCAAGCCGACCATCGCCAACTGGGGCGACAGCGAGCTGTCCGACTACGCGCTCGGCTTCATCTGCGACATGGGCGCGCCCGGCGTCAAGCACATCTGCCGCACCGGCTTCGCCGGCCGCGCGCCGGCCGAGGACTACCCGCTGTCCAACCGCTTCGACGAGGTGGACACGCTCGTCATCTTCGACGACGTCGAGATCCCCTGGAAGAACGTGCTGTTCTACCGGCACACCCGCGCCGCCGCCTTCATGCGGGCGACGCTGCACCGCTACAGCGCCTTCCCGTTCGTGCAGCGAATCCAGCGGATCGCGGACATGCTGATCGGCGCGGCCCTGTTCAACGTGCGCCAGACCGGCCTCGAGCGGCAGCAGGCGGTGCAGGAGAAGCTGGCCGCGCTGGCCTGCTACCGGGAGGGCATCAACGCGCACCTGACGGCCGCCATCGCCTCCGCGCAGCCGTCGCCGGGCGGCCTGCTGATGCCCAACCAGTCGCTGTTGATGGCCGGGCGCGTCTACGCCTGCACGCAGCTGCCGGCCATGATGCACATCGCCCGCGAGCTGGTCGGTGGCCAGATCTGCGTCACCCCCGACGCCGCCGCCTTCCAGAGCCCGGACACCGGGCCGTGGATGGAGAAGTTCTACTCCATCAACGAGCGCTGGCAGGCGGAGGACCGCCGTCGGCTGCTGGCCTTTGCCCGCGACCTGCTGAACTCCGACTACGCCGGGCACCGGCTGACCTTCCAGCTGTTCGCCCAGTCGCCACCGTTCGCCCACCTGGCCGCGGTCTACCGGGCGTTCGACTTCGACGGGCCGCTCGAGTTCGTGCAGCGCTCAGCGGGGCTGTCCGAGCGGGTGCTGGCCGAGCAGGTGGGAGGCGCGGCATGAAGCACACCCGGATACGGCCGTTCAACACGCGGGACACCTACCCTGAGCAGAACCTCGACAACGATCTCTGCCAGGCCGTCCGGGCCGGCGACACCATCTACCTGCGCGGCCAGATCGGCCAGGATCTGGACACCCGCGAGTCGGTCGGGATCGGCGACGTCGAGGCCCAGGCCGAGCGGGCGATGGCCAACATCGCGATGCTGCTGGACGAGGCGGGCGGCGAGCTCTCGGACATCGTCAAGATCGTCGTCTACCTGACCGACGTGCGCTACCGCGAGCCGGTCTACCGCGTGATGGGACGGTGGCTGAAGGGCGTCTTCCCGGTCTCGACCGGCCTCGTGGTGACCGCCCTGGCCCGCCCCGAGTGGGTGGTCGAGATCGACGCCACGGCCGTCGTCTCCGGGGTAGCCGAGTGACCTTCTCGCTGGCCGGGCGCTGCCAGCGCACCGGCATGGTCGGCATCGTCGTGTCCTCGTCCAGCCCGGCCGTCGCCGCCCGCTGCGCACACGCCCGCGCCCGGGTCGGCGCTGCCGCGTCGCAGAACATCACCGACCCGCGGCTGGGCACCGAGCTGCTCGACCTGATCGAGGCGGGCACGGCGGCCGACCAGGCGGTGGCGCGGGTTGCGGCGGCCGCCCCGCACGCGGGCTACCGCCAGCTGACGGCGGTCGACGCAAACGGCGTCACCGGCGCCTACTCGGGAGAGCACACCCTGGGCCGCCACGCCACGGCGCAGGACACGGGCGCCGTGGCGGCCGGCAACCTGCTGGCCGCGGACGACGTGCCGGCGGCCATGCTGGCGGCGTTCGCCGGCGACCCCGCAGCGCACATCGGCGACCGGCTGACGGCGGGCCTCGCGGCCGGCCTGCGGGCGGGCGGCGAGGAGGGCCCGGTGCGGTCGGCCGGCATGCTGATCTGCGACGCTCAGGCCTGGCCGGTGACCGACCTGCGGGTCGACTGGGACGACCTGCCGATCGAGCGGTTGCACGACCTCTGGCTGGTCTGGAAGCCGCAGGCCGACGCGTACGTGACGCGGGCGCTGGATCCGGGCACGGCACCCGGCTACGGCGTGCCCGGGGATCCCGGCCGATGAGGTTCTCGTTCCGCCAGCTCGAGTACTTCGTGGCGGCCGGCGAGACCGGCAGCGTCACCCGGGCCGCCCAGGGCTCGCACAGCTCGCAGCCGACGGTGTCGGCCGCGATCGCCAAGCTGGAGGCGTCGCTGGGCGTGCAGCTGTTCGTGCGCCACCACGCCCAGGGCCTGTCGCTGACGCCGGAGGGACGGCGCTTCCTGGGCGAGGCCAAGGCGCTGCTGCGCCACGCCTCCGACGTGGAGCGGTTCGCGACGGCGCTCAGCGACGAGGTGGGTGGCACGCTCGACCTGGGCTGCCTGGTGACGCTGGCGCCGCTGGTCGCGCCCAGCCTGGTGCGCGGGTTCCAGTCGGCGAACCCGCGGGTGCAGGTGGAGCTGGTCGAGTCGCACCAGGACGGCCTGCTGGAGCGGCTGCGCACGGGGCTCTCGAGCGTGGCGCTGACCTACGACCTGCAGCTGCCGGCCGAGGTCGACTTCGAGCCGATGGCGCAGCTGCCGCCCCACGCGCTGCTGGCGGCCGGGCACCGGCTGGCGCTGCGCAAGAGCATCGCCCTGTCGGAGCTGGCGCGCGAGCCGCACATCCTGCTCGACCTGCCGCTCAGCCGCGAGTACTTCATGCAGCTGTTCGGCGACGCCGGCCTGGAGCCGAACGTGGCGATGCGATCGGAGCACCCCGAGACGATCCGCACGCTGGTGGCAAACGGCTTCGGCTACGCGATCGTGAACGCGCTGCCGCGCACCGGCACGGCCCTGGACGGCAGCCCGGTGGTGGCGGTGCCCCTGCGCGGCGACCCGCGCCCGATGCGCCTTGGGCTGGCAGCGATGCGGGGGATCCGCGAGACTCGCACCGTGCACGCGTTCAAACAGCACTGCCGCGACTCGATCACGCCGGCCGGCGTGCCCGGTATGCCGCGGCCCCAGGAGTGACGCCGATCGACCACACAGCCACCAGCACGCATCCACTCGATCCGCTCAGCCCCGACGAGCTGGAGCGCTCGGTGGTGGCGCTGCGCCGCGCCGGGCTGGCCGAGCTGGGGTCGCGGGTGATCAGCGTCGACCTGCTGGAGCCGGACAAGGCCGCGCTGCGCGCCTGGCGTGAGGGCGGCGCGGTGCCGCAGCGCGAGGCGCTGGCGGTGGTGCTCGACATCGGCGGCGAGGGCCGGGAGTGCACCATCGCCCTCGACGGCGACACGATCTCGGACACGCGCTCGCTCTCCGGCATGCAGCCCGCGGTCAGCATGGACGAGTACTTCGAGGCGGGCGCGGCCTGCCGGCAGGATGCCGGCTACCGCGAGGCGCTGGCCCGGCGCGGGATCGAGGGCGACCAGGTCGAGCTGGTGCACATCGAGCCGTGGACGGTGGGCAGCTTCGAGCAGGGCCCGCGGCGGATGGCGCGCTGCCTGTCGTGGCTGCGCTCCTCGCTCGACGACGTCAACCCCTACGGCCGGCCGCTGGGCGGCCTGGTGGCGCTGGTCGACCTGACCGAGATGCGGGTGCTGCGGGTCGACGACCACGGAACGCTGCCCGTGCCCGACGGCGACTGGGACTACCGCGAGGGCGGAGGCGACGGCTTCCGCGACGACCAGCGCCCGATCGAGATCACGCAGCCAGAGGGCCCCAGCTTCACGCTGCACGGCCGCGAGCTGCGCTGGCAGAGGTGGCGGCTGCGGGTCGGCTTCTCGCACCGCGAGAGCCTCGTGCTGCACGAGATCTGCTACGAGCAGGACGGCGAGGTGCGGCCGATCTGCCACCGCGCGTCGATCGCGGAGCTGGTCATCCCCTACGGCGACCCCAACCCGACCGTGCACTTCAAGAACGTGTTCGACATCGGCGAGTACGGTGTCGGCCCGCTGGTGAACGCCCTCGAGCTGGGCTGCGACTGCGTCGGCGACATCACCTACCTGGACGCCGCCTGCGTCAACAGCCGCGGCGAGGTGGACGTGCTGCCAAACGCGATCTGCATCCACGAGGAGGACTACGGCATCCTTTGGAAACACCACGACGACAACACCGGCCGCACCGACGTGGCGCGATCGCGGCGCCTGGTGATCTCGTGCATCACCACCGTCGGCAACTACGAGTACGGGTTCTTCTGGTACCTGTACCAGGACGGCGGCATCCAGTTCGAAGGCAAGCTGACCGGGATCGTGCTGACGGCCGGGGTGCCGGCCGGCGAGCCGCAGCGCCACGCAACCGAGATCGCGCCGGGGGTCGCCGCGGGCTATCACCAGCACTTCTTCACCGCCCGGTTGGACATGGACGTGGACGGCGAGCGCAACGTCGCCTTCGAGGTCGACTCCGCGCCGGAGCCGGCCGGGCCCGACAACCCGGAGGGATCGGCCTTCACCACGCACCGCCGCACGTTCCAGCGCGAGTCGCAGGCGAAGCGCGACGTGGCGCCGCTGCAGGCCCGCCGCTGGCGGATCGAGAATCCGGCCCGCACCAACCGCATGGGCGAGGCCGTCGCATACGAGCTGGTGCCGGGCGAGAACGTGGCGCCGATGGCGCTGCCCGGCTCGCAGTTCCGGCGGCGGGCCGGCTTCCTCGACCACCACCTGTGGGTGACGCCCTACCGCCGCGATGAGCGGTTCCCGGCCGGCGAGTACCCGAACCAGCACGAGGGCGGCGACGGGCTGCCGCGCTGGACGGCGGCCGACCGACCGCTCGAGAACGAGGACGTGGTGCTGTGGTACTCGTTCGGCGCACACCACATCCCGCGGCTGGAGGACTGGCCGGTGATGCCCGTGGCCTACTGCGGGTTCCACCTGCGGCCGGTCGGGTTCTTCGACAAAAGCCCGGCCCTGGACGTGCCGCCCCCGCACGGGGCGGACTGCAACCACCGTTGACCGAGGCGCACGAGCTGCTGGAGCAGCTGGTCGCGTTCCCCAGCGTGGCCGGGCGGCCGAACGACGAGATCGCCGGATTCGTGGCCGGCTGGCTGCGCGAGCACGGCGTCGAGTGCTCGGAGGTGCCGGGCGACGACGGGCGCGTGAACCTGCTGGCGTCGACCGGCCCCGGCGGCGGAGTGCTGCTGGCGGCGCACATGGACGTGGTCGAGGTCGAGGGTCAGCCGTGGCGCGGCGACCCCTGGCGCCTGCGCCGCGAGGGCGACCGTCTGGTAGGACGCGGCAGCGCCGACATGAAGGGCTTCCTCGCCTGTGCGATGCGGGCGATGGCGGACGCGACAGCGCTCGCGCTGCGAGAGCCGCTGCGGCTGGCGGTGTCCACCGACGAGGAGATCGGCTGCGTGGGGGTGCGCGACCTGCTGCCCGCAATCGCGGCGCTGCCACAGCAGCCACGCGCCTGCCTGGTGGGCGAGCCGACCGGAATGCGCCTGGTGACGGCGCACAAGGGCAAACTGGCGCTGCGCGCGACCCTGCACGGCAGCGCCCGCCACTCAAGCGAGGCGCCGCTCGCGGACAACGCGGTCGAGCACGCCGCCGAGCTGGTGCTTGCGCTGCGCGACCGTGGCCGCGAGCTGGCCGACGGCCGCCGCGACCGCCGGTTCGCGATTCCCCACTCCACCATCTCGGTCGGACCCATCCACGGCGGCCGCGCCCTGAACGTGGTGCCCGACCGCTGCACGGTCGAGTTCGAGGTGCGCAACCTGCCCGGCGAGGATCCGGCCTCGCTGCTGCCCGGCACCGGCGCAGCCGAGATCGAACGGCTGGCCGCCTACCCGGCCCTGGACAGCGAGGCCGGCCCGCTGGGCGACCTGCTCGGTGTGGCCATGGGTGATGCCATCGACTTCGGAACGGAGGCCGGGCTGTATGCGCAGCAGGGCATCGCCACCGCCGTCTGCGGTCCGGGCGACATCGGCGACGCCCACCGCTCCGAGGAGTCGGTCGCGATCGAGCAGCTGGGCGCCTGCGCCGCAGCGCTGGGCCGTCTGCTGACACGCCTCACGTAGGGATCTCCCCGATGCCGGCACAGGTGGCGTCGGCACATGATCGGGACGGCGGCCGTCGGCCGTCTCAGACAGGGAGGTACGCCATGAACGTCAGATGGGTACGGACGGCGCTGGTCGCCGCCTGTGCGCTCGCCTATCTCGTGGTGTGGGCGGGAACGGCCGAGGCGGCGACGCCCCGGCAGCTGTTGCACCGCTACCAGCCGGTGACGGTGCTCGATCCGCTGGAGCAGTTCGCCCCGACAGCGGTGAACGGGTTCGTGAACGACTCGGTGCTGGAGATCCAGACGGCACCGAAGGTGTGGAGCGTGGCACAGGCGAACCCGACGTTGGCGACGTTGCCAACACGGCCGGCACAGAGCTGCATCGATGCCGGTCTGGCGAGCGACTGCTACCGCCTGAACCAGGCGGCATGCTCACCGGCCGATGGTACGGCCGGCGTTGCCTGCTATAGCAACGCAGAGCAGGCGGGTGATCCACGCAGCGTCGTGTACGGGCGGGTCGCCCGCAAGCCGCACAAGACCGTGCTCGAGTACTGGTACTTCTACTACGACGACTTCTACTCGTACGACTACCCGCCGGACGACCTGTTCTGGCAGGCGCACGAGGGTGACTGGGAGGTCGTCAGCGTGGTGCTCGACCGCGGCAC
>Ga0207702_10003723_pt1 | contig 13787 bp, 6 predicted proteins | sample KBSCornC62_FD_184302 | JGI IMG/M metagenome (GOLD analysis project Ga0207702, IMG submission 184302) | Corn rhizosphere microbial communities from Kellogg Biological Station, Michigan, USA - KBS Corn C6-2 (SPAdes) (version 2) | ecosystem: Host-associated > Plants > Roots > Rhizosphere > Soil ...
AAGGGGGAACAACTGTTGAATGCATTCCGCCGAGGCAGCACTCCTGATCAGGATTCGATAAAGCGTAAACATTTTGTGGAGATCTATGAGGTTTTTGGTGCTGATGACGCCGCCCCTTGCCCATATGGCGTCCATAAAGGAACTTATGTTGAAAAACTGTCAGCGGAAGTGATAGATCTTCTCCTCGAGTGTTTAAGACAATCTCCCCCGTCGTGCGAAGTCGTCTTCAACCTTAGCCACTACATGCACGGACAAGTCTGTCGTGTCTCACCCGACGCTACCGCTTTCGAACTCCGTAAAGCAGATGCTGTGCACGTACCATTTTGGGTGCAATGGAAAGATGCGGTGAATTCCTCGGCGTGCACATCGTGGCACAATGATACATTCGACAGATTGCAGCGCTATTCAGGCGGACGTATCTATTCAAATTACATGAGCACCGAAGAAGGTGGTCCTAAAGCGATGTACGCCTCTAACTATTCGCGTCTACTGCAGGTGAAGAGGAAGTACGACCCTCAGAACTTCTTCCACCTCAACCAAAACATTCCACCGAAGTGAACTCCGTTAGGAGTCCCGGTTCACTGACTGCCTGCCGAGAGGGTGGCTGACGATAACAGGCATTAACGCTCAAATTTCGATTTCTTTCGATTAACTCCACATTCTTTTGTGTTTATCGTTACGCTCCGCAGCAATACACAAATTACACTCTGGGCACTTTCCTTCTCGAAAACACGCAATCACGAGTTGCTCAATCCCTGTCCAAACATGATTTTCATCTGTTTATCATCTCGTCACGGGTCTCTGGGAGCATGTCTTTCCCTTCTCCCCCATACGGTTTGACGGGGTTAGCTACTTCCGCGCAAAAAGTGTCCCACCGGCGAACACGTGTTCAGCGTGCTGAGCGCAGCGTGCAGGAGGCAATCGCTAGTACTGACACCACAATTTCACTGGGATGTTCTGATTGCAGACAATCGCTTCCGACATAACATCGCCGGACGCTCTAAGGCAGCTCTAAATCCAGTGCGTAAATCTCGTCGGTGCTGATGTTGCGGCTGAAAATTGGAGAGTTGTCGGGAGTGAGGCCACTCCAAGGCGACCGGTGCAAATTCTTCAGGTCCACCACCAGTTCGGAGTGACTTTCTCCAAGCTTGACTCGACGATACCCAGGATGGTCCCCGGCCACATTGTCGAAATAGAGATACTTTCCATCATGTGACCAGCGTGGCATCCCGACCGTCCCAATACCCGTGATCCAATCAGACCATTTTTGAGTCTTGAAGTTGTAGATCACGATCCTCTTGTTATCAGTGGACAGTCCGGCCACATGCTGGCCATCGGGCGACCAGCGGGGTGCGTACAAATCTTTCGATCCTGGAAGCGATGAGGCTTGCCTTGACGGTATGTCAAGAATTTGGATATCGAACACATCGGCACTGTTCGGAATGAACGGATTTCTTCCGAAGGCGATTCGCTTGCCATCCGGAGACCAGTTCCCATCCATCTGAGAGTTCTTTTCCGGATACATTTCCTGTGGCGCACCGCCATGTGCTGAGATCAGAAAAGACTTCGAAGGCATTCCCGCTCGCCAATCGCCGTAAACAATCTGACTCCCGTCCGGCGACCAATGAGGCAGAAAGGGGGCTACAGGCGGGAATGTAAGTTGCAGACGTTCGCTCCCGTCCACTCGGCTACGCCATAGATTTCCGTCATTAGAGACGTAAACCATCCACTGGCTATCGCGTGAAAACTCCACCTGATCGATTTCTGCTCCGGAAAGAAAAGGCACAAAGTTATGGGTATTGCCGTCATAACGCACAAGTTCACTCCGAGGTACCCACCCGTCCGTGAAGAACCTTTTACCGTCAGGGCTCGGCACAACACCCATGAACAACATCGGACCAGTGGTGAGCTGGACAGGCAAGAGTTTCTTGCGTAAAAGACCGCGCGGCTCAGCCACGGCATAAAGCTCAGTATCGCTGCCGCCGAGGCCGAAGGTGAAAATGTAGTAGCGTCCGTCGGGGGTCCAATCGCCACAACATTCCTTGGCTGGATTGTGCCAACCAGGCAGCACGGGATGAAGGTCTTTACCATCGCTGTTGACCTCCCAGATAGAACTGGAGCCGTCTTGTTGGTTCTCGACTGTGAACCTGAGACGAGTCCCGTCGGGAGAAAACCGGATGAATATGGCTCTGCCAGGCACGCTTGTCAATTGCCGATGGGCTGCTCCGTTTGCGTCCGCCAAGAAAATATTCGAACCCTTACCAAAGGCGATCTGCGCACCGTCAGGCGACCACCTTACTTCGTGAGCCACGATATCTCCAAGCTGTCGCGGGCTTCCGCTCGGCAACGGCAGCACCCATGCCTGGTGATCGCCGCTGCTCAAAGGAGGCCAATCGAAAACGATCAGTTGCGAGTGGTCTGGCGAGATGTCTGACAATACGAGGTTGGACAGCGGATTGGGCAAGGGTGAAGTTTCACCTCCACTCGTCGAGGCCTGCACGAGGCGGTTAGTAAAGGATCCACCCGATTCGGTCATGTAAAGGCGAGAGCCGTCGGTCAAAACTCCAGTCTTCATAATGCCGTCGTGCGTGAGCTGGGTGGTTTTCAGAACTCGAGGCGGAGGCATTGGTCGAGCGAGCCAGAGGAGAACTGAGGCAGCGGCGACAGTCAGGATCCCCGTCGGAATTGCAATCTTCCAGAACCTCCGAACAGGAGGAGCTTCCTTCGACGTAGCACGGTTGCTTGTTAAGGACGCAGCTATGGCATGTCCCGAACCAGAGGGCGCAACCGCAGGGGCTGGATTTGTTGATTGCACTACTTCAGCCGACTCGGCAGTTTGTGCAGCCGCTCGTCCTGTATCCGAGTCACGATTGAGGCGAAGCAGATCGGTGCGCATATCGACCGCATGCTGATATCGTAGATTGCGGTCCTTCTCTAGTGCTTTGTTGATGATGTCTTCCAGTTTGATCGGCAATTCCGGGTTCAGGCGCACCGGGGCAAGCGGGAATTTGTGGAGAATGGAATCGAAGATAGCAGCTGATGTTTCTCCACGGAAAGGAAGCGTACCGGTGGACATCTCGTAGAGTACGGCACCAAAAGAAAATAGGTCAGTGCGAGCGTCTAATTCTTTTCCGAGCGCTTGCTCAGGTGACATGTAGGCAACTGTGCCCAGGGCAGTCCCCGGACTGGTAAGGTGCTCCGAGCTGGCTTCGATTGTGGCCTGTGAAGCGCCGATTTGCGCGGCCTGGCCTTTGCCGCCCGAAAGCTTTGCTAAGCCGAAATCCAGGACTTTGGCATGCCCGCGTTTGGTAACAAAGAGATTGGCGGGCTTGATATCGCGGTGAACGATGCCCCCGGTGTGTGCCGCATCGAGCGCATCGGCGATCTCAATGCCCAGCGAGAGCACACTTTCGATCTCCATTGGGCGTCCGGTGATGCAGTGCTTGAGCGTGACACCATCAAGAAATTCCATCGCGATGAACGGGTGCCCCTCATGCTCGCCAATTTCGTAAATTGTGCAGATGTTGGGATGATTGAGTGCAGATGCGGCTCGCGCTTCGCGGCGAAAGCGGTCTAGAGCTTGTGGGTTCTTTGCGAGCTCATCTGGCAGGAACTTCAGTGCGACGAAGCGGCCGAGGTCTTTGTCTTCCGCCTTATAGACAACTCCCATCCCGCCACCGCCGAGCTTCTCGACGATGCGGTAATGCGAGATGTTTTGGCCGATCACTGCGATCAAATCTTAGGGCCAGGGGTAGGGCAAGTCAATAAAACGCTCTGCGCTTGTGAGTTAGGCACGCGAGTGCCGACACCGACACGATCAAGATCGTTTGTTTCCGATTTTCTTGTAAGAAAATCAGTGATCCTTTGCATTGTGCTGGGTTTCACCTGACCCTTGTCGTATCTGGCGGATGATTCTCCGCGATAATAGTCCGCGTTTCGCGTTTGTTTCAGAGTGATATCTGTCACATCGCACCTATATAGCGCATTCCATCAAACCTCCTTGACTTTATGAAATTGCAGGGTACGATGATGTCACCGCGTTGTTGGCGGATGCTTCCCTGCAAGGCAGGCACGTGGTGCTTGACCAGCGGTTAGCGGTCCGAAAACAGCGGAATACCAAAGGCTCGACTGAGGTCGAGACCAAGGAGAAGGTTAATGGCTCGTAAGGGCACGTCTGTCTCTTCCGCTCCTCCCTGCGTTCATCTGGGGGAAAATCCAGTCAACAATTTTCAAGCCCGCGTTTATGCTCAAGAGTCATCGCCGAGCATAGCGGCGGTAATCTTGGAGCTCACAGAAAATGCGAGGGACAACGGAACAGAAGTCACTCTAACGCTTGATGTCGAGAGTTATCGGCAAGACGGTAGAGATCACATCCTGATTCCAAAACGGATCATCTGCGAAGACAACGGCACTGGTCTCACGCACTCGGAATTCCTAAAGCGGTTTTGTGGCGCGTTTTCTGATTCGGAGGGTCATCGCGAGATCGACCGCGCCGGTCGCAACGGAGTTGGAACCAAGACATACACTTCGATTGCCGATCGCGTCATTGTTGCAACAACCACGGGTAGGCCGACTGACGGTTTGGATGAGCATCGGGAACAACTGATTCCCCTTCTCCCTAAGGGTCTGTCTCTGCCTTATGACGGTCAGCCGGACACGGTCTGGCGCACCTATGAATTTCGGCTGCATTCGCGAAGTGCTTTGCCCCAAGAGTGGTCAGACGCAGCAGGCCTAGAGATGGGCACTAGGGTTGAACTAGTAGACCTGCGGGAAGGGACTGAAATCCCATTCGAAATGCTTCGAGAGAGGTTGTCTTATGCTAGGGAATGGCTCCAGCACTCGGCACATTCATTCATCCTACAGTTGACTGGCGATGTACCGCAGGGTCTAGGGAGCAGCCGCCGCACTATCTTGCGGCCCTGGGCTCCTCCTGTAAAGAACTGGTTGATTCAGGTCCAAGGCCGTTCAGATCAAGATCTCGTTGTTTTCGACCCCACCACAAAGCAATCCGAGACAATCGCTCCTGCAAAAGGACTGGTTGATCCGGTTGAGTTTGATTATCGAATCGTGGGGCGCACACCCGATGGGCAGATGCAAAACCTCGAAAAACCGGCACTGCTCTTGGAGATCTGTGGTGCGCTTCCTTATCCTCCTAATCTTGAAGGCGTTCAGAGTGCCCGTACCATCCCGTTGCTAACCTTCCTAGGCCTCGAGCATGCCACGTCCATTGGCGCATTCTGTAACGCGGTATGTGGGCACGCAAGAATAAATTCGTTGGCACTTAAGGAAAAGTTACGAAATAACAAAACCACCTTGGCCTCAGGTCCTGGAACGGAAAGCGTCGAGGCTCTGCGGATTTACCTGCACTCAGTCTTTAGGGCTTTGCACAAGGCATTCTTCAATGCGACGCGGTCCAGTCAGGACGATGCCGCCAAGGATACCGTGCGCGAAGCTGAAGCGGAGGTGAACCTCGCGCTCAAAGGGGTAAATCGTAATCCTTTTAAAGGTGGAGAGATAAGGAAACCGGAGCCGGCCGGAAAAGAGGGCCCAGTTCCACCCCCGATCCGAAATCATCGATGGGAGTGCGGTGAATGCGAAAGGCGCTGGCTTGCTGAGGCGGGATTCACTCCTACGATTTGTGCCGAGCGGTCACCAGGCGCTGGGAAGGATGGGGGTTGTGGATCGTCAAACATCGGCTTGGCCAAGAATCAGCCCCGTGTCGGCGATTGTCGAATCCGCATTGAGCCGCTAGGCGACCCCAGAGTCCCAGCAGCTTTCCAGTTCGAGCGCGAGTCGGAGGACTTGGATGTTCCCGTTGTGCATGTAAATATGGCGGGACCGCGCTATTTGGAGCTGCGAGGGTGGGGCTCGATGTCCGGCCAAGCTCAGAAACGTCTCAAACAGTACCTTGTCGACGCTAGCTTGACTGCTATCGCAGAGTACTATGCCGAGACCAAACAATCATCCTTTTCGCAGGAGTTGGGTGAGCTCTATTACAGCCGTATGTTGCGGTCGGTGGGGATCAAACAATACGAGTTGCAGTTGAACAAGCTTATCCAAGGCACGACAGGGACGGCCGAGGAAGCACAGCTAGCGGCAGTCTAACCAGAACAGCCAGGGCGAAGTGAAATACTTCGCCTTGGGGTTTTTTATTGTTCAACCCCCATTTTGGGACAACCTACGCGAACTTAGTAGTTGGGAATGACCGACCAGTTGTGCCAGCTTCGCCCAGTGCCGTTCATGTGGAATTCGTCTGCCTCTCCGGATATCCGAGGCGTGGGGAATCGAAACGCCAATTGCCGAAGCTATTTTCGAAAGAGATATTTCCCCAGGCGTGTAGGACCTGTCCTGTGTACTTTTCTGCTGAGAGCCAGGCGGCTTGATCTCTGGAAGACCACGAGCCCCGTGCTACGTCGTGAAGGCGCTTGGTTTCCTTGCGACCTTCTTGTGCTTGTGTGCTCTGTGCAGCTACGCGTCCGAGCCGTGCTCCCATGATTAAACAAGCTCTCGAGTTCCTGGCCGCACATTCTCGGCAATAGTCGTGTTCGCGTTTAATTGTCTTTCCGCATACATTGCACAGGTGCGGCGGGAGAGGGCTACTCGTAGAGATGTTACTTGAAGTGAATCTCTTCGCTTCGGGCTTGTGTTGCTGACTGAGTGTGGTGGCTCGACGTTGCGAACCGGATCGACCGGCCCATAGCGTATGCGCCACGTACTCAGCCCATGGCGCGACGAGTCTGCCCCACGTTGGCGCGGTTTCAGAAAGCTGCGAGCAGATGCTAGACCGCAGTCGGCAATTGCCGGAACCGGTTTCGAAAAAGTCAGAACGCCGTAAGGGTTCCCGCGTGAGCCAGTTCAGCAACCACGCCTCGATTGAGGGTCTGATGGTTTCCAGCAAATCCAGCGCTAGGGAATCTCTGTTGGCGGTATCGAGATGGATGAAGCCAATTCCGGGATCGAGTCCGCACACAGTAAGAGCCAAGCGACACTCACTCTCGGCGAGCGCGAAAGCGTAATTTAGTAGGGCATTCGGAGGATTTACGGCGAGGCGTGGCCCACCAGTAATCGGAGAGTGCCGACTGCCGAACTTCAACCAGTGACTAGGTACAAGTCTTGCGTCTTTACGTGGAAACAATATCGGAACTTCGCTCCAGGCGCTCCAGTAATTCTTCGCCCCTTCCGCTTCCAAATAGCGCACACGGTCGAGATTTTCAGCACCGGCGAGCCGTTCTCGAAGGTGGGCTATCAAGTTCGCCACAGCCAGTTGCTGCAATTGCCCGCGTAGGACGGATTCTTCACCCTCCAACTTCACAGAAATCAATTTCCGTGAAATCTCAAGAGCCTTGCCTGTATGGTGAGCAAGCGCCTGCGCACGCCTTAGCCGCGCTTGGGACGGTGATGCGGGGCCGCAGACGCTGAGAACTCTACCGTCTCGCTGCAGCATAACAAAGGTTGCCTTTTGCTCTGTCACCCAGCGCAGGGCTGAGAATGAGATTGTTCCATCGTCGCTTATGCAAACCAGCCGTCGCAGGCCATGGCCCACGCGAGCCAATCTAATTTTGCGACGATCCACTCCCACACCGTCCTCGATTTCGAGGTGGCCGGATTGCATGCGCACCGCGCACGCCAAAACCATGGATCGTGAGCACGCCGTTTTTGCTGATGGGGGATTTTAGGAAAGTCGGTGATTGCGGGCCACCCATTAAGATCGAGCCGAAAGATGCGCGCACGACGTTCATGTCATGTGGCTGAGTTTGATCTGTACGGACTTGACGATCTGCTTCCAGACACGGCCTACAGTCCCGCCTCCGTGGGCAAAGCCATCTTTCGGAAAATGGGCATTTCTCGACCATCGGAAAAATTCGCAGTCCCTCCCGAGATGCAAGGAGTTTTCATGCAAAGTTACTATGGCGGAAGGTCGGAGGCTCACATCCGCAAAGTGACAGTGCCGTGCGTGCGGCTGGATTTTCTCAGCCAATATCCCACTGTGAATACTTTAATGCGACATTGGGATATCGTTACCGCAGAGAACGTGTCGTTCCCAGAATGCACGGATGAGATTCGAAAGTTGCTTCACAGCGTCACACCAGATAAATGGCTGGATAAATGTTTCGCACCGGATACTTGGCCCTACCTACGTTTCTTTGCGTTGGTATTGCCCAACGACGACATTTTCCCGGTCCGCTCGATATTCGACGCCGCAGATTGCGAGCACTTGAATATAGCGGACAGCCGTTTCAGCAGCGATAAACCAGTTTGGTACGCTGGTCCCGACATCATAGCTTCGATAATTCGTACCGGCAGAGTTCCCCTTGTACTGAAGGGCATCCGTATCGTGCCACACGGTCGCCAAACCGGGATGAAACGGATCACCTTGCGCGAGGTCGTTGAGATTGATCCTTATCGTGACGATTTCTTCAAAGTGCTTATCGAGCAGCGCAAAGCAACCGAGTCGGACAAGACACTCAAGCACGCATTGAAGATCATTGCCAACTCGACCGCTTACGGTGCCTTTGTCGAATTGAACGAGGAGCGGAAATCCAAACCAGTGCAGCTGGACGTGTTCTCCGGTGAGCACTATCACCAGCAGTCTGCGCGGGATGTGGAAGTCCCCGGCAAGTGGTATTTCCCCGCACTCGCAAGTTTGATTACGTCCGGCGGTCGCCTGCTCCTAGCAATCGCCGAAAAGTGCGTCACGGATGCGGGTGGAGTTTGGCTTTTCTCCGATACAGACAGTATCGCTGTGGTCGCATCGCCAAACGGTGGAATTGTCTATCCGAAGCGCCCGGAAGAGGAATGTGAAATGGATCAGCGCGAGATTGCGCCCATTCCAGTCCTTCCCCATTCAAAAGTGTTGGAAATAGCTCACCGCTTCCGCTCACTAAACCCATACGCATTTGGTGGTGACTTGCTGAAGATCGAAGATGTGAACTATGAAAATGGCGACCCTAAGAGTGGTGCGTTGCGCACCATTCAAGGCTATGCAATCAGCGCCAAACGATACGCACTGATGGAAGGATCAAAGATCATCGAGGTCAAAGGGCACGGGCTCGGCTATCTCATGTCACCTGCATCTAACGACGAGCCGGATTGGATGGAGGCCGCTTGGCGATACGTCTTACATCTCGACGGTATTTCCTCTGAGGGGTCAGACCCTACTTGGCTTGACCGCCCCGCAATGATGAAAATTCCAGTTTCTTCGCCTGCCGTGCTTGGACGATTGAAAGGGTTCTGCAAACCGTTCGATTTCGTCCTTGCGCCTATTCTGCGGAGCGACAAACTCAACCCCGACGAACGAGCTGAAAAACCGATCCTCATCACACGATTCAACAGGCATTCCGATGAATGGCTCGACGCAGCCTATTACAACGTTCGCACCGGCAAGAAATGCCGCATCACTGTCGGAGATCGCAAGAACGGCCGTATCCAGGTCAAGACCTATCGAGAGATCCTCCATCACTACCTCTATCATCCGGAATGTAAGTTTGCTGGACCCGATCGAAATCCTTGTGATCCGTGGACGCGCGGCGTGTTGCAGCGGCGTCACATCGTTGCCGGAGATTTCAAATACTGCGGGAAGGAGGTCAAACGAAAATTGGAGCAAGGTCCGGTAGATCACGAAGCGGACTTCAAAGTTAAGGTCTATACAAGCGGACGCGTCAGCGCTGATCCCGAAACTCTCCGCGCTCTAGATGATTTCTCGGAACGTGAGATCAACAAGGGAACGAGACTGTCGCGTCGAATCATCCGTCACATACGGCATCGTGGTCAGGTGAAGCCCAGCACAATGCAAAGGATCAGTGATTTTCTTACCAGAAGAGCCGCGTTACACTACCCATCTTGCCCAGATTCGATTTTGTGAGGTCTATTGCCTTGCGCCTCCTGAGTCGCTAACATTCTCGCCATGGCCACGCCTTCCCAACCTGTTGGCCAGGCAGTTTCACATTACCGCATCCTCCGCAAGATCGGCGGGGGAGGAATGGGTGTGGTCTATGAGGCTGAAGATCTTAAGCTGGGTCGTCGCGTTGCGCTGAAATTTCTCCCCGAAGAACTCGCCAATGAACCGCAAGCCCTTAGCCGATTCCAGCGGGAGGCCAAAGCTGCGTCTTCGCTGAACCACCCCAACATCTGCACGATCCACGAAATCGATGAAGCGGGTGGACGAGCGTTCATCGCCATGGAACTGCTGGAAGGGCAGACGCTTCGGCAGTTGATAAGTGCCAAGCCGCTGGAGATCGAGGTTGTGGTGGATTTGAGCATCCAGATTGCCGACGCTCTCGACGCGGCACATTCGAAAGGTATCATCCATCGGGACATCAAGCCAGCGAACATCTTCGTTACGAATAGAGTTCAAGCCAAGGTTCTCGATTTCGGGCTGGCGAAGCTTTTGGTTCGGGTGAGACCTAGTACGGACGCAAACGGCACGACCATCGAGGCAGAGCCCCATCTGACCAGCCCAGCTACGGTAGCCGGGACGGTGGCGTATATGTCGCCGGAGCAGATTCGCGGCAAGGAATTGGACACCCGTACCGATCTGTTCTCCTTCGGGGCAGTGCTGTACGAGATGTGTACGGGCAGGCTTCCGTTTCGAGGCGACACGACAGGCGCAATGTTTGATTCGATTCTGAATCGCGCGCCTGTATCAGCTGTGCGGCTGAACCCTGATGTTTCGCCCAACTTGGAAGAGATCATCAACAAGGCATTGGAGAAAGACAGGGACATGCGATATCAGCATGCCTCGGAGATTCGAACCGACCTCAAACGGCTAAAGCACTACAGCGAGCGAGGGCGGCTAGCCAGTGTCGCGCGCTCCAAAGTACGGTTTGGTTTGGCCCCATGGTTACTGGTCACCAGCGGAGCGTTGCTTTTGCTTGCCGCTGTCGTTTCCCTCCGGTGGTTTTTCAGGCCTCATCAGCTCGAAAAAAGTGCGGAGTCGCAGCTGATCGTTGCTCCACTAACGGCTTCTCTGGGCTATGAAGGTGCAGCAAGCTTTTCGCCGGACGGCAACCAAGTGGCTTTCAGCCGGGCGGGAGAAAAGCAGGACAACCTGGATATCTACGTCAAACTGATCGGCACCGGCGGGCCGCCGCTGCGTCTTACGACCGACCCAGCCATAGACTACGGCCCCGCCTGGTCATGGGACGGTCGCTTCATCGCGTTCGTTCGGGTTCCTGCCTTCGATGAGGAAAAGGCCGCAGTGCTTGTGATTCCAGCCCTGGGCGGTCCGGAGCGCAAAGTTGCCGAAGTGTTTATATCGCCCTACACATGTTTGTCTTTAGCCTGGTCGCCCGATGGAAATTCGCTGGTAATAGGCGACCGAGACACACCCAAGGAACCTGTCGCGTTGTTTCAGGTTGCGATCGACACTGGAGAAAAGCGAAGGCTGACGTCGCCACCTTCTCAAGCGCGTGGGGATGGTTGCCCAGCCTTCTCCCCAGACGGGCGAACACTGGCGTTCAACCGCACGATCGATTTCAGGGCCGATCTGTACTTGTTGCCCGTCTCTGATGGACTCAAGACAGTGGGCGAAGCAAAGCCGATATCGGTGGGGAATCTTAGCGCCTATGGTCCAGCTTGGACTGAGGATGGAGGCGAAATTGTTTTTTGGTCCGGGCCGAACCAGTTTGGGCTCTGGAGAATTTCCGTCTCCGGCTCCGCAGGGCGGTCCGCCCAACCGCAGCGACTCGAAGCCCTTGGGGAAAATGCCGTCGAGGCCGCGATTTCGCGGCGAGGGCACCGTCTCGCTTACGTGAACGTTTTTCCTTCCTATCCCAATATTTGGCGCATCGCCGCGCCGCGTGGTCCTAGGGCTCGTGATGCAAAGAGCACAGGATCCGTTGATCGGGCTACCCGTTTCATCTCCTCAACGCGAGCTGACTTTGCGCCTCAGTTCTCATCAGACGGCAAGAGAATTGCGTTCATGTCGAGTCGCTCGGGAAATTGGGAGATCTGGGTATGCAATAGCGATGGTTCAAATCCTATCCAATTAACGTCTTTCCGCGGTCCAATGGTCACAAACCCACGCTGGTCTCCCGACGGCGAACGAATTGCTTTTGACTCCAATGCCGAAGGAGAATACGACGTTTGGGTGAGCGGCGCCAGCGGAGGAAAGCCCGAGCGCATGACCACCGATCCCGCGAATGATGGCAACCCGAGCTGGTCGCGAGACGGACAGTGGATCTACTTTGACTCTGCTCGCACAGGAGAAAAGCAGGTGTGGAAGATTCCCGCGAACGGTGGCGAGGCAATCCAGGTAACGTGGGACGGCGGCTTCGCGCCGCTCGAATCGCCGGACGCTAAATTTATTTACTACACCAAAGACCTGGCAGACAGCGGCCTTTGGAGGGTCCCCGTGGAGGGTGGTCAGGCCACCAAGCTGCTCCACAATTTGAGTAGTTACCTGGATCTAGTCGTAGTGAACGAAGGGGTTTACTTCATTCCTAGGCACGGTGCAGCTTCGGGCTCATCCATCCAGTTTCTGAATTTGGCTACTAATCAGATCAGGCCGGTCGTTAATTTTGAAAAACCCATCCAGATCATCGACGTGGGTGGCCTAGCACTTTCTCCGGATGGCCGATGGTTCCTGTATTCGCAAAGCGATCCTGAACGGGGAGCTTACTCCGAGTTGAGAATCGTGGAGAATTTCCGCTGATGCATCTTCGCGGCGGAAGTCGGTGGCATTCGGTTGGACGATCGCGGGAGGAACACAGTTACCTGAACGCCCCACATGGATCCACGAGCGCAGCGCTGACCTGGGCTCTCCGCGCTTAGGGGCGACCTGGCGCCCATGGCTACAGGTGGGACACTTTTTCCGCGCAAGTAGCTAACCCCCCATACGGTTTGACGGGGTATTACGCATTGAGGGGATAATGCTACAGGTAATCAGGAAGTAAACCTTTCGAACGCGTGGTTCAGTGCGCTGAACGCGGCGAGCATTGAGGCGAAAATGCTACACGCCCGGCCCGCTCCACTCTTGGGTGTAGAATCTTGAGCCGATATTTACTTCATCAAACCCGATGGAAGTACACGTTCTAAGTCTCTTCCTGGTTCTCCAAGGCAGTAATGGTACGGGTTCGCCTGCAAGCGCTACTACTGCATGGCTCGCGTTTTTGTCTACGCTCATTTGGCAGGCTGTGATTGTGTATATCTTGCTTGCATATGGCACTATACTTCGCGAACTGCTTCAGCGGATCTCGAAATTAAAGGTCATAGGGGTGGAGAGTGAGTTTCAACCCCAGAGTGCCGACGCAAAAGTCTTGGCGGCTCATACTGCCGTTCAGATAAAGAGTATCGGGGAGGATGGATTCCTCACTGCTGATGGGGTTAAGCAGCTAATTTCAAGTTCAGGCTTGTTGCAGAGCGACGAAGAGGTTCGCAAGGCATTATTGCTTTTCAGAACTGCTCGACAAAGGACTTGGCTCGTTTCAACAGATAAAAGCCTTTTCTGCGTTTTGGACGATTCTCGCACCCGCAAGAAGGGAACTCTAATCCAGTGGAGGGAGTCAATATCCGCCATTCGACACATTAGTGCTAATGAAGATGAGGGCAGTCCAGTTGTGAACATAGGGAACAGAGAAGGTTGGCTTTATTCAAACACTCTTCATCCCGACCCAGACGCACTCGTAGCAGATCTTAGGGCAATGATCGAGAATTGATGAACAACTCTTCGCGGAGTTCAATCTGCTCATCTCCGGTTCCCGAACGTCGTCGAATGTGGGTAGTCCTCGGCGAAAACGGTTACTGTGAAACGCTTGTACCAGCCACGCGCGGTGCTCTGATCTCGGGGA
>Ga0207702_10003725_pt1 | contig 13787 bp, 15 predicted proteins | sample KBSCornC62_FD_184302 | JGI IMG/M metagenome (GOLD analysis project Ga0207702, IMG submission 184302) | Corn rhizosphere microbial communities from Kellogg Biological Station, Michigan, USA - KBS Corn C6-2 (SPAdes) (version 2) | ecosystem: Host-associated > Plants > Roots > Rhizosphere > Soil ...
CCGCACTCCACCACCTCGACATCCCGCATCTCGGCGTTCTGCAGAGGCCCTCGCCGGTCCGAGCCGACGCGGGTCAGCACTCCGGGCGTACGCCGGCAGGCACCGCGTCGGGCCGGTGACCGCGCGGGGTCGCGGAGCCGATGGCCGGCCGGACGACCCAGGAACTGCGGGCCTCCGGGGAGACGGCCCGTAAACGCGACCTCTGTCAGCCAGGGTGCGGTTGCCGTACTCGGGCCGTGCGTGATCAGGAAGGCTATGGCAGCCTGTCGTCAGATATGGAGGATGATTCGGCGGTGGACCACGATCTGGTGTCGCTGCCGGCCGATGGACGTGCGGCCGGCATGGCCCGTTCGGTCGTGCGCAGTCGCCTCCGCGAGTGGAAGCTGGACGAGCTTCTCGATTCGGCGGTGCTGCTGACCTCCGAGATCGTCACCAATGTCATCGTGCACACCGCGTCGGCTCCGGAACTCGAGCTGAGCCGTGCCGGTGCGGGTCTACTGGTGAGCGTCGTCGACGGATCTCCCGTACCCCCTCGTCGTCGCTTGCACTCGGCGACCGCGACCACCGGCCGTGGCCTCGAGATGCTTCAGGACCTGGCGAACGACTGGGGCTGGACCCCGGTCCGTGACGGCAAGGCAGTGTGGTTCCTTCTCGTCGGCGACGGTATCAACCCACGGTCGAAGCCGCCGTCCCCGCCGCGGCCGTCTTCGAATGCCGCGTCCGCATTTCCGGAGTCCTCGCCGCTAGGGCGCTATGCGCCGTCGGCGGACGCCGGTGATCTGATCACGGTTGAGTTGCTCGGTGTACCGGTGCGCGTTCTGGCAGCTTCCCGGGAGCACCACGACGGACTCATGCGGGAATTCCGCATAATGGCGCTCTCGGACAGCCCGGATCATGGCCTGCCGGCACGGCTGGTGGAGCTGACCCAAACGCTGGGCAGGGGGTTCTCCGCAGCCCGGTCACGCCCCGACGAGGACTTCGAACAGGCGGTTCTGCGGGGGCTGGACAGGGTCGACCTCGTGTACCAGGTCCCGCCGGCTGCCGGCGACGGCGCCGCCCGGCTGGAGGAGCTGATGAATGAGGCCGACGAGTTCTGCCGCTCCCCGTACCTGATCACACTGGCCCGTACGCCGGTCATGATCCGCTTCGGGCGCTGGTATCTGGCCCAGTTCCGTGAACAGATCGCAGGTCGCCCGGCAACCCGATGGGACGGTCCGCTGGACCCGTAGGAACCGCAGGTGGTTCTCCTCCTGACGGCGACGCAACTGGCCGCGGTCTCCCGGCTCGCCTGACCGCCGCGTCGCGGCGAGCCGCCGCGAGCCGTCACCGGCCTGGGTGGCGGCTCAGCGGAGGCCGAAGGCGGTGCTGAGCGAGGGCGAGCCGGCGGCCTGCCGGAGCGGTGGGGTGCCGGTGAGCTCAGCCGCGTAGCGGGTCCAGCAGTAGTGAGTGCAGTTCGCGGCGGAGACGACGTGCCGGACCCCGGGTGCGATCAGGGTGGTGAGCACGGTGTTGGGACCGGATCCCTCGGCCTCGTCGAAGGTCACGACGACCGCCAGCCGCCCGGCTCGGAAATCCGGACCGTCCATGATCACGGGTAGCCAGCCGCGCAGCCAGTCGTCGGCTACCCGCAGCGGGCAGTTGTGCGCGTCGTTGCAGAGGTCGGGGGTCACCCAGCCGAGGGTGGGCAGCGTTCCGGCCGTCACGTCGTCGTGCAGAGCACCGGCCGACGGGGTGCCCGCGGGCACGTCGTAGGCCTGGCAGTGGGCGCGCGCGGCCGGGTCGGCGAAGTACGTCCAGGGGTTGTGCCGGACGGCGTACCGGCGGCTGTTCGACAACGCGCAGGGCGAGGGCATCGCCTCGATGTATGCCTTGGCGGTCCGGCCGGCGGAGATCGCCTGGTCGAACACCGACGGGCCCGGCAGAGGGTGCGCGGCCGGCGACGCGTCGTCGGTCACCCCGAACGTCGAGCCGCCGGCCAGGGCCAGGTAGTTCGGCAGCGACGGGTGGGCCAGGGCGCTGTAGGCGCGGGTACGGCCGTAGTTCGCGGACAGTTCGGCGAGGTAGGGCATCCGGGCCAGCGCCGTCTGCTCGCTGTGGTTCTCCTCGACGATGGTGAGCAACTTCGCCGGCCGGCTCGCGGTCGCGGATCCACGCGGACTCGCGACCGAGGGCGAGGTGGCCGGTGCCGACGGCGACGCCACCGACGGCGCGGACACCTCGGGCCCGGCGCCGGGACCGGGGCCGGCACAGCCGGTGACCAGCATGGCGAGGGCGACGCCGAGCATCGCGACCATCCGCTTCATCGATCCACCGTATTCGCCGCCGCACACCCGCGGTCTACGACTGACCCGGAACGCCGCGATGACCCGCGGCCCGGAGGCTGCGGGGCACCGCGTCCATCCAGAGGTGCTCGGCGTGACACGTCAGCGTGCCAGCAGGTCCGCGGGGACGTGCCCGGCCAGGGTGGAGGTGATGGCGGCGGCCTGGTCGTGGGCCTGGCGGATCGCCTCGACCGGCCCGTGCTTGTCGGTCGCCGCGGTGCAGTGCTCGACCAGCAGCGACATCCGCTCGTGCAACAGCGCCCACGCGGGCTCCCGCCAGGGCACCAGGTTGCCCATCGCGTAGTACATCTGGAAGCCGAAGCCGGCGGTACGGCCCGGATGGTCCGGGCCGATCGGCAGCCGGGTGAGCGCCGCCGCGAGCGGCCGGACCACTCCGGTCATCGCCTGGATCGCCCCGCCCAACAGGACGCCGAGCTGCTCGTCGGTCTCGTCGGTGTGGGTGAAGAATCGCAGCAGCAGCTGGAGCACCGTCTCGTAGCCGAGGCCGGCCAGCTCGGCGACGTGCAGGGTGAACGGATCGGTGATCACCGCCTGCGGCGCGGCGATGTCGAACGGCTGGCGGGTGAACGCGGCCGCCACCGGGTGGGCCGGCTCGAACGCCGGGTCGCGCTCCCGCAGCGCGTGGTACTCCTCGAAGATGCCGAGGAACCGGCCGTAGTGCGCCTGCCGCCAGTCCCCGCGGGCACCCTCTCCCTGCTCGATGATCTCCTCCACCGCGGCGACGCCGGAGGCCAGGTCGGTGACCGCGACCAGCTGTGGCCACCGGACGAGCTCCGGGGTCGCCTGGGCGCGCGGCGAGCCGACGAACACCGCCCGCTCGCCGAACCGGTCGACCAGCCCCCGCAGCCCGGCGGCGATGCCCCGGTACAGGTGGCCCACCGTGCGGTACTCCTGGCCGCGCGGCAGCAGTTCGTCCGCCGCCATCGGGTCGCGCGGCGGCGCCGTCGGGACGAAGCCCTCCGCGTCCTGCAGCTCCATCCCCTCCGGTCGTTCCAAGTAGAGGAAGTGCCGCAGCGATCGCTCGCCGAACGGCAGCAGGTCCAGCTGCACGCCGGACGGGAAGTACCCGGAGCGCTGGGGGAAGTTGGGCCGGCCCAGGTACGGCGCGGCGCCGATGGCGGACATGAGGTTCGCGACCAGCGCGAGGTGCAGCATCTCCTCGACGGCGATGCCGCGCAGCGTGCGCCTCCACCGGTCCACCGTGCCCGCCTGCTCCGCGGTCAGCCCGTCGGCGGTGCCGTCTTTCAGGCTGAACTCGGCGTACAGGTACTGACACATGATCATGTGTTCGAGCTGGGCGGCCTCGGCCAGCAGCCACCACAGGTGCTCCCGGTCCGACACCACGAGCCTGGGTTCCGCCATGACCGCGATTCTCGACACGTCGATTACATGCTTACAACCAAATTCGACGAAGTATTCGGATGAGGAGGGGCCGGTGCGGTCCGCAGGCGCCCGCGCGGGTGGTGGTCCAGGATGCCCTGGTGCGCGCGTCGGTGCCGGTGCTGCTCCTCGTCGGGGTGCTGGCATTCGCGGTGGCGCGCCCGCGTGGTCTGCCGGAGGTGGTGGCGGCGGCTCCGGCGGCGCTGCTGGTGGTGCTGCTCGGGCTGGTGTCGTGGCCCGAGACGGGCGCCGAGCTGGTCACACTGACCCCGACGGTGGGCTTCCTGGCCGCGGTGCTCGTGCTGGCGCACCTGGCCGACGAGGAGGGAGTGTTCGGCTTCGCCGGCGCGGTGGTCGGGCGCCTGAGCCGGGGGTCGCCGCAGCGCCTGCTCGGGCTGGTGTTCGCGGTGGCATCGGTGGTCACCGCCGTGCTGAGCCTGGACGCCACGGTCGTGCTGTTGACGCCGGTCGTGCTGGCCACGGTGACCCGCTCCGGCATGCGCGCCAAGCCGCACGTGTACGCGTGCGGTCATCTGGCCAACTCCGCGTCGCTGCTGCTGCCGGTGTCGAACCTGACGAACCTGCTGGCGTTCGGTGCGACCGGACTGAGCTTCGCCGGCTTTGCCGCGCTGATGGCGTTGCCCTGGGTGACGGTGATCGGCACGGAGTACGCGGTCTTCCGCTGGGTGTTCGCCGACGACCTGCATACGCCCGCGGCCCCAGGGTCGATCCCGCCGGCGGCCGGTACGCCGTGGTTCGCGCTGGGAGTCCTCGCCGCGACGCTGGTCGGGTTCGGACTGGCCGAACCGGCCGGCGTGCAGCCGGTGTGGATCGCCGCCGCCGGAGCAGCGGTGCTGGCCGCCCGCCGCCTGCGCCGGGAGCCGGTCGCCGAGGCGGCCCGGCTGCTGCGAGCGGCCAACCTGCCGTTCTGCGGCTTCGTGTTCGGCCTCGGAGTGGTCGTCCTCGCGGTGCGCGCCGGGCCGGTCGGCGACGCGGTGCGTGCGCTGGTCCCCACGGGCGCCGACTTCGCCGGCCTCCTGGCCGCGGCCGGGTTGGCGGCGGTGCTGGCGAACCTGTTGAACAACCTGCCCGCCACCCTGATGCTGGCGCCGCTCGTCGCCGGCTCGCCAGGGCTGGTCCTGGCCGTGCTGCTCGGGGTGAACCTCGGCCCCAACCTGACCTACGTCGGATCGCTGGCCACCCTGCTGTGGCGGCAGATCCTGCACGCCCGCGACCACGCCCCGGCGGTACGGGAGTTCCTGCGCCTCGGCGCGCTCACGGTCCCGGTCGGTCTGCTCGTCGGGGTGGCGGCCTTGTGGCTGGGCCTGACAGTCTCGGGGACGACGTGAGAGACGGTGCGCGATGAAGATCATCGTCTGGCTGACCGACAGCACCTGGCCGGCATGCGTGGACGCCGCCGCGGACCATCCCGACGCTCAGCTGGTGCTGCTGCACGTCATCGACCCCGACAGTGTCGAGGCGGCCGAGGCGGTCCGGGCGGGGCTGCTCGGCCGGGGAATCCCGGCGACGGCCGCGTACGCGCACCAGACCTTGGTGGAGGCGCAGACCGCGCTCCTGGACGCCGCCGAAGAGCGGCTGGATCGGCCGGCGCAGCGGCTCGCGCTGACCGGACGGGTCGAACGGGAGGTCGTCACCGCCTGCGCCGACGCCGACCTGCTCGTACTGGCCCGCGACGGCGACCACGCCCGGCTCGGCCCGCGCAGCCTCGGGCGCGCCACCAGGTTCGTACTCGACCACGCGCCGTGCCGGGTGCTGCTGGTCTGGCCCGACGAGCCGCCGAGCCTGGCCACCCTGCCCGCGCCGCCGCCCCCGCCACCCGACGGCGGGCCGGCGGGCGGCGGGCCGCCCGGCCCACGCTCCCCGCCGCCGCCACCGGGGCCGCCGCCCCCGCGTCGATCAGGCTGATCCGATCCGAGGCCGGCCGAGCGTCTGTCCGATGTGGACTCCACGGGCGTGCGCTCAACGGCGGGCCGGGGTGAACAGCTCGACCGGGTTGCCGGACGGGTCGTCGAGGACGATCTGCTGGCCGCCGGGGCCGGTGACGATGTCGCTGCGGAACTGGACGCCGGCGGCGCGCAGCCGCTCCACCTCCGCGGCGACGTCGTCGACGATGAAGTGGATGCGGTTCCAGCCGCCGGGGACGGGTCTTGTCCCGTCGGGCATCGGCCGGCCGGCCGAGCTCTTCGGTCCGGCCAGCAGGAGCCGCAGGTTTCCGCGGGTGACGTCGGCGAACGCGGGCAGCATCGCCGTGCGGACGGTGAAGCCGAAATGGGTGGTGTAGAAGTCGATCGACGCCTGGACGTCGTCGACCAGGTAGCGGACGCTGACCATGTCGTCGTCGGGGCCGGTCATTGACGGCTCTCCTCTCTCGGATCGGTCGGGCTCGCCGGTTGGCCCGGCTCGGGTCTAGCCGGGCGGCAAGCCGGTGCTGTACGCGGTTCGGACGGCGTCGATCAGCGCCTCGGGCTCGACGGACTTGTGCAGGTAACCGACGGCGCCGGCGGCGTGGGCCCGGTCGATCTGGCTCTGCCCGTCGAGAGCGGACAGGATGAGCACACGGATGCCGGGGTCCGCGGCCAGGATCTGCCGGGTGGCCTCGATACCGCCGAGCTTGGGCATGCTGACGTCCATCAGGACGACGTCGGGCCGGAGCGCGCGGGCCTGCCATACGGCCTCCTCGCCGTCCACGGCTTCGCCGGCAACCTCGAATCCGTCTGCGGTGCTGAAGATCTGCGCCAGACCGAACCGGATCATCGGGTTGTCGTCGACGATCAGCAGCCGGATCACCGGACCCACCGCCCCGCCTCTGGCGACTGGCCACATCCGGACGGCAGCCGGGTAGACTCGGCTCCTGATATCGGTTCCGTCACTGCTGCGGGGGAGTGGGAGTGCGCGAGTTCCAGCGAGGCGCGGTGCGGCTGCACATCTTGCATCACGCCGCGGAGGCCGAGGTTCACGGTGCCTGGCTGACGCAGGAGCTGGCCCGGCACGGTTACCGCATCAGCCCGGGCACGCTGTATCCGACGCTGCACCGGCTGGAGGCCGACGGCCTGCTGGCTTCGAAGCAGCGGGTGATCGACGGACGGACCCGGCGGATGTACCGGGCGACGGCCGCCGGCAAGCGAGCGCTGACCGACGACCGTCGTGCGCTGGCCGAGCTCGCTCGCGAGCTGCTCGGGTCGGAAGGCTGACCGCACCGGTCCGGACAATCGGATCACGCCCGCGTTCGCCGGGTCGGTCGGCGGATCCCGTACAGGGCGGCGCCGACGGCGAGGACGGCCGCTCCGGCCAGGACCGAGGTGAACGGGACCGCAAACGCCAGGACGAGGCAGCCGAGCAGTCCCACGACCGGGATCACGCGCGGGGGCCGGCCCTCGGCGGCGGTCAGCGTCGCCGCGCTCGCGTTGGCGACCGCGTAGTAGACGAGCACGGCGAACGAGGAGAACCCGATCGCCGACCGCAGGTCAGCCACCGCGCTGACCGCGGCGACGACCAGCCCGACCGCGATCTCCGCGCGATGCGGAACGTGGAACCGCGGATGCACCGCCGCGAGCGCCCGCGGCAGGTGGCCGTCGCGGGCCATGGCCAGTGTGGTCCGCGAGACGCCGAGGATCAGTGCGAGCAGAGACCCCAGTGCGGCGACGGCCGCGCCGATGCTGACCAGCGGCGCCAGCCCGGGCCGATCCGCCGCGCGGACGGCGTCGACCAGGGGCGCCACCGACGCCGCCAGCTGCCCGTCGGCGACGGCGAGCGCGGCCACGGCGACGGCTAGATAAACGACCAGCGCGATGCCGAGCGCGAGCGGGATCGCCCGCGGGATGACCCGCTCCGGGTCGCGGACCTCCTCGCCGAGGGTGGCGAGCCGCGCGTACCCGGCAAAAGCGAAGAACAGCAAAGCGGCCGCCTGCAGCACCCCGCCCACCGTCGTGGTTCCGCCCGATGTGAGGCTCAGCCGGCCGAGATCGGCGGCCGGCGCGGTCAGGCAGACCACCACTAAGACGGCGAGCACCAGCAGGACGACGGACACGATCAGCCGCGTCAACCAGGCCGACTTCTGCACGCCGACGTAGTTCACGGCCGTCAGCACGACGACCGCTGCCACCGCGATCAGGTGCGGGTGCGCCGGCCACACGTACGCGCCCACCGTCAGGGCGATCGCCGCGCACGACGCCGTCTTGCCGACTACGAAACCCCAGCCGGCCAGGTAGCCCCAGAACTCACCGAGCCGCCGGCGGCCGTAGACGTACGTGCCTCCGGACTCCGGGTACCGGGCGGCCAGCCGCGCCGACGAGGTCGCGTTGCAGTACGCGACCACCGCCGCCACCGCCAACCCGATCAGCATTCCGGCCCCGGCGGCCGCCGCGGCCGGACCGAGGGCCGCGAAGATCCCCGCGCCCAGCATCGCGCCGAGCCCGATCATCACCGCGTCGTACATGCCCAGCTGACGGACCAGCCGGGCGGGTGCGCTCTCCCGCGCGGTCACGGCCCGCTGGCCCCGCACAGTCGAGCACGAGACTCGATATCCACACTCGATATCGGAGCACGTAAGCCCTCCGACCGCAAGGTGCGACCAGCCGCTGTGGGTCGGCAGTGATTACATATGTGGCCCGTGCCGGACTAACGGAGGAGATCGCGTGGCGGGAGGGCCGAACCGGTGGTGGGGGGTGGCCGAGCGGGGTGACACCGGCCGCCTGGAGGCGTTCAGCGACGGTGTCTTCGCCATCGCGGTCACCCTGCTGATTCTCGACGTCCGGGTCGAGCAGTCCGCCGGGGAAAGCCTCGCCACGGCGCTGCACCACGCGCTGCCCGAAATCGGCGCCTACGTCGCCAGCTTCCTCCAGATCGGCATCATGTGGGCCAACCATCATGCGCTGTTCCGGCTCATCGACCGGGTCGATCAATTGCTGCTTCTGTTCAACCTCTTGCTGCTCGGCTGCGTCTCCTTCCTCCCGCTACCGACCCGGCTGCTGGCCGAGCACACGAGCGGCGCCGATGCCCGTACGGCGGTGCTGCTCTACGGCGGCACACTTACCGCCAACGCGATCGCGTTCAACCTCATCTGGTGGCGGGCCGTGCACGCGAATCTCCTCATCAGAGGCGTGCAGCCGGAGTTCGTCCGCGACGTCACCATTCGCTACCTGCTCGGGCTGGTCGCGTACGGCGCGGCGACGCTGATCGCGTTCATCTCGCCGCCCGCGGCCGTCCTGGTGACAGTGGCGCTGGCACTGATGTTCCTGCTCGGTCCGTCACCGAGATCGGGCCTGGCGCAAGACGGCGCCGACGGCGACGCCACCGGCCCGCGGTAGCGGCGCCGGTCGGCGGCTGGCCTGCCGGCCATCCACGCAGCGTCATGTACGTGGTCGGTCTGAGGCAGGGTTCCGTTCGTCCCTTATTGGACGTAGGTTGGGTGCGGTAGGTCGAGCCACGGTGCCGCGTACGGGCGCTGCTGTTGCCGTGATGAAGGCGCGGGAGTACGAGCCGGCCGACCTCGGGAGCCACTGCGCGCTGGGTGCTGGCGGTGGCGTCGGGCGGCCGCCGTTCGGTTGGGGGAAAGGTGTCGCTTGTCGGGACCGGAGCCGCCGGCGGGGCGCTGCTGGCGATGGGCGCGGCGCGGGCGCGGGCGCTGGCCCGCGGGTTCCTGCAGCACGACCCGGATCGATGGCTGCACGTGCAGGCGGTCGCCGCCCGGGCCGAGGAGCTGCGCCCGGCGGTCGCCGTGGCCGACGGACCGGTGCTGGTCGTCGCCGCGTGGTTGCACGACATCGGCTACTCGCCGGCGTTGCAGGCGACCGGCTTCCACCCGCTGGACGGGGCCCGCTACCTGCACCGGGCCGGGTATCCGCGGGAGGCCGCGCTGGTGGCGCACCACTCCGGGGCCCGGTTCGTGGCCGAGGTCCGGGGGCTGGCCGCGGAGCTGGCCGCGTTCCCGTTCGCCGAGGACCCGCTGACCGACGCGCTGACCTACGCCGACCAGACCGTCGGTCCGCGCGGGCGGCGGCTGTCGGTCGCCGACCGGCTCGCCGAGGCGATCCGCCGGCACGGCCCCGGCGCGGCCTCCTCGCTCGCGGCGCCGCGACGGGACCCGTACATCCACGCCGCCGCCGAACGCACCGAAGCCCGGCTCTGACTGGGCGCGCCTGCTCTCTCGGAGCCGGGGGCAGCTCCGGGGGCGCCGGGGTCGGTCAGCGGCGGCGGAGTGTCGCCAGCCAGGCCTGGGCCACCGGGGAACCGACCACGGGGTTGATCGTGAACGTGTCCGCCGCTATCCCGGTCACGGTCCAGCCGTCGGCGAATGCGCTGCCGATCTCGTCCTCGTGGACCCGGCGCGGGCCCCAGTCCCCAGGCTCGCGGTCGCTGAAGCACATGAGGTAGCAGGCGCCGCCCGGCCGCAACACCGAGGCCAGGCCGGCGACGTACCGGCCGCGCTGCTCGTCGTCGAAGACGTGGAACAGCCCGCTGTCGATGACCGTGTCGAACGTCCGGCCGGACTGCCCGAGGCTCAGCGCGTCGGCGACCTCGAACCGGGCGCTCAGTCCCCGTTCGGCGGCCTTGCGGCGCGCCTGCTCGATGGCCCGCCGCGATACGTCCACCCCGACCGCGTCCGCGCCGCGGGCGGCGGCAAGCAGCGCGTGCTCACCGGTCCCGCAGCCCGCATCGAGCACCCGCCCGGCCAGCAGCCCGTTGTCGGCCAGGCGGACGAACGCCGGCTGCGGCCGACCGATGTCCCACGGCGGTGGCGCGTCGGATTCGTACACCCCGTCCCAGTCGCGCTCTCCGGCCGTCATCCTCACCCCTGCCCGATTCCCGGCCCGGCCCGTCAGCCACCGGCAACGTCCGGTTCTACCATCGCCGCCGCCCGGTGGGTCAGCCGGTCAGCCGGGCGATCGCGTACAGCAGTCCGGCGAGGACGAACAGAGCGACGATCACGGCGATCGACCACGTGGTCACGCGCGACCTCAGCAGCTGGCCCAGGGTCGAGGTCGAGCTGAAGACGGCGCCTCGGTGCTGGCGCACCGTCGCACATCGGGAGACCGCGATGCCGCCGGCGATGAGAGTCGCCCACGCCACCACGAACACGATGCGCGCTGCCTCCAGCACTGCCTTTCCCCTCGTCACGAGAGGGTCTGGGTGTACCCGGCGAGCTCCGTCCTCCACCGTGGGGATCGATGTGGTTGTCACCCTGTACGCGGGTGGTCCCGCGCAACCGGCCGCTCAGCTGACGAGCGTGTTCGCGACCTCGCCGATCCGCGTGCGCAGCCATGTGTGGGCCGGGTCGGCGGTGAAACGCGAGTGCCACCAGAGCGTCTCGACGAGCCCGGGCAGCTCGACCGGCGACTCGAGCACCCGGATGTCGCCGATGCGGCGGAGGAACGTCTCGGCCCGCTCGGGGATGAGTGTGACCAGATCCGTGTTCTGCAGCAGGAACGGCGCGAGCAGGAAGCTCTCGACGCTGACCTCGATGCGCCGCGGGACGCCGAGGCGGGCCAGGTGGATGTCAGGCAGCGCGACGGGCTGGCCGGGGCCGCCCATCGAGTAGATGAGGTGGCCGAGCGCCGTGTAGCGCTCGAGGGTCATGCGCTTGCCCACGCGGGTGTTGCCCTCCCAGACACAGCATTCCCAGCGGTCGTCCCACAGGCGCAACGACTCGAGATCCGCGTCCCCCATGATCTCCGGCGGCTCGATGACCAGGTCGACGTCGCCGTTGGCCAGTGCCCGGGGGGCGTCGGCGAGCCGCGGTACGACCTCGACGACGACCGCGGGCGCCTCGGCCGCAAGCCCGCGCACGAGCGGGCCGATGAGCATGAGCACGCTGTAGTCCGAACAGCTCAGGCGGAACGAACGGCGGTCGGTCGCGGGATCGAAGCGCAGCGGGGCGTCGAGCGCGCCGCGGATGAGCTCCAGCGCTTCCTGCACCGGGCCGAACAGCGCCTCCGCCCGCGCCGTCGGCACGAGCGTCGCACCCTGGCGTACGAGCAGCGGATCGTTCAGGAGCCGGCGCAGCCGGGCGAGCGCGTTGCTCATGCCCGGCTGGCTGAGCCCGACGCGCTGTGCCGCCCGCGTGACGCTGCGCTCGCTGAGGAGAGCGTCGAGCGCCACGAGCAGGTTGAGATCGAGTCCGCTGAGGTTCATTGCTCCGATGAATCCCGCGTATCACAAGATTCCGTTGGTACATGGTCGCAGGCGCGCCTAGCGTCACGCCATGCCTGACGAGGAGATTCCCGTCCTGATCATCGGCGGGAGCTTGGTGGGTCTGACGACGGCCATGCTGCTTGGCCATCACGGCGTGCCTTCGCTGTCGGTGGAGCGGCACGCGGGCACGGCGATCCATCCGCGCGCCGGCCATTTCCAGCTGCGCACCATGGAGACGATCCGGCAGATGGGGCTCGAACAGCGGGTCCGTACGAAATCGCTGGAGACCTACAGCGCGACCGGCGGCATCATCGCGGTCGAGTCGCTCGCGGGCCGGGAGCTGGGCACCTACGTCAAGGAGCTCAACGAGGGCGTCGAGGGCTTCAGCCCGACCGTCCGTGTCTTCATCAACCAGGACGTGCTCGAGCCGATCCTGCGGGAGCGTGCGCTCGAGCTCGGCGCGACCCTCCGCAACCGCACCGAGGCGGTCGCCCTGGACCAGGACGACGACGGCGTGACGGTGACGCTGCGGGACCTCGATTCCGGGGACGAGAGCACGGTGCGCGCGCGCTACGTCGTCGCCGCGGACGGCAACCGCAGCCCGACGCGCGCGCGGTTGGGCATCGGCATGCGCGGCCACGAGGACCTCTCGCGCAGCATCACCGTCTACTTCCGCGCCGACTGCGCCGACCTGCTGCGTGACCGCAACCAGGGTGTCATCTACGTGCACAACCCGGAGCTGCGCGGGTTCTTCCGGCTCGACCGCAGCGGCGGCACCGGCTTCCTCGTCATCAACTCGGTCGGGGCGGACGTGACGCAGGACTCGGCGGTCGACGTCCAGTCGGGGCTGACCAAGGAACGCGCGCTGCAATACCTGCGCACCGCGATCGGCGCCGACATGCCGATGGAGATCGTCGACGTGGCCAACTGGCGAGCCGAGGCGACCTGCGCCGAGCGGCTCCGCGACGGCCGCGTGTTCCTCGCCGGGGACGCGGCGCACGTCGTCCCGCCCAACGGCGGCTTCGGCGGCAACATGGGCATCCAGGACGCGCTCAACCTGGCGTGGAAGCTGGCCGCGGTCGTCAAGGGCGAGGCCGGTCCGGCGCTGCTCGACAGCTACGAGGCCGAACGCCTGCCGCTGTGCGACCTCAACGTCGAGCAGGCGTACACGCGGTATGCCACGCGCGTCGTGCCCGAGCGCGGCACCGATGGGGTGCAGCCGCCGATCCCCGACATCGAGCTCGAAATCGGGCTGGTCATGCGCTCGCCGGTCATCATGTCCGACGGAGAGGACGACGGAGCCCTGCACCTGGCTCCTGCCGCCCTCGACGGCCGGCCCGGAACGCGGGCGCCGCACGTCGTGCTCTCCGACGGCCGCTCGACGCTCGACCTGTTCGGGTCGGAGTTCGCGCTGCTGCGGGCCGCGGGCGACGGCGTGGACGACTGGGCGCCGCCCGGGGTCGCGTCGCACGTCATCGACGACGAGTCGTTCGCCCGGAACTACGGGCTGTCGGCCGGCGGGGCGACGCTGGTACGCCCGGACGGCGTGATCGCCTGGCGCTCGCGCGGGCCGGCCGGTCGCGACGAGATCGAGAGCGCGCTTGCCACCGCGCTCGCGCGAACTCCCGTGCAGGCATAGCGCGCATGCGCATCGGCGTCACGGTTCCGAACGTCCACGAGACGCTGGCGGAGCCCGCGACCATCGACGCGGTCGGCCGGATGGCGGAGGAGCTCGGGTACGACTCGATCTGGTGCAACGACCACCTCGCGCTGCCCGGCACGCGGGGCGACGGTGCGGCCGAGCCGGCGTACGCGGCGGCCTACGGACAGCAGCGGGGGCAGAGCATCTACGAACCGCTGATCGTGCTGGCGTACCTCGCCGCCGTGACGCGTCGCGTCATGCTCGGCACGTCG
>Ga0207702_10003726_pt1 | contig 13784 bp, 12 predicted proteins | sample KBSCornC62_FD_184302 | JGI IMG/M metagenome (GOLD analysis project Ga0207702, IMG submission 184302) | Corn rhizosphere microbial communities from Kellogg Biological Station, Michigan, USA - KBS Corn C6-2 (SPAdes) (version 2) | ecosystem: Host-associated > Plants > Roots > Rhizosphere > Soil ...
ATGCGACCTCTCCGGTGATCGGATCGATCCGCTCGAACGTCGGCCCTGCCTCATACACTGCTTCCATCATCACCCTCCGATTCTTTGTTATGATACATAACAGGAGAAAATGCGCCCGCCAAGCGGGCGCATAGCGTGGATGGCCGCTGTGGGCGGCCGACCTGGATGTCGACAGGTTCCCGGCCGCTCGGGCTGCATCAGGAGCGGCAGGCTAGGTCCATTTCGAAGTTGAATAGCCGCGGAAGTGCCGCGAATATTCGCGGATGGATCAATCTGCAGACATGCCGGCCGCCGTTGGCGCGGTCGCCTGGCTCGAGCAATTGCTGCTGGGCTCGGCCGCAACAATGCTGGCGACCCTGGCGATCGCGGCGGTGGGCTTCCTGCTTCTGACCGGCCGGATCGAACTCAGGCGCGGGGCCTTCATCGTGCTTGGCTGTTTCATGATCTTTGGCGCTGCTTCCATCGCCAGCGGGATCATGGCTGCCATTCGGGGCACTGGCGACTCGCCCGTTATAGCCGAAGCGCAGCCGCTCCCACCGCCCACGCCACAGGCCCCTGTGAGCCAGCCGAATCAAGGTGGCTATGATCCCTATGCCGGCGCGGCGGTGATGCCCAAATAGCAAGAGCGGCCTGCGGACTTTCCCACCGAAGACTGCCCCATTTCGGTGACAAATCACGATTGGCACCTGTCGGGCGGCGATGCACTCTCCGCCGGACTCGAAAGTTTTGGGGCGGGCTTACCATGAAGATTCGGACAGGGATTTTGGCGCCAGTGGTGGCGTCGTTGGCCAGCGCGCAGGCAGCCGCGCAGGAGAGTTACGCCGATCCAGCCGGCTCGGGTGTTTTCGTCTCTGCCGTCAACTGGCTCCAGGGCACTTTGATGGGGACGGTCGCGACCGTCGCGGCCGTCATCGCTATCGCCTGTGTCGGCTTCATGATGCTCACCGGGCGAATCAACTGGCGTTATGGCGCGACGGTGATCCTGGGCTGTTTCATCCTGTTCGGCGCCGCCAGCATCGTCGCGGGAATCCGGACGACCGCTACGCTCGGTCAATAGAGCGGTGTCGACGCTCGAACGTGATACATTGTTCGTGGCTCTGACGCGGCCGCAAATGTTCGCCGGGGTTACCTACAGCTTCTTCGTTGCTAATCTGGTCGCCGGCACGGAACTCTATCTGGTGTTCCGTTCGCTGTGGGTGCTGGCGATTGCCTTGGCAGCCCATGGGGCGGGGGTGCTACTATGCCTGCGTGAGCCCCGCTTCTTCGATCTCTGGCTGACGCGCGTTTCGAATTGCCCGCGCATCCGCAATTACCGGATGTGGGGATGCAACTCCTACCTGGCCTGACCCCCGACCCCAAGGTCATTGCGCGCGAGCAGCCGGCGGGCAAGCATCTGCCTTACGGGCGGCATGTCGACGACGTCACGATCGAGACGCGCGACGGCCTGATCATGCAATTCGTCCAGTTGCGTGGACTGCTTTTCGAAACCGCCGATACGGATGAGTTGAACTATCGCAAGCGGCTGCGCGAAGCCGTCCTGCAGGCGATCGGATCCTCGCGCTTCGCAGTCTATCATCACATCGTGCGTCGTGAGGTTGATGCGGAGCTCTCGGCCGACTTTCCGGATGCCTTTTCCGGTCGGCTGGACGCCTCATGGCGCAAACGGCTTGGCACGCGGCGGCTGTTCGTCAACGAGCTGTTCCTCACCTTGGTGAGACGTCCGCTCCAGGGCCGCGTCGGCGTGCTCGACAAGGTGCGCAGCATGCTCGGCAAGGCCGGATCGGATGCTGCGGAGACGTCCCGCTACGAACTCCAACAGCTCAGCCAGGCGCGCGAGGCGCTGATGGCGTCATTGGCAAGCTACGATCCCCATGTTTTGAGCGTTTACGAGACCGCGCACGGCCCCTGTTCCGAGCCGCTCGAATTCCTCTCATACCTGTTCAACGGCGAGATGCGGCCGATCGGCCTGCCGACGCAGGACCTTGGCGACTATATCCCCTATCGCCGCGTCAGCTTCGGGCAGGACGCGATCGAACTGGGCCGGGCGGGGACGAGCCCGCGCTCATTCCTTGGGCTGGTATCGATAAAGGATTATCCTGGCCAGACTGGGCCGGGCATGTTCGACGATCTGCTGCGGCTCCCCTACGAAATCACCGTCTCGCATTCGTTCGGCTTCGTCGACCGGTCCGCGGCGCTGTCGAAGATGAACATGGCGCTCCGGCGGATGCGATCGGCCGAGGACGAGGCGATCAGCCTGCGGTCCGAACTGTCCGACGCCAAGGATGAGGTCGCCGCGGGTCGTGCCGCGTTCGGCGAGCATCATATGACGATCGCGGTTCGCGGCAGCGCGCTTGAGACCGTGGATGAAGGCGTCGCCGAAGTGCAGGCGGCGTTGGCCGATCTCGGTATCCTGTCGGTGCGCGAGGACATCGCATTGGAGCCGGCATTCTGGGCGCAGTTTCCGGGGAACTTCAAATATATATCCAGGCGGGGGCTGGTCTCGACCGCCAATTTCGCGAGCTTTGCCAGCTGCCATAATTTCTCGCTCGGAAAATCCGCCGCTAACCATTGGGGCGAGGCCGTCACCCTGCTGGAGACGACCGCGGCCGGCCCTTATTTCTTCAACTTCCACCAGGGCGATCTCGGAAACTTCACGATCATCGGCCCATCGGGATCGGGCAAGACGGTGATCCTCAATTTTCTTCTCGCCCAGGCGCGCAAGTTCCGCCCCCGTATCGTCTTTTTCGACAAGGATCGGGGCTCGGAGCTGTTCATCCGCGCAATTGGCGGTCGATACGACGTGCTCCGGCCGGGGGCGAAAGCGGGACTCAATCCTCTGCAGCTCCCCGCTACTCCCGCCAACCGCCAGTTCCTGGTGACATGGCTCGCCATGCTGGCCGGCGGTGCCGACGGCGAGGAACTGGCGCATATCAAGGACGCGATCGAGGCCAATTTCACCCAGCCGGTCGAGCATCGCCGCCTGCGCTATATCGTCGAGCTTTTCCGCGGCGCCCGCCGGCCGCAGGGCGGTGACCTGTGGTCGCGGCTGCGGCCCTGGTGGGGCGACGGCGAGCGGGCGTGGCTGTTCGACAATGAGCGCGACCTGATCGACGTGCGGGCCGAGACGATCGGCTTCGACATGACCCAGATCCTGGACGATCCGCTCAGCCGGACGCCGGCGATGATGTACCTGTTCCACCGGGTCGAGGAACGGCTCGACGGAACCCCCGCTATCATCGTCGTCGACGAAGGATGGAAGGCGCTCGACGACGACGTGTTCGTCGCGCGGATCAAGGATTGGGAAAAGACGATCCGCAAGCGCAACGGCATTGTCGGCTTTGCCACGCAAAGCGCTCAGGACGCGCTCGAAAGCCGCATCGCCAGCGCGGTGATCGAACAGTCGGCGACGCAAATCTTCCTGGCCAACCCCAAGGCGCGTGCGGACGATTATGTCGAGGGCTTCGGGCTTTCCCAGCACGAATATGAACTGGTTCGCACGCTCCCCGACAGCGCGCATTGCTTCCTGATCAAGCATGGCGCGGACAGCGTCGTCGTCCGGCTCGATTTGACCGGCGAAAAGGAGATTTTGACCATCCTTTCCGGCCGCGAGCGGACGGTCAGGCTGCTTGACGAGATCCGCACCCAGGCCGGCGACGATCCGGCCGACTGGCTCCCGCGCCTGATGGAGGTCGCATGACGGGGGCCTGTGCTGCGGCACCGGCGAGTGGCGGATATATCGGCTCGATCAGCCGCTTCATCGATTGCCGTGCGGAGATCCTCGACACCAGCGCGTTTGGCGCGCTGGCGGCGCCTGGCTCGACGCTGTCGCTGCTGCTCACCGGGTTCCTCACCATCTTCGTGGCGTTGATCGGATACAATCTACTCATCGGCCGCGGCTTCGGGCTTCGAAGCGGTACGATCGCAATGGTGAAGGTCGGTGCGGTCCTGACGCTCGTCACGAGCTGGCCGGCTTATCAGACCTTGATCTACGATGTCGTGATCGACGGGCCGGGTCAGATCGCGTCCGAGATCGGGCGCCCGGGCGGATTGCCGGGAAGCGACGGCACCCTGCTCCAGCGCCTTGATGCGGCGGATGGAGCCCTGCAGCAGCTGGCGGTGCTCGGCACCGGCAACATCGACTTCTCCGTCGCGCGCACGCTGCCGCCCCCGCCAATGGTCGGTTTCGACGCCTTCGCGCTGGGCGGATCAAGGATCTTGTTCCTGATCACCGGTTTGGTCGGGATCGTCAGCGTCCGGATCGTCGCGGCGCTGATGCTGGCGCTTGGCCCTTATTGTATCGCCTTTCTGCTGTTCGAGAATACCAAGAGCATCTTCGAAGGTTGGGTCCGCGTGCTGGCGGGGGCGGCGCTTGCCGCGGTCGGCATGACGATCACGCTGGGGCTTGAGCTCGCCTTGCTCGAACCCTGGCTCAGCGACGTCCTCGCGCGCCGTGCCGCCGGCGAGACATTGCCGACCATGCCGACCGAATTGTTCGTGACGATGTGCTTCTTCGCGGCGATCGCGCTCGCATCCGCGCTGGCCTCGATCAAGCTGGCCGCCGCTTTCCGGCTGGCACGGCCGAAGCGTGCCGAGGCCGTCACGGAATCGCGGTCGAGCCAAAGTGAGCGCATCGCCACGCTCCAGCGGACGTCCGACGGGAAAGCCGCCGAGCAGCCCAGCCGTGCGGCGCTGACGGCGAGCGTGATCGCATCTCTCCAGCAGCGCGAAACTGCGGGGCGTGCCATGCCTGCGGACATCCGCATGGTCTCGCATTCGCTGGGACGGGCCGAGGGTGACATGATCGCCCGGTCCTCCGGCCACGTGCTGCCCACCGGCCGTGCCTTCCCGCGCAGAACCCGCATGCGCGCGACGGCCAGCGCCGGACGCCGGGATCGAACCTCATGAACGAACATAGCCGCAAGATGCTCGACGCTTATTACAAGGACGCGGCGAGCTGGAACACCGATCGCCTGAAGGCGATGCGCCAGTCGCGCAAGATCGCCTGGATCATCGCGGCCGCGGCGGTCACGGTCGCGGTGCTGGAGGCCGGGGCACTGCTGTTGCTGACGCCGCTTAAGACAGTTGAGCCTTATACGTTGCTGGTCGACAAGACGACGGGATACGTCCAACCGCTGCGCCCGCTCGAGCCGGGCAGGATCGCACCCGACACGGCGCTGACCCAATCCTTCCTCGTCCAATATGTCATTGCGCGCGAGAGCTTCGACTTTGCTGAAGTGCGAGCCAATTATCGCAAGGTCGCCCTGCTGTCGGCGGAGGGCGCCCGAAGCAGCTATCTGACATCGATGCAGGCTTCGAACCCCAACAGCCCGCTGGCGACCTATCCGCGCGGAACGGTGATCGAGACGCGCGTGAAGAGCATATCGCCGGTCGGGAACAATACCGTGCTGGTGCGCTTCGACACGATCCGGGCCGACCCCAATGGCCGCCCCCAGCCGCCCATGCCCTGGGTGTCCCTCGTGCGGTTCCGCTATTCGGGCGAGCCGATGAAGCTGGAAGACCGGTTCGTGAATCCCTTGGGCTTCCAGGTCGTCCATTATCGGCGCGATCCCGAAGCCCTGCCGCAGGAAAACCGTGATCAGGGTGCCGCGGCTCCGGCGCCGAACCCGGTCGCGCCGAATGGCGTGGCCGTCACCGCGCAACCGGCGCCGGCGGCAGTGGCCGTTGGCCAGCCGAACGCGACGATACCGAAATGAAGCATGGTTCTGCCCTGCTCTGCCTCGGCATGCTGCTGGCGTTCACGCCGGTGGGGGCACAAGTTCGTCCGCAGCCGGGGCCAGGCGATCCTCGCCTGCAGACGATCGTCTACGATCCCGCCCAGATCGTGCAGCTTCGCGGCGCGCCGGGCTATCAGCTGACGGTCCAGCTTTCGCCCGACGAGCAGGTCCAGAATGTCGCGGTGGGCGATAGCGGGGCCTGGCAGATCAGCGTCAACAAGGCGGGCGACCATCTGTTCATCAAGCCGACCCAGGCCGGCAGCACCACCAACATGACCGTCATCACCAACGTGCGCGTCTACAATTTCGATCTGGTCCCGCTGTCCGCGCCGGCCCCCGACATGGCCTATACGATCCAGTTCAAATATCCTGCAACGGAAGAGGCCGGCGCCGCCGAGCCCGGCAAGCCCGCCGCGGCCGTAGTCGCGGCGAGCCGGTACCGGACTGACGGCGATCGCGCGCTGCGCCCCAGCGCCATCTCTAACGACGGCATCCGCACCTATATCAGCTGGCCGCCGGATCGGGCGCTGCCCGCTACCTTCGCGGTTGGGGACAATGGCGAGGAGCGGCTCGTCAACGGCAGCATGCGCGGCGACCGCTTTGTGATCGACGGCGTCCCGACGAAGCTCGTCTTCAGGATCGATCAGCGGGTCGCCTCGGCCGTCCGGCTGCCGCCAAGGAAACGGCCATGATCTCCAAGCGCAAAGCCCCCAAACAGGGTGATGTACCAGCGCCTGACGCGTCGGATGCGGTGCGGCCGACGGTGCGCCTCCCGAAAGGAGGCCTCTCCACCGGCGCGGTCGTCGGGGGCGCGGCGCTGGCGGCGATCATGCTCTTTTCGGTACTCGAGGCGCGGCGGCGCACGCCGTCGGAGCCCTCCATCTGGACGGGCGCGCGCGACGCGCGGGGTGCTGTCGCGGATGCCCCACCGCTCCAGGTGCCGCGGCTCGCCGCGTCGTTCGTCCCGGTCTCGCTGTCTGTGCCGGCGGCTTCGGCTGTCACGCCACCCCCGCCGGCGCCACCGACGCCGCAGGCGATCCGTACCTATTACGAACGCGCGACACTCCCCCCGCCGCCGCCATCGCCTGCTTATTATCCGCAGTCGGCGCCGCCCGTCGCGACTCCGATGACGCCCCAGGCGCGGACCTCGTCCGGTTCCCCGCTGGTAATCGACACGACCAGTCCGGCCGCGGGAGGAGGTGGCGCTCCGGCGGGCGGCGCGGGCGCGCCGACCTCCTTCCAGTCCAATGCGGGCGGCCCCGTCCGCGCGCGATCGAGCATGCTCGCCAACCGCGCCGCGACCGTTCCGCAAGGAACGCTCATCCCCGCCATCCTCGAAACGGCATTCGATTCCACCCGGCCGGGCTTTGCGCGCGCGCTCGTTTCACGCGATGTGCGCGGCTTCGACGGATCGCGGGTCCTGATCCCGCGCGGCAGCAGCCTGGTCGGCGAATACCATTCCGACACCGCGCCCGGGCAGAAGCGCGCCACCATCATGTGGACCCGATTATTGCGGCCCGACGGAGTCACGATCCAACTGGATTCACCCGCGGTCGATCCGGTGGGCCGGGGTGGCGTCCGCGCGAGCGTGAACAATCATATTCCGCAGCGCATATTCGACACATTACTGCAATCGAGCTTTCAGATCGGGAGCCTGCTCGCCACGCGAGCGGCCACAGGGTCAGTCCTGGTGGCCTTGCCGAGTTCGGTGCAAGGTTCGACCGTGGCGCCAAGCCAGACGGCAGCAATCACGCCCACGCTCAAGGTTCCCGCGGGGACGAGCATCAGCATCTTCGTCGCGCGCGACCTGGAGTTCGGCTCGGGCGCCGCCGAATGAGCGCATCCGCGCATGATGCGGTGGAGGAGGGGGTCTATCTCCGATCGTGCCTGGCGCCCGTCGCCCAATATCTCGGCCGGCCGGACGTCACCGACATCTATGTGAATCGGCCGGGGGAGATCTGGCTCGAATCGCTGGGCGGTGAGGTCGAGCGCCATATGGTGCCGGCGCTCGACGAACTGACGCTGATGCGTCTTTCGAGGCAGCTCGCCGCGCTCACGCATCAGGGCATAAGCCGCGAACATCCGGTGATGTCGGCGGTTCTGCCGGACGGATCGCGCGTGCAGATCGTGGCGCCGCCAGCCACGCGCGGAAACCTGGTGCTCGCCATCCGCAAGCAGATCGCGCCCAAGCTGACGCTGGCCGATTATGCGCGGAGCAAGGCGTTCGAGCATACCGCGCGCGGCGAGTTGCGGATCGACGAGCAAGCGGAAGCGGGGGGCGATCCCGAATCCGCTGAGGAGGCGGATCCCGCGGCCCTTCTGGCGCGCGCCGTGGCCGAACGCCGCAACATCCTGATCTCCGGCGGCACTTCAACCGGCAAGACCACCTTCCTCAACGCGCTGATGCGCGAAATCCCCAGATCGGAGCGATTGATCCTGATCGAGGACACGCCCGAGCTGTGCGTCGAGCATGAAAACCATGTCGGCCTGATCGCGGTGCGCGGCGAATTGGGCGAAGCGCGCGTGACCGCGAATGATCTGGTCACGGCGTCGCTGAGAATGCGTCCGGATCGGATCATTTTGGGCGAGCTTCGTGGGCCTGAGGCCTTCGCTTTCCTGCGCGCGATCAATTCGGGCCACCCCGGTTCGATGACGACCATCCATGCCGATTCGCCGGAAACTGCGATCGAGCAATTGGTACTGCTGGTGCTGCAGGCGGGGACCGCGCTCAGCCGTCCCGACATCCGGCATTATATCGGCCAGACGATCGACCTGTTCGTACAGCTGCGCCGCGGGCCGGAGGGGAGGTACATCGAGCGCGTCGTGACGCGACGAAGCTGACCTCGATCGGGTCAGTCTGTGTACCAAGAGGCGGACGTTGTTCCTGTATCATAAAAGCTAAGCAAAAATACACCTTCTTCAAAATTAGCATGCGCCTCTGACATTTGAAGTCAATCTAAAAAAGAAGTTGATTATCCCATTTCGGTGGTAATCGCATTTGACGGCTGTTGGCCGAGATGTAGCATCGAAATTCAACGGGGTCCCAAAGCCTGCGTGACATAAATCTGTCGCAGTATTGCTCTGCGGCGGACGCGGTGGCGTGCGGACTCGCAAGTCGAGGTGAGGCATGGCGAACAGGGCGCGATTGACGAAGTCTCTTGGCTTGGATGCGTCGCTGGATCCGCCCTCCGCCGCGAGGGTGAGGCGCCGACGGCTATTGCTGGGCGCATCGTCGGCCGCCGTAGCAGGGCTGGCCTGCCTTGGCTTTGGCCAGGTGGCTCTCGCCCAGGTCGCCGAGACGATCACCTATCAATATGATGCCCTGGGACGGCTGACGAACGTTGCGCACTCCGGCAACGTCAACAATGGCGTGAGTGCGGCTTATACGCTCGACGCGGCGGGCAATCGCACGAACGTTACCGTCACGGCGGCGGCGCTGCCGACCTTGTCGATCAGTGGAGGAAGCGCCACCGAAGGGTCGGCGATCACCTTCACGGTCACGCGAAGCTCGGGCACGGGCACCAGTTCCGTCAGTTATGCGACAGCTGACGGCACGGCGCATGCGGGCACGGATTACACTGCCGCCTCAAACACGCTTAACTTTGCAGCTGGCCAGACATCGCAGAGCTTCACGGTGTCGACGACCGACAACGCAATTGTCGATGGATCGAGGAATTTCTCCGTCAATCTTTCGAACGCGAGTGGCGCGACGATCGCCACGGGTCAGGCGACCGGCACGATCAACGACAATGATACCGCGCCCAGCTTCTCGATCAGCGGCGGCAGTACGACAGAAGGTGGCACGATCACCTTCACGGTTACGCGCAGCGGTTCCACAAGTGGCAGCTATTCGGTCAATTATGCGACCGCCAATAACAGCGCGATCGCAGGATCGGATTATAACGCGACTTCGGGAACCCTGACGTTCGCGGCGGGGCAGACGCAGCAATCGTTCACCGTGTCGACGATCGACGATTCGGTCATTGAATCGACCGAGACATTCTTCGCCAACCTCTCCAACGCGACGGGCGGCGCGACGATCACGACGAGTCAGGCGACCGGCACGATCAACGACAATGACACGCCGCCCCCGCCGACCTTCTCGATCGGCAATGCCAGCGCGACCGAAGGCGGAACGCTGAGCTTTACGGTGACCCGCTCGGGCGCGGCCACGGGCACTTATACCGTCAATTACGCCACCGCGAACAACAGCGCGGTTGCCGGATCGGACTATAATGCCGCGTCGGGCACGCTGACCTTCACCGCGGCGGGAAGCCAGACGGTGAACATTTCCACGATCGACGACAGCACGGTCGAGTCGACCGAGACCATGTACGTCAATCTTTCTGGCGCCAGCGGAGGTGCGACGATCTCCACCTCGCAGGGGGTGGGCACCATCACTGACAATGACGTGGCGCAGACTGTGTTCAACATCAACCTGAGCGGCGGCGGCAGCACCAACCTGCGCAGCGTCGCCAACGCCAATGGCTATAGCGGCGCGACCGGCGTCACCTATAATTTCACGCTTCCTAGCGGGCAGACCATCAGCGGCTCTTCGGGCGGCGGCGTCGGCATCGATACCGGCAGTTGGCCCTCGCCGGTCACGCTGACCCTGACCGTGAACGGCACCGTCATGGGCGGCGGCGGCAATGGCGGCAATGGGGGCATTGGGACGTCCCCTCTCGCGACAGCCGGCGGTGCGGGAGGAGATGGCGTTCGGTGCGGCGCGCCAATCTCAATCTCCGTGCCGGGCGCGCTCAAGGCAGGTGGCGGCGGTGGCGGCGGTGCCGGTGGCTCGACCTATCAGATGGGGCCTAACGGCACTGGTACCGTTGCGGGCGGCGGCGGCGGCGGCGGCGCGCCAAACGGTGCTGGTGGCTCAGGCGGAACTGGAACCGGCAATACCGCCACTGCAGGGGCGGCGGGCACCACCAGCGGCGGAGGCACGGGAGGCAGTTCGCCGCCGGGCGGCAATGGCGGCAACTTTGGTATCGCCGGCAGCGCAGGCGTGAACGGCCAACCCGGCGCCGGGGGCGCCGCGGGCTACGCGGTTCGGGTCAACGGCACCGGCTGCTCCGCCAGCGGCAACATCACCGGGACGGTCGGCTGATGCGTCGCCGTGGTCAGGTGATCGAGCGGCCAAGCTCTATTCAACATTCCCAGACATCGGGGACAATTATGAAGATCAAAGCGGTACTCCTGATCGGGATGGCTCTCCCGTCCATGCTCGCAACGGCGCATGCCCAGGCTGGTTCGGCAACTGGTTCATCCAATGCGGACCATGCCGGGGCGGGAAAAGTGATCATTCGCGGCTTTTCCATGATGAATGGGGGCGCCATCTTCGAAAGCAGCGACCCTGATCAATCGCAGCCGAGCTGCGTGAAGCGACCGAAGTGGTCGCTCTCTCTGAAGACGAAGAAACAGCAGATTCTATTCGGAAGGCTGCTTGCCGCCGCTGGCACGGGTGTGCCCATTTCCGTTCGAGGAACAGGGAAGTGTCTTTCCGTGAAGGACGCAGAGACGATCAATTCGGTTGACGGAACGGACGATGTCGATGCGCTGACGTCGACCAGCTTCAGCGACAATGGAAACAGTCAATAGGGAAAGAAAAGATGGCGTGATCGCTGCTGTTGGCGGTTCTTGCGCGAAGAACATCACTTTGGATGGCACATCTAGCCGGCGAAAGCTTGTTAGCCTGCGGAGGCAAATAACGTGACGAGTGGATCATTCATCTTTTATTCTCCGGACCGTGGTGGATCGGGATCCTTATCGGCCACCGTGGAAGCGCGGTCGCGGGAAATATCTTCGCGACCAAAGACGCGGTCCGTGACTCGCCGCAGGGCGCTAGCCGGCGCAGGCCTTTCGTCCATGATCTTCTGTGCTCTCGCGAGCTTGGGATTCTGCTCGCCGGCCACTGCCCAGTCCGCGTCCCCCTCCATTGTCATCACCCTGCCAAAATACGAAACGCTCGATGAAAACCAAGTGAGCTTGTTCACCGGCAAGATTCAGATGACAATTAAGGCGCTCAGCCTGGGGGATGTCTCCTTCACCCCCTACTCATATAATGGTCCACATTTTGCCAAGGGTGGAATTAGCGACCAGAATTACGGCAATGTTATATATTGCTCGAATATATCCAACCAGAACTATATCGGCGCTACCCAATGCGCGGGGCGCACCGCCAATCCCACCATTCAGGCCGTATTTGGTCAGGAGCGTGCCACATTCACGCAAGACCCTAATACAGGCGTCTATACGCCGGAGTCTCTGGACGGATCGGCATTCACCGACACCGTCACAACCGATGGGTTTTGCACCTGGACCAAAAAGGACGGCGCGAAAGTCGTCTACTATGGTCGTCACGGGGGTGATACTCTCTGCATAAGCGATGCAATTGCCAAGATTGTGCAGCCAGATGGGCGGATTCTGAATTACTATTATTATGGTACCCCCAGCGGAACATCTCCAATACTTTCGATCACCTCTAATACTGGATATATGCTGAAATATATCTATTCCGGAACCCCGGTGTTTGGATCGGAGACCAGTGTCGTAGCAATCAATCGCGCATATGAAACCTGCGATCCGGCGGCGGTTTCATGCACGTTGGCCAACGCTTGGCCGACAGCGACGTTGTTGTGGCAGGATATTCCGCACGACGACGGTTTTTTCCAGCTTCCGGACCCGAATCATCACATTTTTACGGTCCAAGACCAAAATAATCGCAAATATGTCTTCGAGCTTGATAATAATTATCGCATCATCACCTACCAGCCCCCGGAGGCCACGGCTCCCCTTTATACGTACCAGGAATGTTGGCCGCTAAGGAGTCAGGACGGCAGCACAAACTACCCGCTGTCGAACTGCGGGGTGCCGGGGGGGACGTGGAACCCGCAAGCGATAATCTATAGAGATGCCCAACTGCCGACTCTGTTCTTCGACGATGTTTGGGGTGTGATTAAAAACGGCAAGACATGGACTTATAATCACGACATCGAGGATGGATGTCATACCCCCCCGATGAACTGCTCCATCTGGTCGCATTGGGTCAAAAATCCACTGGGGAATATGGCGAGTGCAGAGGGCAACAGTACGCCGGGGCTGGAGCATGAGGAGGGCCCGATAGGGGGTGTCGGCAGCTACGATGGTCACTCCATTCTCTTTGAGAATACTCTCGCCAATCCGCCTGTGCAATTCGTACGTCCGATGGGCGGCGTTATAGTTGCTACTTACGACGAAGATATCACCGGCGGTCGGGTCCCTCGCTACAATGTGACCCAGACCACCGACAATCCGAACACCGGCAGCGGCACCACGGGTACGATCGTCAGGACGGCACATTATACGACCGGCTGTGCCAGCATCGTCTCGTGTAACAAGCCGGATTACGTCGTGGACGCCAATAGTAAGCAGACCGATTACACTTACGACAACACGCACGGCGGCTTGCTCACGGAAACCGATCCGGCTGTCTATAGCCCGGCGGTCGGCGGCAATGTCCGGCCGCAGAAGCGCTACACCTATATTCAACGCCAGGCCTGGTACCGCGACGCCTCGAATAACATGGTCAAGGATCCCAACCCCGTCTGGTTACTGTCGACCGAGAGCTATTGCCTTTCAGGTGCTCCATCGGGCGCCGGCTGCGCGATCGCCAATGACGAGGTGCTGACGACCTACGATTACGGTCCGGATTCCGGCCCCAACAACCTGCTGCTGCGCGGCCAGACCATCACGACGGGCGGCCAGACACACCGTGTCTGCTTCGCTCACGACAAGGTCGGCAACAAGATCTGGGAAGTCTCGCCCAATGCGAACGCCACCAGCTGCCCGACTTACTGAGGACATGCCCATGTCTCGCATTCAGCCTCGTTCAACAGGGGATCATCGGATGAACCGGATCGGGCATTCTTGGGTACGCGGGTGGATGCTGGTGTCGACGGCGATGGGGCTGGCGGGAGCGGCGCATGCGCAGACCGCCTCGGCGCCTTACCTGACCGCCTATCGCTATACGACGGGTGGGCTGTTGACCGGCAAGATCAGCCCGGCGCC
>Ga0207702_10003729_pt1 | contig 13779 bp, 15 predicted proteins | sample KBSCornC62_FD_184302 | JGI IMG/M metagenome (GOLD analysis project Ga0207702, IMG submission 184302) | Corn rhizosphere microbial communities from Kellogg Biological Station, Michigan, USA - KBS Corn C6-2 (SPAdes) (version 2) | ecosystem: Host-associated > Plants > Roots > Rhizosphere > Soil ...
CCGCGCATGCGCCGCACGCTGCACCGCTCGCCGCGGTGCCGTCGCCGACACCGGCGTCGACACTGGCCAGCACGCCGGCGCCCGCCGCGACTCAGGCGCCCTCGCCTTCCGTGCAGAAACCGCTGCCGATCACGACGCCCAGCCCGCTGCCGGTGCTGAAGCCTGCCGATGCCACGACGACGCCGGCAGCCTTCCCGCCGCCGCGCTCGCCCGCGATCACGGCACCGACACCGGCGGTGCCCTCGCACATCGGCTCGCCGGCAGCGCCGTCGACGTCTGCAGCGCCCATGGGCAATACGAACGCGCCCGCGCCCGCGAAGCCAGCGGCGCAAAACGCCGAGTTGCCGTTGCGCATGCCCGACGACGCAGCCGCGCCGCGCCCGGCCGGCAATCCGGCGCCGTGGACGCCGAGCGCAAGTTCGACATCACCGGCAACGTCCACCGCGCCGGCGGCGAACGGTCCCGCCGCTGCGCCGAAGCCGTTCGCGGCTCCGAGTGGCGCCACGGCGGCCGATACGGACGCATCGCCGAAAGACGGCCCGACCGGCGCCACCGGACCTTCGGGCCACTGAGCCAGTCGCTTGCCCGCTTCTCCCGCGCCATGCGCGGGAGAAGCGTTTCGTCGCAACTGTTGCCGCCGCGCCGACGCGCAATCAATCCGCGCTAGACAGGCACCGCCTGCTGCGCCGCGGCGAGCAAGCCGTGGACGTTGGCCAGGTGCGCCAACGCAACGACATTGTCGATGGCGAGCTTGTCGAACAAGCGGTACTTGTAGGTGGCGACGGTCTTCGCGCTGAGACTCAGGCGCGTCGCGATCGCCTGCGCGGTGTGGCCCTGCGCCAGCATCATGGCGACTTCGAGCTCGCGCGCGGACAACTCGGTGAAGGGCGATTCGCCGTCGCGCATGCCATCCAGCGCCATGCGTTGCGCGATGTCGCTGCCGAGGTAGCGCCGCCCGTCGGCGACTTGCCGCACGGCGCGCAGCAGCTCATCTGCGGGACAGCCCTTGGTTAGGTAACCGCTCGCACCCGCGTCGAGCAGGCGGCGCGGAAAAGGCGCTTCGCCGGCCATGGTCAGAATCACGATGCGCGTCGGCAATTTTGCGCGGCGCACGCGCTCGGTCACTTCGACGCCGCTGAAACCCGGCATGTGCACGTCGAGCAGCGCGATGTCCGGCTGAAGTTTCTTGATCAAGGCGAGACCGCGTTCGCCGTTGTCGCTTTCGCCGACGATTTGCATGTCGGCTTGTTGCTCGAGGATCAGGCGCAGGCCGGTGCGAACCAGCGTGTGATCGTCCACCAAAACAATGCGGATCATAGTGTCGTCCCCGACGTGTGCCCCCTCCTGCGCCGCAAGCTACTGCGCGCGCAGCGGCGCCGCAACCTGACAATATGCCCAGGCGATCGAGATTGCGCTATGGCTGTGCAGGAAACGCACATTGGCAATGCCGAAGGCGACGGCCAGCGCAATTCTATCGTGCCGGCGCCGGGCGCGCGGTCTGCGCCGCGCATCCGTGCGTACGGTGCAGCGCGCCGCGACGGCGGCGCAGCGCGCGGGGCAGGATGGAAGACCGTTACGGGCCGTCGAATCCGTCGCGGAAGATCTCGTCCACGAACGCGTACGTGAAGCGCTCGGAGGACGACACCACGCCGTCGTTGTTGTAGCCGCCGGCGACAAGCACCGAGCCGTCGTCGAGCAGGACCGCGGGCGTGTAAAAGCGCGCCGTCGCCATCGTGCCGGCAGGCGTGAAACGGTCCGTGGTGTAGTCGTACGCCACCGCGTCGTTGAGCGCGCCGGTGTCGCCGAGACCCTGCGTGTCGCCCTGGCCGCCGACGATCAACACCAGATTGTTCGACAACAGCACGGCACTCGCGAAATCGCGCTGCGGCAGCGTACCTTGGCTTTGCGTGAACGTGCCGGTCGCCGGGTCGTAAATATCAGCGGTCGGCACGGGCACGTCGTTGTTCGCGCCACCCGCGACCAGCACCTTGCCGTTCGGCAACAGCGTCGCGGTGGCGTCGTCCCGACCGACGCTCATGCTGCCCGTGGCGCTGAAGCTGCCGGTGGCGGGGTCGTACAGTTCGGCTTCCGAATGAGAGACGCCGGTGCCCACGCCGCCGCCGGCGACCAGCACCTGGCCGTTCGGCAGCAGCACTGCGACGCGATTGTCGCCGACGTTCTGCATCGATCCCGTCGGCGTGAACACGCCGGTGGCGGGATCGTAGACCTCGGCGCTCGCCAGGCGTGTCGATCCGTCGACGGCCATGCCGCCGGCGATCAGCACCTTGCCGTCCTGCAGGCGCACCGCGACCATGTCGACGCGTGCCGTCTGCATCGGCCCGGTCGGCGTGAACAGGCCAGTCGACGGATCGTAGATGTCCACGTTCGTGACGGCGCCGGATTCGTCGTAAGCGCCGCCGCCGACGAGCAGGATGCGTCCATCGGCCAGGGTCACCGTGCGGCCGAAGCCGCGTGCCGCGCTCAAGCCGTTGCTGGTCGCGCTGAACGTGCCCGTGTCGGGATGGTAGATTTCGGCCGTTGCGAGACTCACGCCGTTGAAGCCGCCGGCGTACAGCACGCTGCCATCGGGCAGCTTGGCAGCGAAGGCGCCGTAGCGCCCGCCTTGCCCGAGACTCATGTCGCCGCTCGGCGGTGAAGTCGGCGAAACATTCCGGAGAGAGCGCAATCGCCAGCGCGGCGAATGCACCGAGGACGACACGACGAAGCGCGTGCATACGAGCACCTCCCTGTTTGACGCGATCGACTTCCATGTAGATCCGATTGCGAGCGCGAGAGCCCTACCAGGCGCATCGCGGGCGCATCGTGCGCTGGCGCACATAAGGACTCTGTGCGGTAGCGCACAGAGTGGATTGCTGTAGCAATCGGAGGTCAGGCCCCGTGGATCGCCGCAAGCTCGGTGCGGTGCTCGCGGCCGAGTCAAACGGGACTTTCCGCAGGCGAACCTCGACACGCACGACGCCTCGTCCAATCATCGAAGGGATATCAGTGACTTGGGCGGCGCTTTGCACGTGAAATCGCGCTCTGCTTGCATCCAGCCGGCGGTCGGCGAAAATGGGTGGCGTTTTTGAGCACGCGCGCCAGTTTGCGATACAGCATTCGGCGCCGGAAAAATTTCCTCAGGGGGTTCGGTCATGCTTCGATTTCGCGATCGGCGATGCGCGCATCGCCGCCTGGACCTGACGACTGCGCAAGGGGTGGCGGCATGAAAGGCATGGGCATCGCCCGTTTCGCCTGGGCTTCGCGCGATGTGATCGTCGGCTCGGTGTTCGTCGGGACCGTGCTCGCCGCCATCGCGCGTGCGAATCCGCTGTTCGCCGCTGCGGCGTTGTTCTTCGTGATGGCGTTTACGGGCATCGTGGGGCTCACGGAACGCGAAAAGCCTTGAGCCGAAACCAGCTATCCTTGGCTGCGTTGCCGAACCCGGGGGAAAACGTGCAAACAGCCGTGGCTTTTCGCCTGCGCATTCGCCGAGCGTTGGCGTGTCTTCTCGCCGGTCTTTGCGCTTCGACGTGCGCCGTCGCGCCGGCGGCCACCACGGACCGCGTCTTCGGCGACGCCTTCGAGCCGCTGCCGAGCGCCGACTACAGCTACGTCAACAACGGGTTGACGACGGTATTCACCGACCATTCCACCGATCCCGTCGGAACGATCGGCACGTGGATCTGGGATTTCGGTGACGGCACGTCATCGAACGAGCAGAACCCTTCCCATACGTTCGCCGCCTCCGGCACTTATTTCGTCATCGAAACCGTCCAAGACGGCGCGACTGGCGAAGCCGGTTTGAGATCCTACGAGGTCACGGTAAACAACTGCGGCGTGCTGACGGCCTACATGCACGACTTCAAGGCAGCGACGGAGGCCGGTGGACACCCCGATTTCGAAACCTACATCGGGTCAGCGAGCGGTCTCGTCAACGCCACGATGACCCCTGGCGGCGTGCCGACGCTCGCCTCGACGGGCGGCGTCATTACCAGCGCGGCCTCGTTCGCGCAGTGGTTCACGGACGACCCCATCAACGACCCGATCCAGCAGACGCTGACGTTGACCGAGAATCCGCCCGGAACCTATTCCTATTCGAACAGCCAATTTTTTCCGCTCGACGGCCAAGGCTTCGGGAACCTCACCGGTTACACGCACAATTACGACTTCACCACGATGCTGCATGCCCAATTTCTCTATAGCGGCGGCGAGACGTTCACCTTCACCGGCCAGGACGACATGTGGATCTACATCAACGGCCATCTCGCGATCGACCTGGGTGGCGTCCACGGCCCACAAACCGGCACGGTGACGCTGGATGCCATGCACGCCGCCCAATATGCATTGACTGCCGGGCAGACGTACCAGATCGACTTTTTCCAAGCCCAGCGCCACGTCACCGGCTCGGATTTCAACTTTTCCACGACGACCTGCCTGAGCGACAGCCACTGATCCGAAAAACGCAGGGATTGGGTGCGTTATCTGCTGACACCCAGCGCTGAGACTTATAGTCCGACGGGCAAGCGATGCTTTTCGCCGCAAATCCCTCGCGAAAAACCAATACCTATGTGGCGATGACCGTGACCGAAACCGAGGGCGAAACGCTCGGGAGATAATCCTGATCGCCCGAATAGTTTGCGAACACATCTACGGCCCCGAAGCACTCATGACGCCGACATTGAAAGACGACGTAACGCATGAAGCGCAGTCCTCGCCAATCAAAACGTTTTCACACAGCACCTCGCCCGTGCCGGTGCTGAGTGCGCATCACCAGAACAATCCTCGGAGTCGCACTTGACGCATCTCAAAAGGTCGATATCTGCAACCGAATCGCCGTCACCACGTCCGCTGCAGGATAAGAGGACTGGCCGCCGCCGCTTGCTTCCATCTGCGCGCGCTCACGCGCGTCGGGAAACGCTTTAGGGTACTTCGCAAGGCAAGGTCCGCTGTGGCGATTTTGGCTGCAAATCGGCCGGCTCACATGGATAGCGCGTTGCGGCGTGAGTTAGGATGCGAGCATCGCGGTCGGCGGGCCGCTAACTGTACTTTGCCTCCCTATGCAGGTTGCGCGCTTGCTGACAGTCCCTCGTGTTGCAATCCCAGTGCTCATGATCTTGTTTGCAGCAGCTTGCTCACGCGTGCTCGTTCAAGATGAAGGTATCGACCCTCCGTGCTTGCCGCACAATGACACATGCACCCCTGAGGAAGCGGCCACGTTGAGCGCTTCTGAAATTCCGTTGCTGGGGCATTCCATGAAGCTCTCGTGCGGCGTCAGCTCGACAGCCGATGCAAAGACATTTCGCCTGGCATGCAAAGAACGAACGAGAAAAATGCTCAGAAGGCTGTCCCTTGTGTCGTCGGCTCTTGATCCGGGTTCGCCCATCACACTGACCGAGTCGCAAATCTGTTTGGATTCGTTCGTGCCCGGACGCGAAGCCGCCGACTGTGAATTCATCACTGTCGCCGCTCAAGTGACGCTGCGGCCGTCGAAGTGAGCAGCCGACATGCGCAGGACACGCATCAGGCCGCGTATGAGCGCCTAAACCAATACCGCAGCGATCAGACCTTGTGCGAAGGCAACCGCACGGCCTGCGTCCCGCACAACGCGGTAAATAATGGCCGTCCGTGGCGTCAGTTCCGTGTGCGCGGCGCTCACGCGCTACCGGATATTGGCCTTACAGACGCGACGCATTGCCGGTTCCGTGTGGGACGCTTGCGTCGGATAACCCCCTTGACCGTTGGCGCGCGTTAGCATGACTGCCGCGGCCACCGCCGCATAGCTCAACGAGTCGCGTCGCGATATGACTAGCAGACAACGTGCTTTGATCCGCGGCTTGGCGTTGGCCATGGGCATCTTCGCCGCGGGTTTCGTCCATGCCGCCAGTGCGGCGGAAGAGGTACCCAATTGCACTAGGCTGCTCGAACTTCATTGTGGCGATCGCGAGTCGTACATATTCAAAGTAAAGGTCGGAGCAGACTGGAAGGTTGCTGAGATCCTGCCGGAGTCCCGCGATCCGCGAGCAGATGCGGCGGCAAATTGCTTGTTGCAGCACCCCGGTCGATTGGCCGATGAGGTTGACATGCACAAACGGCACGGCGCGGATGCACCCCTCGAACTCACTTGGACGATCGGACCTCCGCGTTGTGAGATCCGGTAGGAACGGCGGCGAGCGGCTCGTATGAATCTCGCGCGTTCCATTGCGTTAGCGGTCACTTTTGCAGGCAGCATTGCCGCGTGGCTTTTGTTCACTACCCCGCCGGCACCCAAAACGCTGGTCGTCGGCCTTGATCCTTTCGCCGATAGGACTGTCTATTCTGAGCCAACCGATGTGACGGGCAAGGTTGTACTGCGTCCATCTAACGAGAGCGGAAAGCACGACGATGTGGTTCTCGAATTAGACCACCCCATCACTTTCCAAGGCCGAGACTACACCGCAGCGATCTTGAACGACTACAACGACCACATCATGTTCCAGACTAATTCGGCTATTTCGCACCGCATAGAAACACACTGCAGGTTCAGCGAATGGATTGGGCACGCGGTGCTTTGCTCCCCGGACGAAATTGAACTCGTGCACTAACCAGTCGTTCAAGCGGATCCCACCAATTCTGCTGGTCGTTCCCCGACATCTGCAGCCGAATCGAAGGAAGTCGCGAACACTGCCACCGATTCCGGAGGCAATATGCTTCTCGCGAGTAAGCCGCACAACAGTGCCGGTTTCTTTGGTGATCCCGCGGATCCGTACAACATTCCGAACATCATCACAACCCGGAACGCTGAGCTGCCAACCTTCAAGGACGAGAGCTGCCTGGAAGAAGTGTGGGCGGACGACTACAAGATGAGTGTGGCGGAACGCTGACTTGCATGAAGGGTCCGTCAGCGTGATACGCGCCCCAGTCTATCCGGGGAGTTTTTCTCGCAGTGAGCTGCCGAATAGAGCGCAAGGGCGCGGCGCGCGTTAGGATGCATGCGTTTCGGCAGGCGCCGCTTAGCTCGCGGATTAGGCACCAAATTGACCCTACAGATGGAAGCAATATCGCACCTGGGGCAGTCGGATCTCGGCGATCGCATCGTCAAGGTGAATCATGCCGGCGAAAACGGTGCGATAGCGATCTACACGGGCCAAATTCTCTTGGCGCGCGTCACAGCGCCGCAGCTGGTTGATGAATTGCGGGAGTTTCGATCACATGAGCGACGGCACCGTGCCATCTTCGGTGCGGAACTGGCCCGCCGGCACAGGCGCCGCTGCCGCAGCTACTGGCTCTGTGGCTTCGGTGGATTCATTCTTGGGCTAATCACGGGGTTGTTCGGTCCGCGCGCCATCGCCGCCACGACGGTGGCGGTCGAGAGTGTTGTACTGCGCCACCTCGAGCATCAGCTCGTCGTTCTCCGTACCCGGGATCCTGCAGCGGTCGCAGCGATCTCGGAAATTGTCTCCGAGGAGCGGCAGCACCACGACCGTTCTGCTGCGCATGCCCAGACTGATACATTTTGGTTCAAGGCACTCAAGCCCATCGTTGCTGCCGCAACTGAATCTGTCATCTGGCTCGGTATGCGGCTATGAGGCCCTAGCAACTCGTCCAAACCAACGCCGCTTGGCAGTTGCAAGCGCTGGCACACGATGATCGCGGTTCCGATCAAGGCTGATGAGCATGCTGCTGCTGACCACGGCCGCTTTCGACCACCGGCGACATACACCTCCCTCAGATTCGTCGCCGCAAACCGGTCATTGCTTCGGACGCCGCAACAGCGAACCCAGGCGCCGCCAAATGCCCGTGCCCAGCGTCTCCCCTTCCAACCTGTCGGCCGGCGCCTGAAACAGCATCTGTCGCGTCATCCCCAACTCCTTGACCCGGTGGTCGAGATTCGCGAGCACGTAGTCCCGCTCGACGGGATACCGCTCCGCGACGCTTCGGTAGTGCGGCAGCAGCGACCGATCGGCGAGTCCGTTCAGCGCTTGCAGCGCTGCATGGACGACGGTGCTGTCCGCATCGCCCAACCCGGAGACGAAACTCTGGATGTAGGGCTTCCGATCACCAAGCTTGCCCAGCGCGTACAGCGCTTGCCGCCGGAAGGCGGCCTGCGCATGGTGGACGAAAGGTGCCAGGACCGGACCCCGATCGATTGGCAGATGCTCGAGCACGTAGGTGAAGAATCGAAAGGTCTCCAGGTCGCTGATGCGGTCGGTGATGGCGAGGACCTCGCTCTGCCATTGTGGCGCTTGCTTCTGTGCGTACGAGTGAAGACACTGCAGGAACGCCAGCGGTTCGTGTTCCGCCAGTTCGGCTAGCAGAGCCCGGGCCTTGTCAGGAGCGTGCTTGCATACGACTCGGCACACGAGCGACCGGCAGCTCCATTCGCGGACGTGCGGTTGGATCAACGCATCAAGCGTCGCGTCACTCAAGTGCGCCTTGGACAACAACCCACTGAGGTATTCCTCCGCGGTCAGGCCGTTGTCGGCTGCCAGCCAGCCGGCCAGCAGTTCAGACTCCGGCCCGCCTCGTGTGTAGCCAAACCATGACGGCCTGTCCTGGAACAAATCCCCCTGGATGACCTCGTCCAGCCAGCGCTCGTACCACGCAAGGAAGTCGAGCTCGAACGCGAAGACCGGCGGCCCGCTGCATCTTCATCGAAGTTGACGACCCTTCCCGTGTGTGGGCCCGTTACCACCAGGCCGTGGTAGATCGAGCAGCCCTGCGAGCCGATCGGAAGGATGCCTCCGAACAGCGCGTCCTGCGTCTGCTCGAATTGATCGTCGCTTGCGTCACCTCCGATTCCGAAACGGCTCGTTAGTGCCTCCCATTCGGCGGAAGACATGCGCGGCGACAGCAGGCAGGGCCTCGCGACGTCCTTGGCCAACCATTCGAGTGACTCCGACCGCCGGTTGCCCTCCAGGCCGAAGACGCCATAGAACGGGCCGGCCGCCGAGCCTTGGTACCCAATTCCGCCGCATCCCACCTCAAGCAGGAATGCCTGAACGCATCACCGCGCGTGCAGCATCGAGGCCGTTGCTGGCCGAATTGTTGAGCTGCCACCGAAGAGCGCCGGCCGTGCAAACATCGGGAAAGCGCTCAACGAATTTGTTGGGCCGCATCAGACCCGTCGAAGCGTCGGCCTGACCACAGTCTTTCTGTTCCATCTGCAATCCTCCACTGCCATGCACAGCGCTGGCGTCGTGGAGGCATCTTCGGTCGGATCAGACCGAACTGACACCGAAAATCTACGGCTTTTTGCGCCCCACTTTTTCCCCCTTCCTGTTCGGTTTCGCGTCTTCCAAGGCGTCCTCCCAAGTCTTGGATTCTTTCAAATATGGGCGGATGAGCGAACTGATATCCTTTGCGTCCGGGGCGTCGCCGAACCAAGCCAAACAAATTGCTTCGATGAAATTCGCGCGCGAAAAAGAGACGGGCTCTGCATCAAGTGCTCTTTGGAAAGCCTCGACCGGATTAAGCCCCTTGGTGCTCACCGGCTTAGAAACAGGCCGGCAGATCCGCTCCGCTAGGGTATGAATAATTGCCGTTCGGAGTGCCTTGCGTTGCTTGGGATATGCCCCGAATTTCCCGCGCTGGATCATTTTTGGCAAGGGTGTTTCGCTATCGCTCGGGGGGAGCGGACCGAAATATTTCTCTAGAGCCACTCGATCCTTCTCACTCACTTTACCGAAGGCTGCGGCAACGGCGCCGCTAAGGCCCGTTTTCTTTTGCGGAAGGTTCCCTTCTATGCGGGTCTGGAGTGCTTCTAAGAAATCCCACAGCCGAGGCTCACTGTATCCGCTTGCACCCTCTTCCATGGCAAGATGCAGCCTAGCCGCATTGCTTATCGTCTCATCGTACTTTCTGGCAGCTGTTGCTTCACGCCATCGCTCAAGCTCGAGTTTTCCTAACTGCGCAGACTGTTCCGCCAAGGGTTGCAGCGCAGGTCTGATCTCGGCGACCTCTGCGAGGCCGATATCCATGTCCTTCGCGCTGCGAAGAATTTCCTTCAGCTCAATTGCGAGCGCTTTTGCCCTCTCAATTAGTTTGGCACTCTCACCCTCGCTTAGGCTTCCCGGCGTGGTCGTGACACGCCGGGTCGCCGCTTCACCGGCTTAGCCGGATTCTTTGCTCAGGAACTTGGCGGCCATCCTGTCGACGGCCGCGGTCGTGTGCTGTTCGGAAAGGTGCGAGTAGCGCCGGACCATCGCAAGCGTGCGGTGCCCGAGAATGCTCGCGATGTCGAGCAGGCTCGCGCCGCTCATGGCGAGGTAGCTCGCCGCCGTGTGGCGCAAGTCGTGGAATCGAACATCATCGAGGCCGGCGGCGGTGCGCGCGGCGCGCCATGCGACTTCGATGTCTGTCTTGCGGTACGGGAAGACGGCGCCAGCCATGACGCGATCCTTTTTCCAAGTCTTGAGCGCGTCGACGGCGGCAGCGGCGAGCGGCACCGTACGCGAATCGCCGTTCTTCGTGTCGACGAAGCGCACGACGCGCCGATCGAGGTCAACCTCGGACCATTTGAGGCCGAGCAGTTCGCTTTTGCGCCCTCCAGTGGCGAGCGCCAGACGCACCAGGGTTGCCAGCGGCGCGAACTCCGAGGCGTCGCACTCCCGGAGCAGCGCGACGCGCTCTGGCTCGCTCAGGAAGCGCTCTCTGCCCTTGCTGTCCTCGAGCCGCATGACGCCGCGCGCCGGGTTCCGCTGGATCCAGCCGTATTCCTTCACCGCTACGCTCAGGACCGCGGACAACGCGGTGACGTACCGATTGACCGTCGAGCCGGAGAGCGGCTTGTCCTCGCGCGTGCGCTTCTTCGCGAGTGCGTCGCGAGCGTCGGCGATCCGTGCCGGCGTGAGGCTCACCAGCGGCGCGCCGCCGAGGTGTTTGCTCCACCACGTCAGCAGGCGCGTCTGCTCGCTCGCGTTCTTGCGATGCTTCGAGCGCGGCAGCGTGATCTCGAGATAGCGGCCGATCGCGTCAGCGAGCGTGCGCTTGCGTGCTTCCGAAGTGGCGACCTGTTCGCCTGCATCGATCTTGTGTTCGATGCCACGCGCCCACTCTTGCGCGTCCGACTTTTTCGCAAAGGATTTCGTCAACTGTGGACCAGTCTGCCGACGCACTCGAACGCGCCAGGTGACTTTGCCACCGCGCCCCACGCGTCGCTCGAATGTCGCCATCGAAGTGTCCCAAATTGTCCCAATGCGGGACAGTCTTACTCCGGGACGAGGCGGTTTGCAACAGGTAAGCTATTGATTCTGGCGGAAGCGGTGAGATTCGAACTCACGAGAGGCTTGCACCTCTGCCGGTTTTCAAGACCGGTGCCTTAAACCGCTCGGCCACGCTTCCGTTACTGGGTTGTGTTCGATCGGCGCTGTGCTGCGGCGGGCGCGCATCGCAGCCGTGCCGAACCCGCGCCGCCGGCGGCGTGCCGCTGCCGCTCGGGGCGCGAAGCATACCTCAATCGCCCGCCGCGGTCCGCTCTAGACGCCTTCGACGCGGCTCTGGATCGCGTGCGGCAGGTGTTCGGCGAGCCAGTCGATCAGCACGCGCACGGCGGGCAGCAGGCCGCGGCGCGAGGGAAACACGCAATGCACGATACCCTGCGGCGGGCTCCACTGCGGCAGGATGATTTCCAGCTCGTTGTTGTTGAGCGCGTTGCAGCACACGCTTTCGGGTAAGAGCGCGATGCCGAGTCCGCGTTTCGCGGCGGCGACGGACAGCGGGAAATCGCCGCACATCAGGCGCGGCTGGTGCTCGAAACGGAACGTGCGGCCGTTCGGTCCGCTCAATTCCCATGACTGCCATTCGAGTTCGGCGATGCTGAGCGTGTCGTGGTCCGCGAGTTCTTCCGGTTCCTGCGGGCGGCCGCGCAATTCGAGATAACGCGGGCTCGCGACCAGTACGGAGTGACTGTGCCCGAACGTGCGCACGACCAGGTCGGCGTCGGTATCGAGCCGAAAGCGCACGCGGATCGCGACGTCGACGCCTTCGTTGATCAGGTCGATGCGCCGGTTGGTCGAGAGCAGCAGGATTTTCACCTGCGGGTATTTCTCGGCAAAGCCGGGCAGGATGTTCGCCATCACGTTCTGCGTGATCGAGACTGGACAGCTCACACGCACCAGGCCGCGCGGCTCGGTCGTGAGCTGCGCCACGGCCTCTTCCGCGGCGCGCGCCTCGGCCATCACGGATTGGCAATGGCGATAGAAGCGCTGCCCGGCCTCGGTCACGGCGAAGCGCCGCGTGGAGCGCTGCAGCAGGCGCACGCCGAGCCGTTCCTCGAGCTGCGAGATGCGCCGGCTGAGGCGCGATTTCGGGATGCCGAGCGCCCGGCCAGCCGCGGCAAAGCCGTTTTGCTCGACCACGATCGAAAAATAGAACAGGTCGTTCAGATCCTGCATCGAAAACTCCCGATTGTCGCGCTGGTGGAACCCATGGTCCGACGGCGACCGGCTTATCAGAACGGCGGCGCGGGGATAGTTTATCGGTCCATCCGGCGGCGCACACGCACCGCTTCCAAGGAGGACGAAATGAAGCTGTTGCACATCGATTCCAGCATTCTCGGCGCGCAGTCGGCCAGCCGCGAAATCGGCGCCGCCTGGGTCCAGGCATGGCGCGAACGGCAGCCGTCGACCGATGTCGTGTACCGCGACCTGGCGCACGAGCCGCTCGCACATCTGAACGGCGAAATCTTCGCAGCGCGCCAGGTGCCCGAGGCCGTGCAGGCCGCGCAACTGCAGCCGGCGGTCGAGCAAGACCGCGCCGTGCTCGCCGAATTCCTCGCCGCCGACGTGGTCGTTATCGGCGCGCCGATGTACAACTTTTCGATCCCGAGCCAGCTCAAGTCCTGGATCGATCGCATCGTGGTCGCCGGCAAGACGTTTCGCTACGGCCCGAACGGTCCGGAAGGTCTGGCCAAGGGCAAGAAAGCCGTGATCGTGACCTCGCGCGGTGGCGTCTACAGCGCGGGCGCGCCGGCGGCGGCGATGGATTTCCAGGAAACCTACCTGCGCGCGGTGCTCGGGTTCATCGGCGTCACGGACGTGCAGGTGATCCGGGCCGAAGGCCTGTCGCATGGCGGCGATGCGCGCGCGTCCGCGCTCGCAGCGGCACACGTGGCGATCGGTGCGGAATTCCCGCTGGCGGCGTAAGGCGTCCCGCCGGCCTGCCCTGTCGCGCCAACGCCGGCTTCTGCCGGTGTGAAATCGAACGCGGATGGCCGCAATGCGGCCATCCGTCTACAGCGCCACCACGGTCACGCGATCGTTTCGGCGCCGCGCAGGTAGGGCCGCAGCACGGCCGGCACTTCGATCGAGCCGTCGGCCTGCTGGTAGTTCTCCATCACCGCGATCAAGGCGCGGCCGACCGCGACGCCGGAACCGTTCAGCGTGTGCACGAGTTCGGGCTTGCCCGTTTCCGGATTGCGCCAGCGCGCCTGCATGCGGCGCGCCTGGAAATCCGTGCAGTTCGAGCAGGAGGAAATCTCGCGGTAGGTGTTCTGCGACGGCAGCCAGACTTCGAGGTCGTAGGTTTTCGCAGCGGAAAAACCCATGTCGCCGGTGCAGAGCAACACGCGACGGTACGGCAGACTCAGTTTTTCCAGCACGGTTTCCGCGCAGCGGGTCATGCGTTCGTGCTCGTCGTGGCTTTCGCTCGGCTTGGCAATCGTGACCAGCTCGACTTTCTCGAACTGGTGCTGGCGGATCATGCCGCGCGTGTCCTTGCCGTGCGAGCCTGCTTCGGCGCGGAAACACATCGAATGCGCGGTCAGGCGCAACGGCAGCTGTTCCGCCGCGACGATCTCGTTCG
>Ga0207702_10003731_pt1 | contig 13766 bp, 15 predicted proteins | sample KBSCornC62_FD_184302 | JGI IMG/M metagenome (GOLD analysis project Ga0207702, IMG submission 184302) | Corn rhizosphere microbial communities from Kellogg Biological Station, Michigan, USA - KBS Corn C6-2 (SPAdes) (version 2) | ecosystem: Host-associated > Plants > Roots > Rhizosphere > Soil ...
CGGTACTTGCCGGCGATCGCGCGGCTCTTGTCGAAGACGACCGCGGTGTTGTGGTACAGGCCCGCCGCGCGCCGCTCGAACAGCGAGGCGACGACCACGAGCTTCAGCTCCTCGGCCAGGCGCCCGATGCGTTCAGTGCTCGGGCCGGGGATCGCTTCGGCGCGATCGAACTCGTGCACGCTTTCGTGCTGGCAGAAGTACGCGCCGTTGTGCAGTTCCTGCAGCAGGACCAGACGCGCGCCCGCGGCCGCGGCTTCGCGCAGGCCTGCGTCGATCGCGTCGAGATTCGCCGCCGGGCTGCCGTGATCGCGCTCCTGCAGCAGGGCGACGCGCAGCGTTTGGCTCATGCCAGGACTCCTCGCGGCAGTTGCATCGTCATGCAATGCAGGCTGCCGTTTTGCCAGATCAGAGGGCGGCAGGGTACAGCAATCACTTCGCGTGCGGGGTGCGCCCGCGCGATCACGGCAGCCGCGGCCGCGTCGGCCGGGTCGCCGTAGGCGGGCACCAGCACGGCGCCGTCGACGATCAGGTAATTCGCGTAGGACGCGGCCAGGCGCCTGCCGTCGTCCAGGATCGGTTGCGCCCACGGCAGCGCGTGCAGCGTGTAGGGTTTGCCTTCCGGCGTTCGCAGCGCGGAGAGCTCCTCGCGCATGGCGACGAGTTCCCCGTGATGCACGTCCGACACGTCGTCGCACGCCTGGTACACGATCGCATCGTCCGGCGCAAAGCGCGCCAGCGTATCGATGTGCGCGTCCGTATCGTCGCCTTGCAGGTAGCCGCGTTCGAGCCACAGCACGCGCGACGCGCCGAGCGTCTCGCGCAGGCGCTCGGTCATCTGGGCGCGACTCATTTCCGGGTGACGCTGATGCAGGCAGCGCCAAGTCGTGAGGATCGTGCCGCGGCCGTCGGATTCGATCGCGCCGCCTTCCAGCGCCCAGTCGATGCGGCGATGTCCCGCGTTGCGGAACAGCCCGCGCGCGGCGAGCCCGCCGATCAGCCGGTCGTCGCGCGAGGCGCGGAACTTGCCGCCCCAGCCGGTGAAACGGAAATCCGCGAGGCGGAAGCCGACGCCGTCGCTCAACGTGATCGGACCCGAATCGCGCAGCCAGGTGTCGTCGTATTCGATCGGGACGAAACGCAGCCGCGCGTTCGGCGGATCGCCGATCAGCGCGGCGGCGCGTGCCTGGATCGCGGCGTCCGGCACGCAGATCAAGACCGGCTCGAAACGTGCGATCGCGCGCGCCAGCGCGGCGCACGTGGACTCGACTTCAACCAGACGCGCGGCCCAGTCGGTTTCGGCATGGGGCCAGGCGAGCAGAACGCCCGCCTGCGGTTCCCATTCCGCAGGCAGGCGGAAATCAGGCGACATCGGGATTTTTCGGATCCGGTGCTGGGTCAGTTGCTGCTGGGCGATTTCGGACCGAGTTCGCTCGGCGTGGCGCGCGCGGCGACGCTGGAGATCACGCGATCGCGCTCGAAATACACGATGTAGTTGTCGTACACCCAGCGGTTGATCACCGGATGCAGCGGCGCATCGCCGCCGGCCGGCACCATCTTGTCGCGCGGTGCGCCGAAGCGGCGCTCGACCTGCGCCATCGACATCCCGCGGCTCGGGGCGTCCATCGCGCGTTCCTGTTTCACGCGGTCCACGAGCAGGGTTTCGGCGTGGACGGGGGTGCCTGCCGCGAACGCGGCGAGACTTAGAGTGCAGGCAAGACCAAGGCTACGGGTACGCATGAGGCTGCTCCTCGGGAACGCGCGGCAAGCTGCCGCGATCGTTATGTTTTTAGCACGATATCCGGGACGATTCCATGACTACGGTCGCGTCCGCTCACGTACGGTTTCGTTGGCCGCTGCAACGAAAAAGGCCGCCTCGCAGGCGGCCTCTTTGGTGCCCATTCGACCGCGCTGGGCGCGGTCACGGCACGGCAAGCCGGTTCAGCGCTGGCGCGCCTTGAAACGCGGGTTGCTCTTGCAAATGACGAACACTTTGCCGCGACGACGCACGACCTTGCAGTCGCGATGGCGTTGTTTGGCCGATTTGAGCGAGGACAGGACTTTCATGGCGGATTCCAGCTAAGGTCAGGGCGCAAAACGCGCATTCAGGGGCAACAAAGCGCGCGATTCTAACGCATTGGGGGAGAAAGAGAAAGGGGGCGGGTGACGCGACCGAACCGGCGCCGCGCCCACTCCGGTCGCCTACAGCGCGTACTGCTTGCGCTTGCGATACAGGGTCGATACGTCGATCCCGAGCGTATGTGCGGCCGCGTCCAGCGAGGAGCTGATCGCGAGCACGCCGCGGATGTGCGCGCGCTCGACTTCGTCCAGGCTCAGCGGCTCGCCGATCACCGGGCGGGCGTCCGGGGCCTTGGTGCCGGGGATCGACAGGAGGTTCACGTCGACTTCCTGGTTCGCGCACAGGATGACGGCGCGCTCGATCACGTTCTGCAGTTCGCGGATGTTGCCGGGCCAGGGGTAGCGCTGGATCGCGTCGAGCGCTGCCTTGCTGAAGCCGCGCGCCGGCCGGCGGTAGCTGCGCGCGAAGCGCAACAGGAAGCGTTCCGCCAGCATCTGCAGGTCCTCGCTGCGTTCGCGCAGGGACGGCATGTGCAGCGCGATCACGTTGAGGCGGTACAGCAGATCCTCGCGGAAACGGCCTTGTTTCACCATCTCCGGCAGGTTGTGGTTGGTTGCGGCGACGATGCGCACGTTGGCGCGGTGGGTGGTCGGGTCGCCGACGCGCTCGTATTCGCGGTCCTGGATGAAGCGCAGCAGTTTCGGCTGCAGGGCGAGGGGCACGTCGCCGACTTCGTCCAGGAACAGCGTGCCGCCTTCGGCCTGATCGACGCGGCCGAGCTTGTTCTCGGTGGCGCCGGTGAACGCGCCCTTGCGATGACCGAACAGATCGCTTTCGAGCAATTCCGCCGACAGCGACGGACAGCTCACGGTGACGAAATTGCCTTTCGCGCGCGGGCTGCACTGGTGAATCGCACGCGCCGACACGCCCTTGCCGGTACCGCTTTCGCCCAGGATTAGGACCGTGACGTCGGTATCGGCGACCTGGCGCAGGGTCTGCTGCACCTTGCACATCGCCGGGTTGCGGCTGTCCATCTCGTCGATGTACGCCGTCTCGTTGTCGCCTTCGAGCGCTTCCAGGCGCTGTTCCATGCGGCGCACCAGAATCTGTTTCGACGCCGCCTGGCGCAGCTGCTCGTTCGTGCATGGCTTGACGAGGTAATCCGCGGCGCCTGCGCGCATCGCGTCCAGCGCGCTATCGATCGAGGAATGACCGGTGACCATGATCACCTTCATCCACGGCGCTGCCTGCTTGAGCTTCGGCAACAAGTCGAGCCCCGACACGTCGCCGAGGCGAAGGTCGAGGAAACACAGGTCGAACACTTCGTGTTGCACCAGGCTTTCCGCCTGCGCCGCATCCGTTGCGGCCGCTACGCGGTGGCCGGCGGCTTCCAGGCAATGCCGGAAAGCGCGCAGCACGCTTTGTTCGTCGTCCACCAGGAGTATGCGAATCGTTGCATCCATTGCGCGGATCTCTCGTTCGTTTTGCACGTTATCGGTCGATTTCCCGGGGCTGCAATGCGAAATGCGTGCCGCAAGCGAGGCCAACTAGAAAACTTTTCGCGCCCGTGTTGTCGAGCGTTCATCCAGACGCCCACTAAGGCTGCGCTAGGCGCAGGGTCGCGACTGTCCCGCCGCCCGCGGCGGACGCCAGCGCGAAGCTGCCGCCATGCGCGGCCGCGACGTACTGGCACACCGTCAGGCCGAGGCCGGTACTGCCTTCCTTGTGCCGTGTGGAAAAGAACGGCGTGCCTAGCTTTCCGGGCGCGATTCCCGCCAGGCCCTGTCCGTCGTCGCTGACCTGGATGTCGACGGCTGCAGGCGCGCGACGGAATTCGATGCGCGCGTTGCGCGCACCGGCCTCGGCCGCGTTGCGCAACAGGGCGGCGAGTGCGGTCTCGACCGCCGGGCGCTCGACGTCGAGTGAGATGTCGCCGCCAGTCACCTGAATTTCCGGGAACTTCTCCGTCACGCCGGCGCGGGCAATTAGCTCGGCCTGGTCGAGCGCGATTTGCGCCGGAACGGCTTCGTGCGGCCGTCGCTTGGTGACATCGGCGAACTGACGCAGATCGCGCAGAAACCGGCTGCAGCGCGAACAGTCGGCGAGCATGCGTTCGACCACCTCGCCGACACGCTCGGACTGCTGTTTCTGGCTCAGTAGTCGCGCCAGCTCCGCGTTCATGCTGATCGCGTTGAGGGGGTTCGACAAATCGTGCGCCAGCGCGCCGAGGAAGGCGTTCAGGTCGAAGCCGGGAAACGGCGTTTGCGAAGCGTCCATAGCACCATTCCTGTGTTTGCAATTTTCGATTTCGATACCGCCGGCAAGGCAAGCTGCACGAAGCCATTGGTCGTTTCGTGCAATTTGCCACGCACTTGGCGAACCCAGCCAGAGCGCGCGGGAGCCGAGGCGGGCTCGACTACGTCGCGCCAACCCCGCCCCGCAGCGCAGCCAGACTGGAAATGTAGCCCCCGCGTCAGGCCAGCGCAGCCGATCGGCGGCCTGGTGACCCACGGTCGTTTCCGGCATCGCCTGGCATAAGCCTTGCGAAACCGGGGCCATCCGTACACGGACCGTGTGGAGGACATATGCAAACGCGCATCAGAACCCTGGCAAGCGCCCTGCGATTGGCCCTGGCGTGCATCGCAGCTCTGGCCGCCGGCACTGCCGCGGCAATCGACAAGACGGTGCCGAGCGACGAGGAAACGCAGCTGCACAACCAGGTGATCAACAACGCACTGGGTATGACGCAGCGCGTGCGCGCTGCCGTCGAGAACTTCCGCCTGCGCCATGCCGCGTACCCGGGCAGCAGCGCCGACATCGGCCTCGACCCGAACACCTGGGCCACCGGCGACATCAAGAGCGTCAGCGTGGGCAGCAACGGCATGATCGAGATCCGGCTCGGCGCGAGTTCGGGCGTGGACGACGGCGTGATCAGGCTGACGCCGGCCGATTCCCCCACGACCGGTCAGCTCAGTGTCGCCTGGGCTTGCACCAGCCCGAACTTCAGCACGATCTCGGACGCCACCTCGGGCTTCTGCCAGTACGCCAAGCTGCCCTGAGCGCGTGGCACGGAGCATGGATGCGCCGCACTCCCCGATTCTCGCAAGGAGTGCGGCATGGCGGAGCGCCTGAGTCTGCGCGAACTCGTCGGACTGCTCGACGACGGGCATCGCTTCTACACGCAGGCTGCGGAAAAAGTCGAGCGCGCGGAGCTCAAGGACCTGTTTCTCCGCCTGGCGCGAACCAAGGCGGCGATCGCCGGCGCGCTCAACGAGCGGCTGCGCGCGCGAGGGGAAACGACGTCGGGCGACGGCACGCTGCTCGGTCACCTGCAGCAGACGTTCGCCGGCATCTGCGCCCAATTGAGCAGCACGCCGGATGTGACGTACGTCGAGCAGTTGGAGCGTTTCGAGGATCGCATGCGCGACGCGTTCCGCGAAGCCGCCGGCGAATCCGAGGACGCCGATACGCGCGCGCTGGCCGCGAAGTATATGCCCGACGTGCTGCGCGACCACAGCGAGATGAGCGCGCTCAAGCGCCAACTCGACGAAGCGCACTGACCGCGTCCGCTATTTGCAACGCAGGCCGCTGCGCGGCGCGCAGAAATCCCGGTCGAACCCCGTGCCGCGTTCCCGCGTCGCGCCCAATCGCTGCGCCGCGAGTCAGCTTCGTCTTGGAACGTCGGTTGCATTGTTAGCGGCGACTGAACGAAGGACGACAGAACATCAGGCGCGACTCGGACGTCGCGCCGCGCGGCGGGGCAGGGCCCCGCCGCAACTTAGACTCGCCGCGAAGGAGTGCGATCATGGTTAACGCGAAACTGCTGGTCGTCTCGAGCGCTTTCGGCGCACTCGCCTGGCAGGTGGGCTCCGATCCGCGCTGGCTGCACGTCGTCCTGGACGTGGGCCTGGCGCTCGCGGTTTCCTGGCTCGCATTCCTCGCGGTCTTCTTCCTCACCGCCGCGCACAGCCGCCGCGCCGCCCGCAGCGCTATGACGTCGTGGCGCCCGCACCGCTTGCGCAGTCACGCGTGGCGCATCCGCACCACGCATCACTGACGCGCCGAATCCCGGCCGAAGCGAGTTCCTTCGAAAAGCACCGCGGCCGCCAGCGCCAGGGGGTTGGCGCCATGCGGCGGCCGCCGGTGTGAGGGAAGGTTAACGACCGCCGCGAATCGCGCGCGCGTCGCTGGACGTATGAAATTCAATAGCGCTTGATCTCGGTCGCACGCTGGCGCGCCGCGCCGTCGCGCGCTTTCGCCTCGGCGAACGCGGTGTCGCGTTGTGCTTTTGCCGTTTCCTTGCAGGCGCCGGCGAGATCGCCGACCTGGGCCCCGCAGCGCGCCACGGCGACGCTGTAGCCCGCCTCGGCGCGGGCGTGATCCAGATCGTATTGCGCATCCGCGAGTCGCAATGCCGCGTCGCTGCGCGCACGCGCGACCCGGCGCGAGGGCGGCGCGTTGACGGCGCTTACCGGCACCGCGTGCGTGTCGCTCGTTGCCGCCGTGCGTGCGTCGACTTGCGCCACGGTGAGATCGCGCCGCGCGTCGGCGTTCGCCTTGTCGAATTTGGCCTGCGCTTCGGCAATCTTCTTTTCGCCTTCGGCTTGCCACTTGCGGACGTCGGCATCGACTTTTGCCAGGTCCGGCGCGTGCGAACAGGCATTCAATCCGAATACGATCGCCAGCGCAGCGACCAGGCCGGAACGCGCGCCAATCTCGCTGCGCTGCGGCGTCGCCGGTTGTTCGGCTGCGGCGGGCGGCTCTGCCTCAGCCGGTTCCGCGGCGCGCCGTGCGCGCTCTTCCTGAGCTTGCTCGGCGCGGATGGTTTCAGCCATCTCCCAGATCGTGCACATGTCGTCGCTCCCTGCGTTGACGAAAACAGAGGGAGCAATGCCTGTGCCACGGACGCATTCCGCGTGGCGCCACGCGCGGCGCGCCAGCGGCGCGTGCAATTTACGGCGCGCTGCCGCGCCTGCATTGCAATCGCCACGCCGCATGGCACACCGAATGCTTGGATTTCACGCCTGGAAAGTCTCAAACGGAGGTGGACGTCATGCGAATCGGTATGCAGTGCCTGGCCGCGCTGGTTTGCGCCGCAGCGGCGACCGGCGCGTTCGGACAGTCGATGGGTGCCGGCACGCGGGTGGCCCCGGGCGAGAACCCGGACGCCATGTTCGTGCAGCAGGCCGGACGCAGCGCCGAGGCGGAGCTGGAATTGAGCCGCCTCGCCGTGCAGCAAGCGTCGTCCGCCGCCGTTCGGCACCTGGCCGAAAACCTGGTGCGCGAACACGAACGCAACAACCGCGAGCTGATGACCATCGCCGCGCACGAGAACATCAGCCCGCCGCGCGAGCTGGACGCCGAGCACGCCGAGCTGCGCGCGCAGCTGTCGGTCATGCACGGCGAGGAATTCGACCACGCCTACCTGCGCACGGTGCTCACCGACCAGGCGCGGCTCGAGCAGCTGCTGCGCAGCGCGCAAGGCACCGTGAGCACGCCCGAACTGCGCCAATACATTGCAACCACGCTGCCGCTGGTGCAGGATCAACTCGGCATGGCGCGCGCGGTACGTTTCGAGTGAGACGGACGCCGGCCGCGCCGCAGCGTCCGGCCCGCGCAGCAAGGAGCGAATGTGATGGCTGAATCGCGCTTCGACGTCGCAGTGCTGGTCGGCAGCCTGCGCAAGGAGTCCTACAACCGCAAGCTGGCGAACGCGCTGGTCGACTTCGACCACCCGCGCCTGAAACTGTCGATCGTGGAGATCGGCCAGCTACCCTTTTTCAACCAGGACGACGAGGACAAACCGCCGCAGTCCTGGGTCGATTTCCGTCGCCGCATCGCGCAGGCGACGGCGCTGCTGTTCGTCAGCCCGGAGTACAACCGCTCCGTTCCCGCGGTGCTGAAGAATGCGATCGACGTCGCTTCGCGTCCGTACGGCCACAGCGTCTGGAACGGCAAGCCGGGCGCGATCGTCACGGCGTCCCCGGGCGGGATCGGCGGATTCGGCGCGAACCATCATTTGCGCCAAAGCATGGTTTTTCTGAACGTGCCGCTGCTACAGCAGCCGGAGATGTACGTCGGCCACGTCGACAAGCTGTTCGGCCCCGACGGCAAGCTCGCGAACAACGACGGCACACGCGAATTCCTGCGCAAGTTTCTCGATGCGTTTGCGGCCTGGATCGGCACGGTCGTGGGCGCGTCGTCACCGGCGCGGAGCTGAGGCTCCGCTTCACAGTTGAGGAGCAAACTGATGGCGACCCGATCGGCGAAATCGAGCAAGTCCCGCGGCAAGAGTGCCGCACGCGCCGGCGCGCGCGGTGCGCAGGGTGCGAAAAAGACGGCAGTGAAGAAAACGGTCCGGCGGTCTTCCGCCTCGGCCGGCGCGGCGAAGAAGGCCGCCAAGGGCGCCGCGGGCAGGACGGCGCGCAGCGGCGCGGCGAAATCGGGCGCGGCCAAGAAAACGACGGCATCCAGATCGGGCGCGGCCAAAACGGCGAAGAAATCGAGCAGCGCGAAACCGTCCGCAGCGCGCGGCGGAAAAAACACGGCGCGCAGCACCGGCACGGCGTCGCGAACTCCGGGACGCGCGGCCGGTACGGCGAAAGCGGCGGCAAAAACGCGCACGAAGGCGCCCCAGTCGGGACGTCAGGCGACAGCGTCACGTGGCAGTTCGGCCGCCCCGGCGACGACCCGCGCCAGCGTAGGCGGCGCGCCAGCAACGTCGCGCGCAGGCGCAAAAGGTGGCGCAGTGCCGAATGCGCGCATGACGCCGACGGTCGCCGCAGCGCGTCCGGCACCCGCAAAATCGGCAGCGCCGAGCGCGCCCAAGTCGGCGGTGACGACGCCCCCGCGATCGGCGCCGGCGCCGTCAGCGCCGCGCGCGGCACAGAGCGCCAGTGCTTCGGCGCCGAAGCCCACGTCGCAGAAGGCGCCGCCATCGAATCTCGGCGGCGGAATCGACGGCAGCGGATCCGTGCGTGAGACCGCGGGCGAGGCCGGCGAAGACGAGAGTACGCGCGCCGACGGCGGCGCTCCGGCGCAGGACGTGTCGGCGAAAATGTGGGAACTCGTGCGGCAGAAGCGTCAACAGCAGGCGCAAAAGCCCGCCTATCGGTCGATCGTCCATCACGATCACGCCGGGACCGGCGGCGAACACGGTCCGGCCGTGCCGAGCGCCGGTTTCTCCACCGGGCGCAAGCCGCAGGGCGATCGCGACAGCTGAAGGGGGGCGGTCCCGACGTTTCAGGCACGCCTCACCACCCGCCCGCACACCGCCGTCATCCCCCCTTGCGCGGGGATGACGGCTATTTGCAGTCCAACGGCTTACTGCCGCAGATTCCGATCCGAGCGCGTGCCGGAATCCGCCACGATCACTTCGACGCGACGGTTCTGCTGGCGTCCCGCTTCGGTGTTGTTCGAGGCGACCGGATAATCCGGACCAAGACCTTGCGTCGAGACGCGCGCCGGGTCGATGCCGCGGGAGGCGAGGTAATCCTTGACCGCCTGCGCCCGGCGCAGCGACAAGTCGACGTTGTAGTCGCGGTTGCCGACCGAATCGGTGTGCCCGTCGATCTCGACCGTCGCATTCGGCGCATCGTTCAAGGTGCGCACCAGACCGTCGAGTTCGCGCTCGCCGCCGGGCTTGAGCTCGGCACGCCCGGTTTCGAACAGGAAGTCGCCGAGCGTGACCATCAGGCCGCGTTGCGTCTGCTTGGCTTGCAGGTCGGACAGATCCGCGCGCAGCACGTCGATTTCGGTGCGTGTCTGGGCGGCGTCGCGGCGCGCGAGTTCGGCGTTGCGGCGTTCCTGTTCCGCGGCGGCGAGTGCGTTATCAGCCGTCGCTCGCGCGTTGCGCAAGTCATGCGTGCGGATTTCCAGCACCAGCCGGTCGCGCTCCGCGCCCAATTCATGCGCGCGTGCCTCGGCGTAGCGCGCCATGCCTTGCGCCTGCGCGGTCTGCACGAGGCGGTCCGCGATGTAGACGCGGTGTTCGTAGATCGGCGCATCCAGATGACGCCCTTCGATCGACAGCTGCGCCACGACGGCGTCGGCCTCGTGCAGTTCGTCCGGGGCGTTCTGCGCCACGCGCGGGTCCTGATGCAAGCGATCCAGTTCGTTTTGCAGACGTACCACTTCCGGCGGCGGGCCCGGCGGCACGGTGGCGCAGCCGCCGAGTGCGGCGAGCGCGAGCGAAAGTCCGAGCAGATGCGGTTTCATGTTCATGGCTGATCTCCCGCGCTGATACCGAGCTGATCCCGCAGCGAGCGCACGGAGCGCTCGACTTCGGCTGTGGCCTGTTCGGCGCGCAGCTCGCGGCTGCGTGCGGCGGCGAGGTCGGCGTCGGCTTTCGCGTTTTCCGCGCCGATGATCGCGTCGGTCCAATGGTGATGGTCGTAATCGGCCTGCGCGCTGGCCAGCATGCTGTGCGCGTTGCCGAGATCGGCGCTGGCGTATTGCGCGGCGTCGGCGCGTTCGGCGCCTTCGATCGCGGTGCCGGCCTGGGTCATGGCGAGGTCGGCGTCCTGGCGGTCGCTGGCGAATGCCGCCAGCGGGGACGCGGCGAGCAATGTCGCCGCGACGAGTGCGGTGATCCTCATGGTCTTGCCTCCGTGCGCTGTCACACGCGCAGGAAGTAGCAAGCGACATGCCCCACGGGCCACGGCGCCTAAATCCGTGCTAAACCGGAGGACGCTTGTTTGCGCTAGCAAATTCCCAGGGCGAGGCGCTGCGGCGCGCGGGGCGGCCTTGCATCTTGCGCTGCGCTCGCCGCCCCGGACATGCAGGATGCGCGGCGGCGAGCACGGGCTCCGGTCAGGCGCGCACGTCGCGCAAGGCCGCGTCGACGACGCGCTGCGCCTCGCTCAGCAGCGCGGTCAGGTGCGCCCGATCGCGAAAACTTTCGCCGTAGATCTTGTAGATGTCCTCGGTGCCCGACGGGCGCGCGGCGAACCAGCCGTTCTGCGCGTTCACGCGCACGCCGCCGATCGGTGCGCCGTTGCCTGGCGCGTGGTCGAGCGCGGCCAGCACGTGCTCGCCGGCCAGCGTGTCCAGCCGCAGCTCGCTGGCGCGCAAGGCGCCAAGCGCCTTTCTCTGCGCCGCGTTCGCCAGGCCCTGCACGCGGTCGGAATGCGGCTCGCCGAGTTCGGCGGTGAGCGTGCGGTACATCTCGCCGGGATCGCGGCCGCTGTGCGCCATCAATTCCGCGGCGAGCAGCGACGGCACGATGCCGTCCTTGTCCGTGGTCCACGCCGTGCCGTCGCGGCGCAGCACCGACGCGCCGGCGCTTTCCTCGCAGGCGAAACCGATGCGGCCTTCGAGCAGGCCTTGCGCGAACCATTTGAAGCCCACCGGCGCCTCGAACAGCGGCCGGCCGAGCTTCGCGGCGATGCGATCGAGCAGGCCGGTGCTGACCACGGTCTTGGCCAGGGCCGCATCGCGCGGCCAGGCGCTGCGCACCTGGAACAAGGTATAGGCGAGCACGCACAAGTAATGGTTCGACGGCATCAGGCCGACGCTCGGCGCGACAATGCCGTGGCGGTCATGATCGGTGTCGCAGGCGAAGGCCACGTCGAAGCGGTCCTTCAGCCCGATCAGACGCTGCATCGCATGCGCCGACGACGGATCCATGCGGATGCGGCCGTCCCAGTCGAGGCTCATGAACGCGAACTGCGCGTCGACTGTGGCGTCGACGATCGTGAGATCGACGCGGTAGCGCTCGGCGATGCGCGGCCAATAATTCACGCCGGCGCCGCCGAGCGGATCGACGCCCATCCGGATGCCCGCCGCGCGGATCTTGTCGAAGTCGACCACGGCGCCGAGATCGGCGACGTAGCTTTCCAGGAAATCGAATGCGTGCGTGGTCGCCGCGGTGCGGGCGTGCGCCAGCGGCATGCGTCGCACGCCGGCGAGCTTGCGTTCGAGATAACCGTTCGCCTGGTTTTCGATCCAGCGCGTGACCTCGGTGTCGGCCGGGCCGCCGTGGGTCGGGTTGTATTTGAAGCCGCCGTTGTCCGGCGGGTTGTGCGACGGCGTGACCACGATGCCGTCGGCGAAGCGTTCGCTGCGGCCGCGGTTGTGCGCAACGATCGCGCGCGACAGCGCCGGCGTCGGCGTGAACTCGCCATCCTTGGAGGCGAGCGTTTCGACGCCGTTGCCGGCAAGGACTTCCAGCGCGGTGTCGAACGCCGGCTGCGACAACGCGTGCGTGTCGCCGCCCAGATACAGCGGCCCGTCGATGCCGTGGCCGCGCCGGTAGTCGCAGATCGCCTGCGTGATCGCGAGCACGTGCGCCGCATTGAAACTGCGCGCCGCCGCGGTGCCGCGATGGCCGGAGGTGCCGAACGCCACGCGCTGTTCGGGCAGGCTCGCATCGGGCGTTTCGGCGGCGTAGGCTGCGCGCACCGCGGCGACGTCGATCAGCGGGGCGGCGGAGGCCGGTTTACCGGCCAGGGGGTGCAAGGGCATGCGTTTGCTTTCCTCGAGATGAATACGTGGCGGCGCGAATCATCGCGTCCGCATCTTGCGCGGCAACGACTGGCGCACGGCATCGATGCCGTCCCATGGATCGCTGCGCCGGCGACGCACATACGCGGCCGCGTTCTGCACCGTGTACTGCGCCGCGCCGGCGAGCTTGGGCAATTGCGACCACGCCAGCGGCATCGCGGCGCCGCCGTCCGGCCGCGCGCGCAGCGAATATGACGCCACGCTGGTCGATCCGCGGTAATTGCGCAACCAGTCGATGAAGATTTTTCCCTGGCGGTTCTTTTCGCCGGCGGTCGCGACGAATTCCTGAGGATACTGCGCAGTCATCGCCTCGGCGAACGCTTTCGCGAACGCCTTGACGCCGTCCCAGGCGACGGCGGGCTTGAGCGGAACCACCACGTGCAGACCCTTGCCGCCGGATGTGCGCAGGAACGATTCGAGCCCGAGATCCGCCAAGGCATCGTGCAACCGTTTCGCCGCCGTGCGCACGCGCGGCCAGGCGACGCTGGCGTGGGGGTCGAGGTCGAACACGATGCGGTCGGCGCGGTCCGGGGTTTTGGAGCGCGCGCCCCAGGGATGGAATTCGATCACGTTGCGCTGCACGAGTTCGAGCAGTCCCGCCGCGTCGCCGACGCAAAGGTACTGCGCGTCGCCGGACGAGTCGCGAATCGGGATGCCGTGCACGTCGGCGCCCATGTTCGGCTTCATGTGCTTCTGGAAGAAGCACGCCTTGGCCGTGCCGTCGGGGCAGCGCAGGATCGACAGCGGCCGCCCGGAAATCTCCTTCAGCAACCACGGTGCGACGCTGCGGTAGTAGCGCACGACGTCGCCCTTGGTGCAGCCGCTCTGCGCAAACACGACGCGCTCGGGATGCGTGATGCGCACGCGATCGGGATCGCCCGCGGCAGCAGCGCCACGCGCCGGCGCGCGTTCGGAACGGGCCGCGCCGGGCGCGCCGGCATGCGCGACGCGTGCGCGCTTGGTGCCCGCCGGCGCGGTGGCGCGCAACGGTTGCAGATCGCGCAAGGTCTTGTCGGCGCGTATGGCCTTGAATGCCGGCTGGCGCAGCAGGCCCTGCGAACCGATGCCTTGGTGAAAGACCTCGATCACGAGTTCGGGCCGCACCCAATGTGCAAGCGCGCGATCTTTGCGCGCCATGCGGGAGATGTCCGCCGGCGGCGCGTCGATGCGCATCGGCTGCAGTCGT
>Ga0207702_10003732_pt1 | contig 13765 bp, 15 predicted proteins | sample KBSCornC62_FD_184302 | JGI IMG/M metagenome (GOLD analysis project Ga0207702, IMG submission 184302) | Corn rhizosphere microbial communities from Kellogg Biological Station, Michigan, USA - KBS Corn C6-2 (SPAdes) (version 2) | ecosystem: Host-associated > Plants > Roots > Rhizosphere > Soil ...
ACGATCTGTGGCAGCTCACGATCGATGAGCTTTTTCTGTTTCTTGATCGGACATGCATCCGCTCGGGTGGCGCGATGACTGGGTCGCATAACGGTGACGATAATGTCGGTGACCTTCTCGAACGCTATCTGGAGCGCATGCGGATCCTGGGCCGGCGTTCAGCCGAAATGCATCTCGCGCTTGGAGGCGCGACAGATTGGCCAGACTTCGCGCCCGAAGTTTTTGACCCTTTTTTCGCGCGTGGAGAAATCCATGCGATGAACGAGATGGTTCGCCGTCTTTTGATTGAGTTTGAAGCCACTCTGCCGGCGCTTCCACCAGACTGCCGTAGTCTGTTCAGGACTCTGAGTGAGCAGGCAAGTAATCTGCGGAGCATCTTTGAACGGCTGGTCTCCGTTCAATCGCTTGGGCATCGGATCCGTATACATGGTGATTTCCATTTAGGTCAAGTATTAGAAACTCGAGGTGACGTCGTGTTCATTGATTTTGAAGGTGACAGCACGCAACCGCTTGCCCGGCGAGTGATCAAACGCTCACCCCTCGTCGATGTTGCCGGCATGGAATTTTCGCTCCAATACGCGGTAGCGGCTTCGACAAGACCTGAGCGATGGGATCGAACCAAGCATGCCGAATGCGCACGCTCCTGGTCTCTACTAGCGCGGGCTTCTTTTCGTGATGAATACCTTCGCACAATGAACGGCTCGAATCTTTTGCCGCGTGCTGCCAATGATTTTAAAACGTGTCTAGCGGTTTATCTCGTCGCGAAGGCGGTCTACCAGGTTGCGTATGAATTGGAGAACCGTCGAGGGTGGATTCCCGTTGCGGTTCAAACATTACTCGATTTGATAGCCGAAACTTCGCACCTCGATACAATGCCAGCCCAAACGTCTCAGTAAGCCGTACCGTCACACTCGTGTTGAGGGATTTTGCGGATGGGCAACAACCTGTTCACTGTGCCCGAGGGAGATTAGCGTGAGCCCCCGTAGGTTCACTCGATACATTGCTGCAAGCACAAAGACTGTCAGTACCGAGACATTTCGTATGGTTTCCACAGAGCCACGGATGGAATCCGCAGAACTCGGTGATACAGAGCGAAGAAACCAATTAATCGAATCACGAGAGCGCAAAACAGACCAGAAAGGAGCGATTTGCTAAGGCTTGAGCTTAACCTTCGCGACCTCTCGAACGGGCAAGAGTCGCTTACTGCATTTGACGGCGCTAGAAGGCACGGTTGGAGCCGCATTCTCCGTAGTAGCAGTTAATTCTGGGACAGTTCACTGGGATATAGCAGAAGAAGGCTCCTTCTGATTCTTAGCCTGGTCGATCTGGCATGTGGGCACATATCGACGATCAGCGCAGCGTCCGAATTCGTCTGTCCAGCCCAACCGCTCTCGTCCGCTTCACGACGCAGGTTCTATGCGGTACGTTACCCCCCCGTAAAGATCCTCCAGCTTGAGTGGAAAGTCGCGTAGACTCGAGCTCACGATGTGAATGGAAACCGGAGCGGCATTTTTTTAAAAGCATGCCGGTTCCTTACCCGGCCGTCCGCACATCACAACGGCAGAATAGGGACTGCTCGGACCGGTTCTCGGAGGACGTTCCGAGCGGAGCCTATCTGCACGCCTATCCATCCGAAGAGATCTCGCCTTACTACACCCGTTTCGAGGCAGCGAAGCGAGCGTCACCTTTGAACGCGGTAGTGACGGCTGATGACAAATAACGCCGTTCCGTGATTCGACGCTCATTGTTCTGTTCCATGTCCAATGTCGCCATAGGCGTGTCGGCCCGATATTCGAACCAACTGAACTGATATCCGATTCGTGCTTAGAGTGTTGGTTGCGAGAATCGGAAGAATATGCCGAGAATGCTCGATCCCGTTCAGTTTGTGCTGGTCGCCATTGCGGGCTGGATGAACCAGCGTCAGCAGCAGACTATCGAGTACCTGCATGAGGAAAATCGGGTGCTACGCGAGCAACTGGGGAGTCGTAGATTGCGCTTCAATGATAATCAGCGCCGGCGCCTAGCGGTCCGGGCGAAAGGGATGGGCCCCAAGCTTCTGTCCGAAGTGGCCACTTACAATCAGCCCGATAAGTCCTGATAGGCCGATATCACCCCCGGCTGTTTGTCAACGTCGAAGCCGCAGATCGTTTGCTGCGTATAGTTATGGATGAACGGCGATCTCGAATAAGTGTTACCATCGGCCGCGGACAAGATGTCCCACTTTAGACCGAGTTCGATGAGCGCGACACTCTCAAGAAAGCAGTCGCAAAGTTCGCACACGACCCCATCAAATCGCAACTGCTTTCACGCCTCGATGCAGATGATGCAGACTATAGACTTCGCAACGAAGAATGGAGTCACCTCAAGTTTTGTATCGAGCAGCACCATCTCTACGCACAAACCGAAGTGCGGCGGGATCCTAAAAAGAAACCGGCGAAGCTCCAACTCGACAAAGCTGACGCCCTAGCAAGGAAGTTCCATCCATCCTAACTTTTCTTGACCCATCAACAACGCGTTGTGAGCGGGCTCTGTCCGGATCGGCCATTCGGAAACAACGTAGCGGCGCTAATAGCTTCCGCTATTAGTAGTTAACGGTAGGGATCGGGTGTTCCCGAAGCGCATAGCGACCTTTCCACACACAAAGCGGATAGTTCCCCAAGCGAAGCTGGCGGGTCTTACGTGTGCGGTAAACAGACATCGTTACAGCACCGACGCCGAGTGTATCGATAAACTAGGCGGTACCAAAACGGAAGACAGAGCTCTGCGGAGACGCAACTCGAGCGCCGAGTTTGGGGCCGGGATGCGGCGGAAATCGGATTGATTTCCGCCGGCCTACATCCTGGCACAAAGCGAAAAATCTCGGGGGTATGGGGGCAGAGTCCCCATCTAAAGACGGTTCTTCCCGAAGCCCTGCTTGGCGGCCAACTGCAGGTCGATCCGGTAATCGGGATGGCGGATCCGTTCGATGGACTCGTCGTACAGGGCTTCGACTTCTTCACACAACGGCGTCAGTCGCGCTCGCTCGTACCAGACTTGCCAAGGTGTACGGCCATCCAAAGAGCCGTGCACCCGAAACTCGTTGTAGTGCGATTGCCAATCATCCAACCGCTGCGCCAGATCTTCGGCGCATAAATCCACGGTAGCGTAGAACTCCTCTAAATCGGTACGTTGCGACCGCTCTACCTTGCCGTTGAGGTGGGGTGAAGCCGGCTTCACCGGACGAAACTTGATGCCATATTCCATGAGCTTCTCCTGGAACGCGTAGGCAAAGAATTCGCGGCCACGATCGGTTTGTATTCGTTGGATTGGAAAGGGAAATTCCTCGATAATCTTTTCGAGGAACAGCAGCGAATTGGCCGCACTTCTGCGTTTGTACAGTGCCAGCACACGAATCCGAGTGCAGTCATCGATCGCGGTGTATTGATAGAGGCCTGGCGCAATCTTGCAAGTGTCCATTTGCACCCGCTCGCCAGGGATTTCCTTTGCGTACCGCTTTGCGCCCTTTCTTCTAAATGTCCTCACCAGGCGAGGCCGCGGTTCCAAGCTTTGAAAAACTTTCTCGATGGTTGGGCGAGAAAGCTCCAGGTCATAATTTCGCTTCAACTCGCTTTGGATCCGGCGAGATCCGAGACCGCGCTTCCTGAGCTCCGCTATCCATGCGCGTTCCTGCTCGGACACCTTGCTGGCCGGCGAACGATGCGGTCTCCTGCTCTTGCTCACTAGGCCATCCGGTCCAGCCGCACGATATCGCTCAACCCACTTCCGTAGCGTTGGTCGAGAGATGCCGCACTGCAGACAAACTTGTGTGCAGCTCTTGCCCTGTTCAACCAACTGCACCCATCGCAATCGCTTCCCGATCTCCGTACCCATTCGGTACAGGGTAACTGGAAATGATGTCTATTGACCACACAATTTTTTGATGATCACCGCCAGTCGGAACATTAATCGGATTATGCGGTGTTCTTCCGCAATGTAGAACTTTTCGCGTATCCTGAGACGTTGGACCCAGCCTTCTCACATCTGAGCTATGAATCGGACGCTCGTACACTGTGCTCGCAATACAGCGTTGTCGGAAACAGAGATTGCGCGAAATCGAATCGTTAGCCGTGCGCAACGAGTCCTAACGAAATTTCAGTGTCACCGATTCAATGATGAGTTTGAGATCCACCCGGCACAAATCAGCACTGTGCTGCGACCTCCAAATGCCCTCACAACCCCTGATATCCCCGAAATTGCGCTACCCTTAGCGCTACCCCCGTCTCGCGAAAGGACTCGGCATCGAAATCTGTTGGCGTAAACTCGCTGATTTCATTGGTGCGGATGAGAGGACTTGAACCTCCACTCCCTTGCGAGAACTAGAACCTGAATCTAGCGCGTCTGCCAATTCCGCCACATCCGCAATTTGTGGTGACGCTCTCCATTGTAAGCCAGCGGCTCTCGTGAACGCCGCCGCAGTGCAATGCCGCCACGGACGCTAATTCCTTTCGCACCACGCAGCCAAGCTAGAATGAAAGAAATGCCGGCCGCTTCCGCCAATCTTGCCACGCCTGCGCCTTTGCGCTCTTCTTTTTTTGTCGTCGCGGTGGGCTGGTTGATTCCGGGCGCAGGGCACTTGCTGCTCGGCCGCCGCGGCCGTGGGGCCGTTCTGTTTGTCACGATTCTGATCACTTTCGCGATCGGAATCATGCTGCGCGGTCCGCTGTTTCAACCGGGCGGCGCGGGCGACGTACTCTCGCGTCTGATTCAATATGGCGGCTTCATCGGCGATCTTGCCGTGGGACTTCCGTATCTTTTGGCCAGGTGGCTCGGCTATTTTCCGCCTGATGTCGCCGGTCACAATCCCGATTACGGTTCCAAATTGATCGTGGCGGCGGGATTGCTCAACATTCTCGCTATGGTCGACGCGTACGAAATCAATTCACGGCAAAAAGACTAAAACGGTTTCTCATGAGCCTGGATCACTTTGAAATGTCGGTATTATTCGCGATGGTGTGCAGCGTAGTCTTAGGACTGGTTACCAAGCGAACGGACGAAACTCGCCTGAGGTACGGCCTCTATTGCTTCAGCTGCTTTATGGCCGCGCTGTTTGGCATCGGCTGGTTCATGCGCCTGTTGCACGGTTGATGAAGACTTTCTATATCGAAACCTTCGGCTGCCAGATGAATGCCCACGATTCGGAAAAGGTCGTGGGCACGCTGCTCGAAAAAGGCTATCAGCAAGTCGCCGGTCCCGAGGATGCGGAGCTGGTGCTCTACAACACCTGCAGCATTCGCGACAGGGCCGAACAAAAGGTTTTTCACCGGCTGCAGCAATTCAAGCACGTCGCGAAGAATTCCAAAAAGACCTTCGGCGTCCTTGGCTGCGTGGCCCAGCAGGAGGGCGAGCGGATTTTCGAACGTGCGCCGCATGTGAGCCTGGTAGCGGGCTCTGCGAGCTACACGAAATTGCCGGAATTGCTGATCCAACTCGAGGCGGGGAATCGACGTGTGACAGGCCTGAGCCTGGATACGAACGAAACCTTCGATACGCCATTCACCCGGCGCGACAATCCGCATCGCGCCTACCTGACGATCATCGAAGGATGTGACAAGGCATGCGCCTACTGCGTAGTGCCGTTCACGCGCGGGCCGGAGCGCAGCCGCACCAGTGAGAGCGTGTTGGGCGAGACGCGATCGCTTGCCGAGACCGGATACACGGAAGTACAGCTTCTCGGGCAGAACGTGAACAGCTATCGCGATCCGTCTCCGGCCGGCTGGGACTTCGCGCGCCTGCTCGCCGCGACCGGAAGCGTTCCCGGCATCCGGCGCGTGCGCTTCACTACATCTCACCCACGCGACTTCGGACGGGGCATCGTCGATGCTATCGACGAGCACCCCGCGCTTTGCAACCACGTCCACCTTCCCGTGCAATCCGGTTCCAGCGCCGTGCTCGCGCGCATGCAGCGGCTCTACACGCGCGATGATTACATGCGCCGCATTGAGTGGATGAAAAACGCCAGGCGCGATATCGCCATTACCACCGATATTATCGTCGGGTTTCCCGGTGAAACGGAGCCCGATTTTTCCGAGACTATCGATCTGATTGACCAGGTGGAATACGATTCGATGTTTATTTTTAAATATTCGAAGCGGCCGAATACGCCCGCGCTCGCCTATGAGGACCACATTCCGGAAGAAGAAAAAACCCGCCGGTTCTTGATTCTGCAGGAGCGACAGCGATCGATCCAAATGCGCCGCAATAGCGCGTACGTGGGCAAGACGGAAGAAGTACACGTGGAAGGCTATAACGTGGCGACGGGCCAATGGATCGGCCGCACCTCGCAAAATAAAACTCTAAACTTTCACGATGTGGAATTGCCGGCTCCCGCTGAGGGCCAGACGCTGACTGGCCAGTATCTGGATGTGCTGGTGACGCGCGCGGGTCCCAATAGCTTGGCGGGCCAACGCACTGGCTCATCTTCTGCCGCCCCCCAGAATGCAGTAAGGTGGTGAATGACGGCGGGATGGAGGAACGACCTTGGAAGTTGAAATGAAAATTCGCGGGCTGATGATGGACCCGATGACCAACATGCCCATCGTGGTGCTGAAGGACTTGAGCGGCGATTCAGTGCTGCCGATTTGGGTGGGGATCTATGAGGCGAACGCGATTGCGCTCGAAATCGAAAAAGTGACCACTCCGCGGCCCATGACGCACGACCTGATCAAGGTCGTTCTAATGGGTCTCGATACATCCATCCGGAAAGTGGTCGTTAATGAACTCAAAGACGATACCTTCTACGCCATGATCTGGCTCGAGCGGGATGGCCGCCTGATCAGCGTCGATTCGCGCCCGAGCGATGCGCTCGCCCTGGCTCTGCGGCACGATTGCCCGATCTTCGTGGACGAAAAAGTGCTGCAATCCTCGCGTAATTCCGCCACGGTTTCGGAAAAGGTCAACAACGAAGAGCTGCGCAAATGGCTCGAGAACCTGAATGACGAGGATCTCGGCCGCTACAAGATGTAGGTTCGTTCAAGACGAAAAAGGGCCGCGCTGTGTACTTCCACGGCGCGGCTCTCCTTTTTCGGCTCGCAATTATTTCGCGCGGCGCTTACCCGTTTTCTTGGGTTGCGTCATTTGGACGCCCGGTATATCCGGATCCTTGAAGGTCAGCATATAAGGATCTTTGGTGAAGCTGTCGGCAACGCCGCTGAAATCGATCTTGCCGCCGACCTTGATGGTGTCGAGCGCGGACGCGGGCAGGGCAGTCGTAAACACAAGCGTGCAATCGGGCTTGGTGGGGTCTTGAACGCCAAGCACCACTTTGGTGGGCTTATCGGGAGGATCGATCGAAATCACCGTTCCGCTAAAGGTCTTGACGCCCTCGGCTCCGCCGGGAATTTCGAAATCCTTTACGGAATTCGCAAAGAAGGCGTCCGCCTGATCGCCGGTCAAATTGCTCTTGATGGTGTACCAGAGCTTGAACGCCGGCTCGGCATCCATTCTCTTATTAATTGCCTCGGCTTCCTCCTGCGCCTTCTTCGCCGCGCTGGCGATCGTAAAGCCTGCCGGGGGAAGAGCGGCAGTTTTCGCTTGGGCGAGCACCTGGTCGGCGCCCTCAGCATTGCCTTTGTATTCCTTATAAGCTTTGTTGAAGAACTCCGACAATTGGGTCCGCACGTTGGGAGGCAGCGTAGTGCCGGGGCCGGCGTATTCGGAGGCGCGCGCATATTGGAAGAGCGCCTCGGGCACCTTCTTTTCGTCGTACAGAACTTTGGCCAATTGCGCCGACACCGGGCCCTGATCCGGATTAGCCTTTAAGCTCGCGATGTATTCGGTTTCCGCTGTCGCATTGTCCTTCTTAGCGGTCGCCACCCAGGCGAGAGCATTGTGCGCCGCGCCCAGCCGGAAATTCTTCGCTTTTTCAAAATCGGCCGCGCTCATGTTAGCGGGCTTCTTGTCGGCAGCAAATGCCGCGTCGGCTCCTTCGATAAATCCGTGCGCTGCCGATTCCACTTGGCTTTGCAGTTCAGGTGAGGGATTGGCTCCGCCGACAGCCGGTCCCCAGAACGAGACCAGGTACAAAGCCAGAGGATTTTTCGGATCGATCTTCAACAGCTCCTGGCATTTGTTCAGCAGAGCTTGCCGCTGCGTCGGGTCATTTGGCGCAAGCTGCGACAAAGTTACGACATAGTACTGTAAACGTTCTTGCGAATAGTCGCTCTGTGGATATTTATCCTGCCATGTGTTCAGGACTTCCAACCGTGCTTTCGGGTCGGTGGTCTGAGTCACCTTGCTAAAAAGGTCGTATTCGCCCCGATCCTTGTAGTTCTTTGCCGGCGCTTGCCCGGCAGCGGCTTGACCAGCGGCCGGCTGTTGCGCGATAGCTGGCGGCATAGCGGCGAAGCCAACAAGCAGAGCCAGAGCGCCCGCTGCCAGCGGTATACCCGCCCTTCTAAAACAAAAGTTCACGACAAAACCTCCCAGAGGAATTTTACGCAATCCTATTCTATAGGCGGATCCCGTGCAACCCAGCACTACAGTTCACTTTGCGTGTGCAAAGCCGGAGTATAACCAAACAGGGCTTTGCCCGCAACCCTATCTATTACTTTAGATGTCCCGCGCCCCCAAGTTGTTCCGATGCGCGAGCGATCTTTGGTAACTCTATCGCATGCTATCATCCCCTTTTCGATGCGGGCTCCGGACCTGGCGGTCATCCTCGCGTACCTGCTCTTTATTACCTGGTTCGGCGCCCGGTTCAAAGAAAAACAGGTAACGGTCAAAGATTACTTTCTTGGCGGGCGCGGCGCTCCGTGGTGGGCCATCGCCTTTTCGATCGTTTCCGCCGAAACAAGCACATTAACCGTGATTGGTACTCCGGCGCTCTCCTTTGCCGGAAATTTTACCTTCCTCCAGCTCATCCTCGGATATTTGCTGGGCCGCGTTGTCATTTCCGTGTTATTCCTACCGCATTATTTTCGTGGCGAAATGTTCACAGCGTATGAGCTAATGCAGCGCCGCTTCGGCCCTCACATCCGCAAATTCACCGCGGCCACATTTCTGGTATTGCGCGCGCTTGCCGAAGGTGTGCGTGTTTTCGCCGTTTCGATCGTTGTCTCAGTCGTTTTAGGCAGCGACGATATCTATTCCATCCTGCTGATCGTGTTGCTGACGTTGTTCTATACATTCCAGGGTGGAATGACGGCCGTCATTTGGACGGATGTCGTCCAGATGATTCTCTATGTCGCGGGCGCGCTGATCAGTTTTTTCCTGATCCTTCATCTGATCCCCGGCGGTTGGCCCCATGCCGCCGCAGCAGGCATGGCTGCGCACAAATTTCAGGTTTTCGATTTTCGTTTCGAACTTACGCCCGCCTTCTTCCGCCGTACCTATAGTTTTTGGGCGGGACTCATCGGCGGATGTTTTCTGAATACCGCCAGCCACGGCGTGGAACAACTCATGGTGCAGCGTCTTCTCGCCGCCAGGAATGAGCGCGAGAGCCGGCTCGCCCTCCTGGTTAGTTGGATCGTCGTCTTTTTCCAGTTCGCGTTGTTCCTGGTGATCGGTGTGCTGCTGTTCGTCTATTACAAAGATGCCGCCATTCCTGCGCCCGCCGTTCCGGAGCGCACATATCCCGAATTCATCTGGAATCATTTGCCGGTCGGCCTTGCCGGCTTGGTTATGGCGGCTATTCTTGCCGCTGCCATGTCCAACTTGAGCGCCGCGCTCAACGCACTGGCGTCCACCGCGATCATGGATTTTGTAAAACCGATGCGGCCCGGCTACTCCGAACCACGTTTGCTGCGCTTGGCCCGCTGGTCTACCGTCCTATGGGGCCTGGTGCTTTGCATCGTAGGTTTGGCTGCGCGCCATTGGGGCCGCATTCTGGAAGCCGGCCTCTCCATCGCCTCCGTCCTATACGGCGCGCTGCTCGGAGTGTTTCTTCTGGGCATGCTGACTCGCCGGCCGGGCCAATGGTCCGCTATCGTCGGCATGGCGGCGGGATTCCTGACCACATTTTTATTTCGTACGCAAGTGGCTTATACCTGGTACGTCCTGCTCGGTTCTCTGGCCACTTTCCTCGTAGGCTACGGCGCGAGTTTCGTGCTGCCCAGAAGCCTCGATAGGCGCGCTTCCTCATCTCTATGAACGCCCGCTCCGCGCCCTCCCTCCAGCGCGTCCTAGGCTTATGGAGCGCTGTCGCAATCGTGATCGGAACCGTGATCGGCAGCGGCGTTTTCCTCGTGCCGAGCACCATGATCGCCCAGGTCGGCTCGACGAAAATTCTTTTCGCCGTATGGATCGTCGCCGGCCTATTGAGCCTGTTCGGCGCCTTGACCTACGCCGAACTCGCCGCCGCGATGCCCGAGGCCGGCGGCGAATACGTGTATCTGAGCGCCGCATACGGACCCTTCTGGGGTTTCCTATACGGCTGGACGCAATTTTGGGTAGCCAAGAGCGGCTCTATCGCGACGCTCGCGGCCGGATTCTATACTTATCTCACCGCCTTCATCCCCGCGCTCGCCGCGCCCATACTCGTTACGCCTTTCCATATCGGGCCGCGTGGCACACGCCTCGAAATCCACTACGGGCAACTCGTAGCCATTGGCGTCATTCTCCTGCTCGCGGCCGTCAATTACGCCGGCGTGCGTGCCGGCGGCAACGTGCAAGTGATCGTTACGGCGGTGAAGTTGATCCTCATCGGAGGTATTATTACGCTGGGATTCGTTTCACGCGCAGGCGATGTTTCGCATTTCAGCCAACACATAACGAGCGTCGGCGGCATCGCCGGTTTCTTCGCCGCCATGGTGGGCGCGCTCTGGGCTTATGACGGCTGGAATAACGTCAGCATGGTTTCTTCCGAGATCCGCCGTCCCGAGCGTAACTTGCCGCGCGCTCTCATCTTTGGCACCGCCGCGGTACTCGTGACTTATCTGCTGGTCAACGCCGCGTATTTCTATGTATTATCTCCGGCGCAGGCTGTCCAAAGCCAGCGCATCGCGGCGGAGATGATGTCTCACCTCTACGGCCGTGGCGCGGCCGGCGCTGTGACGGTCGCAGTCCTCATTTCGATTTTTGCCGCGCTGAACGGATCCATTCTTTCCGGTTCGCGCGTGCCCTATGCGATGGCGCGCGATGGTCTGTTCTTTCACTCGACCGCCGCAGTTCACCCTCGCTTCAAAACGCCAGGCCGCTCCATCATTTCGCTCTGCATCTGGTCCTGCGTCGTGGTGCTGAGCGGCTGGTATGACGATCTCTACAATTTCGTTATTTTCGGAAGCTGGATTCTGTATCTCATGACTGCGGTCTCCGTGTTTGTCTTGCGCCGCAAGCGGCCGGATCTGTCGCGGCCGTACCACGTGATCGGCTATCCGCTCGTGCCAGTACTTTTCAGCACCGTTGCGGTGTTGCTGCTGGCCAGCACCTTTCACACGCGGCCGCGCGAATCGCTCATGGGCTTGGGACTTATGGCCCTTGGTATTCCCTTCTATTTCTATTGGAAAGAAACGGCAGTTAGTAACTAATCCTGCGAATATTTACGATTTTCCGTTTGTCTATTAAGAAAATGCGCTGGTACTACTAGGACTAATACCGCATTTTGTAAACGCTTCCGCCTTGAAATGTATGCCAAACACTCAGTAAACTTCGGATAAATCGAACGCTTAAACGCGGGTAGCTGAAAAAGGAAGCAGAAAGCGGCATAGCGCGATTCACAACATTCTTTGAGGAGGTTGGCCATTTTGGACGTCGACAAAATGCTTGCCGAATTGCGGCTGGAGCGGGAGCAAATCGAGGAAGCGATCCTTACTTTAGAACGACTTGCCAGAGGCAGGGGACGCCGCAGAGGCCGCCCGCCTTCCTGGCTAAAGGATGCCGCCGCGGGAAATCTGAACCTGGACGAAGAAGGCGAAATGACCGCAATTTCCGGTGAGGTCAAGCGCCGCGGACGTCCGCCAGCCAACCGCCCCAAGGCCCACGCCGCGGAAGCCGCCGGCTAATTTTTCGTTCCCACGGTTTCGGTGCGGCCGGCCAATGGCTTGACCGTCGGCCCGCCGCAAACACCTACGCCGGTATTCAGCAGCGCATTCAATAAATTAAAAAAAACGGCGTAAATTACCTGCTCCGAGACAGGCTGGCGTCCAGGCATGCGAAAGTTCCCCGGCAGTTCCTTGGCGATTTGTACCCGAACGGCATGTGGCAACGTGTGGCCGCTCTTGTCGCGCTGATTGGCGAGCGAGAGCGGCGTCTGCAGAACCACTCCGGTTTTTCCATCGACATAGAATTGGCAGCGCGAGAACCAACCCAGATTGCCAGGATCGGCCGCGTCGAACAGCAGCAGCGGCGCTTGCCGTTCTATGGCCGCTAGATCGAGCGACATCACCCGGCCCTGGTCGTCTATCTTGAAATCGAAACCGGCTTGACGCGCGATGTTTCCGACGAACTCCGGGTCCAGTTCGAGCAATATATATTTGTTGGAACCCGCCTCCAGAACTTGCATTCGGATTTATTTTAGCTGGCGCTGCCGGCCGTGAATCCGCCGCGCAGTTCCTGCGCCTGCTGGCGGTACACCTGATGATCGGCGTCGCTGAATTGCACCAGCTTTATTGTTTTCAGAGTGCCCGCATCGCCGGCGAGCCAGTTGGCCACGGTCTTGACCGCAGTGCGCGCCGCCGCTTCGATCGGATAGCCATAAACGCCGGCGCTGATAGAGGGAAAGCTGATGCTTTCCACGCCGCGCTCGCCGGCCAAGCGCAAGCACGCGAGATAGCACGACTCCAGTTGCTTCGGCTCACCGTGCGCGCCATCCTGATAAATCGGCCCCACCGCGTGGAACACGTAGCGAGCCGGTAAATCGCCGGCGCCGGTCACCACGGCGCTGCCGGTCTCACAGCGGCCGATCTGGGCGCGAATTTGATCCAGCTCGCGCATGATTGCGGGCCCGCCCGCGCGGTGAATCGCTCCGTCCACCCCGCCGCCCCCAGCGAGCGCGGAATTGGCTGCGTTTACGATCGCATCCACCGCGATTTTTGTGATATCGCCCTTCAATAACTGAAGCTGCCGGAAACCGAAATGAATCGTGAAATCCTGCGACATATTTACAGCGAGGCGGCGATCGCCTCTAACAGGAACGCGACACTTTGTTCATTCGCAAGCGGTCCCATCACGCCGATGCGCAGGATCTTTCCGGCAAGTTGTCCCAATCCGCCCCCGATTTCGATGCCGTATTTCTCGATAAGCCGCTCACGCAATTTCGCTTCATCCACTCCCGATGGTGGCCGTACCGTCATTAAATGCCAGAGGCGGTCCTGTGGCTGTTTCACCAGTGGCTCGAAGCCGAGTTTCGTCAAGCCGGAGGCAAGCTGTTCGCCGGCGCGCCTGTGCCGCTCGAAGCGCTGCCGCAGACCTTCTTCTTCGACGGCTGCCAGGGCCTCGTGCATGGCATAAAACAGCGGCGGCGAAGGCGTGTGGTGATAAATGTGCGGCGGCTCGAAATATTTCGCCAGCAGCCGCAGATCGAAATACCAGGTCATCGAATCCTCGGCGCGCTTTTCGAGCCACTCCCAAGCGGCCGACGAAACCGAAACCGGCGATAAGCCCGCCGGGCAGCTCAGACCCTTCTGCGCGCAACTGTAGGCGACATCGATCCCCACCGCATCCATCTCGACAGGCATGGCTCCGAGTGTGGTAACGCAGTCGGCGATCACCAATGCTCCGGCTTGATGCGCCGCGGCGGCAATCGCTCGGCCCGACTGATACACACCCGTCGACGTCTCGCCTTGTACGAACG
>Ga0207702_10003737_pt1 | contig 13759 bp, 9 predicted proteins | sample KBSCornC62_FD_184302 | JGI IMG/M metagenome (GOLD analysis project Ga0207702, IMG submission 184302) | Corn rhizosphere microbial communities from Kellogg Biological Station, Michigan, USA - KBS Corn C6-2 (SPAdes) (version 2) | ecosystem: Host-associated > Plants > Roots > Rhizosphere > Soil ...
TCGCCGGCAGATTCGCGAAACGTTCCGGCGGACCCGCGCGCAACTGCCGAGCGTCGACCTGCTGGTCATCGCGCGCACGAGCGCGACGACGCTGGCAAACCCTGCACTGCGCGAAGATCTCGCCACACTCTGGCAGCGCTTGATCGCCGCACATGCCGCCGCCACATTGAATGCGGGCGAGGCTACCGGCACAATGCGCGCCTCGTGATCGTGCGCAAGCAGCGCTGACTGCACGATTCCACCCTCATTCGTGTCGCGATGATTTCCACGCGGCGCGCACCGGCAATTTTGATCATGTCCTCAACCCGTTCGTTCCTGTTCGTCGCCCTCGCTTTCGTCGCGTTCCTGCTGTGGCAGGCGTGGCAGCAGGATTACGCGCCGAAGCCCGCAGCCGTCGCGCCGCCAGCAACGGCGACGTCCGCACCGGCGCTCGCGCCTGCGGCGCCCGCGAGCACGGAGGTGCCGCAAGTTCCATCCGCCGCACCGATTGCTTCGACGGCGCCCATCGCCGCTGCGGCTGCGGCGGTCAGCGCGCAGCGCATCGAAGTGCGCACCGACCTGTTGCGCTTGACCATCGACACGCGCGGCGGCTCTATCGTTCAAGCCGATCTGCTGAATTATCCGGTCGACCCGAAAGCGAAAGACAAACCCGTGCGCCTGCTCGACGACGCAGCGCCGACCTTCTTCGTCGCGCAAACCGGGTTGGTCAGCGGCAATGGCTCGGCGCCGGACCACCAGGCCCTGTTCAGCGCGGAAAAGACCGATTACACGCTGACCGGCGATACGCTCGAAGTGCCGCTGAGCTGGGCCGACGCGAGCGGCCTGAAAGTACGCAAAGTATACAAATTCACACGCGGCAGTTATCTGATCGAAAGCCGCGTCGAGATCGATAACGCGGGCGCCGCCGCATGGAGCGGCAACGAATATCGCCAGCTACAGCGCGTGCCGCTCGTGATCGCAGGCGGCAGCGGCTTTGGCTTCAACAATCCGGAGAAGTATGCGTTCGCCGGCGCAGCCTGGTACAGCCCGCAGGACAAGTTCAAGAAACTCGATTTCGGCAAGTTCGCCGAATCCCCGCTCAAGGCGGAATTCTCCGGGGGCTGGGCGGCGTTGCTGCAGCACTATTTCTTCGCCGCGTGGATTCCGGCGGCCGATGAAGCCGACTCCTATTCGACGACGATCGTCAGCAGTCCGGGCGCCGCGCCACGCTACCTGATCCGCACATTGTCGCCGGCGATCACCGTGGCGCCCGGTGCGAGCCGCAGTGTGACTTCACACCTGTACATCGGCCCGACGCTCGAGAGCCAGCTCGACGCGATCGAGAAATCCGGCATCGCCAAAGGCCTGGCGCTCACGGCCGATTACGGCATGCTCACGCCGATCGCCGAGCCCATGCACTGGATCCTCGTCAAGCTGCACGCGCTGGTCGCCAACTGGGGTCTGGCCATCATCCTGCTCGTGCTCGTGATCAAGCTGGCGCTGTTCAAGCTTTCGGAAGCGCAGTTCCGCTCGATGGCGAAGATGAAAAAACTGCAGCCGCGCATGGAGGCGCTGAAAGAGCGCTACGGCGACGACAAGCAGAAACTCAGCGCGGCGACGATGGAGTTGTATCAAAAGGAAAAGATCAATCCACTCGGCGGTTGCCTGCCGACACTGATCCAGATCCCGGTGTTCTTCGCGTTGTATTACGTGCTGCTCGAAAGCGTCGAGCTGCGGCAGGCGCCATTCTTCGGCTGGATCCAGAATCTGTCCGCGCCCGATCCGTACTTCGTGTTGCCGATCCTGAACTTCGCCGTGATGTTCGGCACGCAATTGCTGTCGCCGGCGAGCCCGGGCATGGACCCGATGCAGCAGCGCATGATGAAGACGATGCCGCTGATCTTCGCCGTGCTGTTCGCGTTCTTCCCCGCCGGCCTCGTGCTGTATTACACCGTGAATGGCGGCCTGAGCTTGCTGCAGCAGTGGATCATCACCAAGCGCCTGCAGGCGGCGGACGCGAAAGCTCGCGTGGGATGACACCGGCGATCGATACGATTGCCGCCATTGCCACGCCCGCGGGTGCTGGCGGCATCGGTGTCGTCAGAGTATCCGGGCCTCGAGCGCTGGCGATTGCGCAAGCGCTGACCGGAAAAAACCCCGAGCCGCGCATTGTCCACTTCGCCGCATTCCGCGACGCCGACGGCGGCACTCTCGATCGCGGCCTTGCGATATTCTTCCAGGCGCCGCACTCGTTCACCGGCGAGGATGTGCTCGAGCTGCACGCGCACGGCAGTCCGATCGTGCTCGATCTGCTGCTCAAGCGCGCGTGTGCGCTCGGCGCACGCCAGGCCCGACCCGGCGAGTTTTCCGAGCGCGCATTCCTCAATGGCAAGCTGGACCTCGCGCAGGCCGAAGCAGTCGCCGATCTGATCGCGAGCGGTTCCGAGGCCGCCGCGCGCGCCGCGCTGCGCAGTCTGGAAGGCGACTTCTCGCGATTGGTGCGCGCGCTGCTCGAGGCACTCGTGCGTCTGCGCTCATGGCTCGAGGCGGCACTGGATTTTCCCGAAGAAGAAATCGATTTTCTGAGCGCGCCGCAACTGACCAGCGCGCTGTCCGCGCTGCGCGCGCAGAGCGCCGAGCTGCTTGCCGCCGCGCGCCGCGGCGTCGTCCTGCGCGACGGCCTGCACGTCGTCATCGTCGGCCGCCCGAACGCCGGCAAGTCAAGTCTGCTCAACGCGCTGGCGCGCAGCGAACGCGCAATCGTCACCGAGATTCCCGGTACCACGCGCGACGTGTTGCGCGAAAGCGTGAACCTGGACGGCATCGCCCTGACTCTCGTCGATACGGCCGGCCTGCGCGACTCGCACGATATCGTCGAACGCGAAGGCATGCGCCGCGCGCGCATCGAGCTCGAACGCGCGGATGTTGCAATCCTGGTCACCGACAGCGCGCACGCCGCCGCCGATCAGACGCTGCTCGCCGACTGTGCAGCCGGCGCAACGCACCTGATCGTGCACAACAAGATCGATCTGGCCGGCGAACCCGCACGCACGGAGCACCACGATGGCGCGCGAGTTCACATCTGGCTTTCGGCACAAACTCGCGACGGACTGGATCTGCTGCGCGCTGAACTGGCCCGCCTGGCCGGACTCGGCGACAGCACGCAAGGTGCGTTCAGCGCACGCACGCGCCACGTGCGGGCGCTCGAAATCGTCGCACAGCACCTGAATGGCGCCGCCGTGCAGCTCGAACATCGCGCCGGTGAACTTGCCGCCGAAGAATTGCGTCAGGCGCAACAAACGTTGGGAGAAATCACCGGCGAATTCAGCAGCGACGACCTGCTCGGCAAAATTTTCTCCACGTTCTGCATCGGCAAGTGAAGGCGAATCTAGTTCGGCGTCCGACAATAGCGAACGGATGACGGCGCACCCGGCACCGTCCACTCGCCGAAACGGCGCTCGTATTCGGCGTTTTCAAAAAATGTGATCGCCACGGTCGAAAACGCCGCGTCGCGAAAACGCGATTTGTTGCTCGCCAGACCCTTGCTGTCGCCGGCGCGTGCCAAAACCCGCTTGTACAAGCCCTCGAGCACGTCTTCCAGTTCCTTGCCGCTGGCGAATTTCTTCTGATATTCATCGCTGAGCACGATGCGCTCGCCCAGTTGTCGCACGCTGTTATCGCCATTCTTGAGCAGCGCGGTTTGCACGGTGAGTTCGGCCGGTTTCGGATCGCGCCGTAGGATTTGGCGAAATAGTGCGCGAACGACTTTGCCCGCGTCCGCGCAGCTCGCCTCCGCGGGTTCGGCTCTGGGCGTAGCAATGAACCGGGGCACCCACAACGAAAAAGACCCGTCACTCGCCGACAGGCGCAAATCCGCATCGAGATCCCTCGACAGCATCATGTCGGCCGGCTGCGCCTGCAGCGTCGCCGGCGCGGAGCCGAGCAAGGTCGCGCCGCTGATATTCAGTTTCCCGACGGACACCTGCGCCGGTCCGCTCGCCGGTGCGCGCCAACTCGCCAGCACCTGCACGAAATCGCGATCGGCTCTGACGACTTGTAGGACCGTTCCGGTCGCGCCGGTGCAGGCTTCGTATCGGTTGAGCCGCTCCGTCGGCAGCACATGCCGATAATAGGCAGCCAGATCCGCCTGAGGATAATTGAACGCAAGCTCGGTGTATTTTTGCGCACGCCGGCTGCTGAACTCCTCGTAGTTCTTGGCGTGCTGCAACAGGTCGCGCGCGATCGGCAGCAGCACGCCGGATCGCGAAAGCATCGGAAACGCATTGGCCCTGTGCGCGGAAAAACTTTCCGGCGTGATCGCGGCCAGATAGGCCAGATCGGTCGACGTGTCCATTCCGGGCAGGGCGAAATCCGGGACGAGCAACTTTTCGCAATCCTCGGCAAATGCGTTGGCGCCGATGCCGAACAGGAACGCCCCGGACAATCGCAACAAAAAGCCGCGCATCGTATTCGACTCCGAAAACATCAATGCAGCCACTGCCCACCTCGCCGTCGGCGTGGCGGACCGGATTCACCGCCGGACTCGGCGCGCGCAGCGAGTTCCTCCGGCGTCGGCGGCTGCTCGCGCCAATAGTTGGCGACCGCGCCCACCGACGCGGGCAGATGGGCGAGGCACTCGTCGTACTCGGTTTCATTCAGCGGCGCGATTTCCGCATCGGTTTCGAACACGCCTTCCTCCACCGCCAAAGCCATGATCGGCGAGAGCAGTTCGGTCAGCCGCGAATCGGCTCCCAAACGCGCTTCCCAAAGGCGCGCGCGCATGTCCACGCCGCGCGAAAACCCTTCGCACCAGCCTTGCGCGCTCAAGGCGGTGTTGCCGTCGTCGAGTTCGATCTCGCCGAGGATCGGCTCGTAGGCATCGCCTTCCAGTTCGTATTCGATGCTCTCGTTCAAGCGCGCGAGCAGTTCGAGAATTTGCCGACCCTCCTCCTGGTCCGCGAAGGGGTCGTGCAACACTTCCGGCAACCATTCCTCCGGCGCCGCGCGATCCGGACCGATATTGATCGCACTGAGCAGACCGTGTACGCCGTCGAGCAGCAACGCGTCCTCGCCGGCATGCGCGCGCAGGTATTGATCGAGCACCTCGAGTTCGGCGTCGCTCAGCGTGGATTGCCATTCCGGTTCACTTGGAACATCAACCATTGGTCAACTCCAGCAGCACCGGCGTGTGATCGGACGCGCGTTCCCACGTGCGCGGCGTGCGATCGATCGTGCTCGCACGACAGCGCGCGCGCAGCGCTTCGCTGGCGAGAATCAAATCGATGCGCAAACCCAGATTGCGCCGGAACGCGCCTTGCCGGTAATCCCACCAGGAAAAATGTCCGCCATCGGATTCGAACAGACGGAAGCTGTCGTGCAAACCGATATCGAGAATCGCTTTGAGCGCAGCGCGTTCCGGCGTCGAGCACAGGATCTGTTCGTGCCAGCTGGCCGGATCGTGCACGTCGCGATCGTCCGGCGCGATATTGAAATCGCCGAGCACGACCAGATTCGGATGCTTTTGCATTTCCGCGGCGAGGAATTCGCGCACCCTGGCCAGCCAGCGCAGCTTGTACTGGTATTTCTCGCTGCCGACTTCCTGGCCGTTGACGACATACAGATTCGCCACGCGCACGTCGCCGACCGTGCCGACCAAAATGCGCCGTTGCGGATCGTCGAGCCCCGCAATGTCGGTGACGACGTCGCGCGGCGCCGCGCGTGCGAGCAGCGCCACGCCGTTGTAGGTTTTCTGACCGGAGAACACGCACTCGTAACCGAGCGCGGCGATCTCGTCGGCGGGGAATTTCGAATCCTCGGTCTTGGTCTCCTGCAGCGCCACGACGTCGGGCTGGGCGCTGGCCAACCAGTCGCGCAGGTGTGGCAGACGGACCTTGAGCGAATTGACGTTCCACGAGGCGATTTTCATTTTCGTATTCTACGCGGCGAGCCCGTAACTTCGAAGGAGCGCATCGGCTTGCGGATCGCGGCCGCGGAATTCGACGAACGATTCGATCGCCGGTCGCGAACCGCCGACGGCGAGGATGCTGTTGCGGAACGCCGCTCCGGTTGGCCGATCGAGGACGCCGGCTTCCTCGAAACGCGCGAATGCATCGGCCGAAAGCAGCTCGGCCCACAAATAACTGTAGTAACCGGCCGCGTAGCCGCCGGCGAAAACGTGGGCGAAACCGTGCGGCATTCGTTGCCATGCCGGCGGCATCAACACCGCGACTTCGCGACGCACTTCGGCGAGCAACGGCAGCGCGCGTGCGCCTTGCGCCGGATCGAATTGCAGATGCAAGCGGAAATCGAACAGCGCAAATTCGAGCTGGCGCACGAGAAACAGGCCGGCATGAAAATGCCGCGCCGCGAGCATGCGCGCGAACAAGTCATCGGGCAGCAGTTCGCCGCTTTGCCAATGCCGCGCGAACAAATTCAGCGCGTCGCGCTGCCAGCAGAAGTTCTCCATGAACTGACTCGGCAGTTCGACCGCATCCCACTCGACGCCGCCGATTCCGGCCACGCTCGGGTAATCGACTTCGGTGAGCAGGTGATGCAGGCCGTGGCCGAATTCGTGGAACAGCGTGGTGACGTCGTCGTGCGTGAGCAGACTCGGCTGCTCGCCGACCGCGGGAGCGAAGTTGCAGGTCAGATAGGCGACCGGCAATTGCACCTTGCCGCCGCTGACGAAGCGGGAACGGCACACGTCCATCCACGCGCCGCCACGCTTGCCGGAACGTGTATACAAGTCCACAAAGCACCCAGCCCGGAGAGTGCCGCTGGCGTCGAGCACGTCGTAGTAGCGGACGTCCGGATGCCAGGTTTCCACGCCGATGCGCTCGCGCAGTGTCGCGCCGAACACGTTGGCGACGATCGCAAACAAACCATCGAGCACGGCCGGCAGCGCGAAATAGGGCTTGAGTTCCTCTTCGCTCAGCGAAAACTTGCGCAGGCGCAGTTTCTCCGCAGCATAGGCGACATCCCACGGCTGCAAGTCGGCCAGCGCAAGTTCTGCGCGCGCGAACTCGCGCAGTTCGGCGAGCTCCTGTTCGGCCACGGGTTTCGCGCGGCGTACGAGATCGTGCAGGAAATCCAGCACGCGTTGCGGCGTACCGGCCATCTTCGTCGCCAGCGATTCCTCGGCGGCATTGGCGAAGCCGAGCAGGCGCGCGGCCTCATGGCGCAACGCGAGAATCTGCTCGATTCGCTCGGAATTGTCGAACTGCCCGGCGTGCGGACCTTGATCGGAAGCACGTGTGTTGTACGCCGTGTACACGCGCTCGCGCAGCGCGCGATCGTCGGCGTAGGTGAGCACCGCTTGCACGCTGGGCTGTTTGAGCGTGACCAGATAACCATCTTGGCCCGCTTCGGCCGCCGCTTGGCGCATCTGTTCGCGCTCGGCTTGCGGCAACCCGCGCAGCGCGGCTTCGTCGACCGGCTCACGCCACACTTCGGTGGCGTCGAGGACGGCTTCCTCGAACTCGGTGGCCAGGCGCGTCAGTGCGCTGACGATTTCGCGGAAGCGCGTGCGCGCCGGCTCCTCGAGCGCTACGCCGGACAAACGAAAATCACGCAAGCTGTGTTCGACGACTGTTCTCGCCGCGCGCGGCAGATCGAGGAACGCCGCGTCGTCGGCCGCCGCTTTCACCGCCGCATACAGTTCGCGATTCTGGCCAAGCTCGGCGGCGAAATCGCTGATCGCCTGTTCGGCCTCGCCGTACACGGCTCGTAACTCTTCGGAATCCTTGACCGCGTGCAGATGCGAGACCGGTGACCAGACTTGCTCAAGGCGCGCTTCGAGTGCTTCCTGCGGCAGCATCGTATCGGCGAACGTGCGCGCAGCGGAGCTGGCGAGCAACGCCTCGATGCGCGCGCGATACTCGCCGAGCAGGGCCGCGACGGCGGGCTGCACGTGTTCGGGCTGGATCGCCGCGAAGCGCGGCAGTTCGCCATGATCGAGCAGAGGATTGTTGGCTGTCATGCCGACAACGTGCAGGGTCGGCGCGCGAAAATCAAGGACAATGCGCTAGCATGCCCGCGGTGAGGGGAACATGAGCCAAGCACTGGACACGCACGCGTTATTGCGCGAGCTCGCGCTGTTCCAGCACCTGGACGAGACGACGCTCGACGAACTCGCCGGCGAACTGGAATGGTTCGCCCTGCCCGGTGGCGCGACGCTGTTCGAGCTCGGCGATCCGGCCGATTCGCTGTACGTGCTCAAGTCCGGCAGCCTCGGCGCATTCAAGCCGGACGTGAAAGGCGAGTTGCACCTGGACGGCATCGTCGCCGCTGGCGAGACCGTCGGCGAGCTCGGGCTCATCGTCGACCAGCCGCGTTCGGCCAGCGTGCGCGCGTTGCGCGATTCCGAACTGCTGCGCCTGCCGCGCGCAGGTTTCGAGAAGCTCGTCGCCAAGCATCCGGAAGCGATGCTGGTCAGCGCGCGCTTGGCGGTGCGCCGGCTCGTCACGCGTTTCACGAGCACGCAACTGACCGCTTCGCGCACGTTCGCGATTCTGCCGCACGACAGCGCCGTAGCGGCGCGCGATTTTGCCGAACGTCTGCGCGGCACGCTCACACAATATGGCGATTGCGCGTTGATCGATGCGCAGAGTGCACGCGGCCAAACCAGCGAATGGTTCAGTGCACTCGAGGCGCGCGTCCGTTTCGTGTTGTATCTAGGCGACGGTGAGGATCGCGACTGGCGCGACCTGTGCGTGCGCCAGGCCGATTGCCTGCTGTTGCTCGCCGACGCGATCGAACCGGCGACGGCGTGGCCGGAAAGTGCGAGCCTGGATGCGGAAAGCGCGCTGCATCGGCCGCGCCATCTCGTACTGTTGCATCGCGCGCACACGATCGAGCACGGTGCCGCCCGGCGCTGGCTCGATGTCGTGCCGGGAGCGCAACACCACCACGTGCGCCACGACCGCGACATCGAGCGCGTCGCACGCCTGCTGACGGGACGCAGCATCGGGCTCGTGCTGTCGGGCGGTGGCGCGCGCGGCTTCGCGCACATCGGCGTCGTGCGCGCGTTGCGCGAGGCCGGTATGCGCATCGATAGCGTGGGTGGCACGTCGATCGGCGCGATCATCGGTGCCGGCGTTGCCGCCGATTGGTCGGACGAGGAGATGTTCGACAATTACCGGCGCGCCTTCGTGCTCGGCCGGCCGCTCAAAGATTATACATTTCCATTTATAGCTCTCGTCGCCGGGCGACGCGTCGCCAGACTGCTGCGCGAAGCGTTCGGACCACGCGACATCGCCGATCTGGCGCTGCCGTATTTCTGCGTCACCTCGAACCTTACTGCCGGCCGCGCCGAAGCGCATCGCAGCGGGCCGTTGTGGTTCTGGTTGCGGGCGAGTTGTGCCATACCGGGCATCCTGCCGCCGGTGTTCCACCGCGGCCAGGTGTATGTCGACGGCGCCGTCATCAATAACCTGCCCGCCGACATCATGCATGCGCAAGGCGTCGGCGAAATTGTCGCGGTCGACATCGGCGCGGATGATGTGCTGCACGCGGACGTGGAGGAATTCGCCTCGCCGCCGTGGTGGCGGCTGGCTTGGCAGCGCCTGATCTTGCGCCGGCGCCAGCGCCCGGGAATCTTGAGCATTCTGTTGCGTTCGGGCATGGTCAACGCCGAGGCCGCGAGTCTGGAACGCCGCGCGCAGACCAGTCTGCTGCTGGATCCGCCGCTGCAAGACATCGAACTGTTGGAATGGAAAGCCTACGAGCGCGCGATCGCGGCCGGATACGACTACGCGCAAAAATTGCTGGGTCGTGCGAACGCGCCGAGGGAATTGCCGTAGCGCGGATACAGAAAGGCCGGCGCATGCGCGCCGGCCTTCGCTCGCCCAAAACCCGAACTACTCGCGATGCCGGCTCGGCAAGAATTCGGTCAGGCGTTCCTCGAGCTGCGGCAGCATGCCTTCGACGGCTTCCTCGGCCTGATCGCTGGCATTGAGGCTCGTGAAGTGCACCTGTTCACTGCCGCCGCCGAGCTTGCGCGAGCCTTCCACGGCAAATGCGGTGACGTTGAGCTGCGCGGTGTTGAGCGTGGAGCTCTGGCCGTAATAGCTGATGTTTTCCGAGCCGGCCGGGCGTGCGTGCACGACGATCACGGCATCGGCGCGGCCGCTCAACGCGGCGAGCACGCCGGCGGTGTTCGGCCTGCCGCCACCGAGCAGATGGGCGACGCGCGGCATCATGTCCTGATCGATCATGTGATAGCCGCGTTTGGAGAGCGCCGCCTCGATCGCGCGTTCGGCCGGTTCGGTGATCACTTCATCGCCACCGGCGACGACCGCAATCGTCGGCACGTGCGGCCGGCGTGGCGTGCTGACGGCCTCCGGCACCGTGGCCTTGGCCAGCGTATGTTGGACCGGCGCGGCTTCGGCGGCGCGCGCCGCAACGAGTTCCCGTAGCGGCTGTACTTCGGACGCGCGCGCGGCCGGCGCCGGCGCTTCCGGCGTCGTGCTCGCGTTCGCCGTTGCCGGCGCGGCCGGCGTCGCGGTGTTCGCGTAGCGCGGGTCTTCCGGTTGCGCCATTGCCGGTGGTGCCGGCGGTGCGCTTGCCGCGGGCATCGGCGCGGTGGCGGTCGCGACCGGCGGCGGCGCCGCAGCGTCCGTGCTGGCGAGTGTATTGCTCGCGCCCAACGTGGCCGGCGCGGTACTGTTCGCCGCGTTCTGCGACGCGCCCATGAATTGCTGCAGCATCGGGATGCGGTCGCGCATCGCGTAGACGCCACCGCCAAGTCCGAGCAGCAGGATCGCGGCGATCGCCAGCGCCAACGCCGGCGACTTGTTCGCGGCCGGCGCCTGCGATTGCAGCACGGATTGATGGCCGCCGGGCATCGGTTGCGCGCTCGACGGCGTGGTCGGCCGGCTCACCGGCAGCGGTTGCGGCGTCGGCGACGTGTTCGGCAACGGCCGCTGGCCGGAAACCGGCGTCTTGCCGCCGATTACGGTCGCCGCCGCCGGCGACATCTTGGTCTGCAGCGTGACCGCGCCGCCCTTCGCAACGAGCGGATGACGCTGCAGATCGGCCACGAGTTCCTGGCAGCTCTGATAGCGGTCGGCCGGGTCCTTCGCCACCATCTTGCTGAGAATCCGCGACAGCTCCGCATCGACGTCCTTGTTGAGCGAGCAGACGTCCGGAATCTGCGCCTTGACCACTTCGAGCATCAAGCCGAGCGGCGACTCATCGGTGAACGGCATGCGTCCGGCGAGGCACTCGAACAAGACGATGCCGAGCGAGAAAATGTCCGAACGCTGGTCGACCGGCTTGCCCTGACAGACTTCCGGCGACAGGTAACCGGGCGTACCGACGAACTCGCCGGTCGAGGTGAGTTTCTTGCTGAAGTCCTGCGTGGACAGGGCGATGCCGAAATCGGCGATCTTGACCATGCCGCGGCTGGTCAACATGAGATTGCCCGGCTTGATGTCGCGGTGGATCACGCCTTTATCGTGGGCCGTGGCGAGGCCTTGCGCAGTCTGGTGAATGATCTTCGCGGACTGCTCCGGCGTGAGTTTGCCTTCGCGCTTGAGCACCGAGCCGAGCGATTCGCCGTCGACGAACTCCATGACGAAGTAAGTCTGGCCGTCGTCCTCGCCGATGAAATATATTTGTATAATATGTGGGTCGTTGAGCGAGGCCATGCTGCGCGCTTCACGCAGAAAGCGCTCCTTCACGCTCTCGTCGTGGGCCAGGGCATCGGCCAGCACCTTGATTGCGACGTAGCGATTGAGCGAAGTCTCGTGGCCCTTGTAGACCACACCCATGCCGCCGCGGCCGAGTTCGGCGACGATGTCGTAATGGCCAAGTTGCTGCTTCATATCCCCTCTCAAGGCGCGAGCGCGCCGGCTAAGTGGCGCAAATACTAGCACCGCTGCCTGAACCGGCCCCGTGCGGAAATTGACGGGCGGCGTGTTAGCTGTTCGCTATGGCATGTGCCAACCGTTTCACACTTTTCGCGGCGCCGAGCGGGGGCTGCTTGTCACAATGTTGCGGCAGAATCGCGTATTTTGTCGTGCCCATGCCGCAAATCCGTCCGCAATCAATCCCTTACTGGCTGCTGGTCGCACTGGGTCTGTGTCTGGCCGGCGGCCTGTTGCGCGTCGTGCCGGTGCTGCTGCACCGGCCGCTGATCGCGTTGGCGAACAGTTACGATGAGGTGCGCTACACCGCGTGTTTCGACCTGTATCCGGATCGGCCGGGTGTGGCCGACCCCACGCAGAACAGCCCGCAAGCACCGTATTCGCGTTACGCGTTCGCCGCGAATCCGGCGCCGATGTGTTATTGGTCGAGCGAGCTGGCGTTTCAAGGCGCGACCGTGGCGATCTATCGTCTGCAGCACGCGCTCACGGGCGCGACGAATTTTTCCGTGCGCTGGATCGGCGCGCTCAAGTTCACCGCCCTCCTTCTGTTGTGGTGCGCATTCAATTGGGCATTCCTGCGCCGCGACGGGGCGTGGCCGGCGCTCGCCAATGGCCTGCTGCTGCCGCTCGTGTTCGCCGATCCTGCCGACACGATTTATCTGAACACGTTTTATGCCGAGTGGACGGCGCTGCTGTGCCTGTACGCGCTGCTCGGGTTGATCGTGCTGTACGCCGGCCGGTCACGCACGCGCCATGCATGTGCGTTGCTCGCGGCAGCGGCGTTCGCGCTGGCATTGAGCAAGATCCAGCACTTGCTGTTACCGCTTGGCTGCGCGGTGGTCGTGTTGCTGATTGACCGACTGCGCACGCGGCGCTGGTCCTGGCAGGGCGGCGCGGTGCTGCTCGGCGCGCTGCTCGGGCTCACCGTGCAAGCGCTGCAGTTGCGCCGCGACAGTCCGGCCATCGAAGCGATCAACCACTACAACCGCGCCGACGTCACGTTCACCGGACTGCTGCCGCACGCGCGCGATCCAGCGGCGACGGCGCAATCGCTCGGCCTCACTCCGGAGTGCCTGCGCCACCTCGGCAAGAGCGCGTGGCAAATCGGGCCATGGCCGGACACCGAATGCCCGCAGCTGGCCAATGTCACGCGTGCCCGCGAGCTCGCCACGCTCGCGCGCGAGCCGGACTTGTTCGCGCGCCTGTGGTGGCACGGGCTCATCAGCCTGGAACCTTGGCTCGCGCCCGGGCTCGGCGTTGTCGAAGGCGGCGATTTCACGCCGCTGCCGGCGCAGTTCTTCAGCCTGAGCCGTGTGCTCAGTGCGCTGCCGGCATGGCGGCTGGCGCCGCTGCTCGGACCGTTCGTCGCTTGCGTCTGGCTGTTATGGCGCGGGCGCTGGCGCGCGCAGCCGCGCATGCTGCTGTTCAGCGCCCTTGCCGGCACCGTCATGCTGACGACGTTGACGATCACGGTGCTCGGCGATGGTCTTGCCGACGTGCCCAAGCAAGGTCATCTGATTGCGAACACGGCGTTGGCGTGGTGGATTTGCGTGGCGACGCTCGGCCTGGCGCGCGTGATCGCGCACCGGCGCGCCGCAGGTCAGCCCTGATGCAACCCGTCGATCTCCACGAGCAGCTCGGAACGGCAGACATCGCCGAGCAGCACGAGCAACGGCGTCTGCGCGCCGAGCCGCGCGATCAGGCGCTCGCGCACGAGCGCAGCGTCGCTGGCGTGGCGCACGTAAGCGCGCAGCACGTCGCGCGCGCCGCCGAGCGGGGCAGCGTTACCCGCGGCACGGCACAAGCTGTCCAGGTTATTGAGCGTTTCCTCGACTTGCGCGGAAACGTCTCCGGCGTGGTGCGATGCGTGTCCGACCACGGCGGCGGTGCCGGAAATGTACAGCTGTGGCGAC
>Ga0207702_10003741_pt1 | contig 13750 bp, 13 predicted proteins | sample KBSCornC62_FD_184302 | JGI IMG/M metagenome (GOLD analysis project Ga0207702, IMG submission 184302) | Corn rhizosphere microbial communities from Kellogg Biological Station, Michigan, USA - KBS Corn C6-2 (SPAdes) (version 2) | ecosystem: Host-associated > Plants > Roots > Rhizosphere > Soil ...
CGTCCTTTCCCGGGATGCGGAGCGGTGGCCGAGTGGTCGAAGGCGCTCGCCTGGAAAGTGAGTATACGGCAAAACCGTATCGAGGGTTCGAATCCCTCCCGCTCCGCCACGCACCAAACTAACTAGTCTCTTCTGTGCGGCGGTTCAGTAAGCCCCTGAACTGGCCGGCTTTAAGTGGCGCTAACCGACCCAACCACAGCTTCTCTGCTGACCGTTGGCGCACAACACGGGCGAGTTACCTGGTCCAGTCTCCGCACCCGCGATGCACGGTCCAGTTTGTGGTTTAATCACGCAGAACAGGGAAAAATATTCATTTGAGCCCGCAAAACAGGCAAAAGCGGCTCCGGTGCCCGCACCGCGCCCGATGAAAAGGGCGGTTTTCCGAGACTCCTGAGGTGAGCGCCAGGGCTTCCCTGTTATTCGGCAAAACAGGGCGTTTAATTGGACGGAACAGGCATCTCAATCGCGCCTAACAGGGCAGCAGTTCGTCAAAACAGGTGATTAAGCCCAGGTCCGGAAATGACCGATAGCTGACCGGCTGCTTTATCGAACAGTGCCTCTGAAACCAGTCCTCATTGCAATCAACCCGCGTACGCGAACAAATTGATGAGGCACAAAACGAGGTCCAAATGGACCGTCAACCGATGTTAGCGAAAAGTGCGCTAGGATTTAATTTTGGACGCATCGCCTTCGATTGCGGCGCACACTGAATGGGATATATTCGGTGCCCGGAGGGGCCATGCGGATAGAATTTGTTGAAATTGCAAATTTCAGAAAGCTGATCTCAACGAGAATTGGCCTGTCTGCTGAGAAGACCGTTTTCGTTGGCGCAAATAACAGTGGAAAGACCTCAGCGATCACCGCCTTGCGGTACTTTCTCGTCGATCGAGAACGCACCAGCTTTTGCTTCAATGATTTTACGCTGTCCCATTGGCCGGGAATCGACGCAATGGGTGCTGCCTGGGAAGCGGCGGACGTCGCGCAGCAAACGTTGCCGGAACCGGACTGGGATGCGTTCCTGCCGTTTCTCGATGTTTGGATGCAGGTTGAAGACAACGAGGTGCACTACGTTCAGGGCATTCTCCCGACGTTGGATTGGGCTGGGGGCCGGCTTGGCGTTCGCGTCAGGTATGAACCAAAGGATCGGGAGCAACTGCAGAAGGATTACCTGGCGGCGCGTGCTGACGCGCGCGATCTGCAAACAGCTGGTGCCGCGCTCGCAGACGAACAAGGTCAGGACGCAGCAGAGTTTCAAGTTAAGATCTGGCCGCAAACTTTAGTCGAGTTCCTCCAACGCCGCGTCACGCGTTATTTCACCATCCACACTTATGTGCTGGACCCGACCGCGTGCGTCGATCCGCTGCACGGACGGGCTCAACCGCAGGCGCTAAATGGAAGTGATCCCATTGAGGGCGATCCGTTCAAAGGTCTAATCCGAATTGACGAAATCAGCGCGCAACGCGGATTTGGGCATGTCAGCGAAGGTAACGCGGAGGAAAGTGAAGCGTCTGGATCGGCATCGACGTCCCGAAAACTCTCATCCCAGCTTCGCCAATACTACAAAAGCCACCTTGATCCGTATGAGAGCCCGGATGCCAAAGACCTCCTCGCGCTCAAGGCGATCGAGGAAGCCCAAGAGGCATTTAATGTTCGCCTAAGCGACGGCTTTCAAAGCCCCCTTAAGGAAATGCACACGCTTGGCTATCCCGGCGTCACAGATCCCAAACTCAACATTTCTACACGGCTGAGGCCGGTGGAAGGGCTCAACCACGATGCTGCAGTGCGGTTTGTCGTACCGATACAGGCGGGCGGAGCTTCGATAAATCTGTACCTGCCCGAAGACTCCAACGGCCTCGGCTACCAGAACCTCATTTCTATGGTGTTTCGCCTGATGGCGTTTCGCGACAGCTGGATGAGAGTCGGAAAGGCCCAAAGCAAGGCGTCAGATGATGCGAACATCCCGCCGTTGCATCTTGTCCTGATCGAAGAGCCCGAGGTGCATTTGCACACGCAAGTGCAGCAGGTTTTTATCCGGCAAGCCCATAGAATCCTCCGAAACCATGACCAGTTAGGGGCCGGTTCGAACTTCGTGACGCAAATGGTGGTGAGCACGCATTCCAGCCACATTGCCCACGAATGTCACTTTGATTCCCTGCGCTACTTCCGGCGGCTCCCCGCAAGTGAGCATGCTATCCCAACATCCTGTGTGGTGAACGTCGGGGAGGCTTTCGGCGACGAACAGGAAACCAAGCGCTTTGTGACCCGCTACTTGAAGGTCACCCACTGTGATCTCTTTTTCGCCGACGCCGCTGTGCTAATCGAAGGACCGGCTGAGCGCATTCTCGTTCCCCATTTCGTGAACTCGCATGCGGAGTTTGACAAGCTCGCTGAGAGCTACATCACCTGGCTCGAAATAGGAGGCAGCCATGCCCACAAGCTGCGCGGCCTCATCGAGAAGATCGGGCTAACAACGCTGGTCGTGACTGATATCGATTCTCGGGACGCGGCAGGTTCCAGTGCGGTGCCCGTGCGTGGTGCGGATTACACGACGCGTAACCACACCCTGAAAACGTGGTGGCCCGAGGTGGAGGAATTGGATGCGCTGCTCGACACGCCCGAGGCCGAAAAATCCAAGAGTTATGTCGCGGAACAATTCACGCTCCGCGTTGCGTTATCAGTGTCCGATAGAGATTGAGTTCAAAGGTGTCACAACGGAAGCATTGGCGTACACCCTGGAAGACGCGATCGTGGTGGCCAACATCGAATTGTTTGCCACGCTTCCCGGCGCGGGACTCATCGCAAAATTCAGAACCGCTATCGCCGATAGCGCTGATTTTGCGGCATTGAGCACCGCCATGAATGAGGCGTTGAAGGGCGGCAGCAAGGCTGAATTCGCGCTCGACCTCCTCGAGATCGACAATCCCAGCGATCTGAAACCGCCCAAGTATATCCGTGAAGGCTTACTGTGGCTGGCGGCGCAGCTTGAGCAAAAACAGAGCGAACTGGGGCTTATCGCGATAGCCCCGACAGAAGGTGAGGCGGGCGCCGTCATTGAGACCGACCATGAGATCCCCGCGTGAACGTTGAGAGCGCTCCAGTCGAATCAAATGTCGCGCTCGACGATGGGGTCGAGGACGAGATCGCGTCCTATCTGGATCTCGAAAATCCCGCGAGTTTCTTCCTGTTCGCCGGGGCTGGCTCCGGGAAAACTCGGTCACTCGTCAACGCGCTTCGTCACATCGCTAAAAAATATCGGAATAGGCTTCGTCTGCGGGCAAGGCACGTTGCGGTCATCACATACACCAATGCTGCCTGTGATGAGATCACGCGTCGGCTGGAATATGATCCACTCTTCGTCGTCAAAACAATCCATAGTTTTGCATGGTCGCAAATTCAGGGATTTAACTCCGACATACGTGAATGGCTGCGCGCCAATCTTCAAGCGGAAATCGCGGATTTGACAGCCGAGGAGGCCAAAGGCCGGGCAGGTACGAAAGCGTCCGCGGCGCGGCTGGCATCGATTGAATCAAAACAGGGCCGTCTTGCACGGCTCGATGAGATCAAGGCATTTGTCTACAATCCCAATAGCGATAACCGGGAACGCAACGCCCTCAATCACAGTGAAGTCATCAAGATTTTTGCGACCTTCCTGCTTGAGAAGTCGCTGATGCAGCGGATGTTTGTTGAAAGATATCCATTCCTGCTAATCGATGAGAGTCAGGACACGAACAGGACACTGGTCGACGCTCTCCTTACAGTTCAGCAGGCGCACGCAAGCCGTTTCTGCCTGGGACTCATCGGCGACACGATGCAGCGCATTTATCTGGACGGTAAAGAGGACATCCAAAGCGCTTTGCCGCCGGGCTGGAAAACACCGCAGAAGGTACTGAACCACCGCAGCCCGAAGCGTATTGTGCGCCTGATCAATGCCATTCGATCGGGCGCGGACAAGCAAGTTCAGGAACCCCGCCACGACGCGAGGGAAGGATGGGCGCGGCTGTTTATGCTTCCCGTCGACACGCCGGACAAGCCTGCGATCGAGGACAGTGTTCGCGCCTACATGGCCGGTCTCACAGGCGATGAGGGTTGGAGTAATCGCGACCAATGCAAAATTCTCACGCTTGAGCACCACATGGCCGCCAAGCGGATGGGTTTTGAGCAGCTCTTTGAGGCCATTGCGCCCATCGAGGCATTCCGCACGGCGTTTCTCGACGGCAGTCTCACGCCGATCCGATTTTTCACGCACAGCGTTCTTCCGATAGTTACCGCCACCCAGCGGGGCGACAAGTTCCTAGCGACCAAGCTCGTCCGTGAAGCGTCGCCGTTGCTGAGCAAGGATATGCTCAAAGGTTCCGAAAAGCCGCTAGATCAATTGCGCACCGCGCAGGCGGCGATCGACAGCCTGATGTCGCTGTGGGCGAACGGCGAACCGACTTGCGGCGCAGTTCTAGAAAATGTCGCAAGCACCAATCTCTTCGTTCTACCCGATAGCCTCAAAGCCGCTCTCGCGGCATCTAGCGCGGAGCCGGTAGTTTCTGAAGACGACGAAGAGGCTGATCCGGTAAGCGAGAATGTCGCGGCACTCTTGGCCCTTCTGGACTGCCCGTTCTCGATGATCGCACCCTACGCTTCATACGTTGCGCACGAGGCTTCTTTCGACACCCATCAGGGAGTCAAAGGACTCGAATTCGATCGCGTCATGGTGCTTATGGACGACGGCGACGCGCGTGGCTTCCTTTTCGGATACGACAAGTTGCTCGGAGCCAAGGAGCCCAGCGCCAACGATTTGAAGAATGCTCAAGAGGGCAAGGATTCCTCAATCGATCGCACGCGACGGCTATTTTACGTCACGTGTAGCCGTGCCAAATCTGGTTTAGCACTCGTCGCTTACTCGACCGATCCCGGCGCGATGAAAGCGCATGTGATCCAGTCAGGCCTTTTCGTTGAAGAAGAGGTGTTTCTTGGCCTTCCGACATAAGACGGCAGCGGGTCGAGCGCAGGCGCATTTCCTGATCGTCGGCTTCTAATGGCATTGTAGCATCGCAGCCCTCCGTCCAACCTGCCGTCGCTGGTCATCGGCGTAGAATCACCTGCTCCTGCGCGGCCCAGGAGAATGGAATGGGCGCCAGCAAAAGGTCCTCAAGGCGGAGCATTGGTGGCTGCCGGCCCGCAAGAATGTCGCGCTGGAGTGGGGGCGACAACAGAGCGAGGCGCATCAAACGGGCGTCATACCGCGATTGCGGGAGCGTTTTGATGATCGGCAGACCAGCGGCGTCTCTTTCAATGAGCCGGTGCGCCTTTCGAAGCGCGTTGATCAGAATCGGATCACGGTTCGGAGCATTGCTCTCGACCGACTGCACGTTGGCTCTCCCGCCGCGCGGCTGAAGAACCGCAGGGATTGTCCAGCGGATGAGGTCCGGATTGTCGTCGTCGATCGTCACGTGCTCGCCGCTTGCGAGATTGTGCCGCACATTGGTGAGCAGCCGAGCAGCTAAGATGAGTTCGATCGAGTGTGCTGAAAGAATCGCTCGCACGACGAGGTCAAGCTCCTGTTCTCCCGTTCCTGAAACCCGCGAGACTGCCGCACCGATCGCGGCATCCACGCGCGCTGCCGGAAACCGCTTCAGGTCAGCGGTTGCAGCGCCGCCCTGCTGCAGCCGGGACGCGACATAGTAGCGGTAGGTTCGGCCGTGCCGGTTTCTCGAATGGGTTGGCGTCAGCCGATTGCCGTGCATGTCGAACAGCTTGCCGGTGAACGGTGATGATCTTGCCCGCCGCACCCGTCGCTCGTGCCGGTCGCGAGCAATCACCGACTGAACCTTGTCGAACGTCGCTCGCTCGACGATCGCCTCGTGCCGGCCTTCGAAGCTCTCGCCCTTGTGAACGATCTCGCCGATGTAGATTCGGTTCTTGAGCAGGTGGAACAGAGCGCCTCGGCCAAATGGCTGGGCGCCGGTCGTATCGCCGTTGCGGTTCACTCGGGGTTTCGAGCAAATTGCCTCCCGCTTCAGCTCCTCGACCAATTTGTGCACGGACCGAAGCGCGAGGTAGCGCTCGAATATGTGCCGAAGCGTCGCGGCCTCAGTCTCGTTCACCTGGAGGACCCGCGTGCCGTTGGTGGGGACATCGTACCCGAATGGCGGCAACCCACCCATCCACAGCCCTTTGGCCTTCGACGCAGCGATCTTGTCGCGGATTCGCTCACCGGTGACCTCGCGCTCGAACTGAGCGAACGACAGCAGCACGTTCAACGTTAACCGGCCCATGCTGGTGGTGGTGTTGAACGCCTGCGTCACGCTGACGAATGATGCATTCGCTTTATCGAGAGCCTCAACGATCCTTGCAAAGTCGGCGAGGCTTCGAGTCAGCCGATCGATCTTGTAGACGACCACCACGTCAACGAACCCGCGGCTGATGTCGGCGAGCAGACGCTTGAGGCCCGGCCGCTCCATCGATCCACCCGAAAAGCCGCCGTCGTCATAGCGGGCGGGGAGGGCCGACCAGCCCTCGCCGGCCTGGCTCAGCACATAGGCTTCACAGGCTTCGCGCTGGGCATCGAGGCTGTTGAACTGCTGGTCGAGCCCTTCATCCGAGCTCTTGCGCGTGTAGATGGCACAGCGCTTCATGATCGCAGGCCAAAGAAGCGCGGGCCGTTCCAGCGGGTTCCGGCAATCGCCGTCGCCGCAGCCGACAGGCTCCTGAACCTGCGCCCCTTCCACTCGAACCCGTCCTCAATAACTGTGACGACCTGCTCTTCGCCGTTCCACGTGCGGCAGAACGTGGTGCCGACGCCAAGATCCCGACCCTCGGCGACCACCCTGCCGGTGCGGGCAAGGGCCTTGCGGGTTTCGCGGTCGAGCCCGCCAAGCGCGACTGCCTGAATGCGCCAGGCGAGCAGAAGCCTCAGCATTTCGGGAGAACGGATTTTCGGGGGAGCGCCGCAGCGCTCCCGCCATTTGTCACGAAGCTGGTGGAGATCAAGATCATCGAGCGCACCAACTTCCGCTTCCAGCTCTGCGATCACGCCTGCGCCTCCTCTATATGGTAGCGCCGCGTTCCCTCGACCTTCTCCGAAGCAATGGAGTGGCCCTTCTTCTTGAGCGTTCCCGCGACCGCTCCCCGCACCGAATGCGCCTGCCAGGATGTAGCAGCCATCAGCTCCTGGATGGTGGCGCCGCCCGGGGTGCGAAGAAGCGCGACGAGCGTGTCGAGCTTCGAAGTGCCGGTGGCTTTCTTGTCGGCGCTGTTGGCGCTCTTGGCCGACTTCTCTGCCGATTTAGTCTTGCTCATGCTTTTGCCTTTCCAATGGTGCGAGGCCACTCGGCCCCGCTACCGGCACAAGCCCGCGTCGCGGGCACGACCACCAATGCTCGGTTCGTCCACGAAATCCACAGGAAAGTCGCGGCTAGTTCATTCCTTTTGCTGGATGTTCGTGCTATGTTCCGCACCGTGAACCAAAGTCTCGCGGGGGCGCTACCCACTCGCTCGCTTGCGGTCGTTTACCGGCCGATCGGCGACCTTCGTCCGGATCCACGCAATGCACGGACCCATCCCAAACGGCAGATCGAGCAGCTGTGTGCATCGCTTCGCCAGTTCGGGTTCACCAACCCGGTGCTGGTCGACGAGGAGGCGTTTCTTATTGCCGGCCACGGCCGATTGCGGGCTGCGCGCGAGATCGGGCTGTCGGAGGTTCCGACCATCGAGCTTTCCGGCCTCACCGAGGTTCAGAAGAAGGCGCTTCGGCTCGCTGACAACAAGATCGCGTTGAATGCCGGCTGGGACCTCGAGCTTCTTAAGCTTGAGCTGGACGACATTGGCACGCTCGATGTCGACTTCGACCTGTCGCTGACCGGCTTTGCCAGCGGCGAGATCGATATGGTCTTGAAAGCCGCGAACGATCCCGACGAAGAGGTCATTCCGCCCGTACCGGCGGAGCCAAAAACCAGAGCGGGCGATATCTGGATTCTTGGCGATCATCGGATCGGATGCGGCGACGGTCGCGACCTTGAGTTCCTCAGGCGTGTGGTTGGAGAAGGGGCGCTGATCGACGCCGCGTTCATGGATCCGCCGTACAACGTGAAGATCAACGGCCACGCTAACTCCAAAGGGCGGCATCGTGAGTTCGCGATGGCCTCTGGCGAGATGAAGGATGATGAGTTCCGCCGGTTCCTCGCGGATACCCTTGGCGCTGCCGCCGCCGTGTCGCGAGCCGGTGCGGTCCACTTCATCTGCATGGACTGGCGCCACCTCGACGATGTGTCGGCGGTCGGTCGCGAGATCTACGGTGAGCTCCTCAACATGTGCGTGTGGAACAAGAGCAATGCCGGGATGGGCTCGCTCTACCGCTCCAAGCACGAGATGGTGTTTGTCTACCGCGTTGGCGATGTTCCTCATGCCAACATGGTCGAGCTTGGTCGCCACGGCCGCAATCGCACCAACGTCTGGGATTATCCGTCGGTGAACTCGATGGCGGGAAGCCGGCGCGAGGACCTCGCTCTGCACCCGACCGTCAAGCCGGTGGCGATGGTTGCCGATGCCTATCAGGACGTCACCAAACGCGGCGATCTCGTGTTCGACATGTTCCTGGGTTCGGGCACCTCGCTGATCGCCGCAGAACGCTGCGGGCGGCGATTCCGGGGTTGCGATATCGATCCCGCCTATGTCGATGTTGCAGTGGAGCGATGGGTTCAGATGACCGGCGGCAAACCCCAGCTGGAGCGCAACCAGTGAGCGGGCGCTTCCAAAAAGGGCAGAGCGGCAATCCTGCTGGGCGCCCGAAAAAGCGTCGACCGCACGTCTCCGCCTTCGACATCATCTTCGACAAGACGCTCACGGTTACCCAGCACGGCATTGAGCGAGAGCTTACTGTCGATGAAGCGCTCCAGCTCAAGACCTACCAGGCAGCGCTGAAGGGCAGCAAAATGGCGGTACGGGCAGTCTTGAAGATGATCGAGAAGCGAGAAGCCGCATTGGCGGCACGCGCACCAAAGCCGGAGCCAGCGAAGAGCAGTGGCCATCGCTTCATCTACGAGTCCGACAGCGCTGACGAGGCGATGGAGATTCTTGGCATCGCCTCAATCGAGGAAGCGCCGGCTGGGGTGGGCTGGGGTCATCGCAAACGAAAACTCGAGACCTGGGCGGCGCAGGCCGCGATTAGCCGGCCCGGTCGCCCGCGTCTTTCGGAAAAGGATATGAACAACGCGAAGTTGCTGACCAAAAATCCCGACGCGTTGAAGTGGCCGCGGTTGCGAGGCCGATGACTGCGGAAGCTGATCAGCAGGAGGGTGCGGTTGGCTATGGCCGCCCGCCACAGGCCAGCCGTTTTCAAAAGGGGCGAAGCGGTAACCCCAAGGGACGCCCGAGAAACCGCCATCGCGACATTCCCTACGACAGCCTGCTCGGGCAAATGGTGACGGTGCGCGAGGATGGGCGCGAACGGCGCGTGACTGCCGCCGAGGCGTTCATCCTGCAACTCACGAAGAAGGGGCTCGAAGGGGACAGCGCATCGGCTCGAATGGGTCTTGCGGCGATCGAGGCTGCGCGAGCAGCCCGCACTGCCTCGGGCCACGATCTGCCGTCGTTTCGAATTCGTTTCTTTGGACTCTGCTGTGTGGTTGAGGACCTTGGGATCGGTGTCCTCATCAATCCGACCGACGAAAAGCGGGTCAGGCTCAAGCTGAAGCCGTGGATCGTCGAAGCGGCCCTCGCCCGCCTCGGGTCGCGGCGATTATCGGTCGAAGAACAAAGGATAGTGGTCGCCAGCACCAGGTCCCCGGACAAGGTTCGCTGGCCAGATTGGTGGACAGAGCGGACGAATTCCTAATGTCCGTTTTCGACCCATTGCGGACATAAGCCGCACGTCTCCGATAATGTTGTGTCGGCGACCCGACAATAGCGTTGAAACGGAACGATGGGCGCTGCTAGTGACGGTGCGGTGCTGGAACCGATTGTTCTGCTGGTAGAAGATGAGCCGCTTGTCCTGCTCGTGGCTCAAGACGCCCTCGAAGCCGGCGGGTATACGGTCGTGCCATCCCAATCGGCCTCTGAAGCACTGAACGTTCTCGATACCCGCGTCGCCGAGCTGTCCGCGCTTGTGACAGACATACGGTTGCCGGGAGGGTTGGATGGCTGGGAGATTGCCCGACACGCGCGCGAGATCAGGAGCGATTTGCCTGTCGTATACACGACGTCAGACAGCGCCACCGACTGGCCGGCCAAAGGCCTGCCGAACAGCGTCGTGGTGCAAAAGCCATACGCCCCAGCACAGCTCCTGACGGCTGTCTCAACGCTGATAACCGCAGCCGACACAAACCAATCAAGCTAAGTCCACTCAAGTGCTTACTGCCCGGTCTCACTCATCTGCGACTGCAATGGATCATCGGCTTCGCCGAGTCCCAATTGCTGATGGGACATGGCGATTGCGCGAACGAGATCCTCGTAACGCTCCGCCATCTCGACATGACGCTGCCGCGCCTCCGGATGCGCCGCTTGCGCCGCTGCGCTGCGCTCTTCTTCGGCTCGACGTGCAAAGTATGTGAGATCGCTCTCCATGTGCCCCAAGAGCCTCCAACCTTATCGCGTTCGATTGCCCGAGCCGCGGACAGACATTGCGGATTTTCCTTCCGCGTCAATGAGGGAGATCGGCGTAGTGCTGCCACACAGTAGAATTGCCTCGAATGTCCGCCCTTTTCGGACACTACGCGACCGCTTCCCTGCGTTGTTCGGTGAGGTGCAGGTAGACGCCAAGCGCCATGAGGGCGCCCGCGCAAGCAAGCGTGAGGGTTAACGGCTCGTTCAAAGCGACGAGGCCGACAACAGCGCCGATGAATGGGGCGGCGGAGAAATAAGCTCCAGTCCGCGCGGCTCCAATCTCCCGCAAGGCAAGGACGAACAAGACAAGGCTGAGACCATAGCCGAAGAACCCGATCAGGCCGGACGCCGCCAGGACCCCGATCGAAGGAAAGATCGCGCCACCTGCCACAGCCAGCGCTACGTTCACGGCACCCGCAACGACCCCTTTGATCGATGCGAGGGTGAGCGCATCGACGTCTGCTATTTCTGACGTGCAGTTATTGTCGAGTGCCCAGGAAAGGCACGCTCCCGCGACAGCAAGCGCACCCAGTGCGCCCGCATGCCCGGAGGGAGTTTGCAACGCGAGAAGGATAGCCCCAAAAAAGATCGAGGCCATGCCAAGGCCGATGCGCCGGTTGAAGGGCTCACGAAACACCAGCCAGGCGATAAGTGCTGTGAACACACCTTCCAGGGTCAGCAGCAGCGACGCTGCCGAGCCGGTGGTTTGCGTCAGTCCCCACATGAGGAGTGCCGGTCCAAGCGCACCTCCCAACACGATGGTCGCTAACAGCCACGGCAGGTCGGCGCGCTTGAGCCTGACCCCCTGACGCTGCCCAAGGGCTATGATGATGCCGAGACCGATCCCCGAGCTCAGATAGAGCAGCCCCGCCAACAGCAGAGGATGCAGGTTCCCGACGATCGCCTTCGCGGCTGGTGTCGAGAGTCCGAACAGCACGGCCGCTGCCATCGCCAGCGATCCGCCGCGCCGAATGTTTCCAAGCGAGAACGTGCGGACCATTGGGTGGCTATATGGGGCCAGATGATGGTGTCCAGCTTGCGTGAGCATCGATCGATTGCAGGCCCGCGCCGCGCTCGCTAAATGAACCGTGTTGAGGTCAGAATTGCATAATGCTGGCGTCTTCGTCGCCACCGCCAATGCCGCTCCCTCACCGATAAACCCCTTTGGCGATGAGATAACACCCTCTGGCGTTGCCGCAGCGGCGTTCGATTCGCCGCAGCCTGTGGCGCTCTAGAGGCATCGCAGCTTGTCCACGAACCAACACGAGTCTGCGCACGCACACGCCGGATTTGGCAAAGCCTTTGCCATTGGCATTGCCCTCAACTTATCATTCGTAGTTCTGGAGGCGACGTATGGCCTTTGGGCCGGTTCGATCGCGCTTGTGGCGGATTCAGGGCACAACTTTTCCGACGTTCTGGGATTGCTTGCGGCATGGGGCGGCGCAGCGCTCTCCAAAGCCTCGCCAACCGAGCGGTTTACCTACGGCTTTAAACGCTCCTCTGTCCTCGCAGCGCTGACCAACGGCGTACTGTTGCTTGTCGCCAGCGGAGCAATCCTTCTCGAATCAGTTCAGCGGCTCGTTCACCCGCATCCTGTGACCGGCGGCGGGATCATGGCCGTGGCGGCCGTCGGCATTGTTGTGAACGGGATCACGGCTTTGATGTTTGCTCGCGGGCGAAAGCACGATCTTAATCTTCGAGCCGCATACCTGCATATGGCGGCGGACGCAGGTATCGCGGCTGGTGTCGTTGTCGCGGGCGCACTGATTCTCTGGACAGGACAATATTGGATCGACCCCCTCGCCAGCATCGGCGTGACGCTGGTCGTGCTGTGGGGTACCTATGGCTTGCTCCGCGAATCCATTGCGATGAGCTTGGACGCCGTTCCCGAACATCTGGCCTTGCCGGAGGTGAAGCAGGAGCTGGAAAGCCTCGAAGGCGTCGAGCGGGTTCACGACCTCCATGTCTGGCATATCGGCACCACCGAGACGGCTCTCACCGCGCACCTTTTCATGCCAAACGGTCAACCAAACGACCAATTCCTGCATGAGGCCGCTGGCCGGATGGCGGAGCGTTTTCACATCGGCCACTGCACCCTTCAGGTCGAGACCTCGGACGAAGAGGAATGTCGGCTCTATGAGAAGAAGACTGGATAGCCGCGACCCTTACGCGACCAAATCGCCAGCTCGACTTGTCCTGGACGGGGTGGACAGCCGAAGCGCAGGTTCCCTCCACGACTTCGTTCGCCGGGTGCTCGCCCAGCACGGTGGCTCCTGCACTCGGGATCAAATTCTCGAAGCTGTCCTCGCCGATCCGCAAGCAGCTCAGCGGCTCCAACACAGCAAAAGCTTGGCCTCAATTTTGAGCAACATGAAGCATAGCGGATTTGTCGTCATTGAAGGCCAGGTCGTCCGTCGAACCGCGCGGCATTATGGCCGTAAGCAAGTGTAGGAGGCGGCGACGGCGAATGACCCTGCACTGGCGATAATGGCGGCTGTCGAACGAACGCACCGATGAGCGCCGAGAGCGGCGGCACGGCTTCTCGCTGCCACATTGGCCTACGGCGGGGCGGTCATCGCGTATCTGCTGGCGCGGCACCTATAACGAGATTCTGGCTTTACGGCTCACCACTCGGCTAGGCGGACCGGAGGAGCTTCTGAGTGTCCGTTTTCCACCCACTGTGGACACTCGACCACGTCTGATGAAGACCCAAGGAATCATCGATTCTTGTATCTTGCTGCCGCGAGCAGAGGTCTCACGCCCCATTGGCATCCAACGAATAGCCTTCCGAGCGTACCGTTCGAATGAGACTTTGATCTCCCGCGTCGCCAAGCGCTTGCCGGAGCCGACGAATATGTACATCGACCGTCCGAAGCTCGATCTCCTCGTTGTGTGGCCAGACAAGTTCTAGCAACTGCTGGCGTGAGAAAACCTTTTCGGGATTGTGCAGGAATTGGCGAAGGAGCCGGTATTCGGTCGGGCCAAGCGGAACCGGAGCGCCGTTGCGACGCACTCGATGTGCACTGACATCCATCTCCAGGTCGGCATAAGCCAACCGATCGGCCATCAGATTGGGACTCGCCCGCCTCAGCAGCGCCTTTGCCCGCGCCACCAACTCTTTCGGGCTGAACGGCTTGGTGACGAAATCGTCGGCGCCGGT
>Ga0207702_10003745_pt1 | contig 13741 bp, 16 predicted proteins | sample KBSCornC62_FD_184302 | JGI IMG/M metagenome (GOLD analysis project Ga0207702, IMG submission 184302) | Corn rhizosphere microbial communities from Kellogg Biological Station, Michigan, USA - KBS Corn C6-2 (SPAdes) (version 2) | ecosystem: Host-associated > Plants > Roots > Rhizosphere > Soil ...
CTCTTCTCTCCCATAGGTTCCATAGGTTCCATAGGTTAAAAAGTATTATAGGTCATTTTAACCATTGAAAAAAGTGATGATTATATGTTCTTATTATCACTGCTTAAATTTTTGTAGTTTTTACAGGTAAAAATGTGTGAATCTTTTTTCATACATTATTGTATGTAGTAGTAGTACCTACTCCCATAGGTTCTACTACTATGTTTTTATTTTAGTTTTTTTAAAACTAAAATAATCACAATATCCACGTGGATATTGTTGATTATCCACGTGGATTATCCGCATTTCTTATTTTATCTTAGAATGATAGTTCCTTTCACTCCTTTGGATCTATTGTTCTCAGATAAAATTAAATTTTGTACTCGTTCGCGCGTTTATATAAATGTGGATTATGTGGATTTCCACGTGGATATTCCTTTTTCTTTATTTTCCTTCGTTTACTGGGAACATATTTTATATTTTTACACTTATGTGGATATGTGGATAATGTTTTTTTTCCTGCTTCGTTATCCACTTCGATTTTTTTATACTGATTATCCACGTGGATATTGTGGATTATTGTTTTTTTTTCGAAATATCCCCTTTGAATCGAACGATATTATCTATATTCCTCTTTATCCACGTGGATTATCCACGTGGATATTGTTGATTATCCACGTGGATATTGTTGATTATCCACGTGGATAAGTAATATGGATAAGTTGAATAATTTAGAATATTTCCCTGAAAACAAATCAAAATAAAGAAAAGTGATTATCCACGTGGATTATAAAAATTATAAATACAACACTGTTGTATTTATTTACTTTTAAAACGGTATTTTTGATTCTACATTGTCTGGATATTCGTCTTCCCACCCTTTAACTATATCTTCCATTTTTCCTTCTATTGTATTTTTTCCTTCTATTACGTAATATTTCTTCATATATTCTATCCATTCAGCTATAGCTCTTGGTGTTCCACAAGTTACCCATTTCTCCCCACCTCCATTTCTACCCCTAGTGTATGTTTTACCATCTGCAATTATCACATTCTTATCTATATATCTAGGGTTGGAATGATTTTCCTTTTTAGGATCTTTTAGTCCTTTTGTCGTTATTCTCAATAATCCGTGTAAATGTGGCGTTAGGTTTTCTGTGTATTCTATTACATATATACTTCCTATACATCTTGTCTTTGTGTGTTTCTTGAAATTTTCTATTAATTGTCTCTCTATTTCTTCCATTCCCTCATATTGTACATCCATATCTGATGCCGTGTACGTCAATGCGTAGAATCTTTCATTTAATATACTTCCCCTCTCATTATATGTAAAGTATTTCTTTTTAGGAAATTGTCCTGTTGTTTTTTCTGCTTTTATTTCTTTCACCCTTTCCAATTTCTTTTTTTGCTTGATCTCACCGCCTAGTATTTGGTCTTCTGCTTTATCAATTTTACTTTTTATTCTTTCACACGTTTGACATTCATCAGAGCAGTATACTGAATCATCCTTACAATATTTTTTACAATCCTCACACTGTTTTATCCCATATTTTTCACAGTCTTTTATTCTTAAACAATAATAAAGACACTTGTCTTTGTTTATCTCTGTTTTTTCCATACGGTCACTGTCACGGTCCATATCTTTCGGCTTTTGTAACGTCTGAGTTGTCGTTTCTTTCTCGTTGTGTTCTATTTCTTCCAGTTCTTCCTTTAATAACTCTTGTAATTCTTTCTCCCTGCCTCCTTTTTTTTCTATCTCCATTAAGTACTCTATTATTTCCCGTGTATTTATGTATCTACATACATCTTCCCTATATTCTGACTTGTCCTCTGTCATTACATACATCATTAATTGATCTACTATCGTGTGTACCATTTCTGACGCATCTTCTAACTCTTGTATTCTTTTTTCCTCATCTAGCATTAGTCCGTCCATACTACTAGTAGTCCTTTAGTTGTATATTCTTTTCTCTTTATACTAGTTGTAATTTGGCTGATTAAAAAATGAATCTACTTAAAGACAACTAATTTTATATTAAAAATATGTCTGAACAACCCTGTCAAATTTCAATTACCCCTATTTTAACACCTGATAGGCGTATCTTTATTGCTCTGAATAGCGAGCTTGAATACTACGAAATCGCACTTGCACTCAAAACTTTGAAACAGAAACGTGAGGCTGCGAAAAACTGGAAACGCCAACAATTAAAAGATCCATCTAAATCTAAATCTAGATCTATTCGATCCTTGGATATTCAACTTTTACCTCTCTCTCAAGCTCAATTCTCTAATTAATTTTCTTTTGTTGTGGTTTTTATTTTTATTTTATTTGATTAAAATAAAAACAATTTAAACATTATAAATCACCTTATAAATTCATGACCGACATCAGCGACATTAGCATCCAACGTACTCGTACTATTGTCATTGATGACTCTCTCGATGGTATTTTAGCAGCTATTAAATCTTTACAAAATGAATATTTAACTATTCTTAGCGCCAAACAACCAGTTGGTTCTTTTAACCGATTGGATGTTCCCTCTCGTTCCAAAAAAATTTATACCCCTAAACGTTTTGCTGATAATCGCGATCGTCTTCTTTTAGACTTCCTTGCTGTCTGTGATACTTCTTGTGATAAACTCTCATGTAAAGCTGGTGATCTCCGCTTGGCTTTCAATACTTTTTCTGGTTTAGACGAGTCTCATATTAGTTTTTCTCGCTTAATGGAATCTTCAGCTTCTAACATTAAGAAATCTCAACGTTCTGATGCTACTTATTACCTTGGCATTCGTCCTCCTAAAGGTCCTATAATTTCTACCAACTCCAATCTTTAATTATATCTCTATTTAGATATAATTTTTCTTCTAAAGCCTTATTCTTCTTAATTTAAAATGAGTCTTTCTCATGATGCTATTCTCAAGCTTATTAACGTTTATCCTAATCTTCCTCTTTGTTCCACTCTTTCCGAGTCTTCCTCCTCCGAACTTGCCAAAAGACTTCTTTCCGTTTCTCTCTTCATCCTCTCTCAGTTCCCTCTCGATAACTTTATTAAAGACCCTATTGTCAATACTATTTCTGAACTTTCTTCTTTCCTTATCGGCAAATTAGACTCTGATCATCTTCACCTTCTTTCTTTACAAGTCGAGCTTGATAAATATCGTACTTCCGAATTCTCCGTGCGTGATTCCGAGATTGATCGTCTTCGTCTTCTTCTTAACGATTCTCTTACTAAGTATGATATTCTTTTGAAAGATACTATCTCCAAAGTTCCTGGTTATAAATTACCTCTTCATTAATTTTCGTTGTGGTTTTTATTTTCGTTTGGGTTTTTATTTTCGTTTTAAAATTGAAATTAAAAACCACAATTAATTCAAAACTAAAATTTCAGCCTATGTCTTCTTACTCTTTTGATTCCGACTCTGAATTATACGATGGCGACTCTGATTTTGAGTGTCCGAACTCCGATGATTCTGATTTTGATTCTAACGACGACAACCGTCTTGATTGTAAATCCTGTCAACGAGCTACCTACGTCACTCTCGCTAAACATTGTGGTTCGTGTTCTTGTTGTCAACCTCATCGTATTTGTAAATCTTGCAATCTCGTTCCACTTCCCAAGGGGCTTCGTTCTACTTGCCATAGTTGCATTGACTATTCTTTCTACTTAACCTCCCGCTTTGATTATCCTCAAGTTTCTGAATTTCTTCTTATTCCAGACCAAGTTTTATCACAACTCAATCTCAACCTTGATGTTTTCAATACTATTGCTCGCTTTCTCTTTAAGGTTCAATTTGATTCCCAAAATTTTTGTAAAATCTGTACTCGTTCTGGCCTCAAGAATTGTTCTAATTGGCTTTGTTCTACTTGCTCTGATGATCATCGTAACTTGCTTTGCTATTGTATCTATTGTCATGTTCGTTTGGAACCTGATCGTCCTTATTGCACTTGCCGTTTTGATTTTCAAAATCGTTACCTCTTCTGATTAAATATTATCATACATAATATTTATTATGTTTTTATGTTATACTGACAGGATTTATCCTGCATCTATTCCCTGTTAAAAATTAGTAGATTTTTTTTTCATCACAAGGGTTAATAAGCTACTGCACGAACATGAGATCCATAGAGTTCCCAATCTACTCTTCTGTTACCACATTCACAACGTCTACTTAAACCATCCCATCCTGGACAATCTTTACCCCTAGATTCATATCCATCGTTCCCGCAATTTTGTCCATCAAAATCAAAGTAATTACCTTGATTTTTAAATACTTTTGATATCATTAGTTTACATTTCATCTTTTTTTTGTCAGAAAGACCGTATCGTAAACTATTTACAAGACCAAGTTCGAGTATTGCATCATTATAACCTGCGAACGTTTCTTCATTTGAAAAGGAGGAGTAAACAAATTCCCTAAAAGCTTCCTCTGATAAATATTCCTTCAACTTCTCAAGTGATCCAACAATCGATATTAACTCGTCCTGGAATTGTGTATATTTATCACCATCCTTCTCTTTTAAAGCGTTAAACTCTGATATACGTTCTTCCTTTCTTCTTCTGTTTATATCTTTTAATTCAGATATTCTAATGTCGATATATTTTGAAAACTCTAGTAAGTGTTCAATACTACTACTTGTTAATATGTGTTTTTGTACTTGATACTGATCGCAACGTTTCACATCATCTGATGATAATAAAGTACCACGTTGTAAAAATCGTGCAGACATTTACTTTTTACATATAAGGTTGTATCTTTAAAGTACGTTATGACATTATTACGACTTTTTATCTATATTAATATTTCCAGCAGAATCATTATTACTTTTTGCTTTACTAATACATTTATTTATGTATTATGTTACCTATTACGTGATACTCCGTATCCGACAGCATACTTACGTATGCTGTCGTTGTTAGTAACACTACACACTCATTTCTGGATACATTTCACATATCATTTTAGCTACTAGTAAATCCGGTAATATTCCCGATGCTACTGGTATTTTTTGATATGTTTCTTCAAACCATTCTTCGTTGTGGTGTTTATTTTTCAATCTCAATACACACCATAACCCGCATGTGCTTGTTGCTATATGATTTGATTGATATTCTACATCATTATAATGCATATTATTTGCATATTTGCTATTTATTATTAGTTCTAATAGTTTCGGTTCTATCTTATGTGGTGCATGCATTCTATCTACTCCTTCATCGTATTCTCCTATCTTATCATCTATGTAACACCCGTAGCTGTCGAAAAATTCTAGTCTATCTGTTCCTGTATTTGTAAACAAACAACACCAATGCCCTACTTCGTTATCTGGTGGCGGGTTTGGATATAATATCACCACGTTCATATATGGTGCTAACAATTCTTCTATCGTCCCATACCTTTCTAAATCCGTGTATTCTATCACTGTTACCTTTCCATCTAACATATGCTTTATGTCTTTACGACTCGTTGGTGCCATGTATCTCCTTCTATATTTTTCCATTTCTTCCTTTCCTCTCTGCTCTTCCATTTATAGTATTTTTATAAATCTTTTTGTCATTAATATATTTTTTGGTCTTATTATACACATCCACCTTTCTCTTTTTGTTTCTTCGTCTAGTATTCTTTCTATTTGGTCTGGTGTATATTTACAATATCTGCTCAGCAAATTTGTCGTCTCTCCCAAATTTGCCTTTGGGAAACATACTAGTGTGTTTGCTTCCGATAAGTCTGTCACCGATTTTTGCCCCCCTAGTGATTTGTGTTGTATCGATATTATGTCTATATTGTACTGTCTTCCCAACGTGAATACATCGTTCTTAAATTCCATCACTGCTTTGTGTATTGCTGGATCACTTATTTGTTCGAAATCATCAAATATTATTAGACTGTCTCTAAATTTTTCTATTGGTTCTTGCTCTTCATCTTCTTCATCATATGTCACCCTTTTTATTCCTTTTATGAATTGTCTATTTAGTGCTATCCTTATTATACTCGGTACTTTATCAAATGCTTTGTCCTCTTTTTTACGTGATATTAAAAATACCATATTTCCTGGGTGTATTTTTTGATATTCCAATGCGTAATCTGCAGCCCACCATGACTTTCCACTTCCTGCCTGTCCTGATATATATATCGCGTTCCTTTGATCTTCTATCACTGTTGGTACTACTTTTATATCTCCTTTTTTTGGATAATACATTTTTGCTTCCATTGCTGATAATTTATTTTTCACTTCGTTGAATATTTTACGCTCTTTCCTTCCCGTTGGACACGTTTTTCCATATATGTCTAAATCTAATTCGTTTAGTTTTGTTGTACTTATGTTGTGTATCTGCAACTCTTTCGCTGCTTCATCTACTAATTCACTCACTATATCCACTGCTTCTTCCGGCTCATTTTCTCTTAATATATCTATTTCTTCATCTATATAGTATATATTTTGTTCTCCATTTCTTGCTATTAGCACTGCTTCTTTTATTCTTTTGTTCCCTGCGTATGATTGGTACGTTAATGCCATTTTCTATTATTATTTATATCTTCTATAAATTATATTACTCTTCTAAAATAGCATAGTAATATGTCTCTCAGCCTCTTATCTAAATTTCCCCCTGATTCTTGGACTCATTTCTTTGTTCAATCCCTCAGTGCTTTTCTTAACCTTCGTTGCCTTCCTATCTCCACTTCCACTCGTGACTCTTTATCTCCTTCTGATGGTATGTTAATCTTTAATCGTGATGTTAATAAATTTGAAGGTTATTGGAATAGTGTTTGGAATATTTTTGGTTCCGATGGTCCTGTTGGTTCTACCGGTCCTACTGGTCCTGCTGGTCCTACTGGCCCTACTGGTCCTACTGGTCCTAACATCACTATCTCTTCTGCAGGTGTTGCTACTAATGTTCTTGCTGGTGGTAGTACTTCTTCTAACGCTATTATTAACGGTATTTCTACTGATCCCGATTTTGCCCTTTTAAATCCTGCTCCTTTTTTTGGTGGTGATATCAAGATTAATCCTGGTGGCAAAAACGTTTCTACTGATAACTCTGTTACTTTGTCCAATAAAACTCTTACTGATCCTGTTATTACTGTTCCAAACATTAGTATTGACCCTAATGATTTTCCTTTGGCTCTCAGTTCCACTTCTGGTAAATTAGTTAAATGGATTCTTACTGCTACTACTAATACTGCTCAAACTTTATATAATAAAGTTTTTGATACCACTACTAATCCTTGTACTTTTTTTAGTAATCCTCCTTCTACTTCTTCCTCTACTGGTGTCGCTGGTACTATTACTTGGGATTCTGGCTTCATTTATGTTTGTACTGCTACTAATACTTGGAAACGTTCCGCTTTAACTACCTTTTAAACTTTTATTTTATTTTAAATTTATCCTAGTCTAAAGTTTAAACTTTAACTAAAGTTTAAACTTTTCCTCCTCTAAAATTTTTTCGCCCACCTAAATTTTTCTATGGCAAACTTTGACTCTTCTTTTGAACCTCGTGATGTTCGTTTTTCCCGTATTCTTCGCGAAAAACAACTTGAAATCGATTCTTACAATAATACTCGTCCTGGTTCCCCTTTACGTCGTTCCTTTTCCCCTTTGGATAAACCTCAGGTTTATGGCTATGTTCGTGTCAGTACTGAAAAACAAGAAAAGGAAGGTCTTAGTTTAGAACTTCAAGTTCATAAAATCCGTGAATTTTGTTCTCTTCATCGTTTCGACGATCCCATCATCATTTCTGAAGTTAAGGGTATTAGTGGTCGTCGTATGGACAACCGTCCTCGCTTTATGGATATGTTTAATAACTTTAAACGCGGTGATACCCTTATTGTTTATAGTTTATCTCGTATTGCTCGTAATACTAAAGAATTTTTATCTTTTATTGAGTCTGTCAAAGATCGCGGTGTTCGTGTTATGTGTATTGTTGAATCTTTCGATATCAGGTGTGACGATTCTACCGGTTCTGCTCTTGCTCAGTTTATTCTCACTTTTACTGCTACCATTGCCGAATTTGAAGCTAATCAAACTCGCGAACGTACCCAAGCTGCCATTGATCGCTTAATCGATGAAGGTAAATACCGTCGCAAACCTAATTTTGGTTGGACTTACGATAAATCCTCTAAAACTTTAGTTAAAGTCCCTAACGAACAAGCCGTTATCGATTTTTTGTGTTTTGAGATCAATTCTAACCCTCTTGTTACTACTTCCTCCTTGACTAAAAAACTTAATTTTCTTGTTCGTGATGGTAAGTTGTCTCTTCGTCACGGTAAAGACTTTATTCATCCCGCTCAGGTCGGTTCTATTATTAGGTCTAACCATCTTCGCGATCCTCTTCCTTCTTCTCCTTCCAGTCCCGACCAAAATGTCATTAATAATTAATTTATTATTAATTTCATTTTCTCTACCTTTCTCCGTGGGCGCTTTACAGCGCCCACGCACGGGTCTAATAACTACATGGGTCGTTACTTCTCACTATTTTATTTTGTTTTTTTTGTTCTATAATTTTAACTCTTTTATAAATAGTTAAAATATGTCTCTCCATTCCAGTTATCACCCTTTTCCCGTTCAGGGTTCTAATCCCTGTGTTCAATCCCTTCTTCTTGGCGGTAATCCTCCTTCTTCTGATTATCCTTCTGCTTCTTTTCAAACCCCTCTCAGTAATTTCTTCGAGGCTGATCTTGATACTGCTTTATTTGTTTCTCCCGCCAATATTTCTTTTGGCGCTACTGGTACCATGTCTTTTACTGCTCTTTCTAACAAAGTTTTTGTCAACATTCCTAGTGCTGGTTACTCTGGTGGTGGTACTGGTACTTCCTTGAAAACTTCCGAGTTAATTCCTGAGCAATTTCGTCCTGCCCATTTTACTGCCTATGGTTCTTGCATTATCGTTGTTAACGGTCTTGCTCCTGATGTTGGCATTTTTTCTGTTACTGTTGATGGTTCTCTCAGCTTTACTACTCGTCCTGGTGCTTCTGGTATTTTTGGTAATAGTTCCATTCTTCCTCAGACTTTGGAGTATAATCTTAACTAACCCCTTTTCTTTTTTTTATTTTACTTCGTTTACCAGCTTAAAATGTTTTTACCTGCTAAAAATATTTTCTTTTCTTAAATAATGAGTCGTGATCTTGTTTTGAATTCTATTGCTCAGCTTCGTTCTTTGAATGGTCTTGATGATCAAGACAAGAGGATTCTTGGTGGTGCTCGTCGTCGTCGTCAACCTCGTGCCGGTCGTAACCTTGGTGGTGGCTTGATTTCTGATCCTGCTCCTTTTGGCTATGGTGCTGGCTATGGTTCTGGTTGTGGTGTCTATGGTGGTGCCCGTCAAAAAGGCTATTACGGCCCCGATCCTTTAGAGCCTGGTCTTGGTTTGATGGAAGCGGGTAAACGTTTAAATGGCCTTTTAAATTATGAGGCTGCCCAACTCGGCCATAAAGGTGAACAACGTACTAACTGGAAAATTAAATACCTTCAGACCAAATTCTCCGCTGATAGTGAGCTTGCCAATTATCTCATCAATAAATATCTCAATGGTCGCAATAACATTCGTTATGCCATTGACTCTTTGTGTTCCGGTTATCGTGATCATCCTTATGGTCCTAAGCGGAACGATCTTCCTCCTTCTCGTGCTGCTCAACGCCGTGGCGTCTCTACTACTCTTTCTAATATCCAACGTGGTAATTTCAGTGGTTCCGTCTAATTCTTTTATATATTTACACATAAATATATATTTTCCTTCTCATGCTGTTAGTCCTTTCTTCATAAATAAGAACTTTATATCCATTGAGTCCTGTGGTGCTAACCACACCGGTATTATTTCTCCCGTTGATGTTGCCACGTACACTTGCACATCAAATTGTCTTATTTCTGTTGTTCCTTGCAGTGATGCTATTCTATATTGATCTGGTGTATAATTCCAATGCTCTGCCCTGTTTGTTATATCCGTATCGCTTCCTATTAAGAAATCCGTTATTGTATTTATCGTTTTATTTCCTGAGTTCCCCCCAAAATCTAAATAATTTTGTTGTGCTCTGTATTCTTGTACTACTGGTATCATTGTTGTTGTTATTATTAATCTTGTTACATCCATTATTGATGATGCCCATTGATCTTCCTGTTTTAACTCCATATACCCTCCTGTCGTTCCTGCATCCGGATACCTCAGCTCCGTGTAGTTATTACCTCTCCATTTTCTTACGTATGTTATATCATGTCCATTATATAATATTGGATTGTTTTGTATTGTTGAAAAACTTTGGAATCTATGATATAGTTGGTAACTCATATGTACTCCTATTCCGTTTCCTGTTGTTCCTACTGTTCCCGTTCCGTAATATGTTGGTACGTTTATTGTATATAATTTTGTTTCTGGTTCGTATGTCATTATTACTTGTCCTGGCCCTGTTGGTCCTCCCGCTCCCGTCACTAATGCTTGTGCTGCTCCATATCCTTCATTTATTATATCTAAAAAGTCGTTTATATTATATACTACTTGTATTCTTTTTCCATCTGGTAATGTATCTGTTGGTAGTACTATTGGTTCATCATAATATACTCCATTGTATGATAATCCCACATAAAACTTTGTGTTCCCTGTTGTCGTCGGATATTCTTGATATACTCTTCCTATTGTGTCACTTGATATTGAAAATCTTGCTATTGTTATATTCCATTCTTGCGGGTTTGATATTATCCCCCTGTCATATTGTTGTGCAAATTTTGCTAATATGTTTTGTGTTCCCCCGTTTGGTTCTATATCTGTATTGTTACTATATGTTAGATTCACATATATGTGATCTGTGTTTTCTACTTGTACTTTGTAGTCCCTTATCATTTTTATATATACACTTTATTTGTATATATATATTTTATTCTTCATTGCATTAGCGTTTCGTACCTCCTTTTCATTTCTTTTTTGTTTGTTCTCCTTCCTGCTATTGGTCCTCTTCCCATTGTTTCCCCATATCCCAACTTTTCCGCTGCTAATGCCGCTGCTGCTGCTGCTGGGTGTGGTATAAATTTCAAACCCGACGATATTAATTTATTTGCTTTTACAAAATCATGTATTGGTCTTACCACCCCCGTTACTTTGTCCCATATGTTTTTCAATGTATCTAAGAAGTTTCCTCCATATATATCTCTTTCTGCAAATGAACTTGGGTTTGCCGGTAATCCATTCGATGCTATTACATCTGCTGCTGTTACAAATCCTTGTACCATGTTTGATGTTCCTGATGCATCTGTTATAAACACTGTATCCAATGCCGTTGTCACCCATAGATTCGGTGTTACTGTCGTTGTTCCTATATTCGTACATTGTACTTGTGCTTGGAAATTAAATGTTCCTATCATTCCTGGCGCTTCTGTTTCTAACAATCCTAACATTTTTGCTGGATCTACTTCTATTACCGACCCCACAAAATGTTGTGCTTGTACGTATGTCATTCTTGATCCTTCATCCGATTGACATGCGTTGTATAAATCTGCCGCGCTCATATTTGCCATCAATCCCGATCTATTGTTAAACAGTATACTTACTTGTTGTATACTAAAGAAGTAATCACTTTTTGTATATCCTGTTGCTATATCCGTACTTTGATCCGCTACATATAGCCATATCTTCTTCGGTATTTGATTAAATGAATATGCTTGTGATTGTATTACTTGTTGTTGTCCTGCTGTGAATGCTACTTGATTCGTTTGGTTACATACTATTGTATTAAAACTTCTCAGTGTTCTTCCTGGTAACGCTTGATTCGGCGGCGATGTTAACCATGACATTACTAAGTTCGCCGATGTTACGTTCACTGTTATACCCGTTATATTCGGACAGTTTACCGCATCTAAACTAAACATTCTACTTAGGTTTGCTACGAATTGTAATTGTACGTTTAATAGATTCACATATGCTAATCCTTCTCTATCATCTTTACTCGCATCATATTCCAACAATGGATTCATTATTGGTTCTCTTATCGTCCAATTAAATCCCCATGTTCCTGTTGTTCCTACCGTTGTTCTGAATTCTTCCACAAATGACCCTCTTGGTTCTGTGTAATGATCTCCTCCCGATGCATATCCCAACAATGGTGACTTCATTGACCCATTTAGTTCATTGTATGACGGTGCTTGATCTGGATATATTGGCGTTATCGATTGTGCACTTGCTTGGTATGACACAAAATCTTGATTCCATGATAATGGGTGTATGAATTGACTCGGCTGTACTGTTACTTGTTGATTATTTATCGTCACTGTACTTGTCGCTGTTACACTTGCTAATGGGTATTGTCTCGGTGCAAAATTATCCGTTACGTAACTTTCTACTGTTTGTGCTAACCCTGTTGCTCCTATTGTTACACTTACCCCTATTTCCGCATACATATATGGATCTATTATCGTGTTTGCCCCATTATTCAATACTACGTTCCATACTATTTGGTTATTACCCAAACTTGATGCTGTTTGTCTTTGCAATGTATTGTTTGTCGCTCCCCTTCTTATTTGTACTTTCTTTAGTGCTGATACTAATAATCTTGAATCTACTGCCAACGTATCTTGTAATTGTAATAATTCATTCGTTGCCATTATTTATTTAAACATTTAAAAATATTTTTTAAATATGTATAATGCTCTACATTTAGTTCGCTCTTACAACTCTAATCTTCACTATAAATTTAGCGATTTTCCCCAATCTTCTCTTCACTTTGATTCTTCCTCTTATTTACATACCTATTTTCTTAATTTTGTCAAATTTCTCTCTATCAACGATGACGTTTTATCTTTAATTATTCTTTTTCTTGTTGATGCTGAAGCCGATCTTCTCCGTATTTGGAATATTCGGAGACGCGACGAGCGTCGTGGTGATCAATTAATTGGTTCTTTATCTTCTTATAATCGCTTATTGTCTATTTCTCATAATCGTTATACTCTCTCCGTTCTCTCTTTTAAAATTTCTCCTACTTCTATTGTTTTACCCTCTGATTTTATTCCTATTGCTTACGAACCTATCTACAGTGACTCTCTTCTCTCTCTTATTAATATCCTTTCCGATGGCGGTAAACTTTCTTTGTTTCGTAAGTCTTTCATTATTCATGACAACGACGGTTTACCTCATTTTAAGCTTGTCCCTTTCCCCAAGTTTGCTTTTTTTCAATTTTCTTGGCTCGATCGTTCCTGGACACCTCTCCCTCGAGAGTCTTTTTATTTTTAATGCATTATATATTCTCGTCTAATTATTTCTTTTTCTTACATAAATGTTTTCCACCTTTCTTATTTCTTTTGGCTTATTTCTCAACCGCTATTTGAAAGATCTTCACTTGCTTAGTAGATCTGCCGATCTTCTTATCCCCTTTGTTCCTGCTGCCCGCGAATTTTCCATTAAATGTCGCATGGCCAATTTTTAATTTTCCTTTTCGGGTTTTTATTTTAGTTTTTTAAAACTAAAATAATCACAACACCTACTCCCATAGGTTCCCATAGATTCCCATAGGTTCCCATAGATTCCCATAGGTTCCCTTCTTTTCTAGATTTTCTTTGATTTCTAGTTCGTAACTCCTTTACGAACTAGAAATCAAAGAAAATCTAGTCATGATCGTCCACGCGTTATTTATAATGTCATTTTTATTTACCTACTTATTTTCTCTTGTTTTGTCATATTCGTTTATTATTTTACTTTTTATCCCATAGATCCCATAGGTTCCATAGGTTCATATTCCGAACCTATGGAACCTTTTTGTCTCTTTTTTACTCGTTTAATAGAGGA
>Ga0207702_10003752_pt1 | contig 13733 bp, 11 predicted proteins | sample KBSCornC62_FD_184302 | JGI IMG/M metagenome (GOLD analysis project Ga0207702, IMG submission 184302) | Corn rhizosphere microbial communities from Kellogg Biological Station, Michigan, USA - KBS Corn C6-2 (SPAdes) (version 2) | ecosystem: Host-associated > Plants > Roots > Rhizosphere > Soil ...
CGTCGGCGTCGGTGGCTCGATGACGCACTTCGCCGGCTACACGCCGCGCTTCCACCCCTCCGACTTCGAGGTGCGGACCCGGGACGGCGTCGGCGTCGACTGGCCGATCTCGTACCGCGACCTCAAGCGGTCGTTCGAGCGGGTCGAGCTCGAGCTGCCCGTCGCGGGTCAGGACTGGCCGTGGGGCGACCCTCACACCTACCCGCACTCGCCGCACCCGATCTCCGGCGCGGCGTCGAAGGCGTGGCAGGGCGCGCGCAAGTACGGGATCGAGATGCGCGTCGGCCCCGTCTCGATCACGAACGGCGTCTTCGGCAACCGCCCGCACTGCATCTACCGCGGCTTCTGCCTCCAGGGCTGCAAGGTCAACGCCAAGGCGAGCCCGCTGATCACCCACCTGCCGGACGCGATCGAGCACGGCGTCGAGGTGCGGGCCGACGCGATGGCGCTGCGGCTCGAGGTCGACGAGAGCAGCGGCCGCGTCACCGGCGTCACGTATGCCGTCGACGGGCAGCAGCACTTCCAGCCGGCCGACGCCGTCGCGGTGTGCGGCTACGCGATCGAGTCGCCGCGGCTGCTCTTGAACTCGACGAGCCGCCGCCACCCGAACGGGCTCGCCAACTCGACCGACCACGTCGGCCGCTACGTGATGGTGCAGGGCGCGACCCAGGTGGCCGCTCGCTTTCCCGAGGACCTGCGGATGTACAAGGCGCCGCCGCCCGAGGTCTCGTCGGAGCAGTTCTACGAAACCGACGAGTCGCGCGGCTTCGCGCGCGGCTTCTCGATCCAGACGGTCGGGCCGCTCCCGATCGACTGGGCCGAGCACGTGCTCGGCGACGGCCACTGGGGCCGGCCGCTGCGCGAGTACATGCGCGACTACAACCACTGGACGGTGCTCGGCGTGCTGTGCGAGTTCCTGCCGCAGGCCGAGAACCGCGTGAGGCTCTCGTCGGTGCAGGACGGAAACGGCATGCCGGTCGCGAACTTCACGCACAGCCGCTGCGAGAACGACAAGCGGAACGTCGCCTTCGCCAAGAACGTGATGCACGAGATCTGGCGCGGCGCTGGCGCGCAGGACATCCTCACCGTCGACCGCGACGCGCACCTCGTCGGCGGCTGCCGGATGGGCTTCGGGCCCGAGGACAGCGTCGTCGACTCGAGCCACCGCGCGTGGGGCGTCCCGAACCTGTTCGTCTGCGACGGCAGCGTGTTTCCCACCGAGGGCGCGGCGAACCCGGCCCTCGTGATCATGGCGCTCGCCGACCGGCTGGCCGAGCTGCTGAAGCGCAAGGAGGCGGCACGCCCGAGAAGCTGAGCAACCCGCGCGACCTCCTCCTGCGCGAGCTGGGCACCCTGCTGTGGGCCGAGCGGATGCTCGCCTTCGAGGTCCTGCCGAAGCTGCGGGACGCGGTCTCGGACGACGAGCTGCGCGGCGCGGTCGAGGAGCATCTGCTCGAGACCCGTGGCCACGTCGACCGCGTCGAGCAGGCCTTCGAGAGCCTCGGCTCCCATCCGAGCTCGATCTACAGCCCGACCGTGTCCGCGCTCGTCGCCGAGCACGACGAGCTCGCCGAGAAGGTCGTCGAAGCGCGGCTACGCGACGTGTGGCACGCGCACGCGGCCGCGCGCACCGAGCATCTTGAGCTCGCGATGTACGAGAGCGTGCTCGCGCTCGCGGAGGCGCTCGACGCCGGCGGGCTCGGAGCCGGGCTCGAGGAGAACCGCGAGCAGGAGCAGCGGGCGCTGGCCAAGGTCGGGCAGGTCGCGGCGCGGCTGCGGCAGGAGCTCTCCTGATGCGCGTGCCCACCTACCCGGACCGCCGCTTCCGCTCGCCGCCGACGGCCTCGTTCGACCTCGACGTGCGCTCGCTCGAGCAGGACCTGCGAACGGCCCTCGACGGCGAGGTCCGGTTCTCGAACGGCGACCGTGCCCTCTACGCGACCGGCGGCTCGAACTATCGCATGCTCCCGATCGGCGTCGTCCTGCCGCGCACAGTCGACGACGTGCTCGAGACGGTGCGCCTCTGCCGCGAGTACGAGGCGCCGGTCATCTCGCGCGGCGGCGGCACGAGCCTCGCGGGGCAGTGCTGCAACGTCGCGGTGATGATCGACTTCTCGAAGTACCTGAACCGCGTGCTCGAGATCGACCCCGAAAGGAAGCTTGCCCGCGTCGAGCCGGGGACGATCCTCGACGACCTGCGCCGCGAAGCCGAGGCGCACGGCCTCACGTTCGGGCCCGACCCCTCGACGCACGACCACTGCACGCTCGGCGGGATGATCGGCAACAACTCGTGCGGCGTGCGCTCGGTGATGGCCGAGTTCAACGGGCCGGGGCCGCGAACGTCCGACAACGTCCACGAGCTCGACGTCGTCCTCTACGACGGGCGGCGGCTGCGGCTGCGCGAGGGAAGCTCCGGAGATGCCGAGCTCGACCGCCGGCTGACCGAGCTGCGCGACCGCTACGCCGACCTCGTGCGCGAGCGATACCCGAAGCTCGCGCGCCGCGTCTCGGGCTACAACCTCGACGACCTGCTCCCCGAGAACGGCTTCGACGTCGCGGCGTCGGTCGTCGGCACCGAGAGCACCTGCGCGACCATCCTCGAGGCGACGGTGCACCTGGTCGAGAGCCCGCCCTGCCGGTCGCTCGTGGTGCTCGGCTACGAGAACGAGTACGTGGCCGCGGACAACGTGCCGGCGGTGCTTGAGCACGAGCCGACGGGGCTCGAGGGCGTGGACGACGTGCTGATCCGCGACATGACGATGGTCGGCCTCCACGTCCACGACCTGTCGCAGCTGCCGGAGGGCCACGGCTTCCTGCTCGTCGAGCTCGGCGGCGACACCGTCGAGGAAGCCGACGACAAGGCCCGAAAGCTGATGGCGGCCGTCAAGGACGGCACGACCGGGATGAAGCTCTACGACCGGCCGGAGCAGGAGGAGCACGTCTGGGCGGTGCGCGAGGCCGGGCTCGGCGCGACCGCGTTCATCCCGGGCAAGCCTGACACCTACGAAGGCTGGGAGGACGCCGCCGTGCCCCCTGAGCGGCTGGGCCGGTACCTGCGCGAGCTGCGCGAGTTGGCCGGCGAGTACGGCTACGAGAGCGCGCTCTACGGCCACTACGGCCAGGGCTGCATTCACGCCCGCTGGAACTTCGACCTGACGAGCAAGCCCGGAATCGAGAAGTGGCGGCGCTTCATCGACGACGCGGCCGACCTCGTCGTCTCGCACGGCGGCTCGATCTCGGGCGAGCACGGCGACGGCCAGTCGAAGGCGGAGCTGCTGCCGAAGATGTTCGGCGACGAGCTCGTCGGCGCGTTCCGCGAGTTCAAGTCGATCTGGGACCCCGCGTGGAAGATGAACCCCGGCAAGGTCGTCGATCCGTACCCGATCGCGTCGAACCTCCGGCTCGGGCCGGACTACGCGCCGCCGCGGCCGCGGCCGCACTTTGCGTATCCCGACGACGGCGGCTCCGTCGTGCACGCGGCCACGCGCTGCATCGGGATCGGCAAGTGCCGGCGCCTGGACGGCGGCGTCATGTGCCCGAGCTTCATGGTCACGCGCGAGGAGAAGCACTCGACGCGCGGCCGCGCCCGGCTGCTCTGGGAGATGCTGAACGGGAGCGAGCTCGGCGGCTGGCGCTCGGACGAGGTCGCGGACGCGCTCGACCTCTGCCTCTCGTGCAAGGGCTGCACGAACGACTGCCCGGTCAGCGTCGACCTGCCGACGCTGAAGGCGGAGTTCCTCTCGCGGCACTACCGCCGCCGGCTGCGGCCGCGCGCCGCCTACGCCTTCGGGCTGATCGACCAGGCCGCGCGGGTGGCGTCGCAGGTCCCGCCGCTCGCGAACGCGGTCACCAGGACGGCGCTCTTCAAGCGCGCCACGGACATCCATCCAGAGCGGCAGGTGCCGGAGTTCGCGCCGGTGACGCTGAAGGACTGGTTCGCGCGGCGGCCGCTGGAAAACGGCGGCGGCCGGCGCGTCATCCTCTGGGCCGACACGTTCACCAACCACCTCGAGCCGGAGGTCGGCGTGGCCGCCGTCGAGGCGCTCGAGGACGCAGGCTTCCACGTCGTCGTGCCCCGGGGCCACCTCTGCTGCGGCCGCCCGCTGTACGACTACGGGATGCTCGACCTCGCCGAGGCGTACCTGCGCAAGGTGCTCGCTCGGCTACGCGACGAGATCCGCGCGGGCACGCCGGTGGTCGGGATCGAGCCGAGCTGCGCCGCTGTCTTCAAGGACGAGCTGGTGAAGCTCTGGCCGAACGACGAGGACGCGCGCCGCCTGAGCCGGCAGACGTTCCACTTCAGCGAGTTCCTCGCCGAGCACGCGGACGACTGGCAGCCGCCCGAGCTCCACCGCAAGGCGCTCCTGCACGGCCACTGCCACCAGCGGGCGACCGGCGGCATCGGCCCCGACAAGCAGCTGCTCGAGAAGATGGGGCTCGACGTCGAGGAGCTCGAGGCCGGCTGCTGCGGGATGGCCGGCGGCTGGGGCTACGAGCACGGTCACTACGACGTCTCGATGGCGTGCGGCGAGCGCGTGCTCCTGCCGAAGGTGCGCGAGGCCTCGCTGGACGCGTTGATCGTCTCGGACGGCTTCTCCTGCCGCTCGCAGGTGGAGCAGGGCCGGACGGGCAGGCGCGCTCTTCACGCCGCGCAGGTGATCGCGCTGGCACGGCGGTTCGGCCCCGCCGGCCCGCCGGGGCCGTTTCCGGAGCGCGCCACCGCCGAGCGCCCGCAGCCGCGCGGCGCGCGAACGGCAAGGCGTGTCGCGGCGGCAGTCACGGCCGGAGCGGCAGTGGCCGGTGCGGCCGTACTCACCGCCCGCGCCTCGAGCTGACCCCGCAAAACAGAGAGCCCGCCGAAGCGGGCTCTCCTCGGGCTCCCCTTGGGAGGATCTCTGCGCTTACTGGCCCATCTTCACGCCGGGCTCGCCCCACTCGAGCTCGATCGGCTGCATCGGCTTGCGGCCCGGGACGTTCGCCGCCTTCTTCCACTTGAACAGCGGCAGCACCGTCCGGCCGCCTGCGGCGGCGAGCATCATCGCGGTCGCGGTGTACCAGGCGCACCCGGCCGAGATCACGAAGACCCAGCCGGCGACCTGCACCCAGCCGTGCGAGCCGTAGATGAACGCGCCGGCCGCGATGCCGGACCCCGCTGCGAGCGTGCCGAGCACGGACGCGAGGCTGAGGCTCTCGGCAAGCGACGCGAGGAACCCGGACGCGGTGATCGCGCCGAGCGCGAAGAACCAGAACCCGAGTTCCGGATTGTGGAACCACGGCGTCGGGGCATGCAGCGCCCCCGCCGCGATCATGATGTTGAGGATCCCGTACGCGAGCCAGAACGCTCCCCACATGCCGTGCATGGCGGTCGCGATCGCATCGCGCGCGCGGTACGCCCACATGCCCGCGAGGAACTGGGCGAGACCGCCGAACATCGCCGCGAACGGCGCCAGCGCGAGCCCCGACGTCGGCGTCCCCCACCACCCGGCCATGTTCGAGGCGACGATGAACGTCGCCCCGGCGAAGCCGAAGAGGCCGAGGACCGACGGCGCGGCGATCGGCTGGAGCACGACGCGTGTCCCGACCCCGTCGCGGGCGAGATCGAGGTCCGTCTGCCGGCGGCTCTCGTTGATCGTGCTGGACATCAGACCCCCTTTCGTGCCGTTTGCCCTTCTCGTGTGATCGCTCATACAGTTCCTCTTTTATCGCAGTACGAAGTGTTTAAACTCGTCCGCCGCAGGCAGAAGGGAGGTCGATGAAGCTCGCTGACGCGATTGCCCGGTGGCCGGTCGTGAGGCAGCTCCGCGAGGGCGACCCGCTCGGCCTGGGCAAGGCCGCACAGTCGAGCCGCTCGCAAGGCCTGCGCCCGCGGATCGAGGACGCGGACCACGTCGTCCAGTCGATCTGCCCGTACTGCGCGGTCGGGTGCGGTCAGCTCGTCTACGTCAAGGACGGCGAGGTGCAGCACATCGAAGGCGATCCGGCGAGCCCGATCTCACGCGGCCGCCTCTGCCCGAAGGGCCAGGCCTCGAAGTCGTATGTCTACAGCCCGCTGCGCGAGTACAAGGTCAAGTACCGCCGCCCCTACGGCACGCGCTGGGAGGAGCTCTCGCTCGACGAGGCGATGGAGATGATCGCCGACCGGATGATCGAGACGCGCGCGGCGACCTGGCAAGACCAGACGGACGAGGGCGCGCCGGCCAACCGCACGATGGGGATCGCCAACCTCGGCGGCGCGACGCTCGACAACGAGGAGAACTACCTGATCAAGAAGCTGTGCGTCGGCCTCGGCATCGTCCAGGTCGAGAACCAGGCCCGCATATGACACAGCTCCACGGTCCCCAGTCTGGGGACCTCGTTCGGACGAGGCGGCGCGACGGACTTCCAGCAGGATCTCCAGAACTCGGACGTGATCACGATCATGGGCTCGAACATGGCCGAGAACCACCCGGTCGGGTTCCAGTGGGTGCTCGAGGCCAGGGAGCGCGGCGCGCGCGTCTTCCACGTCGACCCGCGCTTCACGCGCACGAGCGCGATGGCGACGGACTGGATCCGCATTCGCGCCGGCTCCGACATCGCCTTCCTCGGCGGCGTCGTCAGCTACATCCTCGAGCACGACCGCTGGTTCGACGAGTACGTCGAGCACTACACGAACGCGCCGGTGATCATCAACGAGGACTTCGTCGACACGGAGGAGCTCGACGGGCTCTTCTCCGGCTGGGACCCCGAAGCGGGCGAGTACGACGTCGGGACCTGGCAGTACGCGGGCATGGAGGTCCACGGCGCCGCCGGCCAGCGTGAGGAGGGGTTCAAGCCGACGAAGGGCGAGGGCTCGGGACACGGCGGCCACGGCGGCGGCCTCAAGCACGGCGAGCCGCCCGAGGAAGACCCCACGCTCGAGCATCCGCGCTGCGTCTTCCAGCTGCTGAAGCGCCACTACGCCCGCTACACGCCCGAGTTCGTCGCCGAGACCTGCGGCTGCTCGAAGGAGCAGTTCCTCGACTACTGCGAGGCGATCTGCGAGGCGTCGGGCCGAGAGCGGACCGGCGCTTTCTGCTACGCCGTCGGCTGGACGCAGCACACCGTCGGCGTCCAGTACATCCGGACGGCGGCGATCGTCCAGCAGCTGCTCGGCAACATGGGCCGGCCCGGCGGCGGCATCGTCGCCCTGCGCGGCCACGCGTCGATCCAGGGCTCGACGGACATCCCGACGCTCTACAACATCCTGCCGGGCTACCTGCCGATGCCGCACACCGAGGCGTACGGCGACTTCGAGTCGTACATGGACGCGAACACGTCGCCGACCGGCTGGTGGGGGAACTTCAAGGCGTACTGGGTCAGCCTGATGAAGGCGTACTTCGGCGAGCACGCGACCGCCGAGAACGACTGGCTGTTCGAGAAGCTGCCCCGGATCGACGACGACAACTCGGCCTACTGGACGACGCTCCAGATGCTCGACGGCAAGGTCAAGGGCTACCTGATCGCCGGCGAGAACCCGGCCGTCGGCAACACGAACGCGAAGGCGCACCGGCTCGCGCTCGCGAACCTCGACTGGCTCGTCGTGCGCGACCTGGTCGAGATCGAGTCCGCCGCGTTCTGGTACGACAGCCCCGAGATCGAGTCGGGCGAGCTGAAGACGGAGGAGATCGGCACGGAGATCTTCTTCATGCCGGCGGCGGCGCACACCGAGAAGGACGGCTCGTTCACGAACACCCAACGCCTGCTGCAGTGGCACTGGCAGGCGGCCGAGCCGAAGGACGACTGCCGCTCCGAGCTCTGGTTCTACTTCCACCTCGGCCGGCTGATCAAGCAGAAGCTGGCGGACTCGGAGGAGCCGCGCGACGAGCTGATCAAGGCGCTCCGCTGGGAGTACCCGACCCACTCGCAAATCCAGGAGCCGAGCGCCGAGGCGGTGCTGCAGGAGGTCAACGGCTGGGAGATCGAGTCCGGCGAGTTCCTCTCCGGCTACCCGAAGCTGAAGGACGACGGCTCGACGCTCTGCGGCTGCTGGATCTACTGCGGCTGCTTCCAGGACGGGATCAACCAGACCGCGCGGAAGAAGCCGCACTGGGAGCAGGAGACCTACGTGGCGCCGGAGTGGGCGTGGGCGTGGCCCGCGAACCGGCGGATCCTCTACAACCGCGCCTCGGCCGACCCCGACGGCAAGCCGTGGTCGGAGCGGAAGAAGTTCGTCTGGTGGGACGCCGCGGAGAGCAAGTGGACCGGCCTGGACGTACCGGACTTCGAGCAGGACAAGCCGCCCGACTACCGGCCGCCCGACGACGCGAAGGCGCAGGACGCGATCGCTGGCGACCACCCGTTCATCATGCAGGCCGACGGCCGCAGCTGGCTCTTCGTCCCCCAAGGGCTCGAGGACGGCCCCTTCCCGACGCACTACGAGCCGCACGAGTCGCCCTTCGGCAACCCGCTCTACCGGCAGCGCGCAAACCCGCGGCGACAGCAGTTCGAGCGGCCCGAGAACCCGTACAACCCTGTCGACGGCGAGCCCGGCTCCGAGCTCTACCCGTACGTCGCGACGACGTACCGGCTGACCGAGCACCACACCGCCGGCGGGATGACGCGCTCGATCCCGTACCTCTCCGAGCTGCAGCCGGCGATGTTCTGCGAGGTCAGCCCGGAGCTCGCGGCCGAGGCCGGCCTCGTGCACGGCGGCTGGGCCACGATCTACAGCACGCGCAGCGCGATCGAGGCGCGCGTGCTCGTCACCGATCGGATCCCGCCGATCGAGGTGCAGGGCCGCAGGACGCACCAGGTCGGGCTGCCGTACCACTGGGGCACGCGCGGCCTCACCACCGGCGGCTCGGCGAACGACCTCTCGCCGATCGTGCTCGATCCGAACGTCCACATCCAGGAGGTCAAGGCGTTCTCGGTCGGGATCCGCGCCGGCCGCCGCCCGCGCGGCAAGGCGCTGACGGAGTTCGTCGACGGGCTCCGCGCGCAGGCGCGCGAGCGACGCGAGCAGGCCGAGCGGGTCGAGCCCGAGTCGGAGCGGTCGACGTGAGCACGATGGCCGACCCGACCGGCGCGCCCGCCGCCTGGCCCGACACCTACGGCGACGAGGCGAAGGAGCGGATGGGCTTCTTCACCGACACCTCGATCTGCATCGGGTGCAAGGCCTGCGAGGTCGCGTGCAAGGAGTGGAACCTCGTGCCCGAGGACGGGATGGTCTGGACGGGCGAGTCGTACGACAACACCTCCACCCTCGGCGCCAACAGCTGGCGCCACGTCGCCTTTGTCGAGCAGAACGAGCCGCTGCACGTGGACGGCGACCAGCCCGACGCGCTGCGCTGGCTGATGAGCTCCGACGTCTGCAAGCACTGCACACACGCCGCCTGCCTCGACGTCTGCCCGACCGGCTCGCTCTTCCGCACCGAGTACGGCACGGTCGTCGTACAGGAGGACATCTGCAACGGCTGCGGCTACTGCGTCCCGGCATGTCCGTTCGGCGTGCTGGACAAGCGGCACATCCCACGCCACTCCGGCGACCCGCCTGCGGAGATCCTCGGGCTGCAGCTCGGCAAGAAGGAGGACGGCCGCGTCTGGAAGTGCACGCTCTGCTACGACCGGCTCAAGGGCGGCCACGAGCCCGCCTGCGCCAAGGCCTGCCCTACGGACTCGATCCAGTTCGGCCCGCTCGACGAGCTGCGTGAGCGCGCAGGCCAGCGGCTCGAGAAGCTGCAGGCCGAGAACTGGAACGGGGCGCGGCTCTACGGCCACGACCCGAACGACGGCGTCGGTGGCTTCGGCGCGTTCTTCTTGCTGCTCGACGAGCCGGAGGTCTACGGGCTTCCACCGGATCCGGTCGTCACGACGTCGCACCTGGCGGAGATGTGGAAGACGGCGGCGCTCGCGACCGGCGCGCTCGTGGTGGGCGTGGTCGCCGGCTTCCTCGGAGGCTCGCGGTGAGCACGACCGACGTCGGCACGAACATGCGCTCCTACTACGGCCGGCCAGTGCTGAAGGAGCCCGTCTGGCAGCCGGAGATCCCGTTCTACTTCTTCACAGGCGGGCTCGGCGGCGCCTCCTCGGTGCTGAGCCTCGTCGCGCGGTGGACGGGCAACGACCTGCTCGCGCAGCGCAGCATCCAGATCGCCTCGGCAGCGGATGCCGTCAGCCCGCTGCTGCTGATCTCAGACCTCGGCCGCCCCGAGCGCTTCCTGAACATGCTGCGCGTCTTCAAGGTGACCTCGCCGATGAGCGTGGGCAGCTGGATCCTCGCCTACTCGAGCGCCGCTAGCTCGATGTCGGCGTTCCTGAACACGATCGGGCGGCTGAGACACGTAGCGGAGCTCGCGCGGACGGCCTCGGCGGTCTCGGGCGCGCCGCTCGCGATCTACACGGCGACGCTGATCTCGGACACGGCGATCCCGGTGTGGCACGAGGCGCGCAAGGAGCTGCCGTTCCTGTTCGGCTCGAGCGCGATCGCAAGCGCCGGCGCCGCGGCCGCGATCGCCGTTCCGCCTCCGCAGGCAGGACCGGCGCGGCGCCTGGCCGTCGGCGGCGTCCTGGCCGAGAACGTCCTCTTCAAGCTGATGGAGAAGCGGCTCGGGATGGTCGGCGAGCCGTACTCGAAGGGCGAGGCCGGCCGGTTCAAGAAGATCGCCGCGGGCTGCACGCTGGGCGGCGCGGCGCTGCTGGCGGGTCCGGGTCGGCGGAGCCGCCTCGCCGCGGCCGCGGGCGGCGCGCTGACCCTGGCGGGCGAGGTCGCGGTGCGCTGGTCGGTGTTCAAGGCGGGCTTCCAGTCGGCGCGCGACCCGAAGTACACGGTCGAGCCGCAGCGCGAGCGTCAGTCCGCGAGGTCGCGCACCGCGCCCGGGACCGGCGCCGGGTCGGTGTAGGCCTCGCCGCCGGGCGGGAGGTCGCTCTCGGGCTTCGGCCGCTCCGGCTGCTGCGACGGCGTCGCGGGCTGCACCGGGTAGAGCGACTCGCCGACCTCGTCGAGCGAGCCGTACTCCTTGTCCGGCAGCGCTTCCAGCAGCGCCAGCTCGGCCGCGCCCGCCCGCTCGCCGCGCGCGTGCTGGAGGAGCTCCTGCTTGCTCGCCGGCAGCGGGACGCCTTCGAGCAGGACCTGGATCTGCGCCGCGAGACTGCTCACGAGCGGGTGTTACCCGAGGAAGCGCGGCTCAATCGGCTCCTCGCCCTCGGCGCTGACGCGGTAGGCGCGGGAGCCGGCGCGCGCGCTGACGACCTCCGCGAGCTCGGTGCCGTCGAAGCGGAGGGCGACGCAGTCGTCGGCAGCGAGGCCGGCCGGGAAGGCCTCGTCCCGCACCAGGCGCGTGTAGACCGGCCGGCGCTCGCCCTCGCCGTCGTAGTGCGGGCAGGCGCTGCCGGGCAGGAAGCCGAGCCCGTCGCGCATGCCCTCGAGCTGCGGCCCGAACGAGTCGGTGACGCTGGCCTCGAACCAGCAGATCATCCCGGCGCTCCAGCCCGTCAGCACGACCCCCGCCTCCCAGGCCTCGCGCAGGATCGCATCGAAGCCGTGAACGCGCCAGATCGCGAGCGCGTTCGCGGTGTTCCCGCCCGTCACGTAGATCGCGTCCTGCCGCAACGCGAGCTCGCGCAGGTCGGTCGGCGGCCACGGGAAGAACGGGAGGTACGAGACGTCGGCGCGGTCGGAGAGCTGCGCGAAGAGCGTCAGGGTCATCTCGGCGTCCTCGCCGGCAGCGGTCGGCACCACGAGCACGCGCGGCCGCTCGGCGCCCGTGAGCGCGAGCCAGTAGTCCTCGAGCCGGCGGCGCTCCGCGTCGTCCCAGGAGAGCCCGCCCATCGCGACGATCGTCCCGCCCTTCCCGGTGTCAGGCATGGCGTCGAGAGTGTGACGCGCTTTCCACACGCCCGCGCGGCAAGCCGACGCGCCACCGCGTTACGGTGTCGGGCATCGTGCCGGATCCGTCACGACTCGCCCTGTTCGTCGGCGCCGCGCTGTTGTTGCTCGTGGTGCCGGGGCCGTCCGTGCTCTACGTCGTCACGCAGAGCGTCTCGCACGGCCGCCGGGCGGGGATCGCGTCCGTCGCGGGGATCACGACGGGGACGCTCGTCCACATCGCCGCCGCGACCGTCGGCCTCTCGGCGCTGCTGGCGTCCTCCGCGGTCGCGTTCGACGTCGTCAAGTACCTCGGCGCCGCGTACCTGATCGCCGTCGGCATCCGCCGCCTCGCCGGGTGGGAGCGGGAGCCGGAGCCGTGGACCGGCGCGCCGCGGAACCTCGGGCGCCTCTACCGTCAGGGCATCGTCGTCAACACGCTGAACCCGAAGACGGCGCTTTTCTTCCTCGCGTTCCTGCCGCAGTTCGTCGACCCGGCGCGCGGTGCCGCCTGGGCGCAGATCCTCGCGCTCGGCCTGCTCTTCGCCGTGCTCGGGTTCGTGAGCGACGGGAGCTGGGCGCTCGTCGCCGGGACGCTGGGCGACCGCCTCCGCCGCAGCCGCCGCTTCCCGTCCGTGCAGCGCTACGTCTCCGGCTCGGTCTTCGTCGGCCTCGGCGCCGTCGCCGCGCTCGCCGCTCCGGTCAGGCAGCGGTAGCGGTTTCACCGCCGCGCGCGGCGGTACGGAGACCGTCATGGCATTGACCCTCGGCTACGCGCTGTCCTGCGAGGAGCACGGTCCCAACGAGCTCGTGCGCGACGCGCGCGCGGCCGAGGAGGCCGGCTTCGAGTTCGGGATGATCTCCGACCACTTCCACCCGTGGACGGACTCGCAGGGGCAGAGCCCGTTCGTCTGGAGCGTGATCGGCGGGATCGCGCAGGCGACGGAGCGGCTGCGCCTCGGCACCGGCGTCACCTGCCCGACGATCCGCATCCACCCGGCGATCGTGGCGCAGGCGGCGGCGACGAGCCAGGTGATGATGGAGGGCCGCTTCTTCCTCGGCGTCGGCACCGGCGAGGAGCTGAACGAGCACGTCGTCGGCGCGCGCTGGCCCGGCCCGCAGGAGCGCCTGGAGATGCTCGAGGAGGCGATCGAGGTGATGCGCCTGCTCTGGCAGGGCGGCTACCAGTCGCACTACGGCAAGCACTACACCGTCGAGCAGGCGCGGATCTACACGCTGCCGGAGCAGCCCGTCGAGATCGCGGTCGCGGCGGCGCAACCGCAGGCGGCGCGGCTCGCGGGGCGGCTTGGCGACGCGTTCGTCAGCGTCTCGCCCGACGACGAGCTGATCCAGGAGTTCGACGGCGCCGGGGGCGGCGGCAAGCCGCGCTACGGACAGCTGACCGTCTGCTACGCCGACTCAGAGGAGGAGGCGAAGCGGACGGCGTTCGAGATCTGGCCCAACGGCGGCATGTCCGGCCCGATCGGCCAGGAGCTCGCGATCCCGTCGCACTACGAGGCCGTCGCGCAGCTGCTGACCGAGGACCAGGTCGCGGAGACGGTCGTCTGCACGCCCGACCCGCAAGTGCACGTCGAGAAGATCCGCGAGTACGAGCAGGCCGGCTACGACCACGTCTGGGTGCACCAGGTCGGGCCTGACCAGGAGTCGTTTTTCCGCTTCTACGCCGAGCAGGTCCTGCCCGAGCTCTAGCCCCAGCGCGGGCCGGCGGGGTCGAGCAGCTCCGCCAAGAGGGAGGAGCCCTCCAGCACGAGCTCGAGGTGCCGCCGCTGCACCTCGACGCCCCACGCGGCGAGCTCGCCGAGCTCTCCTTCCGGCTCGGCGAGCGAGTGCAGCGCCGACCACGACGACAGCTCGCCCGCCTCGCCCATCGCCAGGAAGCTCCACGCCTCGA
>Ga0207702_10003753_pt1 | contig 13732 bp, 17 predicted proteins | sample KBSCornC62_FD_184302 | JGI IMG/M metagenome (GOLD analysis project Ga0207702, IMG submission 184302) | Corn rhizosphere microbial communities from Kellogg Biological Station, Michigan, USA - KBS Corn C6-2 (SPAdes) (version 2) | ecosystem: Host-associated > Plants > Roots > Rhizosphere > Soil ...
CATTAACCGTATTGCTGTCTGTCACAGAACGTAGAAACAAACCAGCTAGTTCTAGCTCACAGTTCTGTGACAGACAGCAATACGGTTAATGTGGGAAGCTTCCCCCTAAGTGCTACTGTGACTGGTCCTGGTGGATATAGTAAGACAGTTCACGATTTTGAAAGTGATCTAGGTGGAGCTACATTCCACGTTCAGCTAGTAGAGACACCAACAGTTACAGCTAACTTCGGTGGTCACTTCACACACAACGTGAATGTAACACCAGCAACCGAAACTGTAAACTTCTAAGTTTAAGGGCAGGGCAACCTGCCTGTGTCCCTGTCGTCTAGTTCGGCTTAGGATGCTACCCTCTCAAGGTAGTGACGCCAGTTCAAATCTGGTCGGGGATACGGCACAAATCTATTAAAGGAGGTACAGTAATGCCTCTGATTAAAGATCCGTGGTGCATGGCTGTTAAAAAGGGAGATTGCGATAAGACTCTAGGCGGTAACGGTCCTCATACATGTACTAGGATGAAGCATAGCAAAAGAGAGGTTCATATCTGTGAGTGCGGAATCACTTGGAGTGGAAATGCCAGTACCTAACTGTCCTACTGGGCATGAGTCAAAGTACGTAATGAAAATCGATGAAAGACCAGATGGTGAGTGGGTTAACTATCACTGCACTGATTGTCCTCATACATGGTGGGAGAAAAGTGAGTAGCAAGAAGATGTGCGGGTTCACCTGGTATTCTGGTCTGAGTGTTCACATGCATACTTGCACAGAATACATAGACAGGAAAACTCCGCACACTCATGTATGTACTAACAGGCACGCGGGTAAGTTCTGCGGAGAGACCAGGGAGTTCTAATGCCACACAGCGGAGAATGCGGTCAAACATGGGAGGTAGGACGCAATAATCCTGTCGAGCATATATGCTCAAAACCAGCAAATCATTCAGGCAAGCATAGATGTGCTTGCGGTGCTGTTCAGTAACAGCACTACTGGACGCTTAGCTCAGTTGGGAGAGCGGCTGTCTTACAAACAGTAGGTCGGGGGTTCAAATCCCTCAGTGTCCACTCATTAACAAATAGCCAGTACTATCGTTTTAGTACTGGCTATACCCATTTAAGGAGGATTATGGCTGGCAGTAAGAAAAATGACAACCACGAAAATAAGGTCTGCGTCTGCTTTTGCACTATGTGCAACATAAAAAGAAAAGGTGTCATAGTGCATTGCGGCAGGCATAACAGGAATTGTCACGTTAATTGTTAGGATGGATTATGGCGTGTACTGCTCAAGGTGCCGGGACTATGTATGGCTGTCTTTGCAATTGCCTAGACTGCCTAGACGCTTTGTCCAGGCCCAAAGGATATAAAAGAGGTCACTGCGGGAAGCATTTCAACGGATGCCATACTAAATGTGCCCCGGTAAAGGAGAAATAATGACAGGTCAGAGGGGTATGGTCCTAGACGGGGCTGAGAGCCACGCTGAGACGACTAACCCCGTCCCTAGTGGTTTCCCCCCGATTACTGCCGATAGCGTCTCCACGGACACTACAGCCGGATACAGGGGCATGTTGCACCCGACGGCCGGTATGCTATACTCAGGTTCACCAGATACCGAAATCTGGTCTATGGATCTGATTAAAGAACTAGACACAGCGTGGACTGATTTTGAGAATGAAGACATGCGGGTGGGTGATGTTCTCCCTAGAATACAAAGCAAGATAACTCACTGGGGAGAATACGTGTACCTGGTCAGGTCTATGCGGGTTTACGGACAGCAGGTTCCTGTAAGAGTATTTAAATCTCTGGGACCGGCGACTCTAGATGGAATATTCTTTCACTGGCCGGCTAGGATCAGGGACGGAATTAACCGTATAGCTATAGCTGATCTTCTTGGCTGGGACTCAATGCTTGTCACTACAGGAATCATGGAAAAATCTATGTGGCAGCAGTGGGATGAGTCTGATGAGGGCAGAAGATTTCATGATCTTAAAGCTAGCAGAATGGGGTTCAGGAAATGAGATGCGTGTTCGCTAATACCTGTAATTGTGTTTGCGAGGTGTGCTACCCACTTAAGAAAAAGCCTGTCAACATACCAAGTGAGCACTGCAACAGGCATGATCTAGGATGCCACAGGAAGTGCAAGAACTAATAAGGAGATAACATGTCTCACCCGGTTAACAAGTGCGGTAAAGCAGGTAAATGTACCTGTAACTGTCTATCCTGCTGGGAAGTAAGAGGCGGGAACAACAACTCTAGTCACTGCTTGCAGCATGATCAGAGCTGTCACGTAATGTGTTCTTCAAGATAAGAAGTAAAAGATGTATGGGAAGTGCTGTAAGGCATTCATAGGATGCAAGTGCAAGCCATCATGTACGTGTGACTGTACTGACTGCGATTGCAGTCTTAAATGGCACCACGACGTAAGGAGGGATGACGAAAATGAAAAAATGCCAGAGTGCGGGTATGTGCATCTGTCCTTGCGGCAAGTGTGTAGATCCCCCAGTAGATAATCACTGTGAAAGACATGGCACAGGTTGTCATGTTAAATGCACCTCATCAGCTAAACATGAGAGGTAATCGTGCCAGGTATAGAGGGCTGCGACTGGCCAGGAGAGTGTTTCTGCGAATGCATCAGGTGTAATAATGTTATAGTAAGACATTGTGAAGAACATTACAAAAGATGCCATGTGGACTGCCTTCCTAAAAGGCCGGTTCCTTTCTTGATGGCAGCTTAGGGAGAACAAGTAATAATGTCATATAGCATAGAGTGTTATTCCGCTGGTACTTGCGGTTGTGCTTGTCCTGATTGCGAGGAAGCCGCGAGAAGCAAAGGCAAAAGAGGAAAGCACTGTAATAATCACGAGCATAACTGTCATTACAAATGTAAAAGACCGCCGAGGAAATAATGAGCTGGCTAACTGATCCATACCAGTTAGCTCAGCCTCCTACGGTTGAGCAGACTGAAGTAGAGATAGAAGAACCACCTAGCAATGAAGAAATTTTTCACGAATCTATCCGTCATTATCCTGATACTGTTGGCCATGGGTTTGGGTTTCATACAGAAGTTTGCAGGTTTGATGAATCAGGTAACCACACGGCTATGGCTGACAATTGCCCGCACTTCAACGCAGAAGACGAAACAGGCAAGCAGATACAGCCGGGGTGGACAGTACAGCAAAGGAGATAACAGTGAAATACGAATTTGATTCTCCTATGTGCGGAGAATGTAAGTGTAAGTGCGTAGACTGCAAGCTTAAGGTTCACTGCGGCATGCATACTAAAGGATGTCACGAACAATGCACTAGGATATACAAGTAATGCCAGCAGTACTGTGCGAGGATATGGGATTCTGCTACTGCACATGCAAGAAGTGCAGCTACCCAGGAGACGACGATAAGAAACCCCATTGTATGAGGCATGTCGATGATTGTCACAGAGGATGTGGTAATTAATGTCTAAGCAGAAGAGTTTCAGCAGATCGGTTTGCAATTGCTTCTGCCGTGATTGCAGTGCGGCAGAGATGCAAGATGAACCAGATCTCCACTGTCAGAACAGGTCTAAGGGATGTAAGGTAAGGAGATAACAATGCCACAAGATAAACTTCCTTCGCATATCGTAGGATGTTCTCAGGCAAAGCACCAGCCTTGTTTTTGCAATTGCAATGACTGCAAGAACGCCAGGACATCTGGAAACGATAGTCTTCACTGTAATCGTCACGGCAGAGAATGTCACAAGAACTGTGAGTAGCAGGTGCGAGAATAAAGACTGCTACTGTAGGTGTGATGAATGCCGCAAGGCCATTCACGTTAGCCGTAACAAGTTTGATCACTGCGGCAACCACGACAATGACTGCCATATGTTCTGTCTAAGGAAGAAATAATGAGCGGAGCAGGACCAGCCGCGCCATGTAAGCCAGGTAATTGCTATTGTAATTGCGCGGGATGTGCAAAAGCCAGGAAAACAAATTTCCCCCATTGCGGGGTTCATATCTACGGATGTCATGTGGGGTGTGCGTAATGCCTCCATTCGGAGCGAGAAAATGTAAGAGACATGGTATGTGCATGTGTAATTGCAGCGCATGTAAAAGAGCAGGAGCAGCAGTAGACGGACATTGCTGTGTACACGATTACGGATGTCACAGAGGGTGTGAAGGAAGTTAAATGCCACCAGTAGGAGCGAGAAATTGTCTTAAAGCAGGAAACTGTTACTGTAATTGTGCTGCTTGCAAGGCCATGAAGACAAGAAGCAAGATAGAAGGACACTGCTGCGTACACGGTAATGAGTGCCATGTAAGGTGCTCATCTAGGTAGGAGAACTATGGTCAGGAGAAAAGATTGCGTGCTGTGGGGTAAATGCCGTTGCAGTTGCCTAACTTGCAGAACCGCACCAGCAACTAAGCATTGTGCCAAACATGAACAAGAATGTCATGTTCTTTGCAGGAATAACAGGAGCAGCTAATGAGCGTGAGAACTGATTGTGTCTTGTGGGGTGCTTGTAATTGCCGTTGCAAGACTTGCACTAACGATGATCTTAATGATCATTGCATGAATCATAAAAACGAGTGCCATGTGTTCTGTAGCGGGCCTAAAGGAAGAGATTAAAGATGGCTGGAAAAAGAAAATGCCCTTCGTGGGACACATGTTATTGCAGTTGCAGTAAATGCTCCACAGCAAGAAGTCAGAAAATAGATCTCCCTAAAAACCATTGCGGCAATCATGATTACGGTTGTCACAAGACATGCACACCAACGTAGGCGTGATAGACTGAAATAAATACGTAAAAGAGTTGATCGGTAGGGTATAACATGACTATTTTTTTCCCTGACATAGCTAGCGGTCAGGCAGGAGTTAGCTTACGTGGTTGTCCTGTAGTAATAACTAAGGCAACTGAAGGTACAGGCTACATAAATCCTGACTACAGCAATGCTAAGTCGAGGGCGAAATCATCAGGAACATATTTCGTCGCATATCATTTTCTACAGCAAGGCTCTGGAGCTGCGCAAGGTGCGTTCTGTCATTCAGTCGTAGGTAACATACCTCTGATGCTTGACATGGAGCAAGAATCACTGGGAGGCAGGATTTCTAATCCGAATGTCAGTGACGCGGTAAACTTCATAAAATCATTCAGGGCATCGGGAGGAACTTGTTATCTTCTTTACCTGCCTAGATGGTACTGGTCTAGTGTACTAGGATCACCTTCCCTTAAGCCTCTAGCTGATCTGGGTATGATGCTGGTATCGTCAGACTACACAACTTATAATGATCTAGGACCAGGATGGGCATCTTACGGAGGAATGACACCTTTAGTGTGGCAGTACACATCGTCAGCTAGCCTTAATGGCAGGAGTCCGGTAGACTTTAACGCATTCAGGGGGTCATTAATAGATTTCGAATCATACGTAACTACAGGAGCAGCGAGCGGAAGTGAGCCAGTGTTAAGACTTGGAGACACAGGGGCGGCGGTAATTCATCTTCAGCAAAGACTTAAAGTCTGGGGACTTAACATAAATGCTGATGGAGACTTCGGCCCTGATACATTAAACGCGGTTAAGTCTTTCCAGTCACAGCATCGTATTACAGTAGACGGGGTTGTCGGTCCTCAGACGTGGGCAGAGCTGAATAAGAATCCAGGTGAGCCTTCATTCCCGGCACCTACAGGACTGAATGTAAAAACTGTCTCAGTTGAGATTGACTGGAATCCTGTTGTAGTGAAGGGTTCTGAAATACAAAGCTATACAGTAGAGGCGTTCGGTATTAACGGTCATCTCTATGTCAGGGAAGTGGTTTCAGAATCTAAGGCTACTTTGACGGGACTGAATCACGGCTGGATATATAATGTTATCGTGTGGGCTAACGGAAGTCCGTCAGCACCGCCGCATGCCAATATTCAGATAACAGTTTAGGAGCTGAAGTGGCTAGACGTAAGCCAGCTACCTGGAATATACAGAAAGAGATTCGGGATGTAAAGAACCGTCCTTCGGCTAAGTACCGTAAAGCACAGTTCGATCCTGATGTTCCCGCTGAATCTGATGTAGCATCGCTGCAAGAATCAGAAAGGTTCATGTTCGAGCAGGGACGAGGGGATTTCATTCCCTTCACTTATGATCCTACTAAGACTTCATGGCCTGCTAACGGGCATGATCATAGACGTACAGTAGCAGCGGGTTATGACAGGAATCAGGGGATAATCAAAGTCAAGTTCTTCACGGACGGGGCAGAGTATTATTACGGTACTGATTCTCCTATACCTCCTTATGTAGCATTCCAGTTCAGGCAGACGCAAAGCCCAGGACGTTTTATTAACTCCACTCTAGAGAGTTACGGATACGAAAGAATCAATTAGTGACACAAATGCATGGTGAGCGTCTCTTTGCCGGAATTGAGAATGTGAAGGGACGCTTTTTATTTGACGTAGCATCAGTACATGAAATAGAGCACCCGTTCAGGTCTTGTAATCATGCTTTATATATTCACTTCTGGCCGAGGAAAGCTTTAGTGCTCGGCTGGTGGAAGAAAAGACACAACGAGACTGACAATCTTTTACTAGCGGTGCAAGGGAGGAATTTAGATGGGACTCAGGTGGGTGAGGTGGATACAACCGGGATTCTTCGAGGCGTATTACCAGTCGGCCCGGAAAAGATTGAGACGGACGAGTTTTCGTGAGTTAATGAATTACATGGATCAGTTCACTAGCGAATTCATCCAAGCATTAGACAACTTCAAGAAGAAGAACGACGAAGCTTACATCATAGACATGAAGCGTTCTCTAGCTTCCATGCAAGCTGTGGTAGATGAGTTAAATGAAGACCTGCAATCTCAAACCCGGTAGATATCCTTGCGGATTCTGTAAAACCTCAGATTGTGATAAATGCTGTTCTGATGGGTCTGGTAGTATAGAAAATGCAAGTAGAAAAAACCCAGACAGAAGATGGTTCTGCCCCTGTCATATAAGGAATCATGTTCTGTCTTAATTAAGGACAGCCATGAACCCGGATATAGAACCTGTAACGCCAGAGCCAAAGAAATCCAGAGGGCTGCTGGTACCTGTGGTTTCAGCGGTAATATTTTTATTAGTTTATTTAGCTGCCAACACAGGCATAAGCTATTACAACACGACACAGAACATCAGTCACAATAACTATGTCCAGCAAAAAGTAGAGCAAGTAGCTATCCAAAGAGCTATTGAAGATAATAACAAGAAGTTATGCGACGTGTTCATCACGATTAATAAGTCCTCTGAAGGTGCTTCACACGCGAACCATCAGCACAATTCTTATTCTCAAAGATTAGAGGCTGATTTCAAGAAACTTGCGAAGGAATATAAATGTGGTTCCTAGCATCAGTAGAGACGCAAGCATCATCAGGCAATCTAGACCCTATATACCTATTGACAGGATCAATAGCAGCGATTGTAGCCGTGGCGATTTCAGTAAGATCAATTATTAAATCTATGATAGACAGATCAAAAGAAGAAGCAATACAGAAGCAAGAGCATAACGTAGCCTTGACTTCTAATACCAAGGCTATTGAGAAACTAGATCTCACCACAGACAAGCTGGCCCAGAATCTAGACAAGCTTACTTTAGATGCTACAATAAGAATGAATGATCAAGATCGTCGCATGGATGAGCATGCCAGGAGGATTGAACGTCTGGAGACTAAGCGTGGCACAAGCAACTAAGAAAAGACCAGCTTCAAAAAAGAAAACAGGAAGCCCTAGCGGTATCAAGATCAAGCCATCTAAGCGCGGATCGTTTACTCGTATGGCTAATAAGGCCGGGAGATCAGTTCAAGCTGAAGCAACAGCAGTACTGAATAATCCCGATGCTTCACCAGCCGCTAAGAAGAAAGCTAACTTCGCCCGTAATGCGGCCAAATGGAAGAAGGGATAGATGACTTCTTCAGTATTACAGCCAGTCCTTGTAGGGGATTTCTGCCTGGTTCCTATAGCAGGGATTACAGGCAGGCTCATACAGTTCGGCCAGTTGCTTAATGGTGATGGTTTTAACAGCTACGAACACGCTGAGATATACATAGGCCAGGTGGGGCCAGACGCACCTTATGGCATGACTCTAGCAGCATATCCTAATGGTGCAAGAACTGTTCCTCTTCCAGCACCTCCAGAGCAGTTAACTACTGCTTTATGGTCTACTGGACATTTCGATATTTCTGTTGAGGCCAGAAACCTCATAGTGAAGAATGCTATCGACCTTATAGGAACACCTTACAGTCCTGCCGATTATTTCGCTTTAGCAGCACACAGACTTCATTTACCTATTCCATTCCTCAAGAAATACATTTCTGACTCTGGCCACATGATATGCTCGCAGCTAGTGGACTTTGTTTACATGAAATCTGGTATTCACTTGTTCTCAGACGACAGGTGGCCGGGTTATGTGACCCCAGGAGATCTAGCTAAATTACTAGGCGCATAAACGTAACCCCGGTGGTATACTCTAAGTAAAACGAGTATACTATCCGGGGTATTTTTATGACTGAATCCACTGAACAAGAATTAGAACAGCCGCAAGAAGACAGATTTGATGAGATCATCCTCAACGAAGAGGACAAGACTTTCGTTGATAACCTTATCGATCGGCTTATATTACTGTGCAATGAATTACTCCCTGATGACGACGCTTTAAGGCCGTATCAGGTTGAGTTCGCCAGGAGGATTTTCGAGTCACTGATTATCGATGACGGTGCTACTATGACTGGCTGTTTCGCACGTCAGTCAGGCAAGTCAGAAACATTGTCTTTGGTTACAGTAGTTGCCTGTATTTTCCTACCCAGGCTAGCTAAGGTATTTCCTAACTGGCTTGGCAAGTACAAGAATGGTTTCATGGTAGGTGCTTTCGCTCCAGTAGATGAGCAGGCGGATAACTTGTTCGGAAGAATTACCGAACGAGCAACATCTGACAGAGCTTTATCACTCATGGATGATCCTGATCTCAATGAGTCCGTAGTGTCAAGAGGAAGAATATTAAGGTTCACTTCTTCTAACTCACTTGTAAGGAAAACCACCTGTCATCCTAAAGCAACAATTGAAGGTCGTACCTATCATATGATCTTGATTGATGAGGCTCAAGGTGCGGATAAGGTTGTAGTTGACAAGAAGATTGCTCCTATGGGAGCTGCTACTAACGCATCCATGGTAATGACTGGTACTCCAGCGTACACTAAGGGAGTTTTCTATGACACTATCCGAGATAACAAAAGGTCAGAGGCAAGAGGGGCTAAGAGAAACAACTTTGAGTATGACTGGAAGACCGTAGCCAAATACAACCCTCAGTATAAGAAGAAGATAGAAGGACCATACGGAGAGAAGAACAGGCTGGGAGAAGACAGCGATGAGTTCAGGCTGTCGTACAGGATTCAGTGGATTCTTGAAAAGGGTATGTTCACAACCTCTGAGAGACTTGACTCTCTTGGAGATACGTCTATGCAGTCAGTTGTACACGCTTATCACAGGACTCCCATAGTCGCCGGAATTGATGTCGGGCGTAAGCAGGATAAAACGATTGTTACTGCTGTGTATGTCGATTGGGATAATCCTGATCCTTTTGGGTTGTACTATCATCAGATACTTAACTGGCTTGACTTAGAAGGACTAGACTGGGAAGAACAATATTTCAGGATTGCCGAGTTCTTGTCAAACTACAACATATGGAAGATAGGAATCGATGTAGGAGGACTAGGAGACGTGGTTGCGCAGAGAATGCAGATTCTTATGCCTCACGTCGAGGTGATACCTCTGGGATCATCTAACACAGATCAGTCTCAGAGATGGAAATACCTGAAGCAGTTATTAGATCATGGACAGATCTCTTGGCCAGCGGGAGCTAAAGTCAGAAGACTTAAGTGCTACAAGAGATTCAGGACGGAAATGGAAGATCTTGAAATCCACTTCAAAGGGCCTTATGTACTGGCAGAAGCACCCAAGGTTGTTGACGCTCATGATGATTATCCCGACTCATTGTCAATGGCCTGTATCCTCTCACAGCTTGAAAGCGGAGAAGAATCAGGAGTTGTCGAGGTTTCATCGAATATTCTCTACACTAAGCCGCAGAAAGCAGGAGGCGGCTATCTCCATTCAATACGGTAAAATGGAAGAGTAAATTTATATTTAAAATGGAGTAACTGTGGCAACAAATATGTGGACATGGGGCATTGATTATAAAGGTCAGCCCTTAATCGATGCCTGGTGGACACCAGGATGGACAGCTCAGAATGCGGATATAGCATCCGTACCTGTACCTCCTAATTCTTTTGCACCTCCAGGATTCCCTTCTAATCTTACTTACGTAACTGTAGTAGGAAGTTATTTTGATACTATCGCTGACCCTATGTCAGGATACCTGACATTCTGGCCGTCATCAGCCTTGACTTTTAATCAGAGCGGCGCGATAACTTACATGCCTCAAAGATATTCAGGAGTAAATCATTCTCCTATAGGAATAAACCAGATGGGCAGCGAGAAGATATACCTGTGGTACGGTCAGCTATCTGTATCTTTACTGGCAACAGATAATGTCAACATGACACCAGCGTCTTTTACTTACCATGTGAAAGAGAACTTCAAAGGAGGGAATCAGTATGATATCACTGTGCCTTCTGCGGACTCTAGTTCTGCTGTGAGCATATTCAACTTGATTATTCCAGGTTCGGTAAGACCAGTGGAGGAAGATTTCAGGTTCAGCCAGTCTCAAGATGACGACACGATATTCATCGCTGTCACTTCGTCTCAGTATCTTGCTGTTGATATTACTGCTATAGCTGCTGGTGTAGGTTTTAATCCTACAGCGTTCCCTGTAAGTTTTGCTTTCATGACTGGAGCTAGTCAACCTGGAAATAGTGACTGGGTTCCTGGCGGTTGGGCAAATACAACTAGCGAGCCACCATTTGTGGCTACTGTGCTTATAGGGCCGAACGGGCACGCATTATCTCAGGGCAGATATAAAGTTTGGACTAAGATAGATGCTACTCCGCAAGTACCAGTAACACCAGCGGGGTTTGTTGAGATTTACTAATGATACAATTGAGAAGTAAAAATAATTCTTATCGATAAGGAATTAACATGGCTCAAGCAGCACACATATTTCCGAATTTTACACAGCAAATGGGCCTTGGTTCTAGCTCGTCTACTCCCGTTAATTTGTCAACAGACACACTAAAGGTGGGACTAGTAGCATCAGGTACTTTTAACTGGGTAGCCTCAACTCAAGCTTACACAACCGTATCTCAGTTCCTGACTAATGCAGGATCAGGCGGTGGTGGAGCTTTAACTGAGGTTTCAACTTCAGGAACAGGTTACACAAGACAAGCTCTGACTTCTGTTACATACACGGAAACAGGCTTAGTCTCAACTCTTACATGCGCCAACCCTTCATGGACTAGCGCAACATTCTCATCAGTCTATGCGTTCTTCTACGATTTCACTGCCGGTGGTTCGTCAGACACCAACGGAATTGTACTTTGCTACTGGGATTTCGGTGGTACTCAGACTGTAACATCAGCAACATTCACTCTGACAATTAGCGGCTCAGGTCTAGCTACCTGGACATCTAGCTAAGGATTAAACAATGACTTTCTTCTCTGGTACAGTATCAGAAGTTATATACTCAATGCCTGCTGCTGGTACAGCTCTGGCAACATCAACAACTAAGACTGTTATCTCATCAACAGGTTCAGCAACTCTGCCGGCGTTCCAGTTACCAACTCCGCTATGGCAGCCATCATATGCTGTAGGTCGTGGTCTTAGGGTTAACTTCGGTGGTACATTCGGTACAACAGGAACACCGACACTTCAGATCTGGCTATATCTAGACACTACTCAGGGAACAGCAGGAACAATTCTTGCTGCAACTGGAGCACTGACAGCACCGTCAACTATCTCTAACGGTAACTGGTACGGTCAAGTAGATCTAGTGGCAACAACACAAGGTCTTTCATCTAACGTATACACAGAAGCAGTGTACACAAACGGATTCCTTTCTCTTGGTGCTGGTAACAACGCAGCAACAGCAGCAGCAGCAACTTACATGATTGGTTCTCCTGGAGCGACAATCTCATACAACCCTCTTTCAACTAACTACGTGGAAGTATGGGCACAGTGGGGAACATCATCAGCTTCAAACACAATTCAGCTTACAGAGTTCATGGTTTCTGGCCTGAACTAAATTTAATTATTTCAACAGCCTTTTACCGGATGGATAACATGCTAACTTCGGCCTGTCCGGTAAAAGGCTTGTTCTTTTTAAGGTAAAGAATGACTACTCAGACCTTTACCTCAAGCGGTTCCATAACATTCCCCGCTGGTGTTACTTCTGTTATCGTATCTGCTACTGCTGAAGGTGGTAGTGGTGCTATCTCAGCTCATGGCTCTCACTCTGGAGCTGGTGGTGGCGGTGGAGAATTCTCTCAGGATACTGTAAGAGTAACACCTGGAATTCCTTATAGTTTTACTATCGGAACTGGCGGTACTGGTGTAAATACAGTATTCACTGGTGACAACATAACTGTAACCGCGAATTTCGGAGGATCTACAACCACTACCACTGGTGGTACAGGTGGTACAGGTTCTACTAATGCTATTCACTTTGATGGTGGTGCTGGTGGAGCAGGTGGAGGAACTAATAATACTGGTGGTGGCGGTGGTGGTTCTGCTGGTTCTGGTTCTGCTGGTGGAATTGGAGCAAGTTCAGCATCAGGTGGAGCAGGAGGATCAGCAGGAACAGGAACTATACCTGGTGCTGTAGGTGCTTCAGCACCAGGAGCTTTGAATCCTGGTGCTGACGGTAATGCCCCTGGTTCTGGTGCTTCTGGTGGTGGTTCTGGCGGATCAATTAATCATGCTGGAGGTACTGGTGCCCCCGGTCAGATAGTATTCACGTATCAAGCAGTCTTCCCAGGATCTCCGTTAGCAGCTAAGCCTGCTATAACTCCCCTTGATATAAACGGCGCAAAGTTCCAGAGAAGAAGTCCAGCTAGTTATCCTGGTGTTTACATACAAGGAATAACAGCTACCGATACTGTAACAGCCAACGTAGGAACACCTGTTGTTAACAGGACAGGATTGGCATCTGCTGTAACAGACAGGTCTTTCTTCGGTAATGTAGTAATACAGCCAAACTATCAGTATCCTGCACCTTTCCCGGTGAGTCTTCCTTACCCTATGAACCTTACTCTAGGTCCGTACAGGGTACAGGCAAGGTACAACACTAACGTAGCTGTTCCTACAATCGTAGTCTTCGGCATAACAGCTCAGGCAGCGGTTTCTGCACCTTCAGATTTCGGCTTCCAGTCTGTCACTCCTGGTATATTCTTTAATCAGTTCTCCTTTGCTAATAATATTCCTTACCCGCTGAACATAATAAACAGGGTAAGGCCGCAAATACAAGGACAGCCTTTAGCTTATGTAGCTGAGCCTACAGTTAATGTAAGTGCTGTGGCACCATTTGGCTCTGTAAATATCTCTAAGGTAATAACTGCTAATGAGAATGTAGCAGCCACATTCGGAGGGATATTTATCCAGGGTAAGGTTCAGCCTTCTTATCCGTTTACTAATTTCCCTCTTCCTCTAAAGCTGAGGAATCTGAGACCGCAATATTCTTCAGGAAAAATAAAGTTCCCGACTGTAGTGTTCGGACTTACCGCTAATGTTTCTGTATCGGCTCCTTCAGGAATCGTGGAAATAGGTAAAGCGGTTCCGGGGTTTGTATCTAATAACTTTGCCGCATCAGT
>Ga0207702_10003758_pt1 | contig 13709 bp, 10 predicted proteins | sample KBSCornC62_FD_184302 | JGI IMG/M metagenome (GOLD analysis project Ga0207702, IMG submission 184302) | Corn rhizosphere microbial communities from Kellogg Biological Station, Michigan, USA - KBS Corn C6-2 (SPAdes) (version 2) | ecosystem: Host-associated > Plants > Roots > Rhizosphere > Soil ...
GTGGGCACGAAGGCGTGGTACTGGAGCCGGCCGACGCGCGCCAGCCCCTTGCAGAGCTCGCGTGCGTACGTCTCGGACCCGCCGACCACCCCGGGCACGAGCGTCAACAGCGAGATCCCGACCATTGGCCGAGTTAAGCAGGCGGTCGCGACCGACCTGCCTTCAACAGCCGTGGCGAAGCTCGTGACGTTTCACACCCAGTCTCTGAGACTGGAACTGAAACGTTTGAGTAACGATCCGTCCACAGGGGTGCTCCCCGGGGTCGGCGGGGAACGAGCTAACAGAGCCGTAATCGCCCGCTTCTACAATGCGTCGATGCCCGGGACCGAGTCGACGAACCCTGCCTCAGCAGGGGTTTCTCCGCCGGCGGAGGTCGACGTCGAAGCGCTGGTGGCGCGGCTCCGCGAGGAGCTCGCGGGTGGCCCGAACGGTGCAGGCGAAGGCAGGGGACAGCTGCTCGCCGCGCGGCACCGCGCCGAACGGCTGTGGGCGGTCTCGGCCGACCGGCCGCTCGAGCGGCGGCCCGGACTCAAGGGCTGGGTCGCCTACCCCGTCAAGAAGCTCCTGCGACCGCTGCTCCGCTGGTACGTCGAGCCGCTCGCGCACGAGCAGCGCATGTTCAACGACGTCGTGCTGAAGATGGTCGACGGCATCCTCGAGGAGGTCGACCGGGGCGAGCTCTCGCGCGAGGACGCGGCACGCACGCTGGGCGAGCTCGAGGAACGCCTGACGCGCGTCGAGCGGCGCAGCGCCGGCGCAAGCACAGGCACAGCCGTCGCGCCCGCGACCGTTGCCGCCCAGCCGGCCGCAGCCGCCGTTCCGGACTACTTCGCCTTCGAGGCGCGGATGCGCGGCTCCACGGAGCAGATCCGCGAACGCCAGCGCCCCTACGTCGACGACTTCCGCGACGCCGCGCCCGTGCTCGACGTCGGCTGCGGCCGCGGAGAGCTGCTCGGGTTGCTTCGAGACGCCGGCATCGAGGCCAGAGGCGTGGACGCCGACGCCGACATGGTCGCGTACGCGCGCGGCGAGGGCCTCGAGGTCGAGCGGGCCGACGCGCTCGCTCATTTGGAACGGCTCGCCGACGCGAGCCTCGGCGGGATCTTCGCCGGCCAGGTGGTGGAGCACCTGCTGCCGGCCACCCTCTTCCGCCTCCTCGAGCTCGCAGCCCGGAAGCTGCGCCCCGGCGGCCTCCTGGTCGCCGAGACGATCAACCCGCTCTCGCCGCTCGCCCTCCGCTCCTACTTCGCCGACCTGACGCACGCCCAGCCGCTCGTTCCGGAGACGCTCGAGCTCCTGGTGAAGCAGGCGGGCTTCCGCACGGTCGAGACCCGCTTCCTCAACGCTCCGCGCCACGCCGACGACGTCGACGAGCGCATCCGCGAGATCCTGTTCGCGCCGCTCGACTACGCGGTCGTCGCCAGAACTTGAGAATCGCCGTCTGCCGTCCACAGGTCGCCTTCGCCCGGGGCGGAGTCGAGATCTTCACCGACGACCTCGTCGCCGGGCTGCAGCGCCGCGGGCACGACGCCGACCTCGTCAGCGTCCCGTTCAAGTGGTATCCGGGCGAGCGCGTCCTGACGCAGACGTTCCTCTGGCGGCTGCTCGATCTCGAGGAGGCGGACGGCCGACGCATCGACCTCGTGATCGCGACCAAGTTCCCGTCGTACGTCGTCCGACACCCGAACAAGGTGGTCTGGCTCGTCCACCAGTTCCGCCAGGCGTACGAGCTCGACCGCACCGCGCTCGGCCAGTTCGGCGAGTCGCCCGAGGAGCGCGCGATCCGCCGGAAGGTGCAGGAGCTCGACAGGGTCGCGCTCGGCGAGGCCCGAAAAATCTTCGCCACATCGCGCAACGTCGCGAACCGGCTCGAACGCTCCACAGGGATCGAAGCCGAGGTGATGCCGCACCCGCCGCAGGAGCTGCCCTACCGCTGCGACGGGTACGGCGACTTCGTCCTCTCGGTCGGCAGGCTCGACCGTGCCAAGCGCATCGACCTGCTGATCGAGGCGGCCCGGCAGTCGGGCACGCCCGTGGTGATCGCCGGCGACGGCCCCGACCGCGAGCGGCTCGAGTCGCTGGCCGACGGCGCCGTCCGCTTCACGGGCCGCGTCTCCGACGAGGAGCTGACCGACCTCTACGCCGCCTGCCTCGCTGTCTTCTACGCGCCGGTCGACGAGGACTTCGGGATGGTCCCGTTCGAGGCGTTTCTCGCCGCCAAGCCGGTCGTGACCACGACCGACGCGGGCGGCCCGCTCGAGATCGTCACGGACGGCGCCACCGGCCTGGTCGCCGAGCCGCGCGCCGAGTCGGTGGCAGCCGCGTTCGCACGGCTGAACGCGGACGACGCGGCCGCCTGGGGCCGCGCCGGCAAGGAGATCGCCGAGCGCGTCACCTGGGACACCACGATCGACAGACTGCTGAGCCGATGAGGGTCGCCTACTACTCGCCGCTGCCGCCGTCGCGGTCGGGGATCGCCGACTACTCGGCGCTGCTCCTGCCGGCGCTCCGGGAGCGCATGGACGTCGTCGTCGCCCGCCCCGGCCGGTTCCGCCGGGCGCCGAAGGCGGACGTCCACCTGTACCACGTCGGCAACGACCCGGTCGAGCACGGCTGGATCGTCGAGGCGCTCGAGCGGCGAAACGGAGTGGTCGTCCTGCACGAGTTCGTCCTGCACCATCTCGTCTCGGGGATCACCCTCGCCCGCGGCGACGTCGAGGGCTACTGCGCCGCGCTCGAGCGGGAAGCGGGCGAGGAGGGCCGCGAGCTCGGCCTCGCCGTCCAGCAGGGCAGGATCGAGCCGCTCTGGGAGACGCGCGCCCAGGAATTCCCGCTCGCGCACGGCGTGCTCGACGCCGCCACCGGCCTGATCGTCCACTCCCGTTACGTCGAAAGCCTCGCCCGGGACGCCGGCTACGCGCGCCCGATCCGGAAAGTGCCGATGCCTGCGTGGCCGGTACCGCCGATCGTCCCGGAGCCGATTGCCGGCGGCCCGGTGATCGGCTGCTTCGGGCACGTCAACGAGAGCAAGCGCATCCCCCAGCTCCTCGAGGCATTCGCGCGGCTCGGCCCGGAGGCGCGGTTGCTCCTGGTCGGCTCCTGGTCACCGCGCCTGCCCGGAATCGAGCTGCCCCCGAACGTGATCCGTCGCGACTATGTTCCGGAGGACGAGCTCTGGCGCCTGCTGGCCGCCTGCGACGCGGTGGTGTCGCTGCGCTGGCCAACGATGGGCGAGACCTCCGCGGCGGCGGTCCGGGCCCTCTCCGTCGGCAAGCCGTTGATCGTCAGCGACGTCGGCGCCTTCCGCGAGTTGCCGGACGAGGTCGCGATCAAGGTGCCGGTCGGCGACGGAGAGATCGACGCGCTGGCGTCGGCGATGAAAAGCGCGGCCGGGAACGAGGCGATGGGGCGGGCCGCCCTGGAGCTGGCCCGCACGGAGCACGACGTCGGCCGCACCGCAGACCTCTACCTCTCGGGACTTCGAACTGCAGTGACAGGCTTGCGCCTGTCACTGCCTGCCGCATGAAGGTCGCCTACTACTCGCCGATGCCGCCGTCCCGCTCGGGCATCGCCGACTACTCGGCGCTGCTCCTGCCGGAGCTGGAGAAGCGGATCGACGTCGTCCTCGCGCGGCCGGGCCGCTTCCGGCGCGACCCGCAGGCCGACATCGCCCTGTTCCACGTCGGCAACGACGCCGAGGCGCACGGCTGGATCGTCGAAGCACTCCGCAGAAACGGAGTCGGAGCCAGACTGAAGTCTGGCACCGACCCTGGTCCTGCTGTCGTCGTCCTGCACGACTTCGTGCTGCATCACCTCGTCGTCGGCTTGACGTTCGCCCGCGGCGACGCCGCCGGCTACCTGGCGGCGATGGAGCGCGAGGACGGGCTGATCGGGCGACTGCTCGCCTACGCCGTGCTGGACAACAAGCTCCCGCCGCTCTGGGAGACGCGGCCCGAGGACTTCCCGCTCGCCGGCGAGGTGCTCGACCACGCCACCAGCCTGATCGTCCACTCGCGCTACGTCGAGCGTCGGGCGCGGGAAGCGGGCTTCAGCGGGCCGATCGCCCGGATCCCGCATCCGGCGTGGCCGCTGCCCGAGCTCGAGCCCGCAGCGGTCCAGGGCGACCCGCTGTACGGCTGCTTCGGCCACCTGAACGAGACCAAACGCATCGCCGAGCTCGTGGCCGCGTTCCAGCGTCTCCGCGAGCGCCGGCCCGGCGCGCGGCTCCTGCTCGTCGGCTCGCTGGCAGTCCGGCTCGACCGGCTGGAGCTGCCCGAAGGCGTCGAGCACCGTTACTACGTCCCGGAGGACGAGCTCTGGTCGCTGATGGCGGCCTGCGACGCGATCGTCTCGCTCCGCTCGCCGACGATGGGCGAGACCTCGGGGAGCGCGATCCGGGCGCTGTCACTCGGCAAGCCGCTGGTCGTCAGCGACGTCGGCTGGTTCTCGGAGCTGCCGGCGGACGCGGTGATCAAGGTGCCGGTGGACGACGGTGAGGAGGACACCCTGCGCGCAGCGCTCGAGGCCCTCGCGGACCCGGCCGTCCGGGCGATGATGGGCGAGCGTGCGCGGGAGCTGGTGGAACGCGAGCACCGGGTCGATCGCGTCGCCGAGGCTTACGCGGCCGCGCTGGAGACCTTCGCCGGGGGCAGCGTGGTGCAGGAGCGCGTGCTGCACGAGGTCGCATCCGCCGCCGCCGAGGTCGGCATGGACGCGGACGACGCGGCCGTGCTGGCCGCGCGCCTGCGTGAGGTCGGCCTTGGCGACTAGCGCGGCGCCGGCGTCACCCCGGACACGCGCCGTCGAGCTCGTCCGCGCGATCCCGACGTGGGCCTGGGTCGCCGGCCTGGTGATCGTGTCCGCCGGGATCCGCTACGCGCTCGCGCGCCGGATCGTCGCACCGTGGATCATGGTCGACGAGCTCGTCTACTCCGAGCTCGCGAAGAGCTTCGCGGACGCCGGGCGCTTCCTGCTCCGCGGCGAGCACACCGCCGCCTACGGGCTCGTGTACCCGGCGCTGCTCAGCCCGGCGTGGGCGCTGTTCGACCGCGTCCCCCAGGCCTACGCCGCGGCGAAGGCGATCAACTCGGTGGTCGTCTCCCTGGCGGCGATCCCCGCGTACCTGCTCGCGCGCCGCGTGTGCTCGCGCCCGTTCGCATTCGGCGCGGCCGTCCTGGCGATGTCGGTGCCGACCCTGCTCTTCGCCGGGATGCTGATGACCGAGAACGCGTTCTACTCGGCGTTCCTGCTCGCCGCGCTGGCGATGGTCGTCTGGCTGGAGCGTCCCGACCTGCGCCGCACGCTCTTCCTGTTCGGGGCGTTCGTGCTCGCCTACCTGACCCGCGCGCAGGCAGTGGCGATCCTGCCGGCGCTGGCGACCGCGCCGTTCCTCGTGTCCGGCCGCCGGGCGTTGCGCGAGTTCCGCTGGTTCTTCGCGGCAGGCGCGGCGGCGGTGCTGCTCGTCGTCGTCGTGCAGGTCGCGCGCGGCGCCTCGATCTTCGGCGTGTTCGGCGCCTACGAGGTCGCCGGGCATGCCGGCTACACGGCGGGCGGCGTCTTCCACTGGTGGCTGTACCACTGGGAGGAGCTGATCCTGTCGCTGGGGGTCGTGCCGTTCGTCGCCCTCGTCGTCCTCGCACTGACCGCCCGGGGACGGCCGCGCCCGGAGCGTGCGTTCCTGGCCGCGGCGGTGACGCTCTCGTTCTGGCTCGTGCTGCTCGTGGCGACGTTCGCGTCCGAGCAGTCGCTCCGGGTCGAGGAGCGGAACATGTTCTACGTCGCGCCGCTCTTCCTGACCGCGCTCATGCTCTGGGTCGAGCGGCTGTGCCCTCGGCCGCGGGCGATCGCCTGGCCGGTCGCCGCCGGCTCCGTCGTGCTCGTGACCGTGCTCCCCTACACGAAGCTGATCGGCCTGCCGGCTGTCTCCGACACGACGGCGCTCCTGCCGCTCTGGTCGATTGCGCCGTCGTTCGGCGGGATCGGGAACCTGCACTGGGTCGTGCTCGTCGCATCGCTCGGCGCGTGCCTGCTGTTCCTGTTCGTCCCGGTGCGTTACGCCCTGGTCGTTCCGCTGCTGGTGTTCGCGTACTTCTGGATCTCGCAGAAGCCGATCGAGGGCAAGTACCGGCAGGCGTCGATTCTCGACCTGTTCCAGGGGATCACCGCGGCGCACCCCGACTGGGTCGACCGCGCCGTCGGCCGCGACGCGCAGGTGACGCTGATCTGGTCCGGCAACACGGACAAGTACTCGGTCTGGGAGAACGAGTTCTTCAACCGGAGCGTGCGGCACTTCTACTACACGGGCTCGCCGCTCGAGGGCGACCTGCCGGAGAAGCCGCTGACCACCGACCGCGACACCGGGCTGATGCGCGGGCCCGACGGGAAGGTCGTCCACGCCGACTACGTGCTCACCGACGGGACGGTCGACGTCGGCGGGCGCCCTGTCGCCCGGGACGCGCGCAAGGGGATCGTCCTCCGGCGGATCTTCGGCCCGCTGCGCCAGGTCTCGCGGGTCGACGGGCTCTACCCGCAGGACACCTGGTCGGGCCCGGAGGTCACGTACACGCGGCTGGGCTGCCGTGGCGGCTCGGTCACGGTCACGCTGCAGAGCGACCCCGGGCTGTTCACGAAGCCGGCAACCGTGGTCGCCACGGTCGACGGCCGGCGCGTCGGGCGCGCGAGCGTCGCGCCGAGGGCGACCGAGCTGCTGACCGTGCCGCTCGTCCGCCACGGCGAGTCCTGCGTCGTGCGCTTCGCCGTCTCGCCGACCGCGATCCCGAAGGTGGTCACGAACGGCCAGAATCCCGACCCGCGCGAGCTCGGCGTCCACTTCACGCAGTTCACGTACAAGCCGTCCTAGTGCAGATCGCCTTCGACGTCTCGCCGCTCTCCCATCCGCGGACCGGAGTGGGCAACTACATCCGCGGCTCGCTCGCCGGGCTGGTCGAGGCTGCAGGCTCCGAGCACGAGGTCGTTGCGTTCGCTCCGACCAGCTCGCAGGGGAAGAGGCGGATCCCGGAGGCGCTCGCCGGCATCCCGGTCGAGCCGCGGCTGCGCTTCCTGCCGTTCGCGCACCACTGGCGCCAGGGCTGGAGCCTCGTATCGTGGCCGCCGGTCGAGCGGTTCCTCGGGCCGATCGACGTGCTGCACTTCTCCGACTGGATGTACCCGCCGCAGCGGAGCGGGATCCGCTCGACGATGGTCCACGACCTCGTGCCGCTGCGGTTCCCGGAGTGGGTGCAGGGCCGCACGAAGCGGATGCACGGCGCGAAGTACCGGAACGCCGCGCGTACCTGCGACGTGATCTTCGTCAACTCGGAGTTCACGAAGGGCGAGGTGGTCGAGCTGCTCGGCGTGGCGCCGGAGAAGGTGGTGGTCGCCTACCCCGGGGTGGAGATCTCGGCGGACGGCGATGGCGCCGATCTCGGCCGGCCGTACGTGCTCACGGTGGCGACGCTCGAGCCGCGCAAGAACCTGGAGACGCTGCTCGCCGCGCCGCTTCCGGACGGCCACGTGCTCGCCGTCGTCGGCGCCGAGGGGTGGGGGCCGCAGCCCTCGCTCGACCGGCCGGACGTGATCCGGCTCGGCTACGTCGACGACGACGAGCTCGCACGGCTCTACCGGGGCGCCGCCGCATTCGTCTACCCCTCGCGGTTCGAGGGCTTCGGGATTCCGATCGTCGAGGCGATGGCGGCCGGCGTCCCGGTGGTCGCGTCGGTCCACGCGTCGATGGACGAGGCCGCCGGCGACGCGGCGGTACGTGCCGACCCTGACGACCCGGCGGCGATCGGCGCCGCGCTGGAGGAGGCGCTGCGCCGGCGTGAAGAGCTCGTCTCGCGTGGGCTCGCGCACGCGGCGCGTTTCCGCTGGGACGAGACGGGCCGCGTCATGCTGCAGGCGTTCGCCGCATGCGTGTAGGCCTCGACACCTCGCCGCTCGTGCAGACGCAGGCCGGAACGGCCCGCTACATCCGCGGCCTCGGGCAGCTCGAGGCCCTGCCGGGCCTCGAGCTGAGACGACTGTCATTCGGAGGGCCGGGGAAGGTGTCGACCCTGACGCGCGATCTCTGGTGGTATCCGCTCGAGCTTCCACGCCTGGCGAAGCATCTCGACGTGCTGCACTGCCCGACGTTCCGCGGCCCTGTACGGAGCGGCGTCCCCGTGGTAGTAACGGTCCACGACCTCGCCGTCCTACGCCACCCGGAGACGTTCAACCAGTGGACGCGGCGCTACAGCCGCCTTGTCGTTCCCAGGGTGGCGCGGGCGGCGAGGCGCGTGATCGCGGTCTCGGAGTTCACGCGCGGCGAGATCGTCGAGCTGCTCGGCGTTTCCGCCGAGCGGATCGCCGTGATCCCGAACGCCGTCGGCCCGCCGTTCGTCGCGGACGGCCCTGCGGCCGAGGGCGACTACGTGCTCGCTGTCGGGACGCTGGAGCCGCGCAAGAACCTTGCGCTCGTGCAGCAGGCCGCACGAGCGCTGGCTGTCGAGCTGCGAGTGGTGGGCTCGCGTGGCTGGGGCGACGTCCAGGTCGACGGATGGCTCGGCCGGGTCTCGGACGACGAGCTGGCGGCGCTCTACCGCGGCGCGCGGTGCCTCGTCTACCCGTCGCTCTACGAGGGTTTCGGCATCCCGGTGCTGGAGGCGATGGCGTGCGGCACGCCGGTCGTCACGAGCGCGGGCGGGGCGACCGAGGAGGTCGCTGGCGGAGCTGCGGTGCTGGTCGACCCGCACGACGTGGCCGCGATCGCGGCCGGGATCGAGGAGGCGGAGACGCGGCGCGAGGAGCTGGGCGGCCGCGGGCGCGAGCGGGCTGCGGGGTTCACCTGGGATCGGGTGGCGGCGGAGACGCGCAAGGTCTACGAGGCGGCCGCAGCTTGACGCCCCTGGTCGCGATCGACGCCGACGTGCTCGGCCGGCAGCGCACCGGGGACGAGACCTACGTCGAGAACCTGTTGCGTCTGCTGCCCGGGGCCGGAGGCGGCGAGCTCCGGTTCGCGGCGATCACGCGGCATCCGCAGCTCGTTCCGGAAGGCGTCGAGCCGATCGCGCTGCGGACGGGCTCGCAGGAGCTGCGGATGGGCTGGTCGGTGCCGCGGCTGCTGCGCCGCCTGCGGCCGGCGCTCGCCCACTTCCAGCACGCACTGCCGCTCAGCTGCCCGTGCCCGGCGGTGGTGACGATCCACGATCTTTCGTTCGAGCGCGACGCCGAGGCGATGAGCCGTCGCGACCGGTTCGTGTTCAAGCGGGTCGTCCCCCGCGCGGCACGCAAGGCGCGACGCGTGGTCGCGGTCTCCGAGCGGACGAAGCACGATCTGGTCGATCTGTACGGCGTCCCGCCGGACAAGATCACGGTCACGCCGCACGGCGTCGACCCTGCCTTCGGGCCGGGTGCCGTCGCCGGGAAGGACTACCTGCTCTATGTCGGTGCGGTGCAGGCCCGGAAGGACCCGCTCGCCGCCGCCCGCGCGGCGGCCGAGGTCGGACTCCCGCTCGTCGTCGTGGGGCCGGAGCGCGAGCCCGAGCTGGCCCGCGAGCTCGTGCTCCTGGGAGCGGACGTGCGCGGCTACGTCGACAAGAACGAGCTGGCGGGCCTCTACCGGGGCGCGGCCGCGCTCGTCCTGCCTTCCCGTTACGAGGGGTTCGGGCTGCCGGTGCTGGAGGCGATGGCGTCGGGCGTGCCGGTGGTCGCCACGGACGAGCCTGCCCTGCGCGAGGTGGCGGGCGACGCCGCCGTCTATGCGGACGGCGACCTGGCCGACGCCGTCCGCGCCGCGCTCGCCGACCGCGACCGGCTGGTCGCCGCCGGGCTCGAGCGGGCGCAGGCGTTCTCCTGGGAGGAGACCGCTCGCCGCACGATCGAGGTCTATTACGAGGCCCTGGCGTGATCTCGGCGATCGTCGTCTCCCACGCGCACCGAGAAGAGCTGGCCGAGTCGCTGCCTGCGCTCGAGCCCCAGGTCGACGAGGTCGTGCTGGTCGCGAACGTTCCGGGCAGCGTCCCGGAGGAGACGCACGGCGCGCGCGTGATCGAGAACGGGAGACCGCTGAGCTACGCCGCCAACCTGAACCGCGGCATCGCCGAGACGACCGGGGAGCTGGTCCTCGTCAACAACCCCGACGCCGTCCCGCAACCGGGTGCCGTCGCCCTGCTCGCGCAGTTCGTCGAGGCCCACCCGCGCTGTGGGATCGCCGGCCCGCGCCTGGTCGACCCCGACGGCTCGTGGCAGGCCTCGCGCCGCCGCTTCCCCACGGTCGGCGGCACGGTGGTGCGCCGCACACCGCTGCGCCGGGCGTTCCCGCCGCTCGAGCGGCAGCGCGCCCACTACGAGCTCGACGAGCGGCCGGACGAGCCGGTCGAGGCCGACTGGATGCTGGGCGGCTCGCTCCTTCTCCGCCGGACGATGATCGACGAGCTCGGCGGCTACGACGCCGGCTTCCGGATGTACGGCGAGGAGATCGACCTCTGCTACCGCGCAGCCAGGGCGGGCTGGGCGCGCTGGTACGTCCCGCAGGCGGTCGTGCGCCATCGCTGGGACGCGGTCACGGACCAGACCTTCTGGACTCGTCGCACCCTCTGGCACTGGCGCTCGATCGCGCGCTTCGTGCGCAAGCATCCTGAGCGGCTGTTCGCCCGTTGAACGTCGAGACCTGGACCGACCGCGAGTACGCCGATCCGGTTCCGTACCTGCGGCATCGCGCCGAGCTGATCCGCTCGCTCGGTCCGGCGCTCGAGGACGGCGACCGGCTCGTCGATCTGGCCTGCGGCGACGGCGGCCTCGCCGACTTCCTGCCGGAGGTCGAGTACCTCGGCATCGACGCCGACCCGCGGATGGTCGAGGAGGCGGCTTCGAAGGGGCGCACGGTCGTCCACGCGGATCTGAACGACTTCACTCCCGATCGCCCGGCCGCCGCGACCACGCTCTTTCGCGCCCTCTATTACACGCGCGACCGCCGCGCGTTCCTCCGGCACATCGCCTCGTACACCGAGCGCAAGCTCGTCTTCGACCTCAACCCGCGCCAGTACCGAGTCGACGACGTCCTCGCCGACCTGCGGGCGGCCGGCTGGCCGAATCACTCCCTGCGGCCCTTCTTCGTGCCGCAGACACGTGCGCTACCGGGCTCGATCGGAGCCGCGCTCGTCCTCGCGGAGCGAACCGGGCCGCCGGCGCGGCTCGCCCTCCGCTACCGCTTCACGTACCTGGTCGCGGCCTGGAAATAACGTCAGCGGGCGCGGAGCCGCAGCTTCGGGCTCGTGACGTTCGGGTGCTTGCCGTAATCCGCGATCACGATGTACATGCCGCCGAGCCGTGGCGTGTACGGGATCCGGAAGACACCGGTCGCGTGCCCCTTGACCTTCCCCGTCCACACCTGCCGGTACGTCCGGTTGACGCAGCGCTTGACGCGGAATCCGACCTGCCAGCCGGCCCGCTTCGGAACGGGCTTCACGGCGCCGACCATCGTCAGCCGGACGCCGCGGGCGACGGCCGAATACAGGTCGGCGTGGGCGTCGCCGCACTTTGCCGCCGACTTCGCGTGGGCTCCCGGAAGCTTCAGCGACACGGTCGGGCCGGTTGCCGCGCCCGCGACGCCGACGACGGCGATCAGGGCGAGGGAAACCGCAGCGGCAGCGACCAGCGCGTTCGCTCTCTGCACGGGCGGAAGGGTAGCGAGCGAGTGTTACGTGGTCGTAAGGCCCGCGGGCTACTGCTCTACGACTGCTCGAACCCGTACGAGACCTGGGCGCCGAGCCGGCGCCGGTCGCTGCCGCCGAAGTCGTGCGGCGAGAAGGTCGGCGAGATCGTCATCTCCACCCGCGTGCGCGGCCCGGCGGGAACCCTGAAGACGCGTGTCTTCCCGCTGTGCACCGTCCAGCGCAGCACCTGCGAGACCTTCCCCAGCGCCGGCTGCTTGTCCGGGCCGCGGACGAGCCGGCCGACCTTGATCGTCACGTGACCCGGCTTGTCCGTCCCCAGCCAGCCCACGCGCGAGACGATGATCTTGATCACGCCGGGCCTGTTCCCCGGCGTCGAGAACTGGTTGTACGCGCTGAACGCCGGCGCGTCCTGCGGAGCGCCGGGCGGCGGCGTCACCCAGCCGTCGGGCTCGATCCCGATCGGCGTGCTGGCGAGGCGCAGCGGGGGGTCGATCTTAAGCAGCCGCCACGGCGCCGGCGCGACGACGACCTTGTGGATCGGGAAGCCGAACGCATCCTGTGTGATCACCGACTGCACCTGCGGGCGCAGCAGATCCTTCCCCTGGACCGCGATGTCCTCGTCCGCGACCATGTAGTCGACTCCCGGCGGCGCCCCGGTGGGGATCGACTTGCCGGTCAGGAGGCCGTCCGGCCCGGCGTCGGGCGTGACGTAGCCGGGTGCCTGCCGGCCCGGCGGCGGGGCGGTGCCGTCGAGGCTCCACACGTAGGTGAGCCCGCGGTTCCAGAACTCCATCAGCCAGATCCCCTGGGGGTCGGTGATCTTCTGGCCGAGGTAGATGGTCGGCTTCCTGCCGGTCGTGTCGTCGATCCAGGTGGGCGGCGTGGGGAAGTTCCGGAGCAGGTTCTTCGAGAAGATGTTGACGCCGTTCGACGCCGACACCTCGCCGGCGACGTTCCACGCGATCACCAGCACGGCGGCGGTGACGGCGATCCCGGTTCCGAGCCGGTGCCGCCGCGCGACGCCGCGCAACCCGGGGAGCAGGAGCAGCGCGACGGAGATGACGAGCACGACCGAGAGCAAGACCTTGATGTCGCCGTCGTCGAAGGCGAGGTCGCGGTTCGCCATCTGGACGATCGCGAGCCCGAGCGCGTCGGCGTAGGGGAAGAGGTCGAGCTGGAACGGGGTGGTCAGGATCACGTAGAGGACGAAGCCCGCGCTGGCCGCCAGCGCGACGAGGTTCACGCGGCGGCGCTGGAAGGCGAGCCCGGTGGCGATGAAGCAGAGCGGCGCGAGGTAGATCAGGTTGCGCTCCTCGACCACCGTCGAGAACACCGTCGAGAGGTACGCGGCCTTCACCGCCGTGTAGAAGCCGAAGACGACGACGGACGCACTCGTGAGGGCGACGAACGCGCGCAGCTCGCGCGTCCACGGCTCGCCTTTCGGTCGCACCAGCGCGGCGAGCGAGATCACCGGCAGCAGCCCGACCCCGATCGTGAACGCGCCCCCCGCCCAGAGGCCGAACTCGATCATCCGGTGCCGGTAGTAGCCGGTCGAGATCAGCCAGCTCTGCGAGAAGGCTCCGACGCTGGCGCTGAAGACGATCACGGCACCGATCGCGAGGACGACGAAGCCGACCCAGTCCCACGTGCTCCAGCCGGCGCGCCAGCGCGTCACCGGCTCGCTCGTCCAGGCGAGGAAGAGCGCCGCCAGCATGTACGCGACGATCAGGATCGCCAGCTGGCCACGAACCGCCCAGGCGAAGCCGACCGCCGTAGCAGCGCCGATGTTCCACCACCAGGAGCGAGTGACCAGCCCCTTGGCGATCAGCAGGAACGCGAGCGCCGCGGCGGGGTAGGCGAGGGGCTCCTCGATCATGAACGACCCGTATGCGAGCGCCGGGCCCGCGACCGCGCCGATCGCGGCGAAGAGCGCCCAGAAGCGCGATAGGACCATCCGGGCCAGCAGGTACGTCGGGAAGATCGCCGAGCTCATCGCGATCACGCCGAAGTACTTGATCGCCGAGTAGGCGGTGTGGACGTCGTGGATCCACCAGAACG